>Ga0315281_10000524_pt1 | contig 53217 bp, 53 predicted proteins | sample YL17G07_0_MG_FD_204540 | JGI IMG/M metagenome (GOLD analysis project Ga0315281, IMG submission 204540) | Sediment microbial communities from Yellowstone Lake, YNP, Wyoming, USA - YL17G07_0 | ecosystem: Environmental > Aquatic > Freshwater > Lake > Sediment | place: USA: Wyoming | collected...
AATCCTTGCGGGAGGTTTCCAGGAACTCCCGGCCGAAGCGTGGGGCGGAGGATAGGTCGGTCATGAAGTTGAACCTTGATTCGGCTTCGGATACTGTGCGACGCGGCGCATCGCGGCAGGTGTGAACACTTATAGTCGCATAAAATTTTGACTGTCAAGCGCAAAGCCTCCCACAGCGCCGCATACCGGATTCCTCGCGGGCGCCGCCTGGGGATTGAATTCCGGCCCCGCCACAGCGTACCATGGATGCATGGCGGCGCGGTGCGCGGACTACGGCCAAGCGCGGAGCCCCGCGCGCCTTGGCCGGGCCTCCGGGTGAGCGTCAGCGCAGGTCAACCGCAGAACGACCGACAGGGAATCCATGATCGTGCGTGACCTGATGAACCAGCAACCGGCGACCATCCGGCCGGGCGCCACCCTGGGCGAAGCCCTGGCGGCGATGGCCGAACGAAAGGTTCACCACTTGGTGGTGACGGATGGGGAGCATGAGGCCGTGGCCGGCATACTTTCCGACCGCGACCTGGCCCTGTATTACGACCCCGCTGGCATGACCCAGGAGCGTTGGAGCAGTGCCACGGTGGGGCAGTTGATGTCCCGCGACCCGCTGGCCATCGGCAGCGGCGCCCCATTGCGGGAAGCCGCGCGCTTGTTGCTGCGCGAGGGCGTGTCGGCCCTGCTCGTGGTGGACAGCGGGCAACTGGTGGGCATTCTCTCCGACCGGGACTTCGTGCGGCACTTCGCCGTCGGGACCTAACAGGCTGCGGGAGAACCGCGCAGCCACGGATTTCACGAATGAACCGCCTATCGAAATCCACCTGCCGTGAAATCTCTGTAATCGGCGGCTTGTTGTTGTTCTTGGCGCTGGCGCCGCGAAATTCCGCGGTCTGCTAGCGGCCGCCCGCGGCGAAGCGATCCAGCGCGTCCCGTGCAAAGGGCAGCCCAGGCTCCGCGTGGGCGATCGCCAGCAGGCGGTTGTACTTGGCCAGCCGTTCCGACCGGGCCATGGATCCCACCTTGATCTGACCGGCGCCGGACGCCACCGCCAGGTCGGCCAGCCAGCTGTCCTCCGTCTCTCCGCTGCGCGCGCTGACCACCGCCGTCCAGCCCGCCTGCCGCGCCATGCGCAGCGCCGCCAGCGCCTCGCTCAGGGTGCCCACCTGGTTCACCTTGACCAGCACGCTGTTGGCCGCCCGCTCCCGGATCCCCCGCCCCATGCGCTCCGTGTGCGTGACGAATAGATCGTCGCCCACGATCTGGCAGCGGCCGCCCAAGCGCCGGGTCAGCTCCGGCCACTGCTCCCAATCGTCCTCCGTCAACCCATCCTCCACGCTGAGGATCGGGTAGCGGCGGCACCAGCCCTCCACGTGCTGGATCATTTCCGGCGCGGTCAGGTTGGCGCCGTCCGCGGCCAGGCGGTAGCGCCCCTCCCGGAAGAAGTGGGTGGCGGCCACGTCCAGGGCGATGGCCACGTCGTCCATGGGCCGCAGGCCCGCGCGCTCGATGGCCGCCAGGGTCAACCGCAGCATCTCCTCGTTGGACGCCAGCCGGGGGGCCAGCCCGCCCTCGTCCGCGACGAGCGGCTGGTAGCCGCCCCGCTCGGCAAGCAGGTCCTGCGCCGCATGGTACACCGCGTGGGCCATCTCCAGCGCCCGCGCCACCGTCTCCGCCCCGCGGGGGACGATCAGGAAGTCCTGGACGTCCACCTGCGCGCCCGCGTGCTTGCCGCCGGAGAGCAGGTTGATCATGGGCAGGGGCATGCAGGGCGCCGGCCCTTGCGCCAGCCGCGCGAGGTGCCGGTGCAGCGGCAGGCGCGCATGGGCCGCCGCCGCATGGGCCGCCGCCAGGGAGGCGGCCAGCAGGGCGTTGGCGCCCAGCCGCCGCTTGTCGGGTGTGCCGTCGACCTCGATCAGGGCGCGGTCCAGGGCCTCCTGATCCGCCGGGTCCATGCCGCGCAGACGCCGCGCGATCTCCCCGCGAATGTGCTCCACGGCGCGTTGCACGCCCAGGCCCCGGTAGCGCGCGGGGTCGCCGTCGCGCAGCTCGTGGGCCTCGAACCGGCCCGTGCTGGCGCCGCTGGGGGCGGCGGCGCTGCCCAGACTGCCGTCGGAAAGCGCCACGGTCGCCTGGACGGTGGGGTTGCCCCGGCTGTCCAGGATCTCCAGGGCGTCCAGATGCGCGATGGTGGCCGTCATGGCAACTCGGCCTCCACGGCCCGAATCAGGGACGAGATGCCGGTGTGGGGCTCCAGCAGCGCCGCCCCGGCGATGCGCCGCACCACGTGCCGGCGGTCCTCGTCGGTAAAGTACTCGAAGGGACTCTTGCCGTCCACGCGCGCCAGCCAGACCGCCGCCAGGTGGTGACCGGCCCGGGCGCGGGATTCCGGCGGCAGGCGGATCGCGCCGCGATAGGCGTCCCACAGCGCGCGCGCCGCGGCCAGGTAGGCGCGGCCCCGCTCCGGCCAGTTCAGCGCCATGCAGAGGTAGTCCGGCAGGACGAACCCCAGGTCGAAGCAGGGATTGCCGAAGTGGGCCACCTCATAGTCCAGCAGCACGGGCTGGCCGTCTCGCAGCAGCACGTTCTTGGCGCTGTAGTCCCCATGCACCAGGCACCAGGTGTCCTCCATGCATTCGCGCCGCAACTCCCCCAGCACGCCCGCCAAGTCCGGCCGGCGCTCCGCCACGGTGTCGTAGTAGGGGCTCATGCGGAGCTGTTCGAAGAACGTGGCGTCGCCAAAGGCCGCGCGTGTGGCCGCGTCGGCCGTGCGGTTGTGGATCTCGGCCAGCAGGGCGCCCACCCGCGCCGCCGGCGCGGCGTCCGCCGCACCGCCCAGCAGCACTGCCTTGTAGTTCTCCGCGGGCGGCGGGATGGCCTCCATCGCCAGGATCAGCGCCTCCCGGTCCAGATGCACCAGGCGGGGGATGGCGGGCGGGCCGATGCGCGCGTGCAGCCATTGCATGGCCTCGGCCTCCCGCACGATGCGCCGCACGTCCGCCCGCCACTCCATCGCCACGGCCAGCCGGGCGCGCGCCTGCTTGAGCACCAGCGGCCCTTCCGGCCGCTCCACCCAGAAGGCCAGGCTGCTCACGCCGCCGGGCAACTCGCGGGCGGTCACCCGGGCGGGGTCGGCGGTCAGGCCCTGCCGCACCAGCCAGGCCGGGATGCGCCCCGGGGTCAGCGCTGCGATGTCCGCGTTCATGGGCGCTCCCGGCGCTACCCCAGGGAACCCCAGGTGCGCACGTTCTCGATGTCCAAGACGATGACGGACTTGCCTTCCAGGTCCAGCTCCCGGTACTGGGGATACTTGACGCGCAGCAGGCTGATGGCGAAGCGCTGGAGGTCGCCCGGCTCCTCCGTGCGGGCGACGCCCCGCAAGTGGACTCCGGCCAGCCAGCGCCAGTCCTCGTCCCAGCGGTCCACCACCACGGAGGCGTAGGCGTTCGGCGCCAGGTTGCGCACGCGCTGGAGGCGGCGCTCGTCGGCGCGCTTGGGCTTCTCCTCCTGCACGGTGTACAGATGCTGCTTGTGGACGTGGAAGCAGATGGGGGCGACGGAAGGGCGGCCGTGGCTGTCCACCGTGGCCAGGTGCCCCACGCGGGCGGCATCGAGGAACTTGCGAATCTCTGGGTTCATGGGCTTTTGGGGAGAGGGGACGCCGGGCGCGCGTCAATGGCCGCCGGGGAGCCCGGCCAGCGCCGCGGGCTTGGGGCCGCCGGTGGCCCAATCCAGCAGTTCCACCGTGTGCAGCACCGGCACGCCGCTGTGTTGCGCGATCTGTTCCATGCAGCCGATGTTGCCCGCGGCCACCGCCTGGGGCGCCACCTGAGCGATGGCCTGGGCCTTCTGCCGTCCCAACTCCCCGGCGATGGTGGGTTGGAGGAGGTTGTAGGTGCCCGCGCTGCCGCAGCAAAGGTGAGCCTGGGGCACCTCCAGCACGGTGAACCCGGCCGCCTTGAGCAACTCGCGCGGGGCGGCGCGCACGCGCTGGGCATGTTGCAGCGAGCAGGCGTCATGGTAGGCCACCCGCAACGGCGGCCCCGGGGACAATCCCTCCGCCGCGCGGAGCAGTGCGGGGGGCACGCCCAGCGCGTGCACCCATTCCGCCACGTCCTTGACGATGGCGGAGACCTGGGCGGCCTTGTCCCGGTAGAGCGGATCGTCCTGAAAGATGTGGCCGTAGTCCTTGACGACCGTGCCGCAGCCGGAGGTGTTGATGACGATGGCATCCAGCCCTCCGCGCCGCATTTCCTCGTGCCAGCGGTCAATGTTGGCGCGCATATGGGGCAGGCTGTCGGCGCGGTTGCCCATGTGGAAGACCAGCGCGCCGCAGCAACCCACGCCGGCGGGCAGCGCCACCTCGCAGCCGATGCGCGTAAGCAGGCGCAGCGTGGCGTCGTTGATGTGCGGCCCCAGCACCTGTTGCGCGCAGCCGGTGAGCAGCGCCACGCGCGCCCGGCGCGCGCCCTGGGCCGGGTGCAGCGGCCGGGCCGTGAGGGCCGAGCGCGCCGGCAGCCGCCACGGCACCAGCGCCAGCGCCCCGCCCAGCGCGCGGGGGAGCAGCGGCGCCGCGAGCGCCAGCAGTGGCTTGGCCAGCGTCCCCAGCCGCAGCAGGGCGCGGAAGCGCGCCGGATACGGCAGCAACAGGGCCAGCCCCTTGCGCCGCAGCCGCTCCAGCAGCGGGCGGCGGTAGCTCCGCTCGATCAGGGCGCGGGCGGGGTCAATCAGGCGCGAGTAGCGCACGCCGCTGGGGCAGGTCGTCTCGCAGGCGAAGCACGACAGGCAGTGGTCCAGGTGCGCGACCGTCTTCGCGTTCAGGGGAATCCGGTCCTCCAGCAGCGCCTTCATCAGGTAGATGCGCCCGCGCGGGCCTTCCAACTCCGACCCCAGGATGGGGTAGGTGGGACAGGTGGCGTTGCAGAACCCGCAGTGGACGCAGGCGCGCAGCACGCCCTCCGCGATGCGCACCTCGGGGTCGGTCAGCCGTTGCTCGGAGATTGCTGTCTGCATCGCTTCGCACCCAAGGGCGCTGCCGCCCCAGGGGGCGGAGGCGCATGCCGTGAAACCGCTACAGGCGCGCGTACATGCGGCCGGGGTTGAGCACGCCCTGGGGATCGAAGGCGCGCTTGAGGTTCTCGTGCAGGCGCCACGGCCCTGCGTCCAAGGGCGCGAAGACGTCCTCCGGCGCGGGGGCGTTCCCGGCGCGCAGCAGGCGCGCATGGCCGCCGGCCGCCCGGGCCGCCGCATGGACGGCGCCATCCGCGGCCGCCGGCAGGGCCGCCCAGACCAGCCCGCCCGCCCAGTCCTGGAAGGCGCGCACGGGCGCGGCGGCCCGCAGCGCGGCCACCACGCGCGGCCCCTCGGTGGGGGCCACGGAGATGCGCCAGAGGCGCTCGCCCTCCCGCAGCGGCAGCGGCTCCAGCTCCCGCACGGCCCGCCACAGGGCCCGCGACGCCTCCGCCTCCAGCCGGTGGGACGCGCCCGGGGTCATGCGGGCCACCTCCGCGCAGCGATGCGCCACGGACGATTCCGGCCCATCCAGACGGATCAGCGCCAGCGCCTTGCCGGCGCCCAGGCCCGCGAGCGCCGGGGGCCGCGCCACGTCCGGCGGCAGGCAGGCCAGCGCGCTCGGCTCATGGGGGGAGCGGGACACCGCGCGCAGCAGCGCCGGCGCCTCCGCTTCCGGCAGTTCAACCGCCAGCGTGCGCTCCGTCTCCGGCTTGGGGAGCACCTTCAGGCACAGCTCGCTGAACACCGCCAGCGTGCCGAAGCTGCCGCACATCAGCTTGCTCAGGTCGTAGCCGGTGACGTTCTTCACCACCCGTCCGCCGCCCCGGATCAATTCCCCCCGCCCGGTCACCGCCTGAAAGCCCAGCAGGTGGTCGCGCGCGGCCCCGGCCTTGATGCGCCGGGGGCCGGAGAGGTTGCAGGCCACCACCCCGCCAATGGTGGCGCCCGGGCCCCAGTGGGGCGGCTCAAAGGCCAGCATCTGTCCGGACTCGTCCAGCAGCTTCTCCAAGACCGCCAGGGGCGTGCCGGGGCGCGTCACGCAGATCAACTCGGCCGGCTGGTAGTCCACCACGCCCGCCAACTCGGCGGTGGAAAGCGCAGCGCGCGCGGCCACCTGGCGGCCATACCAGCGCTTGGAGCCGCCCCCGATGACCTCCAAGGGCGTGCCGGCCGCGGCCGCCTGGGCGATGATCTCCCGCAATTGCTCGGCGGTGGTGGGGGCTGCGAGGGTCACGGGCGGGTCTCGGGCGCTGGGATGTGGGGTGGGGGTCCCGATGGATTCGGGTTTCCCCGGAACGCTGCGCCGCGCCAGTCCGGCACGTGTCTGGCTTCACTCAACCTGACGGCGTGGGGTCAGCCTGCAAGCGAGGCGTCCGGGGTTCCCGTTGCGGCCCCTGGCGGCGGAACGCCCCGCTAGAACCGCTCCAACTCCGGATGCTTCAGCTTGCCGCCGTGGACGTGCATCCGGCCCAGTTCCGCGCAGCGGTGCAACTCCGGGTGCATCTTGCCTGGGTTGAGCAGGTGCGCCTCGTCGAAGCCGCACTTGACGCGCTCCATCGCCAGCAGGTCGGCGGCGGAGAACTGGTAGCCCATCAGGGCGCGCTTCTCGATGCCCACGCCGTGCTCGCCCGTGAGCACGCCGCCCACATCCACGCAGAGCTTGAGGATCTCCATGCCGAAGGCCTCGGTCTTGTCCAGCTCGCCCGGCACGTTGCCATCGTAGAGGATCAGGGGGTGCAGGTTGCCGTCCCCGGCGTGGAAGACGTTGGCCACGCGCAGGCCGTAGTGCTGGGAGAGCTCGCGGATGCGGGCCAGCACCTTGGGCAGGGCGCCGCGCGGGATGGTGCCGTCCATGCAGTAGTAGTCCGGGCTGATGCGCCCCATGGCCGGGAAGGCCGCCTTGCGGCCCGCCCACAGTCGCAGCCGCTCCTCCTCGCTGTTGGAGCGGCGGATCTCCGTCGCGCCGGCCTGGCGCAGGATGGGCTCCGCGCGGCCCATCAGGTCCGCCACCTCGCTGGCCGGGCCGTCCAGTTCCACCAGCAGGATCGCCTCGGAGCCTACCGGGTAGCCGGCGTGGGCATACTGCTCCGCGGCCTCGATGGCCAGCCGGTCCATGATCTCCATGCCGCCCGGCACCATGCCGGCGGCGATGATGTCCGCCACGGCCTGCCCGGCGGCCTCCACCGTGTCGAACACCGCCAGCACGGCCTGGGCGCGCTCCGGCTTGGGCAGCAGGCGCACGGTGACCTCCGTGACGATGCCCAACAGGCCCTCCGAGCCGGTGAGCAGGCCCAGCAGGTCGAAGGCGCTGTCGTCCAGCGCCTTGGAGCCCACGCGCAGCACCTCGCCGTCGGCCAGCACCACCTCCAGCCCCAGCAGGTTGTTGGTGGTAGTGCCGTACTTGAGGCTATGCACCCCGCCGGAGTTCTCCGCGACGTTGCCGCCGATCGAGCAGGCGATCTGGCTGGAGGGGTCCGGCGCGTAGTAGAGCCCCAGCGGCGCAACCTCCTGGCTGATGCGCAGGTTGGTCACGCCCGGCTGCAGCACCGCGCAGCGGTTCTCCGGGTCCACCTCCAGGATGCGGTTCATGCGCGAGAGCGACACCGTGACGCCGTCCCGCAGGGGCAGCGCCCCGCCGGAGAGGCCCGTGCCCGCGCCCCAGGGCACGGCCGGCACCCCGTGGCGGTGCAGCACCCGCATCACGGCCTGCACCTCCGCCGTGGAGCCGGGCAGCGCCACGATCATGGGCGTCTGCCGGTAGGCGGACAGGCCGTCGCTCTCATACGCCAGCAAGTCCTCCGCGCCGGCGAGCACGGCGCCCTTGGGCAGCACGCGCTCCAGATCGGCCACGACCGCGCCGCGCTTGGCGAGGCGCTCGGGCAGGGGTTCGGGGAAAAGCATGGGAACCGTCAGGGGTGAAAGGCTGCCAGGGACAGCGCCCGCTCCAGGTCTCAACTGTGGCGCATCGCCGCGCGCCGATCAAGCCCGGGGCCAACGGCGCCGCGTGTGCCTCTGTACGCATTCGCGGGCAGGCCGGAGCACCCCGGCGGGGATTGCGCCCGGGCCTTCAGAGGGCGCCGCCGGGCGCGGGACGCTCCAAATCCGCGCTACGCCACCGTGTGCTTGGCCAGCTTCTCCAGCGCCTGCACCATGGCGGAGTGGTCGAGGTCCAGGCCGCCGTCGGCCGCCACGGCGTTGAAGAGCTGCTGGGCGGAGGCGGTGTGGGGCAGGGCCAGCCCCAGTTGCCGCGCCGCCGTGAGCGCCAGGTTGAGGTCCTTCTGGTGCAGCCGGATGCGAAAGCCGGGGTTGAACGTGCGCTTGATCATGCGCTCCCCGTGCACCTCCAGGATGCGGCTCTGTGCGAAGCCCCCCAGCAGGGCCTTGCGCACGTTCTCCGGGTTGGCCCCGGCGCGGGACGCGAACAGCAGCGCCTCGCCCACCGCCTCGATGGTCAGCGCCACGATGATCTGGTTGGCCACCTTGGCCGTCTGGCCGTCGCCGTTGCCGCCGACCAGGTTGATGTTCTTGCCCAGCTTCTCGAAGTACGGCTTGATCTTGGAGAACACCTGCTCTTTGCCGCCGCACATGATGCTGAGCGTGGCCTGCTCGGCGCCCACCTGACCGCCGGAGACCGGGGCGTCAATCATTTCCACCCCCAGCTTGGCCAGTTGCTCGGCGAACTGCTTGGTCTCCACGGGGGAGATCGAGCTCATGTCCACGACGATCTTGCCCTTGGCGGCGGCGCCGGTCAGGCCCTCGGCCACGCCCCCGGGGCCGAACAGCGCCTTTTCCACGTCCGGGGTGTCCGGCACCATGAGGAAGATCAGATCTGATTTCTGCGCCACCTCCTTGCCGCTCGCGCACTTGACCGCGCCCTGCGCGGCGAGGGCGTCCATGGACGCCGGCACGATGTCGTGGACGTGAAGGGTGTTGCCCGCCTTGATGAGGTGTCCGGCCATGGGTTTGCCCATGATGCCGAGTCCGATCCAGCCGATATTCGCCATGTCCCACTCCGTAGGTTCAGCCGCCGGTTGCGAGCCGCAGCAGGTCCGCGGCGCCCAGCAGCAGCAAGAGGGCGCCCAAGATTTGCGCGCCGCGCAGGGTGCGCAGGCCGATCTGTCCGTAGCGCCGGTTCAGCGAGGCCGCGACGAAGGCCGCGGACGACGGGTGCTGCCCCGCCGTTTCCAGGAATCCCGGATAGAGCCATTGCTCCTGGCCCCAGACGAGCGGCTCCGCGCCCGCTTGGCGCTGGCGCCGGGTCTCCGGCTGGTGCAATCCCAGGTCGGCCTCCAGCTTGACCAACGTCGCCACCGTGGTCAGCCAGGAGGTGTAGCTGATCGAGAACGCGCGCCGGCCCAGGGTGGCGCAGGCCAGCGCGAGCAGTCCGCCCGCCGTGGCGATCAGCGTGGGACGCAGCCCCAGCGCCAGTCCGGACTCCAGCAGCCGCTCCTTGATCAGCCACAGGGTGCCCGCCACAATCACGGCGAAGGCCAGCAGCGCGTGCCGCAGGTCGCTGTAGTACAGCCGGGACTGGACATTGTAGCGCTCCATGTAGTGTCCGTACACCTTGAGCAGCGCGTCGTCGTGCTTGGCGTCCATGGTTCCCCCGGCGTAGAAGTTTCCGATTCGAATGCGCTCTCGCTGTCCGTCCGCTGCCGCGGCTATTTCAGGTAGGGTTTGACCCAGCCCAGGCCGGCCTCGGTGCTCCCTGCGGGTTTGTATTCGCACCCGATCCAGCCCGGGTACCCGGCCTCGTCAATGAAGCGGAACAGGTTGGGATAGTTGATCTCGCCCGTGCCGGGTTCGTTGCGGCCGGGATTGTCCGCCAGCTGCATGTGGCCGATGCGCGCCGCGTTCTCGCGGATGGTGCGCGTCAGGTCGCCCTCCATGATCTGCATGTGGAAGATGTCGTATTGCAGCCACAGGTTGGGGTGGTTCACCTCCCCGAACAGCTCCAGCGCGTCGCGCGTGCGCGACAGGTAGAAGCCGGGGACGTCCCGCGTGTTGAGCGGCTCCACCAGCAGGCGAATCTTTTCCTTGGCCAGCGCCGCCGCGGCGAAGCGCAGGTTGTCCACCAGGGTCGTCCGCAACCGCGCCTCCGGCACGCCGGCGGGCCGCACGCCCACCAGACAGTTGAGCTGCGGGCAGCCCAGCGCCCGGGCGTACTCGATCCCCTGGCCGACGCCCTGCCGGAACTCCTCCACCCGCGCCGGATCAATCGCCATGCCGCGCTCCCCCTGCTCCCACTTGCCCGCCGGCAGGTTGTGCAGCACCAGGCTCAGGCCATGCCGCCGCAGCCGCTCCCCGATCTGCGCCGCCGGGTAGGCGTAGGGGAAGAGGAACTCCACCGCGCGGAACCCGGCGTTGGCGGCCCGCTCGAAGCGGTCAAGGAAGTCCACCTCGGTGAACATCAGGGTCAGGTTGGCATTGAACCGGGGCATCGCCAAGCGGCTCCTTGGGGCCGGCCAGGGTGGGTGGGCGGCCGTGCGCGGTCATAGGCCGCCGGCCGGACCCGCAGGCCCGGCGGCAGCCGCCTCCACCCTATAGCGCATCGGGCCGCGCTTTAGAAGCGGAGAAGCGGACACCTGTGCCCATGTGCTCCTCCCTGCACGCCGCAAGGCTTCCCCTGCCTCCGTTCTCGCCCCAAGGCGGCCTGCCCTCGCTTGCAGGTTCCGCGGGCGGCATTGCCCAGGCGTGCCAAAAAAGAAACATTGACAAACGTGTAGTTTTGTACTACAAAGGTAATACCGCGCCCGGCAGTGGAGGAATGGCCCTCCCCGCCTGGGCGCCAGACCCTGAACCGGGAGCGGCCTGTGGAAGGAGCGAGAAACGGCAACGGTGGCGCTCTGTCGAGCCTGCTGTCCAACCCCGTATTCGCCAATGTGGTGCGGGTGTTCATCTTCGTGGTGCTGGCCCTGGGGGGCTACATCTGGAAGGCGGAAATTGACCATGTGAACGCAGCCCTGCTGGACCTGCGGCAGCAAGTGCAGGTGAGCCTGAATCGGCAATGGGACGAGACGCGCGAAGTGCGGCAGGACGTGACCCAGGTGCAGCAGCAACTGCAGCAAGTCCTGCTGCGCAACAACGAGGCGCTGCTGAAGCTGCTGGAACCCCGCACGGCGCGGCGCTGAGGAGCCCCCATGGAAACCTTGATCACGGTGGCCTCGCTGTTCGGCGTGGCCTGGGCCGCGCTGGCCACGGTATACCTGGCGCTGGTGGCGTTCGACCGCTGGGTGTACCCGGGCCTCTCCTTCGAGCAGGAGTTGCGGCGCAACAACATCGCGGTGGCCATCTTCCTGGCCGCGCTGGCGTTCGGCATCTTCTTCCTGATGAGCCATGCCGTGGCGGCGGATTTGGACCGCTACGACGACCAGTTCCGCCTCTGGGGGCGGCATCACTTCGGCTATGCCGTGGACTGGCGCTGGTTCAAGGCCCAGGGCGTGACGGAGAGCGGCCTGGAGCCGGGGGCGTGCAGCCCCGCGGGCGCCTGCGGCCTGATGCAGTTCCTGCCCGGGACGGCGCTGGCGATGGGTCTGCGCAACCGCTTCGAGGCGCGGGAATCCATCCGCGCCGGCATCGCCTACGACCGGAGGCTGTGGGAGGCGTTTCACCCGCCCCGGCCCAGCGCCGACCGGCTGGCCTTCGCCTTCTCCGCGTACAACTGGGGCGTGGGCAACGTGGTGCGGCGCGGGTTACCCTGCGCCCGGGCGCGCTCCGGCGGGGACAGGCTGTGGGAGCAGCTCCGCCCCTGCCTGCCGCCGGAGACGCAAGCCTACTATCCGCGCATCGCCCGCTGGCGGCAGCGCTTCGCGGGTCCAGCCGCGCGCCTGGCCGGCGGCTCCTTGGGGGCCTGATGTTCGCCGCCCTTGGCCAGGCCCTGGAGGCATGGGCGCTGCAGCGGCTGCTGCGGGAGGACGGCGGGCTGATCCTGATGGGGCTGGCCGTGACCGGCTACACGCTGGTCGTCTGGAAGCACGTCACCGTCCGTTACGCCTACCGCTTTACGCTGCGCAACGCCCTGGACGTGTTCCACGCCGTGTTCTTCGGCGCGGCGCTGGCGCTTGGGGCGCTGATCTGGTGGGGGCGGGGGTAGGGGGGAAGCGGGCGGCGCGGGCGAGGCTTGGCGCTCGGGTGACCGAGGCCGTCCCGCCCTCATGTGCGCAGCCCAGGGAGCCGCTGGGACACAGGGGCGGTTGCAGGGCCGGGCCGCCCCCGGGGGTTCAAATTTGCCGGGCGGTGGGGGATAATGGTGCCGCACTGGGCGCTTGGCCTGACCCCCTGCCCCTGCCTGGTGCTGGCCGGAGACCGGGGGTCGGATTCGGGGTGCAATGGGCTGATCCGGCTCGTATAAACTTCATGCTGGCCGCCCCCAGGCCCTGGCCTCGGCCAAGAATCCAGAGCGTGGACCGCGCCACCCGTCGGTTTTGGCGCTCGGGGGGCCGTCGGCTGCACAGGTCTTGCATCCTCATGCAGCAAGACAGTGCAACGCGAATCTTCGAGATACGGACATGAGCAGATCCCTGCAGCGGTGTGTAGCCGCCCTCCTGTTGGTTTTCTTCATCTCGGCGCTGGTGTCCTTTCCGCATCCGGTGCGGGCGCAGTTTTCGGACGATGACCAGGAAGGCGACATCGGGGTGGAACCCGATGACGAGTTCACGGATGCCGCCGGCGCCGACGAGGCCGGGATGAGCGGCGAACGGGACCTGACCGACGGCGAGACCTACAACGAGGAAAGTCCCACGCAGGTGGGGGCGGGGGTCGCGGGGAGCCGACAGCTTCAGACCCGCTTCGCGGAAGAGCGTCAGGCCCTGCCCTCCAACGCGGCCTGGGGCGCCGGCACGGGCCTCTTGATCGGGGGCTGGCTGGCGTTGATCGCGGCCGGCTCCAACCGGGACACCCAGCGCTCCATCGGCACGGGAATCGTGCTGGGGGCCCTGATCGGGGTGGCGGTCGGGGTGCGCTTTGTGGTCAACCCTGGGCAGCCCGCCGTGGGCCAGGCCGCCGAGCCGGCGTCCCAATCCTCCCTGACGCCGCTGGTGTCCCTGGACGACAGTTCCGTCGCCCTCGGCCTGCGATTCGTGTTCTAGTCTCGGCGCCGGGCGTCCCGCCCCGCGTCTGTCCTGCCGTCGCGCCTGCCTTCGCCAAGCTGCCGGAACACGCACAGGGGCGGCACGGCCCCCCGATTCTCCACGGGTGGGCGCCTGTTCCCCGCTGCTGCAATGCGCTTTAAAGCTAGCGCCTGCGCACCACGGGGGCCGCCGTCGCGCCGAGGATTCATGTTGGGATCGAGACCGGGGATGATCGGCCCCGGCGTTGGCCGGGGCGCTGGGCGATTGTGCAAGGCGGTCAGCCGCACCGACGCCTAGCGGAAGCGCTGTCCGACTTGGAGCCGCACGCCCTCGAACGACCCGTTGCCGTTGCCATAGGTCACCCGGGCGGCGTCAATCTGGCAGACGAAGAACAACCCGCTTTCCAACTCGCCGCCTCCCAGCACCCCCAGGCCCAGGCCCACGCCCGTGGCGGTACTTCCGCCCGCCTTCAGGGAGGAAATCTGGTAGGCGTTGCCGGCTTGGGCGCCCAGGAACCAGTTATCGAACCAATAGCGAAACTGGGCCGCCAAGGCGCCGTGGTCTACCTCGGAGTAAGTGCTGCCGAGGTTCCCGTCCGGGGATTCGGTCGAGGTCAGGAGGATCAGGTTGAAGGACATCTGCCGCGGATAGGCCAACTGGAAGTCCAGACCCAAGCTGGTGCCGCTGCTGGAGCCTGAGATCGCCGTACCGCCATTGGGACGGATCTCAAATGCGTGAGCGGCGAATCCCCCCATCACGCCGACGCCGGTGCGCGGCACTGCGAAGGCGGACGCCGCCCACGCCAGCCCGGTCACGGTCAACACCCCGGCAATTGCCCGGCGCATCCTGGCTTGGAACCGATCCTGTTGGGTCTTCGGGCTGATCAATTCGCCTAACTCGTTGAGAAAACTAACGTTCTGTGACTTGTGGGCTCCTCCGGACGGGTCAGGTTCCGGGCGGCCCCCACTGGGTCAACGCATGGCGGGCCTGCTCCTGGTCAAGCACAATCTGGGCCTTCAGGGCTTCCAGCGAGGGGAACTTGCGCTCCGGGCGCAGGTGGACGCGGGGGATGACCTCCACGGTCTGGCCATAGAGGTCGCCGGAAAAGTCGAACAGGTGGGTTTCCAGCAGCGCGGTCTGGCCGCCCACGGTGGGCCGGACGCCGTAGTTGCTCACGCCGCCCAGCATCTGTTCGCCCACGATGGCGTGGACGGCGTACACCCCGCCGGCGATGGGCAAGGGAGCCTGCGGCGCCTGGTTGATGGTCGGCACGCCCAGGGTGCGGCCGCGCTGCTCCCCGGCGGCCACCGGCTCCAACACGCTGTAGGCCCGGCCCAGGAGCCGCGCGGCGGCGGCAAAATCCCCGCCGCCCAGCAGCGCCCGGATGACGGAACTGCCGACGGTGTCCTGCCCCACCTTCAGCGCGGGGAACACCTCGAACATGAAGTCGTGAGTGCGGCTGAGCTGCAGCAGCACCTCCGCGGTGCCCGCGCGGTTGTGGCCGAAGGCGAAGTCGTAGCCGATGATGAGCTTGCGCACCTGGAAGCGGGCGAAGAGGTATTCATCCACGAACGCCTGGGCGCTCATGCGGGCAAACTCGGGCGTGAAGTTGATGATGCAGGCGGCGTCCAGTCCCAGTTGGTCGAACAGCCGCAGGCGCATGGGAAGGCTGCTCAACAGCGCCACCGGATGTTGGCGCAGCACGGTCTGCGGGTGCGGATCGAAGGTCAGCAAGATCCCGGCGGCGTGCAGCACCCGCGCCTCCTCCACCACCCGCCGGATGAGGGCCTGGTGCCCCAGATGAACGCCGTCGAAATTGCCGATGGTGACCACGGCGTGCCGCGCCGCGGGATCGAAATTGCGGAAATTGAAAACCTTGAAGGAACTCATCGGTCTGCGCGGGTAAGGGAATGCCGCTGTCGTGCGTGCAGCGCTCAAGGTATCCCGCCCGCGCCCGGTGGGTCAATCGGCCCTGGCCCGGCGCGCGGGCTGACGGGGCGGCGTGCCGTGGGAGAAATACCGGGGGCGGACCTCCCCCCGGGACAATCTTCAGTGGTAGGCTGGGCCACCCGACTCGCTGGCGGCATCCGCGCCGCCGGAAGCCCCCCGATTGCGCGCCCAGGAGCGCCCATGTCCACCCCGCCGCACCTGACGTTCACCCGCCCGCCCTCGGTCGCCGCGTACATGTGGCGGGCGTTCCATCGGGCGCCGGGCCTGGCGCAGGCGGGGTCCGCCCCGGCGGTCGGCGCCCGGTGGCTCGGGCACCGGCCTGACCCCGCGGCGCTGGCCAGGCTGCGCCGCCTCACCGGCCTGGGGGAGGCGCGGACGCTGCCGATCCTGTATCCCCACGTCGTGGGCTTCCGGCTGGTGCTGGCCGTGCTCACCCATCCCGCCGTGCCCGTCTCGATCTGGAACTCGCTGGGGGTGCGCACGCACCTGCTGCTGCGCCAGCCCGTGCCGGTGGATACCGCGCTGGACTTCGAGACCCGCGTGGCGGGCCTGCGCATCCTGGAGAAGGGCGCGGAGCTGGACCTGCACACCACCGCGGGCGCCCAGGGGGAGGTGCTCTGGGAGAGCCTCAACACGTTCTACTATCGGGGCCGCCATGGCGCGGCCGGCGCGCCCTCCCCCCTGGCGGCCGCGCCGGAAGCCGGCGGCACCGAGGTGGCCCGCTGGACGGCCGGCGGGACCGGCTGGGCGATGGGGCGCCTGACCGGGGACTTCAACCCGGTTCATTGGTCGGGACGGTACGCCCGGCGCTCAGGCTTCCAGGGCAGCTTCCACCACCCGCCCACCGTCGTGGGGCAATGCCTGGCCCGGCTGGCGCCGCCCGACCCCGCCGGGCCCGCGCGCCTGGATTGGTGGGCCAAGGGGCCGGTGTACCATGGCGCCCAGGTGAGCCTGCTCGCCCGCGAGGAGGACGGTGGCGCGGCCTTTGCCTTGTTCGCCGAGGGCGATCCGCGCCCGGCCATCCTGGGGCGCTGGAGCGGCGCCTCCGCCGGGAGCACGCTGCTGGAGGCAGGGCCCCCGGCAACGTAGCGTGGGCCTGTGCCCCGGAAGGCGCCGCCCGGCGCTTGGCGGGGCGCCGGATTGGCCGGCCTGGGTCGCTGTGGCCGTACGCGCTAGCCATGGCGCAGGCTGTCCACCGGGTGTACCCGCGCGGCCTGGGTGGCGGGGAACAGCGTGACGGTCAGGCAGATCACGTAGGATGCGGCGGTGATGGCGAGCAGATCCCACACCTCCACCTGCACCGGCAGGCGGTTGGCGAGCGGAAACACCCCCTGCGGCAGGCGCACGATGTCAAAGGTCGCCAGCACCCAACAGGTCAGCAGCCCCAAGGTCAGGCCGGAGAGCGTCCCCAGGGTTCCGATCCAGAAACCCTGCATCAGGAAGATCTTGCGCACCATGCCGTCGGTCGCGCCCAGGGACTTGAGCACGCCGATCTCCTTGCGCTTCTCCAACACCAACATCACCAGCGAGCTGATGATGTTGAAGAACGACACGACGATGATCAGGGTCATGATGACGAACAGGCCCAGCTTCTCCAGCCGCATCACCTGAAACACGTTCTTGTTCTCCTGCGCCCAGGTCAGCACCCGCAGGCGCGGAAAGCGGCGTTGCCAGTCCAACGCGTCAATGCCGAGCGGGTCGGCCGTGCGCACGGCCAGGCCGGCGACGCCGTCCAGCCGGAACAGATGCTGCGCGATGCGGTAGTCCACGAACGCCAGCACGTCGTCCGTGCCGCCCAGTCCGGTCTCCACCAGCCCGACCACCCGCAGGCGCTTGATGAGCGGCACCGGACCGATCGGGGTCTGGCGCTGCACGGGGGAGATGATCTGCACGTCGTCCCCCACCAGCAGGCCCAGGCTGCGGGCCACCTGGGCGCCCAGCAGGATGCCGGACCCTCCCCCCGGCGCCGACCGCAGGCCCTGGAGCAGCGTCTGCGGGGACTCCGCGTCCGAGAAGCGGTCGCCGTGGATGAAGCGCGCCAGCTCCGTGACCTGGGGCTCCAGGGTGGGGTCAATGCCGCGCACCTGAACGGCGCGGAACTGGCCTTCCACGCGCAGGAAGGCCTGGCGCGACAGGTACGGCGCGACCGCCTCCACGCCGGGCACCGCCTGGATGCGCGCCAGCAACTCGGCCTCGGCCTGGGCCGTCAGCACGCCCTCCTGGGGCAGGAGGCGCACATGGGCGGTGGTGCCGCTGACCGTGATCAGCAGATTGGTGCGGAAGCCGTTCATCACCGAGATGGTGACGATCAAGGCCGCCACCCCCAGCATCACGCCGACGCCGGAGATCCAGGTGATGACGGAAACGGCGCGGTCCTGGCGCGGCGACCAGAGGAAGCGCAGTCCGATGAACGATTCGATTCGCACGGCTGGGGCACTCGCTGCGGGTCGCACGGAGCCAAGGGGCCAAGAAGCGCAGCCTAGCATGGCGGGGAGGTTCGGCCAAACGCCGCCGGCGCCGCCCGTGGGCCTGCCGTGCGCGGCCCGGCAAGGCCGGCTGGCCCGCGCTTGTTTCGATTCCGGATTCGTGCGATGAATAGCTGCGGAATTCCGGTGGCGCCTGTGGCAAAAGTGGAGATACGGAGATCTTCCGGAGCGCGAGGCACTGATGCCGAATCTGCTTCAGTTTAACCTCTCCCAATTCATCGGCTTTGCGGTGATCTTCGCGCGCATCTCCGGCGTGATGATCACGGCGCCGGTATTGAACGACGCCAACATCCCCCCGCAGGTCAAGATTGCGTTCAGCTTTCTGCTTTCGCTGATCTTTTTCCCCCTGGTGGCCAAGCCCAGCGTGGGACTCAACCCCGACCTGAGCTTCATCATCGTCACCATGGTCAAGGAACTGGGCATCGGGGTGCTGATCGGCTTCGTGGCGCAAATGATGTTCGCCGGAATCGGGCTGGGGGGGGAGCTGGTCGGCTTCCAGATGGGACTGGGGGTGGCCAATGTCTTCGATCCGCTGACCAACACCCAGGTGTCCCTGGTGGGGCAATTGAAGACCGTGATCGCCCTGATGCTGTTCGTCGGAATGGATGGGCATCACATGTTCATCGAAGCCCTGGTCAAGAGCTACGATCTGGTGGCGCCCGGCGCGGGGGTGCTGCGGCAGGGCGGAGTGGACGCGTACATGTCGCTCGCCGCCAAGATGTTCGGCGTCGGCATTCAGATCGGCGCGCCGCTGATCGTGGCGCTCCTGGCGGCCAACTTCGCCATCGGCCTGGTGGCCCGGGCGGTGCCGCAAGTGAACGTATTCGTGGTGGGGTATCCGTTCACCATCGGCCTGGGCCTGTTGTTGATGACCCTGGCCCTGCCCTTCCTCGTTGAAAGCATCATGGTCCTCCATCACGGCCTGGAGGAGATGATCTTGAGCGGCCTGCGGGCCCTGAGGTAGCGCCATGGCGGAAGAGAACAGCGGTCAGGAGAAGACAGAAGCCCCCACGTCCAAGCGGCGGGAGGATGCCCGCAAGGAGGGCATGGTCGTCCTGAGCCGCGAGGTATCGTCCGTGGCGCTGCTGGGGGCCTTCGCGCTGTATTTCATGATCGCCGGCAAGGCGGGCCTGGACGGCCTCGCGCAAATCTGGAAGGTGGCCTTCGCCAACCTGGCGGCGCCCGACCTGACCGTCGCCTTCACGCAGCGGCTGATCATCCAGTACCTGTGGGTCGTGAGCCCGCTGCTGGTGGGGCTGTTCGTCATCCTGATGGCGGTGGGGCTGATGGCGCAGGTGTTCCAGGTGGGCTTCACCCTGGCCGGCCTGAAGTTCGACGGGAGCCGGATCAACCCGCTCACCGGCCTGAAGCGCATCCTATCCACCAACGGACTGGTGGAGTTGCTGAAGAGCCTGTTCAAGATCGGGGTGATCGGCTACGTGACCTACCTCACGCTGCGGGACGAATTGCCGAATCTGGTGGCGGTCTCCAAGCTCCCGATCGGCGCCCTGCTGACCTACAACTTCGGCTTGCTGGGCGCCGTGCTGGTGCGGGTGGTGCTGGCGATGGCCCTGCTGGCCCTGCTGGATTATCTCTATCAGCGCTGGAATTTCGAGCAGCGCATCAAGATGACCAAGCAGGAGATGCGCGAGGAGTTGAAGCAGACCGAGGGCGACCCGCAGTTGCGCGCCCGCGTGCGCCAGGTGCAGCGCGAGTTGTCGCGCGCGCGGATGATGCAAAACGTGCCCAAGGCCGACGTGGTGGTGACCAACCCCACCCACTTCGCGGTGGCGTTGATGTACGACCGGGAAGTGATGCAGTCGCCGCGCCTGGTGGCCAAGGGCGCGGACTTCGTCGCGGAGCGCATCAAGGCCGTGGCGCGGGAGAACGCCGTGCCGCTGGTGGAGAACCAGACGGTGGCCCGCGAGCTGTACGCGCACGTGGAAATCGGCCAGGAGGTGCCGGAGCAATTCTTCCGCGCCGTGGCGGAGATTCTGGCGTTCGTGTACCGGCTGAAGGGCAAGACGGCCCAAGCCTCGCGCTAGGGCGGCCAGGCCGGGCGCGGGTCCCGGCAATTGCATCCGTCGGCGGAATTTCGTTTTTCCGACGGGTGAATTGGGGTAGACTGTACGCACCCGAAAAGCGCCCCCGGAGGGGCAATTCCGAGACTACGGACCAGAGACCATGGCGACAGAGACGACCACGGTTCCGATATTTGCCAGGGCGTCCCGCAGCACGGACATCTACCTGGCGGTCGGCATGATCGGCATCATCATGGTGCTGATCCTTCCGCTGCCGCCGCTGTTGTTGGACCTGCTGCTCTCGTTGAGCATCGCGGTCTCGATCCTGATTCTGTTTCTGTCGCTGTTTTCCGGCCATCCGTTGGAGTTCTCGGCGTTCCCGACCGTGCTCCTCATCGCCACCCTGTTCCGGTTGTCGCTCAACGTGGCGTCCACGCGGTTGATCCTGGGCAACGGCAACCGGGGGCTCAACGCGGCCGGCACGGTGATCCAGTCCTTCGGCGGATTCGTCGTGGGGGGCAACTTCGTCGTCGGCCTGATCATCTTCCTGATCCTGGTGTTGATCAACTTCGTGGTCATCACCAAGGGCGCCGGGCGCATCGCGGAGGTCGCGGCCCGGTTCACCTTGGACGCCATGCCCGGCAAGCAGATGGCCATTGACGCCGACCTGAACGCGGGCATCATCGAGGAGAAGGAGGCCAAGCGCCGCCGCGCCCGCATCCAGCAGGAGGCGGACTTCTACGGCGCGATGGACGGCGCGAGCAAGTTCGTGCGGGGGGATGCCATCGCCGGCCTGGTCATCACGGGCGTGAACATCGTGGGCGGGCTGGTGATCGGCGTGTTCCAGTTCGGCATGGATTTGCGCACCGCGCTCAACACCTACACCGTGCTGACCGTGGGCGACGGCCTGGTGGCGCAGATGCCGGCCCTGATCGTGTCGGTGGCCGCCGGTATCGCCGTCACCAAGGCTTCCGTGGAAGAGGCCCTGAGCGAGAACCTGAAGAAGCAGGTGCTGGGCAACAACCGGGCGCTGGGGGTCGCCTCCGGCGTCCTGATGGGCATCGCCATCATTCCCGGCATGCCCACCCTGCCGCTGCTGTCGGTGGGCGCGCTGATGGGGACGCTCTCCTGGCTGATGTTCCAGAACCGCAAGCGGGTGGCGGTGCAGGAGGCCGAGACCGCCGCCGTATCCGCCCGCAAGGACGCCGACGAGGCGCCGGAGGACATCGAGGGGTTGCTCCCCATTGACCGGCTTGGGTTCGAGCTCGGCTACGGCCTGATCCCCCTGGTGGACGCGGAGCAGGACGGCGAGTTGCTGGAACGGATCAAGTCCATCCGCCGGCAGGTCGCGCTGGACCTGGGCTTCATCGTCCCGCCCATCCACATCAAGGACAACCTGGAGCTGCCCCCCGGAGGCTACTCGATCATCATCAACGGCGTGGAGGTGGGGCGGGGCGAGGTGCAGTTGGAGCACCTGCTGGCGATGAAGACCGGCGACGTGGACGAGGAGCTCACCGGCATAGACACCATCGAGCCGGCCTTCGGCCTGCCGGCGCTGTGGATCAACCCGGACGAGCAGGAGCGGGCGCAGTTCGCCGGCTATACGGTGGTGGACCTGCCCACCGTGCTGGCCACCCACCTGATCGAGGTCATCAAGCGCCACGCGCCGGAGTTCCTGGGCCGCCAGGAGACCCAGCGCCTGGTGGACAACTTCGCCAAGGCGGAGCCCAAGGTGGTGGAGGAACTGATCCCCACCGTGCTCAGCTTGGGCGTCGTGCAGAAGGTGCTCCAGAACCTGCTGCGCGAGCGGGTGTCGGTGCGCGACATGCACTCGACCCTGGAGACCCTCGCGGACATGGGGCCGGTCACCAAGGATCCCGACCTGCTGACGGAATACGTGCGCCAGAACATGGCCCGCACCATCACGCGCCAGTATCAGACCCCGGACGGCACGCTGCCGCTGATCTCGCTCTCGCAGCAGATCGAGGACCAATTGGCCAATTCGATCCAAACCACCCAGCAGGGCACCTACCTGGGCCTGGATCCCGAGTTGGCCCAGAACATCATCCAGAACATCGAGGGTCAGCTCGAGCGTTTCTCCGTGTTGAACTACCAGCCGATCCTGCTCTGCTCGCCGCTGATCCGGCCGCATGTGAAGAAGCTGACCGAACGGTTCATTCCCAATCTGATCGTGCTTTCGCACAACGAGATCGCCAATGACGTGCGCATCGAGTCCTTGGGGCTGGTCGGTTGACGGCCCTGGAGCGCGGTGAACCGGAGGGTTCGTCCTTGGACGAGGGGTAGGAATGCAGATCAAGAGATACCGCGGGGCCGATATGCAGGAGGCCCTGCAGAAGGTGAAGAAGGACCTGGGGGCGGAAGCCATCATCCTGTCTACGCGCCAGGTGCGGGGCGGCGGCGGGACGTTCGGCCTGTTCGGCAAGCCCATGCTCGAGGTGACGGCCGCGCGGGACGCGGACGGGGAAGGCGAGGCGGCGGAATCCATGATCGCCGCTCTGCCCAAGTCCCTCGGGCGCAAGGCCAAGGGCGGCGAGAACGGCGCCCTGCAGAGCATCCTGGCCCGCCAGCGGGCGGAAGCCCAAAGCCTGCTCAGCCCCCTCCAGGACGAGATCCAGGATCTGAAGAGCGTCCTCAGGGCCAGCGGAGACCAGCAGCGCGCCGCCGTGCGGGAGGAAATGGCCATCACCCAGATCCGCGCCGACATGGGCGAGATGCGGCAGATGATGCACCTGCTGGCCGCGCAGTCCGCGGGGCTGCGCGACGCGAACTACCCCGAGAACCTGGTCGTGCTCTACCAGCAGCTCACCTTCAACGGCCTGGAGGACAAGTTCGCCCGCCGCCTGATCGAGGAGGCGAACAAGACCATCGCCCCCAAGGAGCTGGAGGACTTCTCCTACGTCAAGATCTTCCTGGCGCGCATGCTGATGAAGATCGTGAAGGTGACGGGGGCCTTCCGCTCCGAGGCCGGGCGGCAGCGGGTCTGCGCCCTGGTGGGCCCCACCGGCGTCGGCAAGACCACCACCGTGGCCAAGCTGGCATCGGAGCAGTTGCTCAAGCACCACCGCCAGGTGGCCCTGATCACCGTGGACACCTTCCGCATCGCCGCGGTGGAGCAGTTGAAGATCTATGCCAAGATCATGGGCGTGCCCATCACCGTCGTGACCGGCAAGCAGGAGCTCCAGCAGGCCATCCAAAGCTGCGCGGACAAGGACGTGGTGCTCATTGACACCGGCGGCCGCTCCCAGCGCGACGACATGCAGATGTCCGAGCTCTATCAACTCTTCGGCGGGGAGTCGCCCATCGAGACCTACTTGACGCTCAGCGCGACGACCAAGGACTCCGACCTGACCGAGGTCACCCGCCGCTTTGGGGAGGTGCCCCTGGCCGGGGTGCTGTTCACCAAGCTGGACGAGAGCACCACCTTCGGCTCGCTCATCAACCACTCGATCCGGTTCAAGCTGCCCACGGCCTACCTGGCCACGGGCCAGAAGGTGCCGGAGGATCTGGAGGTGGCCACCAAGGAACGCCTGGTGGACCTGTTGTTGAACATCAGTGCGGCATGATGCCCTGAGCCATACACCGGACGAACGGAAGCGTCCCGACCCGCCGCGGGAATTCGTTTGCCCATGCTGCGCCCTGCGCACGGACCATGGACCAAGCCACCACCCTGCGGAACATCGTCAACGCGCATAAAGTGACCGCGCCGGCCCAGCCCGCCTTCAAGGGCCGCATGCGCGTGATCGCCGTCACCAGCGGCAAGGGCGGGGTCGGCAAGACCAACATCGTGCTCAATCTGTGCCTGGCCCTGGCCACGCTGCGGCGCCGGGTGTTCCTGCTCGACGCGGACATGGGGCTCGCCAACGTGGACGTGTTGCTGGGGATGGCCCCGCGCTACACCCTGGAGCACGTGCTCAACGGCCAGAAGACCGTGATGGACATCGCGCTGGAAGGCCCGCACGGCTTCCGCATCCTCCCGGCCAGTTCCGGCATCAGCGAACTCTCCGAGATGACCTATGAGCAGCAGATGCGGCTCTTCCGCGAACTGAGCCGCATCGAGGAGGAGGTGGACTATCTGTTCCTTGACACCGGCGCCGGCATCTCCTCCAACGTGCTGCGCTTCAACGCCTCGGCCAACGAGGTGATCCTCGTCGCCAACCCCGAGCCCACGTCCATCACGGACGCCTACGCGTTGATGAAGCTGCTGTCCATCAAGTATCACATCCGGGACTTCGGCCTGATCGCCAACTCCACCGCATCGGAGGACGACGGGCGGGGCGTTTACGACCGGCTGAACCGGGTGTGCAGCCAGTTTCTGCAAGTGAACCTGACCTTCCTCGGCAGCATTCCCTTCGACAAGCACGTCCGGGCCGCTGTGCGCCAGCAACGCCCGGTGCTGGAGTTGTACCCCGCCTCCCCGGCAGCCAAGAGCCTGACCCAGATTGCCGCGCTGCTGGACAAAACCCCTGTTGCACCAGGAGTTTCCACCCTGGGCGCCACCCCCGGCCTGGCTGTCGCGGCCGAGTTGGCCGCCGCCCGGCTCGAATCCCCCTTCTGGGACCGCCTCTTGCATTGGAAGAAGGCGTAGTCGGAGGTTTCCGGCTGCGTTCTCCGCTCTGGCGACAAGCCAGGGGGAGGAGTCTGTCCATGCAAGGGTGGAGAAGGGTATGGCCCATCCCTATTCTCAATTGGCCTACCAGGGTAAGTCCCGGGAGGAGGTGGTGCTGGAGTATGCACCGCTGGTGCGGCAGATTGCCAACCGGCTGGCCGCACGGCTCCCCGCCTCGCTCGACCGCAACGACTTGGTGCAGGCCGGCATGATCGGCCTGCTCGATGCCATGGAGAAGTACGACAGCCGCCGCGAGGCGCAGTTCCGCACCTATGCGGAGTTCCGCATCCGCGGGGCCATGCTGGACGACCTGCGCGCCTCCGACTGGGTGCCCCGCTCCGTGCGCGATAACGCCGGCCGCGTCGAGCACGCGCTGGTGGAGCTGACCGCCGCGCTGGGCCGCCTGCCCGAGGAGGCCGAGATCGCCCAGCGCCTGGGGCTTTCCATGGCCGACTATCACGCCCTGCTGATCAAATCGAAGGCCATCCCGCTGCTCTCCATCGAGGACCTGCACGGGGCCTCCGAGGATGGCGACCACGCCAACATCTTCGACGTGCTGGAAGACCCCGCCTGCGGCGACCCCCTGGAGGCGCTGTCCCTGGGCGACCTGAAGCGCAACGTGGCCGCTTGCATCGCCGAATTGCCCGAGCGGGAGCGGCTGGTGCTCTCCCTGTACTATGACGAAGACCTGAACCTGAAGGAGATCGGGGAGGTGATGGGCATCACCGAGTCCCGCGTCTCCCAGCTCCGCACCCAGGCCATCCTCCGCCTGCGGGCCGCCCTGAAGTCCACCTCATCCGGCGCGTCCCTGGACATCCTCTTGCAGAAGCGGGCCACCTGAGCCTGCGGCCGTCCCATTCGCACCTGTCGCCGCCTGGAGCCGCCCCAAAAGGAGGGGATTGAGGCTTGTGTTGGCGTACAGATTGTATATGCGCACATACAACCGTATAATTCCCTGAGTCCAGCCCCACGCGCGGGCAGCCTGGGGTGGCTGCGCCCAGGCCGCCGCCAATCGCCAATGAGCGAAGCAGCTTGCCCAAGGCGCGCCCGCCGGGGCCGTCAGTTGAGCAACCCCTCGTCTCCCTCCGGCGGCGCCACGGCGTTCGCCGCATGGTGGTGGAAGAGCCGCCACTGCCCGGACGCGGCCTCGAAGCCGTACAGGTTGGTGGTCACGGCGCTGGACGTCTGGCGCTCGCTGCCCATGCGCGAGGTGATCGTCTCATACTGGGTGACAATCCCCAGGCGCCCCTCCACGCGCGCCTGCACATGGGTAAGCGTAAACGAGATCGCGGCGGTGTTCTCGATGATGCGCCGCCAACTGTCCAGCACGGGACGCGCGCCCCGCAAGGCGTTCCAGCCGGGGTGGACGCAGAAGGCGCGGTCGCTGTGTTCCCACAGCTCGCTGAGGGCCTCGAAGTCCAGCGCATCGAAGGCTTCGTAGAAGCGCGCGTTGGTCCGCAGGAGCGACGCCACGGTGGGTTCTGTCATGGTCGGCCTTTCCGGCACAAGGAGCAGGGCAGCGCGGCTTCCCCTGGCTCCTTTCACGGGCGCGCGGGACTGTCAAGTCGGCAACAGGCTGGCCATGTGCTGCATGGCGCAACGGTTCGTGGTGGGGCCTGGCCTTGCTGTTGCGGACAGCGGCCAAGGCGTCAGATCAAGAGTGTTTTTTACTTGACCTGCGAATCCGCGTACGGAAAAATTAGAGCCCAGGGGATTGAACCTTCGCCCCCAGTTGCCGCCCATGCCCGCGGGTTTCTGCCTTGCGGGGGGCGACTCGCCCGGAAGCGGGGTGGGTCGTTCAGAACACGGAGCGCGTTGATGTTCGGTCTTCCGCCGTGGCCGATCCGCTGGTGTGCGCTTGCCTCGGCAGCCGCGCTGGTGTCCTTGGCCGGGTGCGGCAACAGTGGAACCACCGTGGCCCCCGCCATCCCCGCGCCGTCCGGCCTCCAGGCGACTCCCGCCTGGGGCCAGGTGGCGTTGAGCTGGAATCCGGTCAGCGGCGCCGCGTCCTACGCGGTCTACTGGTCCACAGCCCCCGGCGCCGGCAAGGGCGGGGCGCAGATTTCCCGGGTCCAGAGCCCGTTCGTCCACACCGGCCTGACCGGCGGCGCACGCTACTACTACGTCGTCACGGCCGTATTCTATTCGGGCGAAAGCGGCGCGTCCAACGAGGCGGCGGCCACGGTGCCCGTGCGCTTCACTACCGGTCAGGCCGCCGCGACGGTGATCGGTCAGCCGGACTTCGCCTCCGGCCTGCTCAATGCCGGCGCGGGCCCCACCGCCCAGTCGCTGGCCCAGCCCCGCGGTCAACCGGGCGTGCAGGGCGATGCGCTGTATCTGCCCGACTCCGGCAACGGCAGGATTCTCGGCTTCAACGCGGCGCCGACAGCCAACTACGCGGCGGCGGACTTCGCGCTGGGGAGCGGTGATCTGGTCACGGCCTCCAACGGCACCTCCGCGACGGCGTTCAACGCGCCCCAGAGCGTGGCGGTCTCCGGCGGCCGGTTGTTCGCCGCGGACCGCTTCAACCAGCGCGTGCTGATCTGGAATGCCGTCCCGGCGGCCACCAACACCCCCGCGGATTTGGTGGTGGGGCAGGGCAGCCTGACCGCTGCCGTCCCGGCCTGCAACCGGGCAGGTTTGTCCGGCCCGGAAAGCGTCGCGGTCACCGGCACGCGGCTGATCGTCGCGGACAGCAACCAGCATCGGGTGCTGGTCTGGAACACGATCCCCACCGCCAGCGGAACGCCCGCCGATCTGGTGCTGGGCCAGGCGGACTTCCTCTCCTGCAATCCGAACCGGGGGCCGAGCAGCGCCACTCCCGGCGCGGCCGCGGGCAACACCCTCCAGTATCCGATCGGCGTCTGGAGCGACGGCGCCCGCCTGATCGTGGCGGACTCGCTCAACAACCGGGTGCTGATCTGGAGGGTCTTCCCCACCCGCGCCGGACAAGACGCGGACGTGGTCTTGGGCCAAATGGGCCCGGCGGGCAACGCCAGCAACGGCGGCGGCGCTATCTCCGCGGCCGGCCTCAATCAGCCCTCCTTCCTGGACAGCAACGGAACGCAGTTGGCCGTGGCGGACAGCCTCAACAACCGGGTGCTGATCTGGAACTCCGTGCCCACGGCCAACGATACCCCCGCCCAGGTCGTGCTGGGCAGCTCGGACTTCACGACCACCGTCTTCGGCGTCTCCCCGACCAGCATCAACGGTCCCGGCGGAATCCTGTTCTTGGGGCAACGGCTCGTCTTGGGGGACACCAACAACAACCGTTATTTGATTTTCCAGGGTCAGTAGCCGAGGCCCGGCGCCGGCCCGTTGCCGCAGCCTACTGGGCTTGGGCGCTTACCGCTCCCGCCCCGCCGCGCGCCGATTCGGCGACGCGTTCGCGATCCGTTTGATTTTACAGGCGATGCTTGCTATAGGGGAATGCGGTCGCCAGTGCGGGGGGCGCGCTTTCCATTCTGCGCGGGTTCGACAGCGCTGCCCGTCGGCCCGAAAGCGCATCGGCCAGGTGTTTGCGGGCCTGCGCGGACGGCGCGTTCCCGGCCGCCGCCGGGCGAGTGTCCACATCAGGAGTTCCGACGGTGAACAAATCCCAATTGATTGACAAGCTGGCCCTGACCACCCATCAAACCAACAAGGTGGCGGAAGGCTCGGTCAACATCTTCTTCGCCAACATCAAGCAGGCGTTGACGGCGGGGGACAAGGTGGAGATCCGGGGCTTCGGCAGCTTTCTGCTGAAGAGCTACAACGCCTACACCGGCCGCAATCCCAAGACCGGCGAGAAGGTGTTCGTGCCCGGCAAGGAACTGCCCTTCTTCCGCGCCGGGAAGGACCTGCGGGAGCGGGTGAACGGGAACACCCCGTCGGGCTCCGCCGACGATGGCGACGACGATTCGGACCAATAGCCGCGCCCGCCTACAGCACCAGTTCGGCCAAGGTGCGCAGCACCTCCGGGTTGTTGCCCGTGATGTTGAGCGTGGTCACGGGCGTCTTCTTCCACTCCGTCAGCCGCTCGGCAATGCGCTCCCTGGGCCCACAGAGGGACACCTCGTCCGCCAGCGCGTCCGGGATCGCCGCGATCGCCTCCTGCTGCCGGCCCGAGAGATACAGTTCTTGAACCTTGGCGGCCGCTTCCTCATATCCGTAGCGCCGCGCCAAGTCATTGTAGAAGTTCTTCCCCTTGGCGCCCATGCCGCCGATGTACAGCCCCAGTTGGGGCTTGACCTGCGCCAGGCACTCCTTCAGATCCTTGCCCAGCGCCACATGCACGTAGGGGCCGATGTCGAGTTGCGCCAGGCCCTTGCCGCCCCCGGCCTTGGCAAAGCCCTCGGTCAGCGAGGGCTGGAACACTCCAAAGCGCTGGGGCGAGAAGAACACGGGGATCCAGCCGTCGGCGATTTCAGCCGCCAGCGCCACGTTCTTCGGACCGATCGCCGCCAGGTAGATCGGCAGCTTGGGGTTGCCGTGGACGATGCTCTTGAGCGGCTTGCCCAGCCCGGTCGCGTCCGCGCCCCGGTAGGGGATCTCGTAGTACTGGCCCTTGAACTCCAGGGGCGCCTCCCGCGCCAGGATCTTGCGGATCACCGCCACGTACTCGCGCGTGCGCGTGAGCGGCTTGCCGTAGGCCTGGCCGTGCCAGCCCTCGATCACCTGCGGGCCGGACGCCCCGAGCCCCAGCACGAACCGCCCCCCGGAGAGGTGGTCCAGCGTCATCGCCGTCATCGCCGTGGCGGCGGGGGTGCGGGCCGACATCTGCATGATGCCCGTGCCCAGCTGGATCTTGCTCGTCTGCGCCCCGAGCCACGCCAGCGGCGCCACGGCGTCGGACCCGTAGGCCTCCGCCGACCAGGCGATGGCATAGCCCAGGCGCTCAGCCTCCTGGATCAGGGGAATGTTCAGGCTCACCTTGGCGCCCGAGTAGCCGATGGTCATGCCCAGTCGCATGGGGGGTCCTTTCCGTGGGAGTGCGGGGACCGGATGACCCGGCCGCCGAATCGCGCTATCCTCCCCTCACCCGTAGCAGGATTGCCGCCGGGACGGAACCCGTGCACCGCGATCTGAACCGCGGGCCGGCCGCGCCCCGGCCCCCGCCGCACCCGGACCGAGCCGCCCATGATTCCCCAGGATGCCGCCAGCGCCGCCCGCGGCGCCTACGCCACCGGCGTGGAGTGGATCGCCAAGGACGCCATCCGCCTGGGGATGGGCTACCTGGAGCGCGCGATCGCCATGTTCGAGGAACTGGGCGACCGGACGGCGCTCACCCGCGCCCGGCACCAGCGGCTGCTGGGCTTCCTCCGGGGCGGACGCGACGAGGCGGTGGAAAGCGCCTGCGACGAGGTGATGGCCGGCTACCTGCGGCTGGGGGACATCTACGGCCAGGCGCTGCTGCTCTCGCACCTGGCGGAAAGCGTTGCCCGCCAGGGCCGCTGGGAGCGGGCGATGGTGCACCTCAACCTGGCCGACGCCCTGGCCCAGGCCGGCAGCCAGGGTCTGTTGCAGCGCTACGTGCTCTACCGCCAGGCGCGCCTGTACCTGGAGCGCGACAACGTGGCGCTGGCCGCGCGCCTGCTCAAGCTGGCGGAGGCCTCCGCCGCCGAGGAGGGCCGCCCGGAGGAGGTGGCCCGCCTGCGCGCCGTCGCCGGGGCCGCCCTGGCGCGCCTGGGCGAGCGTTCCGAGGCCGTCGTCCTGCTGGAGGACGCCCAGCGCAGCCACGTCCACGCCGGCCGGTTCCGCGAGGCCGTGGAGGCCCTCACCACGCTGGCGGAAGTGTACGAGGCGACCGGCCAGGCCGAGGAGTTGACCCGTGTGCAGGAGCTCAAGCACTTCTGCGGGCAGAAGGTGATCCGCGGCCGCGACGAGCGCCGCCTCCGCTCCGGCTGGGAGCCGCCGGTTGACCCCCCGCCCCTGGAGGTGTTTCCGCAGACGGGGCCAGACGGGGAGGCGCCCCAGGTCCCCGCGCCGCGCTAGAGCCGCCGGAGCGCGCCGCCGGGCTCACCATCCGCCGATGCGGATGCGCAACCGGTGCGGAACGCGTTCTCCGTCCTCGCCAGGCACATGCCCCCGGCCCACGAAGCGCGGGTAGACGGCGATCACCTGGCCCTCCAGCACCAGCACGGGCAGCCGGTCGCGCTCCCAGGGCGGAACGGCCTGGTCGCGCAGGAAGTCCTTGAGCTTCACGGGCCGCCCGCGCCAGGGGGGGTGGAAGCGGTCGCCGGGCCGGCGCGGCCGCAACTCCAGCCGGGCCGCGTGCGGGACGTTCGCCAGCACCAGCCCCGCGCCGTCCCCGCCCTTGCGCCCACCGGAGACCGTCCAATCGGCCGGGGCGCTCGCCCGCACGTCGTCCAGCGCGTGCTGGGCCGCGGGGGGGGCGGCGCCCGGGGTCTGGAGCAGCAGGCGCGCTCCCCGCCGCCGCAGCCGCCGCCCCCCGGGCAGTTCCAAGCTGAAGTCCCCCTGGCGCGCCAGGCGCCGCAGCGCCGCCTGCGCCCGCTCCGCGTTCAGGTCGCCCGGCGCGCGTTCCTGGACGAAGCGCACCAGCGCGAAGGAGCGGGCCAGCGGCGGCAGGGCCAGCAGCCCCGCCACGCCGATCCAGTGCGGGGGCCGCCCGGGCGGGCTTTGGGGCGGCGGGGGGACGGCGGCCAGCCAGGCGGCCAGGTCGCGGCTCTGGCGCTCCAGCCGGTCCAGCCGCGCCGTCAGCGCGCCGCCCGCCAGCTCGTCCAGCAGGGGCCGCAGCTCGTTGCGGACGCGGTTGCGCCGGTAGCGGGGCGAGGCGTTGCTGGGGTCCTCCACCCAGGCGGCACCCAGCCCCCGCAGATAGTCCAGCAGCCGCGCGCGCGGCGTGCCCAGCAGGGGCCGCACGAACGGGCCGCTGCGCCACTCCATGCCGCGGATGTGGCTCAGGTCGCAGCCGCGCAGCAGCTTGAGCAGCAGCGTCTCGTAGTGGTCGTCCCGCTGGTGGCCGGTGGCGATATGGTCCGCGCGGATGGCCTGCGCCAGGCGGAGCAACTCCGTGCGCCGCCAGGCGCGGGCCGCCGCCGGGACGCCCGCGGCCAGCCCCGCCAGGCGCTCCGTCCGCCGCAGGTGGAACGGCAGCCCGGCCGCGGCGGCCAGGCCGCGCACGAAGTCCGCCTCCCGGGCGGATTCGGCCCGCAGACCGTGGTCGAAGTGGGCCACCTCCAGCGCCAGGCCGGCCTCCGGGCGCAGGCGCGTCAGCAGGTGCAGCAGGGCGACGGAGTCCGGCCCGCCGCTCACCGAGAGCAGCAGCTTCCCGCCGGCAGGCACGCCGCAGCGCCGCTGCAAGTCCGCCAGGACGCTGGCTTCCAAGGGGTGCATGGCGCTTCGCCGTGAGGGTCGTGTTGAGGGGCCGCTTGCAGCCAGCCCCGGGACATCCCGCCGGATGCCTGATGATACACGCGCGGCCCCGCCGGAGCGATGGGCGGGTAGGGCGAGCGCAAAATCGTCTTGAATTCGGATGGCATGAATCGTGGCAGACGTTCCCCTGTCCCGCGCTGCGCGCGGCCTCACCCAAACCCTCTCCAACCCCGCCCGAACTGCCGGGCGGGCTGGAGAGGGCTTCCCGGCTTGGGCGATGTTCCTTCTCCAGCCCCGCAGTTGGGGCTTGGAGAAGGTGGCGCGCAGCGCCGGATGAGGCGCGAGCGAAGCGAGCGGGCCGAACGAACACTGTGGCAACCCCCTTGCCACGGCAGCCGATTCCGGACTTTGCACAAGCCCTGGATGGGCGGGTAGTCCAGGGGCGCGGTCCCTGGTATCCTGCGGCGGGGCGGGCACGGATCGCGCCGCGCCCACGCCCAACCCTTTGCCCGGACCCGTCGATGACCGCCGCCAACACGCCCCAGCCGCCGGCCGCCCTGAAGTTCGCCACGCGGGCCATCCACGCCGGGCAGCCGCCCGACCCCGCCACCGGCGCCATCATGACGCCCATCTACCAGACCTCCACCTACGTGCAGACGGCGCCGGGGGAGCACAAGGGCTACGACTACGCCCGCACGGCCAACCCCACGCGCACCGCCCTGGAGGCCAACCTGGCCTCCCTGGAGGGGGCCGGCCACGGCATCTGCTTCGCCAGCGGCATGGCGGCGCTGGACGGCGTGATGCGGCTGCTCAACGCGGGCGACCACGTCGTGGCCTGCGACGACCTCTACGGGGGGACGTACCGGCTCTTCACCCAGGTCTTCGCCCGCTACGGGCTGGAGTTCGCCTTCGTGGACATGGCCGATCCGCGCGCCGTGCGCGCCGCCATCACGCCCCACACCCGGCTGGTGTGGCTGGAGACGCCCACCAACCCGCTGCTCAAGGTGCTGGACATCCGCGCCGTGGCGCAGGCGGCCCATGACAAGGGCGCCCTGCTGGTGGTGGACAGCACCTTCGCCACGCCCTACCTCCAGCAGCCGCTGGCGCTGGGGGCGGACCTCGTCGTCCACAGCCTGACCAAGTACCTGGGCGGGCACTCCGACGTGATCGGGGGGGCCGTGCTCACCTCCCACGCCGACCTGGCCCAGCGCCTCCATTACATCCAGAACGCCGTGGGCGCCGTGCCCGGCCCCATGGACTGCTTCCTGGTGCTGCGCGGCACCAAGACCCTGCACGTGCGCATGCAGCGCCACTGCGAGAACGCGCTGCGCCTGGCGGGCTTCCTGGCCGGGCACCCGGCCGTGGGGCGCGTCCATTACCCCGGCCTGCCGGCCGACCCCGGCCACGCGCTCGCCCGCGCCCAGATGACCGGCGGCTTCGGCGGCATGGTGTCCTTCCGCCTCAAGGACGACTCCCTGGCGGCCGCCGCCCGGCTCTGCTCCGCCACGCGCGTCTTCGCCCTGGCGGAAAGCCTGGGCGGCGTGGAAAGCCTGATCGAGCACCCCGCCGTCATGACCCACGCCTCCATCCCCCGCGCCGTGCGGGAGGCGTACGGGGTCAACGACAGCCTGATCCGCCTCTCCGTCGGCATCGAGGACGGCGACGACCTGATCGAGGACCTGCGCCAAGCGCTGGCGGTCGCGGCGGGGTAGTTGGCGCGCTGCGCGGTGTTGGCTCGCGACGCGTCAGCGCGGCGACCCGGAAAATCAGCCACGGATTGCACGGATGAACAGGTGTTGACCCGCGCCCGGTCACCGCGGCGGGCCGGGGCGGCTTGCTCCAGCCTTCCGCCAGACGCGCTCATAGAAGGGCAACAGAAGAGCCGCAGGCGGAGCACTCGGGTCCTTGCGTGCTGGACGAGGCCCAGTTGTTTGTGGCTGCAAAATGGTGGTAGGTACCGCCAAGGAAATCGGTGCATCCGCTATCGGCGGTTCATCTGGCGAATGTCGGTTCAATCCATACACGCCGCACGCATGGCGCTCCGCGAGAGTACGCAAGTGGACACGCACGTACAGGAAATCGCCGCAGGCATCTTCCGGCTATCGACCTTCGTGTCCACCGCGGGCGGGGCGGGTGGCATGACCTACAATCAATTCCTGATTCTCGGCGACGAGCCCATGCTCTTCCATTGCGGGCAAAAGGCCCTATTTCCCGCGGTATCCGCGGCGGCGAGTCGTGTACTGGACTTGAAGCATCTGCGTTGGATCGGATACAGCCACCTGGAGGCGGACGAGTGCGGCGCGCTCAACGATTGGCTGCAGGCAGCCCCCGGCTCGACGGTGGTCCATGGCCGCATGGGGTGCAATCTGTGGCTCAACGATCAAGCCCTGCGTCCGCCGCGTATGCTCGCGGACGGCGAGGTCCTAGCTCTTGGCGGCAAGCGCATGCGCTTCATCGCCACACCCCACGTGCCTCACTGCTGGGACGCCGCGCTCTTCTACGAAGAGGCGACCGGCACACTCTTCACGAGCGATCTGCTGACGCAGTTCGGACCCGCTCAAGCCGTGACGAGCGCGGACATATTAGGACCCGCCACCGCGCTTGAACTGAAGCTGAAGTTTACCCCCATTTCCGCCCAGACTGCGCCTACCGTGCGCAGGCTGGCGGACCTGAACCCCGCCATGCTGGCCATCATGCATGGCCCGTCGTATTCCGGGCCGGGCCAAGCGGTGCTGGAGGGCTTGGCCGGGTTCTACGACGCGGAACTGCGGAAGGGTGCGGCGGCGGGAGGATAAGCGTTGCAGCCAGGACCTGCGCGCCGTGAGGTCGCGCACCCGCGGCGCCTGATTGCTGGGGTCGGGCTAAGAAAAGCTCACGTCCTGTCGCTCCCAATACTCCGGCAGTGGCGCAATCCCGCAAAACCATTTCCGCCTCACCTATGATGGTGCCTTGGGAAAGATCACACTTGCCTACCTGGGGCCAAGCACGTAGTTGCCCCGAATTTACCGCAGACATGTCACTGTTCCCCGTGTAGGGTCTTGCCATCGCCCCGACCGCGCCCCTGCGCTCCGGTGGTGAACTGCGGTGACCTGACTATAGCGCATTGTCCTGGGGCTGGATTGAACTTCCCCCTTGCCATCGCCCCGGCTCTGTGCTATACAGTTGTATATGAACCCATACGCGCTCTCGCCCATGCTTTCCATGCCCCTTCGGGTTCCCTGTCTGCTCGGCGGCGGCGCCCTCCCACGCCCCGCATTGCCGCCTGCGATTTTACGACACTGGTCGCGCCAGAAAAAAAACATTACCGAACGAACCCAATCTTGCATGTCTGTGATGTCACAGACGAAAACATCAAAAACGGGCAAAAGAGACACTGGCGTGGTGCAGATTTCTGACAGATAGCGAGAACGCGACACTGGAGCCCCCGCCCCGGTCCGTCCGGAGGGCGGCGGTCCATGGGCTGCGCCCTGGCGGGTCGCCGGAACTTCTCGGGTGGAGGCGCCGCTTGGGAAACACCCTTCTCCCTGCTACGCTGGCCCCATGAGCGGCGATCCTGCATCCCCTGGAGACGGCGCGCTGGTGGCGGCGGCCCTGGCGGGCGACCGCGGTGCCTTCGGGGCGCTGATGGAGCGGCACCAGCAGGCGATCTTCGGCTACCTGTACCGCCTCGTGTTCCGCGACGTGGAGACCGCGCAGGACCTGACGCAGACGGTGTTCCTCAAGGCCTACCAGGGCTTGGCGGGCGTGGACCGCGCCCGGCCCTTCACCCCCTGGCTGTATCGCATCGCCCACAACGAGGCGGCCAACTGGCTGCGGGCGCGCCAGCGGCATCCCGAGGCGGGCCTGGACGACCCCGAGTGGGGCCAGATCGCCGACACCGCCGGGCCGTCGCCGGAGGCCGCGCGGGCCGGGGAGGAGGAGCGCTCGCTGGTGCGCCAGGGGCTGGAGCGCCTCAAGCCCCGCACGCGGGAGGTGATGCAGCTCTTCTTCTTCGAGGACCGGCCCTACGAGGAGATCGCGGCGATCCTGAACCTGCCCGTCGGGACGGTGGGCACGCTGATCCGCCGGGGCAAGCAGGATCTGCAAGCCTGGCTGGAAGTCCGCCTGGGGCGGCAGGGCCGCGCACCGGACGAGTAATTCCAATTCTCATTCGGACATGGATGAATCGAAAAACAGCAATGTGGGGGAACAAGTCCCCCCACGCCCCCCTTTTAGGTTCTCTTGGCGATACTTCCGCCAAGAGAACACGAATCCTCAATGGGGCTGCGGGGGGCCTGCTCCCTGCCGGGGCGGAATCCCCAACTTCGCGGACACAAGAGCCGCTCGCTTCCGATTGTTTAACTTCTGACTGCCAAATGGAATAAGCTGCTGGGGCCGCCGAGCAGTGAAAGAATCCGGGCCGGTTTGACGTATTACCTTGTGGGGACACCCCGCCTTGCTGGCGGTGGGCGTGCCCCAGACCCTTTGGACGGAGGTTCACCCGTGCGCCAACTGGACGAGCGAATCCGGGCCGCCCGGCCCCGGGAGCCGCAACTGCCGCCGCACTTCACGGCGACGGTGCTGGCGCGGATCCAGGCGGAAGGGCTGGCGATTCGTCCGCGCTGGCGGCAGCGGGCGCGGCCGGCGGCCTACGGGCTGGCGGCGCTGCTGGCGCTGGGGGCCGCCGTGCTGCTCAGCAACGCCGGGCTATACGAGTTGGACGCCGACGGCAGCCTGGAGTTGCTGTACTTCGGCGGGCGCTTCCTGGGGGCGTTCCTGGGCCGCGTGCCCTATGACGTGCTGCTGTCCGCGCTGGCGCTGGCGGGGTTGGGCGCCTGGCTGCTGCGGCGCGGCGCCCTGGTGCATACCCGCGTGGCCTGGCTGCTGCTGCTGAGCTACGGGGTGACCGGCGGGGGCGGTTTGGCGCTGGCCGGGTCAGGAATCAACTACGAGCTGCGCACCCGCATCGTGGCGCAGCCCGAGGGCTGGCCGCTGGTGGGCGATTTCTACCGCCGCCGCGCCCACTGGGCCGGACCTCCCGCGGCCGGCTTCCGCCTGGGCCGGGTGCTGGCCGTGGACGGGCGCGCGGCGGTGCTGCTGACCCCGACCGGGGAGCAGACCCGCGTCACGCTGCCGCCCGGCGCCGTGGCCGCGGTGGGCGACACGCTACGGCTCGGCGGCCAGGCGGACGACGGCGCCTTCCGCGCCGACAGCGTGCAGGTGTGCGACCCGGCGCGGGCCATGCGCCACTTTGGCCGCCACGGCATGGACCCCGACATGATGCGCCGCATGGCGCCGATGATGCGCCCGGGAGCGATGGGCCCAGGCGGGATGGGGCCGGGAATGACGCGCCCAGGCGGAATGGGTCCGGGCATGATGGGGCCGGGGGGAATGGCCCGCTGAAGTCCGCCGGGCTGCCCCGCGACGCCCGGCATGGCCCCACGAAACAAGAAACCCCGGTCATGGCCAAAGCCATGCCGGGGCATCGAACAGGGTCAACAGCCTTCAACTAGACCGGGCGCACACCCTTGGCTGCGGGGCCTTTGGGGCCTTGCTCCGCCGTGAATTCCACCGCCTGGCCATCGGCCAGCGTGCGGAAGCCTTCCGCCACGATGTCGGAGTGGTGGCAGAAGAGATCCTTGCCGCCGTCATCCGGGGTGATAAAGCCAAAACCCTTGCTCTCATTGAACCACTTTACTTTGCCTAACATAGCTATCCCTCAATCTCGAGAACCATCCAGGTGCCTCGTGACCGAGAGCACTGCTCTTTACGGAATTGTATTGGGCGAGGAATCCGGTTCCAGTGACAGCCACAGTATGACAGGTGCCGCGCCCAATGGCCAGCTTTTTCTTTTGGGGCGGGCAGCGGCCCCCATGGCGGCCGCCAGCGGCGCCTCGGGGTCGGCGGCCCGACGGGGAGGCCCCGGTCCCGCGCCGGAGGTCCCCCTCCGCCCGGCCACCCGGGCGCCATCTGAAAGAAGCCCACGCGACGCGGTGTAGTACCCAGTGAGCAGGAGAACAGGGGCGGAGACAACCCGAGTACAGGAGGCGTAAAATGAAACGTGCAATCCTCAAGACCCTCGCGGCGCTCGCCATGGCGGGCATCGGCCTGCTGGGGCTGTTGACCTTCAGCCACCTCACCGCCAGCGCAACGGAGCAGAATCCGGGCTGGACGCAGGAGACCTCGGAGCACATGAACGAGATGCGCGGCATCATGCATTCCGCTCAGTTCAACGCCCAGGCCACCAATGAGGGCATCCAGGTCACGGTGACCGGGAAGGAACAGAAGCTCGTCGCCGCCATCCAGGAAGAATTCGGCGGGCAGCGGCACGCGCTGAAGAGCAGCACGCCGGAGGTGACCATCACCTCGGCGGCCGTGAACAACGGCGTGGTGCTGACCTTCAGCTCGGCCAACCCCAAGGTGGTGGAAGCCCTGAAGGCGGGCGGCGCCGGCTACGCCTACCAATTGCTGCGGGACAACATGCATGAACTGATGACCGTGGCGGCTGGGACGGAAGGCTCTGCGCCCTGCGCCGGCTTCGGCCCGGGCATGATGGGACCAGGTGCGGGCCGCATGGGCTGGGGACAGGGTCCGGGCGCGGGCTACGGCCCGGGCATGATGGGATCGGGCGCAGGCTACGGCCCGGGCATGATGGGTTCGGGCGCCGGTTACGGCCCGGGCATGATGGGATCGGGCTGGGGCCACATGGGCGGTTGGAGCCGCGGGACGGAGTCCTACGGCCCATGACCGGCGCTGGCCGAAAGTGAACGGGTGAGGGCCCCCAAGCCCTCGCCGGAAGCATCCGCAAGCCGGGTTCCCGAGTGGGAGCCCGGCTTTTCTGCGTGTTCCGCGGCCGCGGCCCGCGCGGGCAATTGCGACGCCCGGCAAGGTCCTTGCACCGCTGGGGGTATCCGGCCGCGGGCGAGGACCACGGCCTTGACCCCAGCCGTGTGGAGGTGGGCATGGGCATGATCCGCATCGTGGCGATGATCGCCATGGCCTCGGCCCTGCTGTTCCTGCTGCTGGTGCTCAAGCTGGCTTGGGCGCAGCCCAGGCAGTAGGTGGGTACGCGGGGGGAACGGGTAGGCAACCGTTCCCCCGGCTCCCCGCCTACACCACCGGCGAACGGCCGCCGTCCACGTTGATCGCCGTGCCGGTGATGTACGATCCCCGGTCGGACGCCAGGAAGCAGGCCAGGTCGGCGAACTCCTCCGGTTGCCCCATGCGTCCAATGGGGACGGCTTTTCCCAACTCCCGCGCATAGTCCTCGAAGCTGGGGTGGCGCTGCTCGCGCGCGTGGCGCTGCCGCCACTGGTCGCTCACGATCAGCCCCACCAGCATGGCGTTCACGAGCACGTTGTGGGGGGCGCCCTCCCCCGCGAGCACCTTGGTGAGGGCCATGCCGGCGGCCCGGGTGACGGCGGTGGGGGCGCCGCCGGCGGCGGGCGCCTTGGCGCCGGTGTTCAGCACGTTGAGAATGCGGCCCCAGCGGCGGGCCTTCATGCCCGGCAGGGCCAGCCGGCTCAGGCGCACGGCGCTGAACAGCTTCAGGTCGAGGTCTTCCTGCCACACCTCGTCGGTGATGTCCTCGAACTTGCCCGTGCGGGAGGTGCCGGCATTGTTGACGAGGATGTCCACGCGGCCCAGGTCCTCGACCACGCGCTTGAACATCGCGTTGAGCTGGCCCGCGTCCCGCACGTCGCACGGGTAGCCCCGCACGCCGCCGCTGCCCGTGCCCAGGCCCGCATGGATGGCCTGGGCCGCCTCGTCCAGCACCTCGGGCCGCCGCGCCACGATCGCTACCTGGGCGCCCGCCTCCGCGAAGCGCTGGGCCATGGCCCGCCCCAGCCCCAGGCTGCCACCGGTGATCAATGCCGTCCGCCCGTCCAGCCGCACATCCATGCCCGTCCTCCCGTGGAAAGATGCCCGCCGCAGCCCCCGGCCGCCATGGCCATGGGCCTCCCTGGCATAGCCCGCGGCCGGGCTGGGGGCAAGGGGAACCCGGCGCCGCGCACCGGCACGCGGCTGCCCCTTTTTCGCCGGACCGGATATAACCACGGGGAGGAGGTGCCGCCGGGGCGTTGGGCCCGGCGGCGGCCATTGGCAAACGTGCTCTCCCGGATCAGGTCACAGACCGCCCGTGCATCCCCTTTCGATGAGACCTCGCCTTGCCCCTCCTGGAGCCGCCTGGGCTCCAGGGCGGCGGGCGGCCCGGCGCGCCGCATGGCCGGCCGTGGCGGCGCTTGTGGCGGCGGCCATCCTGGCGGCCTGCTCCGAACCGGAGCCCAGCAAGCCCTCCTTCATGGAGCGCACGGGCGGCATCCGGCAGCGGTCGGCGGAGCCGGAGGGACTGAACCCCCTGGGCGCCGTGGACGTGTGCCGGCCCGGCGCCCCGGCCCAGCCGTTGGCGGCGCAGGTGCTCGTATCCCGGCCAGAGCGCTTCAGCCGCGAGGCCTCGCTGATGCTTTCCGCGCTGCATCAGGCCCTGGCGGACGATACCGGCGATGGCCGCCGGGTGCGCTTCCTCGTGACGGCGCAGCCGGTGCTGGGTCCCGATGACGCGCGGGAGGAGGGCCGCCGCTGCGGCGCCATGGTGGTGCTGTGGGAGCGCTACGGCAGCCGCACCCTGGAGCTGACGCTGCCCTATCCCGCGCGCATCCCCCTGCGCGCCTCCCTGCATTCTCGCCTCTGCGAGTTCGGCACCTATCAGGACCAGTTGGAGATCTTGTATTTGACCCTGATGGGCCTGGTGGCGATGCTCGACAACAACTACGATCAGGCGGTGTATCATCTGGACCAGGCCAAGCGGCTGGACAGCCGCTGCCTGCACGTTCCTGGAATGACCGACTAGAGGAAGCCCAGCCGTGAGCGCCCGGATCTTCACGCTGCTGCTCGCGTTGCCCCTGGCAGGCGCGTGTACGCACCTGCCCACGCCCTACCAGCCGCGCGGGCCGGGCGGAGGGTACGAGGAAAGCCGCCTGGGCGAGCGGGTGTACCGCATCTCCTGCACGGCCAACGCCTACACGGCCGAGCCGGCGTTGATTGACTGCGCGTTTCTCCGCGCCGCCGAACTGACGCGCGCGGCCGGCTTCTCCCACTTCGTGGTGGTGCGCCAGTCCGGCACGACCGACGTCGAGGCGATGGAAGGCGAGCGCTTCCGGCTGCGCGAGCCGTGGGACGACGGGCGGATGCACATGGGGGTGATGTTCCCGACCATGCCGGAGTACGTCTACTTTGTGCGGCACCATCTGGTGGTGATGACCATCCGCATGTTGACCGCCGCGGAGGCTCCAGGGGAGAAGGATGGCTTGGAAGCCGCCTACATCCTGCGCAGCCTCGGCGAGAAGCTGAAGCCGGGCAGCGGCGGCGAGGCCCGGCCATGACCGCCGTCAAGGAGCTGTTCCTGGCGCTGGAGCTGGCCCATTACGCGGAGCGCTTCCGCCACAAGCTGTTCGTCGTGGCGCTGACGGCCCAAACGCCGTTCCGGGACGTGCTGCACGATCTGCGGGTGCTCAGCGGCTATCACATCCAAGTGCTGTTGGTCGCGCTCGATACCGACTTCCAGTTGGATCGCATCGTCAGCCAGTCCAACAAGCGCGGCACCCGCTTCCAGTTGCTGCTGTTGACGGAAGTGGCCTTCACCCCCGGCAAGGGTCCGCCCCGCATTGACTACGAACGGCTGAAGGCCGATATGCGCCAGGGCTTGATGCCGATTGTGGCGCACCACGGCGAGCCGCCCGCCCCGGGGCGGCTGGAGCCGACGTTCGAGTTGGCGGGCGAGCTGGCCGAGCAGTTGGGGGCGGACAAGCTCTATCTGGTGACCCCCGAGGTCGGCCCATGGCTCGGTGCCGCCTCACGCACCCAGGTGTTGCGGGAGGAAATCAGCCGCTTGGACGCCGAGTTGTCCAATGCCGGGCTGACCGGACAGGAGCCGCTGCTCGGGTTCATCCACGGTCTCTTGGGGCGCGGCGTGCCCGATATCGTCGTGGTCGAGGGGCGCCCCTCGTATCTTTTCCGCGAGGTTTTCACCCACGACGGCGCGGGGATCCTGTTCACCAAGGTGAAGCCCGCCCGGGTCCGCCAGGCGGAGGTGAAGGACATCACGGACATTTCCCTGCTGCTGACGCCGGAAATGGAGGCCGGCCGCATCCTGCGGATAGACGAGAACGACATCGAGGCCAACATTGGCCACTACTGGGTGTACGAGATAGACGGGCTGTTGGTGGGGCTGGCGCGGCTGAAGGTCTACGGGGACTGGGCGGAGCTGGCGCAGTTCACCACGCTCCCCCGGTACCGCGGCAAGGGCCGCGCCCGGGACCTGGCACAAAAACTGATGTCCCTTGCGCGCGAGCAGGGTCTGAGCGTGGTCTTCGCCCTGAGCATTGACCCGCGCATGTGGGAGTTCTTCAAGGAGCTGGGGTTCCGCGAGATTGACCGCGCCAAGCTGCCCTCGGCCTGGCGGGAGAACTACGACTTGAGCCGTCCCTCCCGCGCCCTGGTGCGGGCGCTGAACTGAACCCGAGGAGATCGAGCATGGTGCCGGCAGTGGTGGAATACGGGCGGGGTTGCCTCGCGGTGTTGGACCAGACCCGCTTGCCGCGGGAGGCCGTGCGGGTGGAACTGAAGCGGCTGGAGGACGTGGAAGAGGCCATCCGCAGCCTCCGGGTACGGGGCGCGCCCTTGATCGGCGTCGCGGCGGCGTATGGAGTTTGCGTGGGCCTGGCGGGGTGTACGTCCCGCGCACAGGCCCAAGAGCGGGCGCCGGAGGTGCTGCGCCGGCTGGCGGCCACCCGGCCCACGGCCGTGAACCTGTTCTGGGCGCTGGACCGGATGGGGCAAACCCTGGCGCGCCTGCCGGAGGCCGGCTGGCTGGAGGCCCTGGAGGCCGAGGCGCGCGCCGTCCAGCAGGCGGGCCATGCGCAGGACGCGGCCATGGTGGAGCACGGAGCGGCCCTGCTCGCGCCCGGAGCGCGCGTGATCACACACTGCAACACCGGGCCGCTGGCCACCGGCGCCCTGGGCACGGCCTTGGGCGTGTTGATCGGCGCCCACCGCCGCCTGGGCGGGCTGCACGTCTACGCGGACGAGACCCGGCCCCGCTGGCAAGGCGCCCACCTGACGACGTGGGAGTTGGGCCAACACGGCGTGCCCCACACCCTGATCTGCGACAACGCCGCCGCGGCCCTGATGCGGCGGGGCGGCATCCACAGCGTGTGGGTGGGGGCGGATCGCATCGCCGCCAACGGCGACACCGCCAACAAGATCGGCACGTACAGCCTGGCCGTGAACGCCCGCCACCATGGTGTGCCCTTCTACGTCGTGGCGCCGACGTCCACGTTCGATCTGACGTTGGACAACGGCGCCGGCATTCCGATCGAGGAGCGTGACCCGCGCGAGGTGTCGGCGCCGGAAGGGCTGCGTTTGGCGCCGGAAGGCACACCCGCCTGGAACCCGGCCTTCGACGTGACCCCGGGCGAGTTGATCGCCGCCATCGTCACGGAGCGGGGCGTGTTCCGGGGTCCCGGCTTCCGGCTGCGGCAAGCGCTGGAAGCGTAGGGCCGCCCGCAGCCATGCGGAACCTTCCGCGCGGCGTTCCGAAACGCGGCAAGGCGCGCTATGCTGGCATGACCCGAGCGGGGAACCGCCGGACAGGGGTCCACAGGGAGAAGTCCCGGCAGGCGGGATTCCACCCCAGGAAGGGGGCGCATGGCTCAACGCACGCCACAGAAGATGTCGGGCACCCGCGCCGGCGCGGCCCAGGCTGCCGCGGCCCCCCTCAAGACAGACGCCAAGGCGCAAGCCAAGGTCAACGCGGCCGATAACAAGCCTATTTTCATCAAGATGCTGCGCTCGGAATCGGTGTTCCAGCGAGACGCCCGAGAACTGCAGCGCGAGGAGCGCAACCGCTATGCCAGCCTGATCTGGAATGTCATGCGGCTGGACATGGGGCCCAAGGTGCGGCTGGCGGACATGGTTGGCCAGAAGGCGGATCAGGCTCTGGACTACCGGCACGAGGCGGGCCTCAAGTCGTCGCTGGATTATTACCATGGAAAGAACGCCGAGGAACTGATCCGCGTCCTGAAGTTCTTTGCCGTCTACCTGATCCAGCAGGCCCGCAAGGAAGACGCGTTCGTGCGGCAACTGTTCCTGCTGTTCAAGGCGGTGGATCTGCTGCGCATGATCGTCCAGCACTCCCGCTACGCCGTGAACGTGGATGCGGAGACCATCGTCTACGGCATCATGATTGATCTGGGCACCCAGAAGCCGCAGCGTTTCGACAATTACATGCGCACCGAGTCCAAGATCCATGAGCTGATGCGGCGCCTGCGCGGCGCGCCCAACGACAACCAGGTGCGGCTCGCCATGGCCGATCAGATGGTGGCCCAGACCAGCTTGTTCGACGCCCTGGTGCAGTACCACATGCTGCTGCGCACCTACCCCAATACCCGCCAGGAGCAGGACCGGCGGCGCGGGTTCATCTTTCTCAAGATGGCCCAGGTGTTCCAGAACATCGCGGACAGCATCCGCGAGCCGGTCTATGACGGCCGCAAGCTGAAGAGCTTTGTGGAGCGGTACAACCGCGACTATGCCCGTGCGGGGCAGCAGCTGCCGACGTTGGAAACGGCCGATTCCGCCACTTTGCGGAGCATCCGTCCGCGCGTGTTGGCGCTGGCCAACGAGCAGTACGCCCGCGTCGTGAAAGTGGAGAACATGGATGCTCGCATTCTGCTTGACGTCGGGCGGCGGTTGGGCGCCAACTATATCGCCGAGGGAAATTTCCGCGACGCCGTGGACGTATTGGCCGGGGGATACAAGCACTGGAAGTCGGTGGAGGAGACCTCCGGGACCTTGCGCAGCCGGCTGGAATACCTGGAATCGATTATCCGCGCGGCCGAGCGCGCCGGCCGCAAGGATGTAGTGGAGTGGGCGCAGAAGGTGGATCAGATCTTCAAGAAGCGCCAGGAGGCCCTCTCGGCCCAGGCCGAGGTCAAGAAGCGCAAGCGCGAGGAATTGCTGGGCGGTAGCCCAGACGACGTGTTGTAGCACCGCGGGGCCTTGCGCCAGCGCCGCGACAACGCCCAGAGGGAACGCTGCCAAGCATGAACGCCCCCAGACCCGGATCGTCCCAGTTCCCCGGCCAAACCTTCAGCCGCATCCTGCAGATCCTGCGCACCTACAAGCGGGTGGCCATGGTGGGGCTGTCCAACAACCCCAGCCGCCCCAGCTTCTTTGCCGCGACCTACCTGCGGGACTACGGCTACCAGATCTTCCCGGTGAACCCGGCTTACGAGGAGGTGATGGGGCTGCAATCCTATCCCAGCCTGAGCGCCGTGCCCCAGCCGCTGGAGGTGGTGGACATCTTCCGCCGCCCGGAGGAGGCACCCGCCATCGTGGACGAGGCAATCCGCCTGGGCGCAAAGGTGATCTGGATGCAATTGGGAGTGATCCATCTCCCCGCCCGTGACAAGGCCCAGGCCGCCGGTCTGGACGTGGTGATGGACCGCTGCATGAAAATCGAGCACGCCCGCTTCCATGGCGGGCTGAACTTCGCGGGGCTCCGCACCAACCTGGTAACGGCCCGCAAGCCGCGCATCCATCTCTTGCCCTGACGGCCGGTGCGGTGCGTGAAAATCAAGCTTAGAGCGCGGGTTTCCATGACGTTGCTGATCCTGATCGGCCTGCTGCTCGCGCTCACGGCCGCCGCCTATTCCAAGAGCCCCACGCTGGCCTGGGAGGGGCTCTCCGGCGGGGTGCGCCTGTTCTTCCAGATCCTGCCCAACATCATGGTGGGCTTCCTGCTGGGGGGCCTGGTGCAAGTGTTGCTGCCCCAAGATCTGGTGGCGCACTACACCGGGGAAGGCTCCGGGCTGCGCGGCCTGCTGCTGGCCACGGGCGTGGGCGCCATCACCCCCGGCGGTCCGTTCGTCCAATTTCCCCTCGTGGCCTCGTTGTGGAAGGCCGGCACGGGCGTGGGCCCCATCACCGCGTATCTGGTCTCCTGGGCGCTGCTGGGCTTCCAGCGCATCCTGGTCTACGAAGGGCCCATCATGGGCTGGAGCTATGCGTGGGCGCGCATCCTGGCCAGCCTCTTTGCGCCGCTTGCGGTGGGTGGCTTGACCGGCTGGCTGTACCGGCTGCTCAACGCGTGAGGCGCGCCCGGCCTTGGGAACTTGCCCGCCGATGACCCCATCACCCTCCGCCGCGGACCCGCCGCGCAAGCTCTCCGACCAGTTCCGCGCCATCGAGGCGCTGGCCGCGCGGGCCGACCCAACCCTGGGGGCGCTGGTGGAGGAGATGGGGGCGCGCGGTCCCATGCTGGTGATCCTGTTCCTGGCGCTGCCGTTCTGCCAGCCCATTCCCCTGCTCGGCCTCTCGCCGCTGTTCGGCTCCGCGATCGTCATCACGGCGGCGCACTTGGTGTTCGCCACGCGCCTCTGGCTGCCGCGGCGCGCGCGGGAACGCCGTCTGCCGGCCTCCCTGGTGCGCGCCATTTGCCAAGCCTTCGAGCGGGTGCTGGCCGTGAGCGAGCGCTACATCCGGCCCCGGGGGCGCTTTCTGCACGCCAACGGCTGGATGGTGCGGCTCAACGGCACGCTGCTGGGCCTCGCCGGAGCGTTCCTGGCGCTGCCCCTGCCGATCCCGGGGACCAACATCGCCCCGGCCTGGGTCATCCTGCTGATCTGCGTCGGTACGCTGGAGGAGGACGGGCTGCTGGTGGCGTTGGGGTACGGCGCTTTCGCCGTCGGCTGGGCCGTGGTCTGGCTGCTGCTGTGGCCGCTGTTCAATTGGCAGCAGACGCTGCAATGGTGGGGCGGGTAGGTTGGCCGTGCGGGTGGGGCGGGTCGCCCGCCTGCGAACTGGAATGGGCGGTACAGGGCTTGAACCTGTGACCTATGGCTTGTAAAGCCACCGCTCTCCCAACTGAGCTAACCGCCCGGGTGCCTGGGAAGGTTCCCCCATCCGCTTGCGCGCGGAAGTGAAACGGAGCAGGAAGAAGACAGAGGACTTCAGAACGCTTGTAGCAGCACCGGCCCGGATTCTCAACCGGGCGGCGGTCGGACCGTTGGGGGGAAGCGCATGGACACCGTGCTATCGGCGGACGTGGGAGGCACCCACACGCGATTGGCGCTCTACCGCTGGGGCGACATGCGGGCGCCGCTGTTCCTGCGGGTCTACGGCTCGGCGCAATTCCCGGGGCTGATGGACGTGGTCACGCGCTTCCTGGACGAGGCGCGGTCGTCCGTGCCCCAGGCGCGGCTGGTCGCCGCGGGCTTCGGGGTCGCCGGCCCGGCGGATGGAGCGACGGTCAAGCTCACCAACCTGCCCTGGGTGGTGCGCCGTGACGAGATCTCGCGCTCCTTGCGCCTGGACCGGGTCGTGTTCGTCAACGACTTCGCGGCGGTCTGCCGCGCCGTGCCCTCCCTGGCGCCGGAGCATCTACACGCCATCGGCGCCGGCGCGATTGAGGAGGGGCGGCCCAAGGTCGTGCTGGGGGCCGGCACGGGCCTGGGGATCGGCTTTCTGTTCCAGAACGGGCCCAGCTACCTGGTGGTGCCGTCGGAGGGTGGCCATACGGAGTTCGCGCCGCGCGACACCCGTCAGGCGCGGCTGATGGAGCACCTGCGCGCCCGCCACGGACAGGTCTGCAACGAGCACGTCCTTAGCGGGCCTGGGCTGGTGAGCCTGTACGGCTTCCTCAGGGACGTGGAGGGCATCGGCGAAGCGCTTCCGGTGCAACTCGCCATGCGCAAGGAGGACCCGGCCGCGGTCATCGCGCACATGGGCACCTCCCGCGCCGACCTGCTCTGCTCCCAGACCCTGGACCTGTTCTGCGAAATCTACGGCGCGGTGGCGGCCAACCTCGCCCTGTTGGTGCTGGCGCGGGGCGGTGTGTACATGGCGGGCGGCATCGCCGGGCACATCCTCTCCCGTCTGGAGGCCGGTGGCTTTCGCAAGGCGTTCGAGCTCCATCCGCGATATGGGGAGTTGCTGCGGTCAATACCCACGTTGCTGATCACCCACCCCCAGCCCGGTCTGCTGGGGGCGGCCCTGGCGGCCGAGGAACCCTAGCCGCCACCCGGAGGTCCGCCGCCGGAGACGGTGGTTGATGGCTCAATCCGAGGGCCGCGCCGCTCTCTTCCTGCTTCCCCCTCTTGGCGGTGGCCTGGCACCTGCGCGCTACGCATGGCCGCCGCCGCTGCGGCTCAAGCCACGATCTCATGGGTCGTCGTTAGGCCCAGGAACATCCGAATGTAGACCCCCTGAGTGCCTTCGGCCCCGCCCACAATCACCCGGATCTTGTCCGGCGAGGCGTGCATGGAGACGGTGCTGCCGGGCCAGGAGGAGCGGGTATTGCCGCGGTCGTCCGGCCGATCCTCCACCGAGAGGCGCTTCATGCGGTTGTAGGTCTCCGCCGGAAAGCGCGTGTTCTCGTAGACGTAGCGCTTCACGTCCTCCTTGGTCATGCCCATGTCCTTGAGCATGCGGGCATGCACCGGATTCAGCACGACCAGCGTTTCCGTCCAGGAGGCGAAGGCGCTGGTGGTGCTGGCCGAGCACAACTGTTCGCACATGGGTTGCAGCACATCCTCCGGATTGCGCCCGCCGGTGGTGCTGAAGTAGCCCATGAACAATCCCGGCACCATGGTCACGGTGCTGGCCTCCCTGGGATAGCCCAGCTCTTGCGCCAGGCAAGTCTATGGCTCCGGCGCGGGCAGTTGCTCGAGCAGCGCCTCCGCCGCCCGGGCCTCGATGCTGCCCGGATAGTTCGCCGCCACCTCGGTTAGCGATTGCCGCGCGCAATCGCGCAGGCGCATCCGATCCCGCTCGTCCTTTGCGCGCGGACCAAGCCGGTGACACTCCACGCCGAGGAAGAACCGCGCCTCCCGCGCGCGCGGATCGAGGGGGAAGCGGGTGAGAAAGCGCTCGTACTCGGGCAAGGCGCGTCGGGCGGCGGCCTCGTCCTGAGCGGCCAGCGGCGCGGCCGCATCCCCGGTCCGGAGCCGGAACGCCTGCTCCAGAACCAGAAAGCGGGCGTCGGCGGCATGCGCTCCGCGCGGCGCGAGCCGCAAATACTGCCGGAAAGCGTCGAGGTCGTACCGGAAGCGCCCGTCCCGCTCCGCGGCGACGACGGCGATTTCCATCGCGGCGAGACGCTTCACGAACAACGCCGTCAGCGGATCGGGCTGCCCGTGGGCGGAGAGATCCTGATTGAGCAGGTCCACCAGCAACCGCGCGCGCGAGCCCAGCACGAACAGCGCTTCCGCCTTCGGCCCAGGCTCCGTCCGCTCCGCGACGCGCATTTGCTGCTGATGCAATTCCGCGAGCAGGTTCTGCATCAGTTGCGGATCGAGCAGCGTGTGCGCCTGGACGCAGTGCCAACCGCTGGCGGCCAGGACCACCGTGGCGGCCAGGAAGCGCCGCAGGTCAGCCGGAATCTTCACGCCGCGAGCCTTTGCCAGAACCACACGAGCGCCTGTAGCAGGATGGCGGCCGATGCGAGCTGTGCCGCGCGTTGATACCAGGGCCGCCCGCGAATCAAGGCCAGCAGCGGCAGGACCGCCGCGATCACCGCGATCTGCCCCGTTTCGACGCCCAGGTTGAAGGAAAGGAGCGAAACGAGCAAGCCCTGGCGCTCCAGCCCCGACGCGCGCAGCGCGCTGGCGAAGCCGAAACCGTGGACGAGCCCGAACAACAGGGCCAAGAGCCAGCGCCGCTTCGTGGACGCCCCGGCCAGGTTTTCGATCGCCACGTAGGCGATGCTCGCCGCGATGGCGGCTTCGACCCACCTCGTCGGCGGGGAGAGCAGGTCCAGTGCCGCCAGCCCGAGCGTCACGCTGTGCGAGAGCGTGAACGCGGTCGCCACCTTGATCGCCGCGAACAACCCGTCAATGGCGAGCAGTAGCCCGAACAGGAACAGCAGGTGATCGTAGCCTTCGAGGATGTGCCCAGTGCCGGCGCGAAAGAAACGAGTGAAGGTCTCCGCGGCACGCGCCTCCCGCGCCCGGAAGACCGCGCCTTCCTCGAACAGGAATTCGACGCGCCGACCATCGAGCAAGATGGTCGCCACGGTGCGGTGATTGGGGCCGAGTTCGGCGAGCGGATCGCAGCGGATTTCGATGCCGGAGGCGCCGGGAATCGCGAAGGCGAGCGTTGCGCGGAGCCGCTCCCTGCCCCCGGCGTCCCGCACCTTGCGCAGATCCAGGACGCGCATCGGGGCGGCCGGGGTATCCGCGCCGCGCACCACCACGTGCTTGGCGAGATAGCCGCCGATCTTCTCGCGGCCGGCCGCGATTTCGGCGTCATCCACCCGTGCGTTGGCGTCGCGGTCCAGGGACAACTGCAGGTCCAGCTCGAACAGATTCACTTCGACCCGCGCGCGCACCTCGCTCGCCTCGATCCGGAATTCCGCGGACGCGACGTCAAACGTGTGGGCCCGCGCGGGAGCCGCCCACCCGAGGGCCGTGCCCGCCGCCAGGGCCGCGCCCGCCAGCGCGGCAGTCGCCCGCCGGGGCACCGGTCAATGCTCCGGCACGAGGTCTTTCAGCGCATGCACCGCGCCGGCGTGCAAAGGGATGGGCGCCTTGAGGGTGTCGGCCGGACTTCCGCCCCCGGGGTCGGGGGGGTCCGGCGCCCGCAGCGCCTCGGCGATGCGCGCGGCGATCTTGTCCGGCAGGTCGTCCAGGCTCACCAGCACGTGATCCCGCGACAGGGCGAGCAGGCGCACGGGCGTGCTCCCATACTGGGAGAATTCGCCTTTGCCGTCGAGCGCGTCTCGAGACGCGCGCCGGTTGAGGATCACGAGTTTGATCTGGTGCGTCCGGAGCAGCGATATCAATTCCTGCGTGTCTCTCGCATCCGCGGGAACGGACTGCGCCTCCGGCAGCTTTTCCCGCAACCGCGCCGAGAAGGCGTCCGCCAGATCGCCGGCAACCCGGTCGGTGGCCGCGGCCGCGACGATCAGGTGCGTGTCCCGGTAAACGTACCACTGCCGGAAAGGCGAATGGGCGCTGAGCAGCGTCAGCAGTGCCGCCGCGAGGGCAAACCGGAGGAAGAACCGCCGCCCGCCGGAGCAGGCGGCGGAAGACCGCGCAGCAGCGGAGCTACTGCTTGAAGATGTCCAGCGGGAGGATCGTCGTAACGACATAGTTGGGGACGTCCACCATGTTGCTGATGTGAAGATCACAGGCCGCGCTGCACAAAATGTAGGCCTGCTCGCGGGAAAGCTTCACCTTCGACGGGGAATTCGGGCCCGTGAGAAGGTCTATCATCTTCAGCAGGGAATCGCGCGCCGCGAGCGTGGTGTCCTCGGACATGTTGGTCAGCGCGCCCAGCTTCGCGCCGTCGAGGTACTTGAGCGGCGCCGCCAATTCGCCCTTCGGCTTCACCGGGATGCCCATCGTGGCGAGGAAGCGGTCCGGGCTAAGGTCCTTCAAGATGCCGGCCACGGCCTTGCCTTCGATCTGCGGCCAGCGGACATAGGCGCCCTGGCCTTTCCGCACTTCGACCTTCACGGTGACGGTCGCGTTCATCTCGATCGCCGTCCCCGACACTTCACCGTCCCCCTGGGCAAAGTGGGTGTCGCCCATGGACAGCATGCAGCCCTTCACCATGCACGGGAACAGCAGCGTCGTGCCCCTGACCATCTGCTTGACGTCGGTGTTGCCCCCGTTTTCCCGGGGCGGAATGGTGCGCAGGCAGCGGTCGGCCGCCCGCCCCCCCTTGCCGCACAAGTCGGCCGGAAGCGCGTCCTGCGGCTCCGGCGGCAGGACGAACCCGCCCGCCTTGCGCAGTTCCTCTTCGCGCTGGAACGCATTCTCGATTTCCGCCATGCCCAGCTCGACGCCGATGGTTCCGGTGAATCCGTGCAGGGGAATTTCGATACCGGGCAGGTCATTGGAGATCGCGTACCACTCGCCCGTGGGCCGCAGCAGCAACTGCCAGTGCACGATAAACGGGTTGAGAAACACGTCGCGCAGGAAGCCGAATCCCGGCGCGTTTACAGTGTACCCGAAGCGGTCCGGCGCCGGGACTACGTCCAGGATGGTGACCGCCAGGACGTCACCCCGTTCGCTGCCGTTGACGAACAACGGACCGGTCAAGGGGTGGATCTCGTTCAGGTTGGCGCCGGCTACGCCCTTCGGACCGGTTTCCCACTTGAAAGGGCCGTCGAAAGCGTCCCGGGTTTCGAAGATGGCGACATCGCCGGGGTTCGCGGTCGCCGCCGCCTTGATGTCGGGGTGCCAGCGGTTGTGGCAGGTGCCGTGTTTCTCATCCTTGCATTTCACCGGCCATGATCCTTCCCGCGTGATGGGCAGATAGACGGTATCGGCGGCAAAGCTGGATCCGGCCCAAACCACCAGCGCCATAGCCAGGAATACTGTGCTCAGGACCGCGAATAAACGTGTCACACCAACGTGATGTTTGTCCATAGATTCTCTCCTTGTATGAATGCGCATCCACAGCTTGAAAAGCCGTGCGTTGGGCGGACTCATCGCACCCTTCTTGCACACCTTGCAGCGCAAAGCAACCCGGCGGCGGAACGCAGGCCCCGCCGCGACCCCATCCGCGCAAGGCGCTTCACCGGTTCATCCTGCCTGCTCCAAGGTTGAGAAGAATCGTTGCTCCAAGGCGGGTGTCGCTTCGTACCCAATGGGCAAGGACCGGTTTGCTGCCATCACGCTTCAAGCGCCGGGAAGCCGTTCCCTTACTCGAGCGCTTCGCCGCCCTTCGCCGCGCGGGTGAGACGGGTTGCGCGCTCCGGCGCCGGGCTGTCGGCGGCCTGACTTCCGATGTCGCGCTCAATCCTCTGCACCGTCTCCAGAATGCGGGGGCCGATTTCGCGGCGCAGGCGATCGGCCGGGAACGCAAACGCGGGGCCCCCGAAATTCAGTGCCATCAATTCGCCGCCCGGGATGCGCAGCGGGACGGCGATCGAATTGACGTCCCGGTGCCACTCGCCGGCCGAGAGGCAGAAGCCCCGCAGGGCCGCCTCCTTCAACGCGCGCTGGAGGCTGGCGTGCAGCCTGGGCCATTGCTCAGGATGGGCCGACTGGATCTGCCTCACCATGCCGCTCCGCTCTCGGGCGGGCAGGGCGCTGAGGTAGGCCCGCCCCAAGGCCGAGTTCACCAGCGGCACGCGCGAGCCAATATCGAGCCGCGACAGCAGCACGCCGGAGCGCGACCGGCAGGTCTCGATCAGCACCATGTCCACCCCGTTGCGGGCGCCCAGGTAGGACCAGCCGCCGCCACGCTCCGCCAGTTCCATCATGTGGGGGCGGGCCTGGGAGCGCACATCCAGGCCGGCCAGGAACGCCTGGGCCAGCGTGATGACCCGCGCGCCCAAGGTGTACTTCTCCGACCCCGGCACGAGCCGCAGGAACCCCCGCGCCACCAGGGTCGCCACGAGGCGCGTCACGGTGGGCTTGGGAATGCGGGTCAGGCGCGCGATGTCCCCGTTGCCGAGCGGACCGGAACTGGCCTCGATGCAGCCCAGCACCGCCAGCCCGCGCTCCAGCACGGAGACCGTATGGGGTTGCCGGCGCCTTGAATGCGGCGCTGCGGTGGTCTTGCTCGGCACGGATCGGGCCTCAGTTGGTGGAGAAGAATAGGGGTTGACGCGCGGGGCGGCATTGACTAATTGTGAAACATCGTTTCAAAAGACACACTACCCCATGCCAAGGGCATCCTACCACCATGGACGGACGCGCAGCCATCCTGGAGCCGAGCCGGACGACGCCGGTGCTGGGCGAATACGAGGTCGTGGT
>Ga0315281_10000525_pt1 | contig 53171 bp, 48 predicted proteins | sample YL17G07_0_MG_FD_204540 | JGI IMG/M metagenome (GOLD analysis project Ga0315281, IMG submission 204540) | Sediment microbial communities from Yellowstone Lake, YNP, Wyoming, USA - YL17G07_0 | ecosystem: Environmental > Aquatic > Freshwater > Lake > Sediment | place: USA: Wyoming | collected...
CGGCGAAGGGAGCCGGACGGGAAACGAGACCTGCGTCTCGTTTCCCGCCTGCGAGCGGGCGCTCCGATGCAACGGAGCGCCCTGGGCTGGGGGAGAGGGCGTGCTGCCATTGGCAGAATTGTCACCAATTAGGTAATTCTCAATAGTCAAGGCTTCACCACTTCAAACTTCCCGCCCAGCGAGCGCGCCTGTATCGAGCGGTCGTACATCGACTCGCCGAAGGTCGGGGGCACGACAAATACGCCGGTGTTGGTGGCTTTGATGCGATAGACGAATTCCTTCACCGTTTCATCCACGCTGCCGTACAACACGACGCGGTCTTCGCGGATATCGACATACTCGGGACGCCAGGTCGATAGCGACGATCCTATCGGCGCGACATACCCTGCGGCGGGAGGCGCGCCACCGTCGCCTTCACCCTCGCCCTCGCCTTCACCCTCTTCCCCATCGGCGTTGACATTGCTGTTGCGGCGCGGTCCGGCAGCCGGAGGACGCGCGCGCGGCTCGGCCACCACTTCGAATCCGCCCGGCAGCAGATCGACCACGGCGACATCGTAAATCGTCCCCTTGCCGGTCAGCGAGCGCATTTTCACGTGCACGTCGAGCTCCTCGCCGAGCTTCACGCTTTTCACCGGCTTGCCGTCGAGCGACGTGTATTCGCGCAGCACTTCAAAGCCGTTCTTGATGTCCGTCACGGGAAGCGCGCGATCGAACCCCGACTGGTTGATGAGATAGTAGGCGGTGAGATCGCCCTGTGCGCCGAACTGCACCTTGGCCGCGGCGTCGGACAACGCCGCCTTGGCGATGATGCCGCCCGACATGGGCAACTCTTTTTTCAACCCATCCCTGGCGATTTCGGCCATCGAGTATTTGGCATCGCCGCTCAACACCACTGCCGAGGCGTAGGCGTCGATGGCGAGAATCGCGTACGACGACGACAGCGTGTTGTAGCGCCCGAGCTGAATGGCCTTGACCATCGCCGGCATGGCCTCGGGCGGAAGCCGCTTCATGCGCTCGGGGAAATGCCGCGCGGTGATGTAAAGCAGTTGCGCATTGTGGATCAGCCCGTCGTAATAGTACGCATACGGAAGCTCGGCGCCACCGACGAATTTCACGCCCGAGATGAGGTTGTCGGCAGGACGCGTCTGGCGCATCAACTGGTAGCTTGCCGCCAGATACACCGCAGCCAGGTCCTGCTTCCACTGCTTGGGATAGCGCGCTTCGAGTCGCGACTGGATCGCCGCCGCGTAGTTGCTGGTGACGCGCCCATCGCGCGTAAGCAGGTAGAGCGCGAAGGCGCGCGTGCGTTCCTCGTAAATATTGCTGCCATCGCTCGCCGCCAGATGTTCGAGGTAGGTTTGCGCGCTGCGCAGCATGTCGCCCGGCACCGCATAACCGCGCTCGCGCGCTTCCATGAGGAACAGCGTGGCGTAAACGCTGGCGAACTCGTTGACGTGGAAGTTGGCGGCCCACAGCGCGAATCCGCCCTCGGCGTTCTGGCGCGAACGCAGCGTTGCGATGAGGTCGTTCATGGTTGCGCCCTGCTGCGCCTTGACGTGGCCGAACTCGGGGCGATTGCCGAGCACGATCGCCGGCATGCCCTTGCTCACCAGTTGCTCGGTGCAGCTGTAGCTGAAGTTGCCCAGGTACGCCGTGAGTCCGCTGGCCAGCGTGAGCGGCACATACGAAATGCCGGCGTCAAGCGTGCGGAATTCGGGATACAGATTTCGCGTGACCGGCACGTCGATTTTCGTATCCTTGAAATCGCCCGCGATGAGGCTCGTCATGTAAGGCACCGAAGGCCGCACGCTGATGCTTTCGCTGCGCTTGCCGGTTTTGGCGCCCAGCGCCGCGGCGAAGGTAAGCGTACCCGAGCCGAGCTTGTCTTTGGCGCGCAGACGGTAAGTCGCAACCCCCTCCTGCATTTCGCCGATGCCGATGTCGGACTTGCTCGCGCCGAGCACTTCGAAATGCGCCGACGTGGCGAGGCTCGCGGCGATGCTCGCCTGCTTGCCCGACCCCGCGACATTGTTGGCGATGCCGACGCTTACATCGAACTCGTCGCCCGGCGCCACCACCACCGGCGCATTGGGCGAGAGCACGAAATCGCCGCGCACCGTGGTCTTGCCTTCGCTCACGCCGATGGAATCCTCCGACACCGCCACCGCCATGACGCGCAACGTGCCGTTGAAGTAATCGGGGACGACATAGCTCAGGTCTTTTTCGCCGGGGCCGATATCGACGATGCCCGACCAGTACGCCACCGGCTTGTCGCGCTTGCGCTTGAACGGGTTGAGATTCTTGCCGAGCGCGCCCGCCTGGTCGCCGCCGGGGGCGGACTGCGCCATGAGGCGTTTGAACTCGGGCAGGATCAGATCGAGTATCTGTGCCGTTTTCACGTCGAGCGCGCGCTTCTGGAAAAAGAAGCCGAGCGGATTGGGCGTGCGATACCCGGCTACCTGCAGGATGCCTTCGTCGACAACGAACACCACCGCGCGCACTGGCCGGTCCGCCTTGACCTTCATCTTGAGCGGCTCACCGGGCTTGACGAGGCTCGCCGCATTCACGGTGATTCCCGCCTTGCGCCGGTCGAGATTCACCTGGAAGGGCGCCACGCCGTAGGAAAGCGGCGACATGAAAATTTCGTCCGATCCCGGATCGCGGATGAACGTCACCGACACATAACCGTTGCCTTCGAGACCCGCGGGCAGCTTGATTTTCTGCACCGAGCTCGTGGTCGTGGCCTTGAACCAGCGATAGCTGTGCACTTTCTCGCGCTCGATGGTGATCAGGCCGGCGCCGGTGTAAGGCGCCTTGATCTGGACTTCGATTTCCTCGCCGGGCGCGAAATCGTTTTTGTTGAGGGTCAATTGCAGCTCGGCGTTTTTCTCCAGCGTACGCGTCAGATTGGCTGCCCCGGCCACACTGTACTCGACGCGCGATAATTCCTGTCCTGCGGCATCGCTCACCACCAGGGCATACGCGCCCGGCTCCTTGCTCGGGAGCGCGTATTTCTGTCCCGCTGCGGCGATCCTGAACGGCGCCTCGTTGAGCTTGACCTCTTTCTTCTTCGATTCGTATTTGTAGGTGCCGTTGTCCTGCTTGGTGAGCACCGACACATACCTGCGCTCGATATAGGTCAGCGTAAGTCCATCAATGGCAATTTTTTTGGCATTGGGATCGATGCCGATGAACTCGACCGTACGCACCGCGCTACGGCTCACGTATCCCAGATCGCCATCGGGCTTGTAGCCGATGAGGTACGGCATTTGCGACACCAGCGTTCCTGTCTCGGCCGTGACGCCGCGCCCGCCTTCGGCCTCGAACCCCTGCGCCACCACCAGCAGGCGGTAGGTCGCGCGCGCGAAGCGCTTGAGGTTGAGGTCGAACTCGGCCTCGCCCTTGTCGTCGGTCTTGGTCTCGCGCAGATTTTCGGTGACGCCTTCCTTGCTGCGCTGCGGATCGTAGAACACGAAGTCGCGGTAGCCCGGAAACGACGGGAACGAAGGCGCGAGCGTCATGGTTGCGGTGACGCGCCGGTTGGCTGCAGGTGTGCCGAACAGATTCTGCAAGGTGATGCGCGCCTTCATATCATCCGGCGACACCCAGCCTTCGAGCGATTGCGCGGAAAGCCGCGCGCTCATCTTGAGGCGGTCTGGCTGGAATTCACGCACCTTCACCGTCACCGAACCGAGCAGGCTCGAAGGTTCGTTGTCTTTCACCACATGCAGGTTGACGGTGTACTCGCCGGTGGGCGACGTTTCCAGCGTGGTGTGGCGGATTTCCTCGAAGCCGCTCGCCGAGAGGCGCAGTTTCTCGCGCTTCACGGTAAGGCCGCGCGCGTCGGTGATGATCGCTTCGAGCGGAATGCCGGCGAGTTTCTTCGTCCAGTCCGCCGCTTTGACGATCATGCCGATGCGGATTTCGTCGCCGGGACGGTAAATGCCGCGATCCGAAAACAGGAATGCCGAGAGCTTGTCGGCCTGCACGGTATTGGACACGCCGCCGATATCGAAGCGCGAGAAATCCAGATCGCGGTCATAGCGGTTCATCGGCAGGAACGACAAATCGCCTGCCTTGCGCACCACATACAGCACCGGCTGTTGCTCGCGCTTGAAGTCCTTGAGGTTGGGAAAGCGCACATGGCCTTCGGCGTCGGTCGTCTGCGTGAGCACCGATACGCCGTTCTTGCCGATCACTTCCACGCTGGCGCCCGCTACCGGATCGCCGCTGGCGATCGATTGCACGAACACATCCTGCGAGCCATCGACCGAGCGCTTCATCAGGATGCCGAGGTCGGTGACGACGATCAGGCGCGAATCCTTGCCGCCGATGTTGCGCTTGCGGCGCTTCTGTTTGTCGAGCTCGACACCTTCGACACTCAGGAAAAACAGGCCGCGCTTGAAGTCCGTCCCGCGATCGAGATATTTGCCGAGGTCGAGTCCGTGGTACTGCGCCTTGCCCGGCGCGATGGGGGGCAGTTCGGCCACCTCCTCGAAGCGCTCGCTGATGTTCGATGAATCGAACTGGTTGATGAATTCGGGCTTGCCGAAATTACCGCCGCTTTGCGTCACCAGATGCTGGATCTGCTGCGGCAGCACGCGGCCGATTTCATAACGGATGGCGGACACGTCGCGCGCCATCACCGACACGCGCTTGTCGCCGCTCATCGCCAGCAGCGATCCCGAATGCAGGATGCGCAGCTCCTTGGGGTACTCGGGCACGCGCACGATGCGGTCGTAGGGATCGCGCATCAGATAACCGCCGAACGACTTGATGTCGTTGTTGACCTTGATGTACAGGTACCTCCCGACGTCGGCGTGGTATTTGAAGCTGTGCGTCTGCGTATATTCGCGCTCGGCGGGAACCGCCTCAAGGTTGATTCTTTCGCTCAGTTTGAGAATCTCCGGTCCGATGCCTGCCGTGCCGCCCCACGAATAGGGATGTTTGCGATCGTCGATCCTGGTATCGGGATGATGGATGGGGAGCGCGTACACGCCCAGGTTCTGCGCGAAGTTTTTTTCGTGCACCGTCTGCGAAGTTTCGAGCAGCAGCACTTGTTCGGGTTCGAGCTTTTCGTTATTGACCAGCGTCGCGTTTGCGTTCCGCACATGCAGCGCGTACACGCCTGGAACGGAGACCTTGCGGCCCTGTTTGTTTTCGGTGCGCGATCCGCCGCGCGCGGCCATGAGGCCCGCATCGACGCTCACATCGACGGCGCTTTGTTCCCTGGGTATTTCGATGCTCGCCGAATGAATGTAGGCGTTGAGCTTGAGTTTGTCGTAGGTAACGGTAAAGGGAATGGCTGTGTTGGGGGTGATGAATGGCCCTTCGAGTTTCAGCGCGACGCGCTTTTCGAATTCGGCGCCATCGACCGGGTGCGAAAAATTGACCGTGGCGACGATTTTCTTGAGCTTGGGATCGATCGGATCCTGGTAGAACTCGCCTTGCGTGATCAGCGACTGAAAGCGCGCGCTCTTGAACTCGAAACGGTATTTGGCGAGGCGCACATTCTCCGAGAGCAACCCCTTCCTGGAAAGCAGCACACTGAACGTCTGACCGACCGGCCAGTCCGCCTTGGGCTGGAAGACGAGGCGCTTGTCGCCCTCCCAGAACCAGCGCCCTTCGAGACGCGGCTCCATTTCGATACCGCTGTCGATATCCTTGCCCGCCTTGGCGAGCAGCGCTACCGAAAGCTGGAAGTTGACGGTCAGCGGTTCGGGCTTCCAGTCTTTTTCCTCGATGCGCGAGCGTGCCGGTTCGCGGACGTTGAATGCCACCTCGACCGGCTTGGGCAGATGCACGTACCACCACCAGCCGCCACCCGCTGCGCCGGCCAGAATCACCACGCCTGCCGCGACGCTCGCCGTTAAACGACGATTCGCCTTGATCCAGCCAATCGCGCGCTGCACAGCGAGGCGCGCAGCAATGTACCAGGGGGGAGATTGCCACACGACCGTGCCGAACATATCCCTGAAAACCCAGCCGAGTCCTTCCCTGACTATCCCGGCGAATTCCTTCAGTGCATTCCAGACCTGCGTCGTTATTCTTTTCATTTCATCCACCCTGAGGTTGAGCAAAGGAATCTCTGAACAAGTGTCTTCCCCGCCCCCGATTAAAGCATTCGAGGGCAGGCTCCAGCGGGGAACCATTTTTTCTTGTAAAACATGGATTCCCGCTTTCGCGGGAATGACAAATTAGAACTTGTTCATAGATTTCCCAAATTAATTAGTTAGCTTCGACCAGACCCCCCATTCTCACAGAGGGCACGCATAAGCGTCAAACTAAGGCATATTCGTTCCCGGAAGGTGATACAGCGATGCCAGGGTTATGGTGAATTGTGGCGGAATTGTGATGCGGCCAAAGCAAGCGGTGACATTTGCGAACCCGCTGAAACGGTTTCTCGCCAAACTTATTGTAGGAGCCCGATTTATCGGGCGATTGCCAACCGTCACGGCCAGAGAAGGCTCCTGACCGAGACAGAATCGCCGTAGAAGCGATTTCCATTTGCATGCAGTTTTCCCAGCACTTGCTTTTTTGTGTGCTGTTTTGCCGGAGCATCCGCGCCGGCATTCCATTGCTCGATCTGATGGTGCGCCACCACCTCAAGGTCATGCCGGCCGTTCGTCACGCTGGGGGATACCGTGAGCGTCAGTGCTGCGCTGTCCATCGTGTAGGCAGTATCGCTATAGCCGCATCCATTGCTGCCCTCGGTAATGCTCCACATACTCATGGGCAGGTCTTTCAGCACAGGCTTGAGTTGCTTGCCTTCCTCGACAAACAGCGAGAGGTAGTTGCTCTCCCCGCCCTCCGCGCACCTCGGACCGTAGCCTATGTTCATGCGCACGCCAAAGGCGCGCACACCGGGCGCGAGGTTGTAGCGCGCCGTATCGATGTGCAAACTGAAATCGCTGATGCGCGTGGTCGCATCTTCTCCGATAGTGTCGCGGTAAAGGCTGATCAGCTTGCGCTGTTTGATATCGATCACGGCAAGAACGAAACCTTTTTTCTCCAGATCGGCATCGCCAACCGGCTTGTCTTTCAGATCGTGGAACAGCGCGACGATGGTTTGTTCGGGATGCAGAGGATGGGTCTTGCACACCAGGTCGATCACTTCACCATCGTTCACGCGCATGCGAAAATCGACGCCAAGCTTTTCTGCCAAAACCGAACCAATCAGGACGGTATTGCAGGGTCGCTGATCATCGAGAATGCTCGCGGGCAAAGCGGCAAGCGGCGCTATACGGGCAGGTGGAGTTTTGCGCGCACTGGCCAGCTTGCCGGCCGCGGGTGCATTGATGAAATAGGTCAGGGAATCTCCCTTGATTTCACCCATGTCCGCCACCCTGGCCGAGCAGTCGATTTCGCGCTCCAGATCGGTATCGTCGCCATGGCACTTGCGGAACGATTCCGCCCACCATACTTCGAGACTGCCGTCATCATCCAGGTCGGAGACGTGGACAACTTCTGCGTGATCATGCTCGCCGGGGAATCGTTGCGGAACGCCCACAAGGGTGAGCGTTTGCGCATCGAAAAGCAAAAACATACGCGAGCCCGTGAAAGGCCAGGCCGGATGCGACGGCTCCTTGTTTATATAGAGTCGCAGCTCGACGAGCGACTTGGCGTGACGCGGATGATGCCACCAGGTGGCAGTGTGTATCGTGCCATCGCGGCGCTTGAGATCCTCGGCAAGGACCTGCATTTTTTGCCTGGACTCACTATTCAAGCCCGGCGCCAGATTGGCCAACCACGTCGCGGTATCCTGCCGCCCGCTTGGCGAAGCGCCCGGCGGCAGGAGTTTCGTCACCTGAAATTTCTTTTCGTCGCCCAGGGTCAGGCGGCTGCGTTTGAGAGTAAAAGGTACCGTCTGCGGTTCGGCAACCCATGTCCTGCAGTCCGCGCGCAGCCAGTCCGGGGTGGGCTCGCCTTCCTCATCGAAGCACCTTTTACCGTAATCGGTGAATTGGCTCAGCAGTGTTTCGTATAGGACACCGGATTCGATATGGCCCAGCAAAGCGAGATAACGGCCGCGCAAGTCGCGTGCCTCCTCCGACTCCCCCTGCCTCAGCCAATTCCAGTCTGGCGCCACACAACGCAGGGGTGGATTGTCAGTCAGGTGCCGCAGCGCGAAAGTAGCCCTCAGTGCTTGCCGGTCTTTCAGCCACACAGTCAGCCCGTCACAGGATGTATCGCCGACAAGGCTTTCCAGTTCCGTCATCACGGCTGCCTGCGCGCGTGGCGTTTTGCCTGCATCAAGAGAAAGCCCGAACAAGGGATTGACCTCCGGGTTGTGATAGCCGATCTCGTAATGGCTCCAGCGGAAATTCCGGGAAGCGCCGTACATTTGGTGCAAGTGCGTAACTTGATGCAGCGTCGCCTGCAGCGCCTGCGGCGGCCAGGCTTTCTCTGCATACAGCACCGAGACGAGTTTTGCGCGCAGGAACGCGGCCTTGCGCAAGCCTGCGTCGAAATGCGGCTCGCCCTCCTGTTCATGGGCGCCGTACTGATCGATGGGTTGTTGCAGGGGAGGCAAGGGGCTGTCCGGGGCAACGTCTGGCTCCAGCATCCGGATCGCCTTTGCCAGACCGCTGTCGGCGGGCGACAGGCTGCTCCACAGCAACAGCATGAGCACGCAGTCGTCCGGCCCCGTGCCTTGGCAACGGCGCGTCGACAAAAAGCGCGCGAACTTGTCCTGCAATACCGGCGTCACCCTGTCCCCAATTTCGCGAATTTCATTCTTGATGATGGCTAAATCTTCACTTGTCCTTGCGTACCTTCTACCGCTGCGCTCGCGAACACACGCGCCAAAATCGAACTGGCCCGAGCTGCGGTCTGCGATCGCCATGAAGGGGATACCGTCATTGCGCCGCCGCGCAAAGGGATTTTGTCCGGGATTCAGCCACGCCATTTGCGGCATGCAGTTCCAGAGCGTCAGGAAGGCAGCCGGTTCATCCTGCCAGTTTGGGAAAGGGCCCCACAGGCGAATCGAGCCGATTGATTTCGTCGCACGCGCGGCGGCAATCTCATTCGGGAACCAGGAAGACATTCTGGCAATAACGTCGGAGGGTTTTTCGAACATCAGCTGTGTCCCCCGTCCCGCGAAAATAAGTCCGTTCTCGCGGATATTTCTGGGCTGCTGTAGAAATTCCGGCATCCGATACAGCCGCTCGATGCGCTCGGGCGTCGCCTCGCGCACGGGAAATTTATGCACCTGGCTCTCGTCGGTCTTGATCATGGCCTTGATCTCGCCGATCACCGCTTCCATCTCATTGGGGCTCAGCGGTGGCAAGGCGCCGCCTTGCGCATAGGCAACAGAGGCAAAGCAAAACGCAAGCAGCAGGGCGAAGCGGAAGGGTGTCATATTTTTTTCTATCACTTTTTTGTAGATGCACCTCTTCGATCTCGCAGAGGTCGCTCACAAGCATCAAAGGTATCGAATTTTCATTCCTGGAAGATGATGAGAAATGACAGGGCTATGGCGAATTGTGGCGGTATTGCGATAAGACGATTTTACCCTCCCCTTGCTCGCTCGCCTTGTCGTCATGGCCGCACATGCTCAAGTATTTCTGGACCATTCATTCAAGTTTTTCGGGATTCATGATGCGCTTCGACTTGCGGCTCTTCTTCGGTGTAGCTTCATCGGAAAACTTTGCAGCCGAAAAATCCACCACCACGGAAACGCCCTTCCCACCCGATGCGGTGCGCAAACCCTCTTCCCACAATTTCACCATGCGCTTGCCTGCACGGCGGAAGTGAGGATAGTCGTGCGCGTACCTCGCAATCTCGGGCGCCAGCCGCTGCATGCCGGCCGCCGCCTTCTCCAGCGCATCGGAAACTACAGAAACAGGCAAATTCAGGCGCTCAACGCAAAGGCGCTCAAGTTCCTTTCCGAGATTCCACGCCCTTCTGCCGCCAATGGACAAACCAAAGGGCGATTGAGCAAATTCCCGATAAGCGGCGACTGTGACCACATCGAAAACCGGGGCGAGCGTCGCATCTTCTACCGAGGAGTACAGCACTGCAAAGTTCTTGGCGTGCGCATCGGCATTTCTGACGACCAGATTCAATACCACCATTTCGACAAGGCGTCTGGCCGATGAAATACGTTCGGAGTCGGCACACCACATGTGCAGATGTTTCGCTATCCCCTCCATGGTGGCGCTGTACTTGTCGTGTGGGGGCATGCCCATCAAGGCGCAAAAATCTTCCAGGCCCAGTGGCGACCCGTCGCTGTCGCGGTCAAAACGGGCGACCGCCAGGACGTCGCCGTCGGCGGATAATTGTGTGCGGGGAACAGGGAGTCCCATCGCGCGCGCGAGCTCAAGACACAGATATTCATTGATGGCTATTCCAGGTGTATCTTCACGACCCGTCTTGAGAATCCATTCATCGGCAGTCACCGTGAGTTTTTCGTCCGTGGCCAACGTCCGCAAACCTGACACTTTCGGCATGACCCCTGAAATGCTTTCGAATCCAGGCTCGTTGACTATATGTTCGTCGAGCGCTGCAAGCAGGGCCGCGCGCGAGTCGGGGTGCGCGAGAACCTCAACGAGCGGCAAGGCTTGCGTATTCGGTCGCTGCTGGCCCCACGGATAGATGGACACTCTTCCGATTCCCCGGCCACCGGTCAAGGCGAGCAAACTGAAATCATCGACCGGCATCGATCGGCCAAGCTTTTGGCGAAGCAGGTCCTTCTGATATCCCTCCGGCAGGTTCATCTGGAATACCGGATGAAGACCTTCCGGCCATTCGTAACTTTCGGGGCGCACCGGCATTGAAAGCGAGACGAAATGGGTTGCCGGCGCATCGGGGAGATAACTGAAGACGTACTTTGGCTTCTCCGCGCTGGGCGCGAGCACGCCGACAGGTGTCCCCAGAACTTCAACGGTTAGTTTTTTTAGCTGATTCATTTGCTTGATCTGCCTTGCCGACGCTTGAGGAACCGTCCGTTGAGTCACGCAATGCGCGTGCGAGAAGCCTGTCTTTACTATCCTGAAACTTCTTCGTGTGCTCAGCCCATTTGTCGACCGCCAGCTGACCGGGCTGCGTACTACCAAGAAGCCCGCCACGTTCCTTCGCCACATCGTCAAGCGTGAAACGCTGGCCTGCCGGCCGCAATACCAGCTCAAGGCCGAGCGTTTCGGCGACCCTGAGAAGTTTGCGCACGCCAAGCTCGGATATCGTCCCCCGCTCCAGGGACGACAGCGTGGTGAAATGCACACCGGCCTGTTCAGCGACTTGCTTGAGTGTCAGGCGGCGTTCTTTTCGGGCTTTACGTAGTGCAGTCCCAAGTTCGGAAAGTAACATTATGTGCATACCCATAAAATACGTGACTTGCTCATGATTTGTAGTGTATATGCTAAATTATGCTTGTCAACAGTTTTATGTTCATACACATAACATTAACCGATATGACTATTTTTTATGTACATACTCATTATTTCTACCATAATTCAGCGTGTTTTGCGTATAGGTCACCTCTAAAAAAACCTTATCCGTCATTCCCGTGAAACTTGTCCTCGACCTGATCGGAAAACGGGAATCCATTCTAACCATGAACCTGGATTCCCGTTTTCACGGGAATGACGAATTATTAGAGGTGCCCTATACTCAAAAAACACCCGCCGTGGTTCGATAGCGGCAACTTGCAATTCAATTCACAGGAAGGCAAAGGACGATGCAAATCTGGGTGGATGCGGACGCGTGCCCCAATCCGATCAAGGAAATCCTGTTTCGCGCCGCCGAGCGCGCAAAGGTGCCGCTGATACTGGTCGCCAACAAGCTGCTGCGCGTGCCGTACTCGCCCTACATCCGCGCATTGCAGGTACCAGGCGGCTTCGATGTCGCCGACCGCAAGATCGCCGGGGATTGCGCATCCGGCGACCTGGTGATCACCGCCGACATTCCCCTGGCCAGCGCGATCATCGACAAGGGCGGGCACGCGCTCAGCCCTCATGGCGAGCTTTACACAAGCGACACCATCCGCGAACGGCTGGCGATGCGCGACTTCATGGAGGTGATGCGTTCGAGCGGCGTCGATACCGGCGGCCCGGCTCCCTTCAGCCAGAGCGACCGGCAGGCGTTTGCCAATCAACTGGACCGGTTTCTCGTCAGGCACAGGTAAAGCCGCGATTTCCGGTTTTTTTGTCCTGGCTCAAGTTACGGGCACGGTAAATTTTTCTCTGAGTTTCGGGCGGGTTAGCGCAGCGTAACCCGACAATCTCTTGGCAAAATGAACATCCATGTCGGGTTACGCTGCGCTAACCCAACCTACCGCTTGATGCGCCCATTGCGACCGAAAACAAATTTACCGTGAAGTTACGGGTTCCCCCGATTGACTGCCCTGCCCTAACCAGTGATACTCCCTCGCTCAATAAATTTACAATCCTTTCGAGGTAACGATGACTCAGCATATGGCCGATGTTCGTGTTGACCTTGCCGCGCAGGGTGCATTACGAATTACAACAGTGCGGGCCGCGGCAAACCGAAGCTCGGTTCTTGCCCTCGCATTCCTCTTCCTGGGTTTTTCCGCCGCTGCCGCCGACAGGCCAGAAGATCGCTGGAATCTATCCGACCTCTATCCCAGCGTCGCCGCATGGAACGCCGACGTGACTACTCTCGAATCGCAACTCAAGGAATACGGCGATTGCCGCAGTCACCTTGGCGACTCGGCCAAACGATTCAAGTCCTGCCTCGATCTCGGCTCGGACATCCGCAAGCGCTATTCGCGCCTCGCGGTATATGCCTACGAGCAGAGCGCCGAAGATACCGGCGTGTCCGCCTACCTCGAACTGAAACAGCGCGCGCAGGTGCTGGGCAACCGCGTGAGCGAAGCGGCATCCTTCGTGCGCCCCGAAGTGCTGACCATCGGCGCAGACAAGGCCGGCCGTTTTCTGACGGAAGATCCGTCGCTCAAAATCTACCGCCATCCTCTCGACGATATTCTGCGCACCGCGCCGCACACTCTCGATGCGCAGGGCGAGGGACTGATCGCCAGCTTTGGTCTCGCCACCGGCGCCGCGAATTCCGTCTACACCATCATGGCCAATGCCGATCTGCCCTGGCCGACGGTCACGCTGTCCGGCGGCAAGCAGGTGCGCCTCGATCAGTCGGCGTACACGCGCTACCGGGCGGTGCAGAATCGCGCCGACCGCAAAATTGTATTCGATGCGTTCTGGGGAAAATGGAAGGAGTTCGAGCGAACTTTTGGCGTCACTTTTTACGAAGCGCTCAAGTCCGACGCCGTGTACACCAAAGTGCGGCACTACCCGGACACGCGCACGCGCGCGCTCGACCGCAACAAACTGCCGCCCGCGATCTACGATACGCTGATCAAGGAGACCAACGCCAACCTGCCCACCCTGCATCGCTACTTCAAACTGCGCGCCCAAATGCTCGGCGTGGCGGACATGCGCTACTACGACATCTACCCGCCGCTGGTCGGCGGCGATTTCAAATACCTGATCGACGCCAGCAATAAAATCATGCTCGACGCCGTAAAACCGCTCGGGGATGACTACGTTGCCACTGTCAGAAAAGGGCTCAAGGATCGCTGGATGGACGTGCACCCGCGCCCGCGCAAATTGTCCGGCGCGCACATGGCCGGGTCGGCGTACGACGTCCACCCCTATCTGCTGCTCAATCACAACGACGATTACGAATCGCTCTCCACGCTGGTGCATGAGTGGGGGCACGCCATCCACACCGGCCTGTCGAATCAGGCGCAGCCCTACCCCACCGCGGGCTACGCAACTTTCATTGCGGAGATCGCCTCGACACTCAACGAGGCGCTGCTGCTGGAACACATGCTGAAAATCGCCAAGAGCGATGACGAACGCCTGCTCTATCTGGGCTCCGCATTGGAGACATTACGCGGGACTTTTTTCCGGCAGGCAATGTTCGGAGAGTTCGAACAGCAGGTTCACGCCAGGGTCGACCGCGGCGAAACCCTCACCGGCGAGGCGTTGACCAAAATCTACGGCGACATCCTGCGCCGCTATCACGGCGACAGGGAAGGCGTGGTCAAGATCGACGACCTCTACACCGTCGAGTGGGCCTACATCCCGCATTTCTACACGTCATTCTACGTTTTCCAGTACGCCACCTCGATCGCCGCGAGCTCGCTGTTCGCCGAGGCCATCCTGAATGGCGAACCGGGCGCGCGCGAACGCTACCTCAACCTGCTGCGCGCGGGCAATTCCGACTATCCCTACGAAATGGTGAAAAACGCCGGCGTGGACCTCGCCTCGCCCGCACCCTATCGCGCTGTCGTCGCGCGCATGAACCGGATCATGGATGAGATGGAAAAGATATTGGGAAAACGCGGGCATTGAATTATGCATAGTAATCGCGACTTGACCTGACAGTCAGTGCCTGTTTTGCGCTATTCTAGCCCTACGAGTAACGGTCTCAGATCGGCCAGGAGCGGCCACTCGAGAGGTTTCTCCAAAGCAGACTGTCGTGCCAAAGTGCAACTGCCACCCAACGTCATCTGTCCGTATTATTATTTCATACACGGACAGACAACCAAAAAGCCTCAGCTATGAATCTAACAGCTATCGCAAATCGGAATGCTCTGCGAATATCAATACAGGGTGGGTCCGTTGAATAACTGGTAGGGTTTGCTATGCCATTTGATCTACCTAAAGTTAAACCAGGTAGCGATCTGGAAGCGCTATTCAAAGCCGTTGGCTTTATCGTCGTCCAGTGGGGACAGACCGAGCTAAATCTAGACCTCATGGTTGCAATGCTCTTCGGTTTTTTCAAAGGGCATCCATTATTTAAGCGCCGCCCACGCAACCTTGAGCCAAAGGTGAAGTTCTTGCGCAAATGCTTTGAACAACTTCCAGAGCTTGCACAATTCCGCGCCGAAAGCGAACCATTACTTGCGCGTTTTATCAATGTTGGTGAAAAGCGAAATGACATCGTGCACGGGGGCATTGCAGACCTTTCAATAAAAGGTAGTGCGTTCATTTTTTTGAAGATTGATGTATTTCCCAAAGAGCATCACAGCATCCGCCAAGTCTACCTCGACGATTCGGATTGGCCATTGTTTCGTAAAGAGCTACTGGATCTGTGCAAGGACGTGCAGTCGTTGTCTCAAAGAGTGCGGGATAGTCTGAAAGTACGCACATGATCGCGTCTGCCGCTTCCTGTTCAGCAATTCCGCTGTCTCTCCAATACGCAAGAAAGTCATCAATCCAGCCAGTTAATTTCTCTCTGTCGCTCATGTCCTCACCCCTAACCGGTCGTTCGAAGGGACGCGCTAACTCGCGTTTTTTGCTTTTTCATTTTTCCTCCTGGGGCGAGCGCCTCTCAACTTTTCGTTGAATATCTGTTTTCGAGTAGCTGATCGGCCGGATTTGGTCGAGCCCTGCCGGTCGCCATTGCCAAACCCGACGCTGCCCGTTAGATCAAGTCGTGACTACTACGTACAATGAGTCTGCATAGGCTGTGCCGCAAACGAATACGGCGATCATTCAGCCAAGCGCTTTCATGCGCGGGTGCGCCTGGTTGAATCCACAAGGGAGGAAAGCATGCGATTTATCGAGCACCTGTTTGAGAAGATTCTGTGGAACGGCCGCTTCGTGGTGGTGGTTGCGGTCGTCGCCAGCATGGCGGCCGCCACGGCGATCTTCTACATGGCCACGGTGGACGTGGTCTATCTTGTCGGCCACATGCTGAATTACGCCGACCCTTCGTTGGCGGCCGATGTGCGCAAGGCGATTCACGACGAAACCATTACCCATGTGGTCGAGGTCGTTGATGGCTATCTGCTCGCCACCTTCATGCTGATTTTCGCGCTGGGCATGTATGAACTTTTCGTGAGCGATATCGACGAAGCGCACGGCAGCAAGACGTCGAGCAAAATCCTGGTAATCGAAAGTCTGGACGATCTCAAGGCGCGCCTGGCCAAGGTGATCCTGATGATCCTGATCGTCACCTTGTTCGAGGAAGCGCTGAAAATGAAGCTCGTGACCACCCTGGATCTGCTCTACCTCGGCGGCGCCATCGCCCTCGTCGGCGTGTCGTTGTACTTTACCCACAAGGCCGAGGCCCCCGACAAGGAAGACGAGGCAGCGCCGCATTGACGCTGCCGACTCTATTCGGCGAACGATAGCCGTGCTCAAGATGCGCCTTCGCCATTGGCCAGTTTGACGAAACCCCATGAAAGCAGCAGTTTTTCCGCCCACAGCACGTCGGAAAAGGCGCGCACCTGGTTGATGCGCCCGGCCGGAAACGGCAGCGCGAAATCGAATGACTGGATGTTCTTGGACGCGACCCAGATGTCGGCGTCGGTGTGACGGATCACCGCTGTGGCGTTGGCCATCATGCCGAGATAAATGGCAATTTCGATCAGCGCCAGCACGCCGGCCACGGTGATGCCGAGCAGCGTGATGAAAAACCGCACCTTCTCGTGCAGCAGGGTTTTGACTGCAAGCCATAGCATATTGGCTCTCCCGGTGGTGCCACGCCTTCATGGTTCGTGTTGCAAGTGAGGGTATCGTCGTCCCAGCCCCCGATTTAAGCATTCGAGGGCAGGGACGACGCAATATTGAGAAATTGAAACGCAACCTGTACGCAACTAATGGTTGAGAAATGAAATGACAATTCATGTCATGCGCTGCGGCTCCTCAGCAAATCCGCGGCAGCGGATCGTCTTCGAGTTCCTGCAACACACGTTCGCCGCCCAGCTCCGTGACCAGAATGGCCTGCGCGCGGCCTGACTTGACATGGCCGAGGATCGCGCTTTCGCTTCCCTGCGACAGCTCGCGCCAGAGGCGCAGGGCTTCATCGGCCTGTGCCGCATCGACCACCGCGACAATGCGGCCCTCGCAGGCGAGGAACAGGGGATCGTAGCCGAGCATTTCGCATACGGCGATCACCGGCTCGCGCACCGGAATGGCGGCCTGATTGAGGCGCACTTCAAGCCCGCTCGCGCGGCTGATGTCGTGCATCACGGTCGCGAGCCCGCCGCGCGTGGGGTCGCGCATGAAGCGCAATCCGCTCAGCGGCAGCAATGCCTGCGCGAGGGGATAAACGCTGGCCGCATCGGAATGCAGATCGCCGCGCAGACCGAACTGCTCGCGCGCGAGCATGACGGCGATGCCGTGATCGCCCACCGGCCCGCTCACCAGAATGGCGTCGCCCTCGCGAATGCGATCAAGCCCCAGTTGCACATACCTTGGCCGCACGCCCACGCCGGTGGTCGCGAAATACACGCCGCCGCCCTCGCCGCGCCGCACCACCTTGGTGTCGCCCGCCACCACCACGACGTTGGCCTCGCGCGCTGCTTGCGCGAGGCTCGCGACAATGCGATCGAGTTGCGCGAATTCAAAACCTTCCTCGATGAAGGCGTTCAGTGTGAGATACAGCGGTGTCGCGCCCGAGACTGCCAGATCGTTGACCGTGCCGTGCACCGCTAGCGAACCGATGGTGCCGCCGGGAAATTCGAGCGGCTGCACGGTGAAGCCATCGGTCGTGACCATTATCTCGCCCATGATGTCGGGCAGCGGCGCCGCATCGGCGTTCACGTTGAGCAGCGGGTTGGCGAGATGGCGCGCGAAGATTTCCTCGATCAGCTCGCGCATGTAGCGCCCGCCGTTGCCGTGCGCGAGGCTGACATGCAGATCATTCATGGGCATCACAAAAAATCTCTTTACTGTCATTCCCGCTTTCGCGGGAATGACAAATTATTAGAGGCGCCCCCATGACACGCCTCGACCAACTGGCCAAAGGCGATTCCGGCATCGTTGCACGGAATGCGCACCGGCAAGTGCGCGCTAAAACCCGCGCGCGCCAATTCCTCCAGCGCCAATTCGGCGAGCAGTTTGTTCTGGAATACGCCGCCGCCGAGGCCGACCGCATCGAAATCTGTTCCCGCCTTGATGCGTAGAGCAATGTCCACCATGGCGCGCGCCAGGCTCGCATGAAACTGCCGCGCGCGTGTTGCGACCGGCAGGTCATCGCGCAACATGGCGCGCACCAGCGGCGCCCAGTCGGCGCGCAGCATGCCGCCTTCATCTTCGAGAAGCGGCATGGCGACCGCTTCTGCGTCGTCGCCAATCGCTGCTGCTTCAAGAATCATGGGACCCTGCCCTTCGAAACTCGCCGTGCCGATCAACCCCAGCAACGATGCCGCGCCATCGAACAGGCGGCCCGCCGCGCTCGTCGTCGGCGTATTGACGCCCTTGCGCCACGCGTGGTGCAACAGCGATACATCGGCGCCCTGCCGTTGCCATTCGATTCCAAGCTCCCAGCATAAAGCCGCGGCCGAGCGCCACGGCTCGCGCCCAGCCTTTTCGCCACCCGGCAGCCGAAATTGCCGCAGGCTGGCAACGCGCCTCCACTGGCCCGGCGACCCGAGCAGCGCTTCGCCGCCCCAGAGCGTGCCGTCCTCGCCGTAACCCGTGCCATCCCAGGTGAAGACGAGCCAGCGTTTGCATTCGGGAAATTCGCCCGCGAGCGCAGAGGCGTGCGCGCGATGATGGAAAACAGCGGTCACCGGCAAGCCGGATATTTTCGCCCAGCGCGTGCTCGCGTAACCGGGGTGAGCATCGCAGACGATGCGTTCGGCCTTGACCTGATAGAGGCGCTGCAGGCCGGCAATAGTTTGCTCGAATATGACGAGCGAGCGCGGCGCATCGAGCTCGCCGATATGCGGCGAGATCACCGCGCGCCTGCCCCACGCCAGCGCGATGGTGTTCTTCATGTGTGCGCCGGCGGCGAGCACGGGATGCGCGACCGCGAACGGCAGCGCCAGCTCCAGCGGCGCATTGCCGCGCCCGAGGCGCATGGGGCGCGCGGCGCCTGCGATCACGCGATACACCGGGTCGTCGGCGGGGCGCGCGATGGCGCGGTCGTGGTGCAGGCAGGCATCGGCCACGTGTGCAAGACGCGATTCCACCTCTTCGTTTTCGGTCAGCACCGGTTCGCCGGAAATGTTGGCCGAAGTCGCCACCAGCGGCGCGCCGAAATCATGCAGCAGCAAATGGTGCAGCGGACTGTAGGGGAGAAACACGCCGACTTCGTTCAACCCCGGCGCAATAGTGGAAGCGAGTGTGCAGTGATCTTTTTTGGGTACGAGAACGATGGGGCGCATTGCATCGATAAGCAGCGCAGCATGTTCCGGCGCGGGTGTGGCGAAATCGCGCACCGCGTCGAGCCCGTCCGCCCCGCGCAGCGGCGCCATTACCGCGAGCGGCTTGTGCGGTCGCGGTTTGCGTTCGCGCAGGCGCATCACTGCCGCCTCATTGCGCGCATCGCACATCAGGTGATAGCCGCCGATGCCCTTGACCGCGACAACTTTTCCTTCGCGCAGCGCAGCGACGCACGCCGCCAGCGCGGCCTGGGTGTCGCGCACTTCGCGAGCGGAGTCGCGATAGGTGAGCTGCGGGCCGCACACCGGGCAGCCCACCGGTTCGGCGTGAAAACGGCGGTCGAGCGGATTTTCATACTCGCGCCGGCACGCGGGGCAGAGCGCGAAATCCGCCATGGTGGTGTTGGGGCGGTCGTAGGGCAGGCGCGCGATCAGCGTATAGCGCGGCCCGCATTGCGTGCAGTTGATGAAGGGATACCGGAAACGGCGATCGGCCGGGTCGTTCAGCTCGCGCACGCAGTCGTCGCAGGCGAAATAGTCGGGCGGCACATGAATGTCGGGCTGTTCGACGCGCTCGCTCGCGCGAATGGAAAATCCGCTGTAGCCGTCAGGCGCGGCGGATTCAGCGGAGAGTATTTCGGGCCGCGCCAGCGGCGGTGCATCGCGCAGCAGCGCACGCTCGAAGCGCGCCAACTGCGCGGCCGGCGCCTGCGCGAAAATTTCCACCTGCCCGGTGAGATTGCGCACCCATCCCTTGATGTCGTGCTCGCGGGCAAGGCGATAGACGAAGGGCCTGAAGCCCACTCCCTGCACACGCCCGCCCAGCAGCAGATGGCGTGCATCGATGGCCGGATGTGCACCTGTTTCGATCATGTGTCACATCCAGCGGCTAACAACCAGCGCGGCTGACAGCAAACAACCATGCAGCGCCGTTGCCGCGATGGTGGCGCGGATTGCCGGCGCAAGTTTCTTGGGCTGCGCGGCGAAGCGCAATACATCCCCGGCAGCCTGTATCACCGGCGCCGCCGAGAATAGCGCCAGCAATGTTACCCAGGGCAGAGCGCCAACAATGACGGCAGCAATCAGCCAGACATAGGCGATGATGGCAATGACCACATAGCCAAAGCGTGCGCGTCCAGGTCCCAGCCGCACCACCCAATGGCGCTTGCCCGCGTGCGCATCGGCCTCGCGATCGGGAAACTGGTTGATGTAAAGAATGTTGGTGACGTGCAACGCGTAGGAAAACGAGGCAATCGCCGGCAACCACGAGAACGCATGTCGCTGTACATAATCGGCTCCGATAACCACGATCATCCACCCTGCCGCGACGCATAACTCACCCACGCCGCGGCTGTTGAGTTTGAGCGGTGGCGCGGAGTAGGCCCAGCCGATGCCCAGGCCTGCCAGGCCGATCCAGAACAAATCGGGCCCTGCCACCATGGTCAGCCACATGCCGGCGGCAATGACCACGGCAAACAGCGCCATGGCGAAGGTCAGGGTCTGCCTTTCGCTCAGCACACCGTTCTGGATAAAACGGCTGCCTCCGGTATAGGGATAGATGCGCCCGGCATTTGCCGCATCGGCGCCATTCAGGGCATCGTAATAATCGTTGAACACGTTGATGCCGGCATGCGCAATGAGCGCAAACACAATCGTCGCCAGCGCAGGCAACGGCGCGATCGGTACGCGGCCTGCGAATGCGGACGCCAATCCGATCAGGCAGGCAAACAGCGTCACCGTCAAAAACGCGGGGCGCGTGGCCAGAAAGTAACGCTGCCACGGGTTGACGAGCGTAGCCAGCGCCGGTTCGGCGGATTGCGTAGCATTCAGCATGCGTAAGATTGTTGTTTTCATACTTCAAAACAGCGCTTCCCCTCACCCGGCCTGTCGGCCCCTTGCAGGGCGCGTCGCCCGATGCATCGGGCGACCGTTACGCAGGCGCGCAGTATACTGCGCGAATTCCCTGCTACACCCCTCTCCCGCGCGCGGCGAAGGGAGCCGGACGGGAAACGAGACCTGCGTCTCGTTTCCCGCCTGCGAGCGGGCGCTCCGATGCAGCGGGGCGCCCTGGGCTGAGGGAGAGGGCGTGCCACCAATTGCCGGAGTTGTCACCAATTTAGTCATTCTCAATAATCCATTCAGGCAGCCGCGGCGTGGGCTTCGCGAATGCCGCCTGCCCACCAGATACGGCACGCGCCCTCATCGGAAACCATGCACGGACCGATAGGATGGCGCGGCTGGCATGCACGCCCATACAAAATGCATTGGTTCGGATAGACCTTGCCCAGCACCACGCGCGCGCAGTCGCACCCCGGCGGCATCTGCCCGGCGCGCTTGCGCGAAGCATCGTCGTAGCAAGGGAATTGCCGGCGCGCATCGTGCGCGGAAAATTCCCCGCGCAGCGCAAAACCGGAATCGGGTATCACGCCGACACCGCGCCAGTTCGCGTCGCCGACCGTCATGGTCTGCGCGAGCTGCTTCCTGGCCGCTGCGTTGCCGCCGGGGCGCGCGACATGGGCATAACAGTTGTCGAGAAAACGCCGCCCTTCGATATGCTGGCGCAGCGTCGAGTAAAACGCCGCGAGCAGGCTTTCGGGCGTGAAGCCCGCGACCGCCGCCGGGATATGGTGCTTGTCGACCACGAACTGCCATTCCTCCGGTCCCATTACGGTCGCGACATGTCCCGGCGCGACGAGGGCATCGAACCCCGGCGTTTCGCTGTCGAGCAGCAGCGCCACCGCGGGCCAGGTCAGACGCCCGCTCAGCAACACGAATAAATTGTCGGGTACGCCTTCGGCCAGCATGCCCGCCACCGGCGCGGTAGTGGTCTCGAAACCCGCGGCAAAGAACACCACTGCCGTATGCGCATGCGCGCGCGCGATGCCGGCCGCTTCGGCGGGCGAGGCGATGGGGCGCACGTCCGCGCCCGCCGCGCGCGCCTGCTCCAGCGAGCGCGGCTCCTTCTTCGGCACATTCACCGGCACGCGCAACATGTCGCCGAAAGCAACGAGAATGATTTTCTCGTGCAACGCGAGCTGGATGGCCTGATAGACATCTTCTTCCGGGCACACGCACACCGGGCAGCCGGGCCCGGGAATGATCTCGACATTTTTCGGCAGCGCGCCGCGCAGGCCGCTCATGGTGATGCTGCGCTCGTGTCCGCCGCACACGTTCATGATGCGCACCTTTGGGGGGAGCGGAAGTTTGTGTATCTTTTCCAGCCAGTCTTTAGCGGTCAGCGGCATGGGGTTTCAGCTATGTTGAAATACAAAAAACTTTTTTAACCACGGAGGACACGGAGGAAACTTTGGAATCCCATGAATAAGTGTCTTCCCCGCCCCCGATTAAAGCATTCGAGGGCAGGCTTCAGCGGGGAACCATTTTCCCAGTAAAACATGGATTCCCGCTTTCTCGGGAATGACAAATCAGGACTTGTTCAGAGGTTCTACAGGTTTTTCCCTGTGCTCCCCGTGGTGAAAAGAATTTTTCTGTCTTCATTGTCTTGTTCTCTCCGTGTCCTCCGTGGTTAAAAAACTCACACCACCCATGGCGGCAATGCTGAAATATTTTGCAGCGATGCCATGACCCCCTGCATGACTGCTGCGTGATCGCTGCGCGGTTCATGCTTCAAGCCGCATTCGGCGCGCAGCCAGTCGAGCCAGGCATACATGCCCAGCCCCTTGCGCGCGGACAGGCGAATCACCGGCGCGGGATTGGCGAGCGCTCGCAGACCGGATTCGGCGCGCTCCGGATCAAAGTCGTCGAGCACCGGCAGGAGGTCGATTTTGGTGAGCAACATCAGGTCGGTGGCGCGAAACATAACCGGATATTTGGCCGGTTTGTCATCGCCTTCGGTGACCGAGAGCAGCGTAATGTTGCGATGCTGGCCGAGGTCGAAGCTTGCCGGGCAGACAAGATTGCCGACGTTCTCGATGAACAGGATATCGAGCCCTTCCAGTGGCAGGTGATGCAGCGCTTCGTGCACCATGTGCGCGTCGAGGTGGCACGCCGTGCCGGTGGTGATCTGGTGCGCCGGAACGCCGCGTGCGCGAATGCGCGCGGCGTCGTTTTCCGTTTCGAGATCGCCCTCGATCACGGCGATGCGGAACTCGTTCCCGAGCGCATCGATGGTGGCTTCGAGCAATGCCGTCTTGCCCGCCCCCGGCGCCGACATCAGATTGAGCGCGAGCACGCCGTATGCGTCGAAGTGCGCGCGGTTGTGCGCCGCCGCCCGGTCATTGGCGGCAAGCAGGTTTTCGAGCACGTCGACCACCGTTTTTCCTCGCGCATCGGGCATCGCCGCCAGATGTGCATTGGCAGACGTTACATTGCAGCCGCAGGTGTCGCACATAGGTTCTCCTCGCACACAAGTTCCACTCTTTCCAGAAGCAGCGCGTCGCCGCCGACAACGGTGGTGCGCCAGTCGCCGCAGACGCCGCACGGCAGACGGTTGGGCAGCGCTTCGCTCTCGGCGCCGCAGGTTTTGCACCGCACACGCACACGCTCATGCGCAATGCGAAGCTCGGCGCCATCGGCAATTGTTCCGGAGCACGCAATGGTAAAAGCCTGCTTCAACAACTCGGGTTCGACACCCGCAAGCGGGCCGATGCGCAGCACAATGACCGCTACGGCATTGGCACGATGGTCTGCCGCCACTTTTTCAACCTGCTCGATGAGCGCCTGGCAAAGCGAGAGTTCATGCATTGGCATTCACCTCGCCTGCGAGCATTTGGTCGTACAACTCCCACGCGCTCATTGCCTCCTCGGCCTCGATCTTCTGGATCGCGTAGCCGACATGCACCATCACAAAGTCGCCGGGCGCAACGTCCTCCCCCTGCAACAGGAACAGACTGACGTCGCGCTGCACGCCTTTGGCTTCGCAGCGTGCCACGAATCCTTCGATGGTTGCGACCTGCATGGGAATGCCGAGACACATGGATGCCTCCGGTAGCGATCGGCCGGCACTGTACGCGCGACTGCACGCAGTCAACCCCGGCCATCACCCCATGCTAGCGGCGAAATATCGCCCCATGTTGACGTACATCAAAATGTCGCACCGGCAACGCCTTACATTGCTGGATACAGTCTGTCACAAGGTGAAATAACCATGACGGGACGTACGCTCGTGCTGGGCATCGGCAACACCCTCCTTGGCGATGAAGGTGTGGGCGTGCATGCCATGCACGCACTGGAAACGCTCCTTGCGGGCGCCACTGACGTGGACTTTGTCGATGGCGGCACGTTGAGTTTTTCCCTCTCGCGCGCGATCGAGGATGCGGCGCAATTGCTCGTCATCGACGCCGCGCAACTCGACGCCGAGCCGGGTACCAGCGCAATCTTCTCCGGCGAACGCATGGACGCATTCATCGGCGGCAGCCGCAAGCTAAGCGTGCACGAGGTCAGCCTGCTCGACCTCATGGCCATTGCGCGCCTGACCGGCCGGCTGCCGCAACAGCGCGCGCTTATCGGCGTTCAGCCGGGAACAATCGGCTGGAGCGAAACGCCCACCGCCGCGGTGGCCGCCGCGATCCCGCAGGTGTGCCGCGAAGCCATGCAGATCATCGAGACCTGGCACGCATGAACCTGCTGCACAGTCCTGCCAACGCAACGCCGCCCTCCCAGATCGGCAATATCCACGCTTTGCTCGCGGAGATCGCGGCACTGCTCGGCAAGCTCGCCGAGAACGGCGGCAGCGGATTCATCGATCTGAAAAGCCTGCCGCTCGCGCCCGGCGAGGCGCGGCAATTGCACGACATCCTCGGACGCGGCGAAGTGACCGCCAGTATCGATGCGCTCGGCCCCTCGGAGATCATCGAAACGCGCTATCCGGGCGTGTGGCGCGTGCTGCACCGCAATGCCGGCGGAGACATTACCGCCGACCTGCTCGAAATCGCGCACATACCGGAAATTCTCAAGGCCCACCCTGACGATGTGCGCACCAGCCGTTTGCGCGTGCTGGAACGCCTCGCGGGCACGCAATAAAACAGGAGGCAGCCATGCCAGACCCATTCATGACGCTCGGCGAAAAACTCGCACTGCAAGGCGTGACGCGCCGCACCTTCCTCAAGTACTGCACGTCGCTGGCCTCGCTGATGGCGCTGCCGCCGGCGATGGCGGCGGAAATGGCCGAGAAGCTCGCCAAAAGCACGCGCCAGCCGGTGATCTGGCTGTCGTTCCAGGAATGCACCGGCTGCACCGAGTCGATCGCGCGCTCGCATTCGCCGACGCTGGAGAGCCTGATTTTCGATGCGATTTCGCTCGACTACCATCACACCCTGCAGGCCGCTTCCGGCGGCGCCGCCGAAGCAGCGCGCCTGGCGTCGATGAAAGAGCATTACGGCAAATACATCCTGGTCGTCGATGGCGCCATTCCGATGAAGGACGGTGGCGTGTATTCGACCATCGCCGGCATATCCAATTACGACATGCTGATCGATACCGCCAAAGGCGCAGCCGCGATCATCGCGGCCGGCACCTGCGCCGCCTACGGGGGCCTGCCGCACGCCAACCCGAACCCCACCGGCGCGGTATCGGTGTCCGATATCGTCAAGGACAAACCGATCATCAACGTGCCAGGGTGCCCGCCCATCGCCACCGTCATGACCGGGGTAATCGCGCATGTGCTCACGCTCGGCGCGCTGCCGGAGTTGGATGAGCAAAAGCGCCCCAAGGTGTTCTTCGGCGACACCATTCACGACCGCTGCTACCGCAGGCCGTTCTACGACCAGGGCAAGTTCGCCAAAACCTTCGACGACGAGGGCGCGCGCAACGGCTGGTGCCTGTTCGAGCTGGGGTGCAAGGGGCCGGTCACGCGCAACGCGTGCGCGACGCTCAAGTGGAATGGCGGCGCGAGTTTCCCGATCGAGTCCGGGCATCCGTGCCTGGGTTGCTCCGAACCCAACTTCTGGGATGCAGGCGATTTCTACCGGGCGTTGCCCGAACCGGCCGGCAAGGTGCTGACCACCGCCGCTGCCGCGGTCGCGGCGGGCGCGGTCATCGGCATCGCCGCGGGCGCCATCGGACGCCGCAAGAAAGCCAAAGCCGCCGCCGAACGCAAGCCTGTCACGAGCGACGATCTCAAGTGAGGTGATGCCATGAACGATGCCGATTTTCTCCTGTGGGTGCGCGGCCCCGGCATGATCATCGCCGTGGCGGTGTTCGTTTTCGGCGTGCTGGTGCGCTTTCTCGAAATGTGGCTGCTCGGGAAAAACGTCGATCTGGCCGAACCGAAAGGCGCAGCGTTCGGCGCTGGCGTGCGCACCATGTTCACTCGTTCTGCACCCTGCGGCGAAGAAATGTGCGACGGCGGGTTTGTACTGTTCTCAAGCTGGGCGTTTCATATTGCGTTCGTGCTGATCTTCCTGTTCCTGGCTCCGCATATTTTGTTCCTCAAATCGATCCTGGGTTTCGGCTGGCCAGCGCTACCCAAGGCGCTCATGACCATACTTGCCATCATCGGCATCATCTCCATGGTGGCGCTGCTGGTGCACCGCTTTTTTCACGCGGTGCGCAATTTCCTCGGCAAGACCGTCGACTATGTGGCGTGGACGGCGACTTTCCTGCCGCTGCTCACCGGTTATCTCGCCGCGCACAGCCCGTTGTTCGGCTACAGCATGTCGCTCGCGCTGCACATCCTGAGCTTCGAGATTTTCATTGTGCTGATTCCCTTTACCAAGCTCATGCACATGTTTACGGTGTGGGTGGCGCGCTACATCAACGGCGCTGCATTCGGACGGAAGGGGGTCGCGGTATGACTACCTCGCTCGCGCAAGGCGTCAATGCGCTGGTCGATGTCATCGACCGGCCGATCGCCGCTTTTTTCAACAGTTGCGTGCACTGCGGCTTCTGTGCCGAAGCGTGCCTTTTCTACACCGAGACCGGCGATCCGCGCTATACGCCGATTTACAAGGTTGAACCGCTGCGCAAGGTGTGGAAGCAGCACTTCACCGTGTGGGGAAAATTCCTCCATGCACTCGGCCTGAGCAAGCCGCTCACGATCGAGGAACTCAGGGAGTGGGAGCCGCTGGTGTATGACGCGTGCACCCTGTGCGGACGCTGCTCGGCGGTGTGCCCGCTCGGTAACGACGTGACCTACATGATCAGGAAATTGCGCGAAGGCATGGTCGCGGCGGGCGTCGCGCCGGAAGGCCTGAAGGGCGCAGCGTATCGCTCGCTCACCATCGGCAGCCCGATGAAAATCACCCTGCAAACCCTCAAGGCCACCATGCGCGACGCCGAGCAGCAAACCGGCCTCACCATTCCGCTCGACAAGGAAGGCGCGGAATTGATGCTGATTCTCTCGTCGAACGAGATCGGGCTGTACCCGGAAATCCTCCCCGCGATCGCGCGCATTTTCGACAAGGCCGGGGTATCGTGGACGCTGTGCTCGACGGCGTTCGAGGCGACCAACGCCGGCATCCAGATCGGCTCCTCCGACGTGGCGCGCACACTCGTGCAGCGCATCGTCGACGGCGCCGAAAAGCTCAAGGTCAAAACCGTCATCAGCCCCGAATGCGGCCACGCCTACACCGCGCTGCGCTGGGACGGGCCGAATCTGATCGGCCGCCCCTTCCCCTTCAAGGTATTGCACATCACCGAATTCCTCGACCAGTTGCGCGCCGCGGGAAAGCTCAAAACCTCGGGACACGAAAGCGAACGCATGACCTACCACGACCCGTGCCAGATCGCGCGCCGCGGCGGCGTGGTCGATGCGCCGCGCAATCTCATCGACATGATCGCGGACAACTACGTCGAAATGGAAGAGACCGGCATCGCCAACTGGTGCTGCGGCGGCGGCGGCGGGGTGTCGAGCATCGAACGCGCCGACCCGTTGCGCCGCAAGGTATTCAGCAAGAAAAAGAGCCAGCTCGATGCCATCAAGGTCACGACCGTGGTCACGGCGTGCGCCAATTGCCGGCACATGATCGAGGAAGGCATCGAAGACAACAAAATGAACGTCAAGGTTGTCAGTCTCACCGAGATGCTGGCGCAGCATGTCTGAATGCTCCGCGCCGGGAATGAAATAAAGGAGAATCGCCATGGCCACAGTCGTCGTTGATCCGGTCACCCGCATTGAGGGCCACCTGCGCATCGAGGCGCAGACCGACGAAAGCGGCGCCATCACCCGGGCGTCGAGCGCCGGCACCATGGTGCGCGGCATCGAGATCATCCTGCGCGGGCGCGACCCGCGCGACGCGTGGGCGTTCACGCAACGCATCTGCGGTGTGTGCACGCTGGTGCACGGCATCGCCTCAGTGCGCGCGGTCGAGGATGCGCTCAAATATGAAATCCCCGACAACGCGCAGCTCATCCGCAACCTGATGATCGGCGCGCAGTATGTGCACGACCACGTGATGCACTTCTACCACCTGCACGCACTCGACTGGGTCGATGTGGTCTCGGCGCTGAAGGCCGATCCCAAGGCCACGTCGCAGCTTGCCCAGACGGTGAGCCCCTCCTACCCAAAATCGTCGCCCGGCTATTTCGCCGACGTGCAGAAGAAACTGAAAACCTTTGTCGAGGGCGGGCAGCTCGGCATTTTCGCCAACGGCTACTGGGGACATCCCGCCTACAAGCTGCCGCCCGAGGCCAATCTCATGGCGGTCGCGCACTACCTCGACGCGCTCGCGTGGCAGCGCGACGTGGTGCAGATCCACACCATTTTCGGCGGCAAGAATCCGCATCCCAACTTTCTCGTCGGCGGCGCGGCATGCGCGATCAGCGTGCACACCGAAGGCAAGGGCACGGCAGCCGGAGCGGGCGCCACTGCCGTGAATCTGGTTGGCTTGCAGCGCATCAAGAACATCATCGACAGCATGCGCACCTTTGTCGATCAGGTGTATGTGCCGGACACGCTCGCCATCGCCGGCTTCTACAAGGACTGGGCCAGCCAGGGCGAAGGAACCGGCAACTTCCTCACCTACGGCGATTTTCCAGCCAGGGGCACCAACGATGTCGCGAGCTTCCTCGTGCCGCGCGGGGCGATCCTGAACCGCGACGTGAGCCACGTGCACGAAGTCGATCTGCATGCCGAAGACCAGATACAGGAATACGTCGCGCACTCGTGGTACGACTACGCAGCGGGCAAGGACAAGGGCCTGCATCCTTATCGGGGCGAAACCACGCTCAACTACAGCGGGCCCAAACCGCCCTACGAACACCTCGACGTGGACAAGAGCTATTCATGGCTGAAGTCGCCGCGCTGGAAAGGCAAGCCGATGGAAGTCGGGCCGCTCGCGCGCATGCTCATGCTGTACGCCACCAACAATGCGCAGGCGAAGGAACTGGTGAACTACACGCTCAAGACGCTCGACGTGCCGATCGGCGCGCTGTTCTCGACGCTCGGGCGCACCGCGGCGCGCACGCTGGAGACCAAGATTTTTGCCGACAACATGCAAGGCTGGTACGACAAGCTCATGGCCAACATCAAGAAGGGCGATGTCAGAACTTTCAATGACAAGCTCTGGGACCCGGCGACCTGGCCGGCAACGGCCAAAGGCGCGGGCTACACCGAGGCGCCGCGCGGCGCGCTGGCGCACTGGATCGTCATCAAGAACGGCAAGATCGACAACTATCAGGCGGTGGTGCCGAGCACCTGGAATGCCGGCCCGCGCGATGCCGCCGGACAGGACGGCCCGTACGAAGCGGCGCTGAAAGGACACAAACTGCACGACGCCAAACAGCCGATCGAAATTTTGCGCACCATCCACAGCTTCGATCCGTGCATTGCATGCGCGGTGCACGTCACCGATCCGCATGGCAAGCAACTGGTCGAAGTGAAGGTGCAATAAAAACTGAAAGAAGGAACCACGGATGCTCAGAATCGTGAAATGGCTGGCAGAAGGAATAACCACAGATGGACACAGATACACACGGATGAAATTCATCGCCTTTCAGGGAACCTTCGAGCAAGTGTCTTCCCCGTGAAAACGGGGAACCATTTTTCTTACGTAACATGGATTCCCGCTTTCGCGGGAATGACAGCTTAGGACTCGTTCAGTGGTTCCCTATCTGTGTTCATCCGTGTTTATCTGTGTTTATCCGTGGTTTCAAAAAATCGTTCAAGGAGACGAAAATGCGAATTGACCGTATGGTCCGAACACTCGGCACGCTGGCGCTGCTGGCGGCGGCGCCGCTCGCGCACGCCCACACCTTCGGCGCCCACGGCGCAGGTTTTGGCGCAGGGTTCGCGCATCCCTTCATGGGACTCGATCATCTTGCGGCCATGTTCGCAGCCGGCCTGTGGGCGGCGCAGCTTGGCGGCAGCGCCGTCTGGCGCGTGCCTGCCGCCTTCATCGCGACCATGTGCCTGGGCGCGGTGCTCGCCTGCACCGGAATGGCGCTGCCGGGTGTCGAAGCCGGCATCGGCGCATCGGTACTGGTGCTCGGGTTGCTGGTCGCATTCGCGGCACGCCTGCCCACTCATGCCGGCATGGCGCTCGCGGGCGTATTCGCGCTGTTTCATGGCTACGCGCACGGCTGCGAACTCCCTCTGTCCGCTGCGCCTTTGTGGTACGCGCTCGGCTTCATCATCGCCACCGTATCCGTGCACGCCGCGGGACTCGCGGCAGGCGTGCCATTGCGAAACCGCGCCATGTGGATGGCGCGCGCGTGCGGCGCGATGTTCGCCGCGGGCGGATTGTGGCTATTGGCGAACTGAACGCGCGAACCTGCCAGGATGCTACATGCCCCGAACCGCGCGCACGAGTACTGAGGAAAGCGCCGGCACGGCCATCAACGAGGTATTAAACGCCGAAGTGCAAGCCGGACGCTCCATCGCCGCTGCGCAGGCGGAGGCATTGCGTCTGATCGAAAACGCGAACCTGCAGGCGCGTCACATCCATGATCGAACCGATCGGCGCGCGGCGAAATTGCGCGCTGCGTGCCAGCGCCGCACGGCGGCGCGCACCGCCGTACTCAAGGCGGAGGCCGAGGCCGCCTTGCAGTGCCCGGTAATGGACGATGCGCGCCGGGAGCATCTCATGGATGCCGTCGCACAACTTGCCGTCGAACTCACCGGCGGCGCGCCGTGAGTGCGTCACTGGCCTATGCGCAAGTGCGCATGCAGTCGCGCTATGGCGCACGCGCGACACCCGGCGAATGGCAGCGCCTTCTGGCCATCACGGACTACCGCGCGTTCCTGGAGCAGGCGCGGCACACGGGATTGAAACCCTGGCTTTCGAACGTGAGCCCCATCGGCACGGCGCACGAAATGGAGCAACTGCTGCGCGGGCAATGGCGCGCGCACATCGCGGAACTTGCGCGCTGGCTGCCGGCATCGTATGCCGCGGTGCTGGCATGGAGCCTTACCCTGCCCGATCTGCCCGCGCTGGCACATCTGCTCGGCGGGGGCGAATCGTATGCGTGGATGCTCGACGAACCCGCGCTCAAAACGCTCGCCGTGGCGGACGCCGCCGCGCGCGCCGCACTGCTCGTCCAGACCGGGTTCGCACCGCTGGCGGGCGAGCCTTCCGGACTGCCGCCGATCGAGCGCTGGCTGCGCGTGTGGCAACGGCGTCTGCCGCCCGCGACGCGGCGTGAACGCCGCCAGGTGCAGGCGCTGGTGCGGCTGCTGCTGGAACATCGCCGTGTGTTCCTGCCCAGCCCTGCCCATGATCCCCCCGGCACACCTGCGGCAGCAGCCCTGCGCCGCGAATTCGAGACACGCATCGTCACCTGCTTCCGGCGCGGTTTTCTCGCGCCCTCCGGCGTGCTCGCGTACCTCGCGCTCGCGGCGCTTGAATGCGAACGCGCGCGCGCCGCCCTGGCGGTACGCGCGTGGTTTCCCGCGGAGCAACTCTGATGCCGGCCGCGCTGAACTTTCTGCGTCCGCGCGAAGCGCGCTGGTTCGAGGTGCTGGTTGCCCGGAACGACGCGGCGGCGGCGCTCGAAGTACTGGCGACGACCGGTGCGGCGCAGATCGAGCTTCATCCGCGGCAGCATGTCGCCACGCCCGCAGCCGAACTGAAACCGCTGCTCGATCGTTACACCGAATTGTCGCAGCAGTTTCTTCCCTACTGGCCCGTGCCGGCATCCGGCATCGCGAGCGCCGAGCTCTCCGCAGTCGATACGCTGACGCACGCGCTTGAATCGCTGGTGCGCTGGCGCGGGAAAGCCGAAACAGTGATTCGCAGCTTGCAGGCGCTCGAACAGGAGCGTGTCGAACTCGATATCTGGCAGGAACTTTTCACGCGCTACCGGACGAGCCTGATCGATTTCGGCCTGTTGCGCCGCAACGATGGCGTGCTGGCGCGGCGCCTCTATGTTTTTCCGGCGGACGTTTATTTCCCGGTTCCCGAAAGCATGCTGCACCAGCGCATGCTGCTGCAGAACCAGGCGTGCGTGCTGGTGCTGGGGCCGCAACAAGCCGTTGCCGAACTCGACAAACAGGCGGCCGCGCTCAAGGGCAGGCGCAGCGGCCTGGGCATGCCGCCGTGGCTCGAGGGGAGCGCGGACGAAAATCTGCCGCGCGTACTGGCGCGCCGCGACGAAGTGGAAGCGGGCGCGGCACGGCAGCGCGTCCTGCTGGAAAAGTGCCATCGCGAACACGACCTCGCGCGCGCGCTGGGCGAGATCGAACGCCTCAAGTGGTTTGCACAGCAGGTGCAGGTGCTGCCCTATACCGAATATTTCGCCTGGCTCACCGGCTGGACCAGCGACGTGCGCGGCAACGCACTCGAGTCCGCGCTCAAACACGCGAAGCTGCGCGCGCTGGTGCGCTTTGCCGCGCCGCCGCCCGGCGCTGTCGCGCCGCTGATTCTCGACAACCCGTGGTGGGCGCAGCCCTTCGAACTGTTCGCGCGCGCCATCGGCATGCCGTCGCGCAGCGAGGTCGATCCGAGTCCGCTGCTCGCGCTGGTGGCGCCGCTGCTCTTTGGTTACATGTTCGGCGACGTGGGCCAGGGCGCGCTGCTGCTGGCCGCGGGACTGGCGTTGCGACGGCGGCTTGCGGGTGCGGGGCTGCTCATCGCCGGCGGCGCGGCAGCCATCGTATTCGGATTCCTGTTCGGCAGTGTGTTTTCGCGCGAGGACCTTCTCGACGCGATATGGCTGCACCCGCTGCGCGAGCCTTTGCTGCTGCTCGGCGTGCCGCTGGCGTTCGGCGCGCTGCTACTCATCCTCGGCCAGGTGCTTGCCGCCGTCGAGGCGTACTGGCGCGGCGAATTTATCGCCTGGCTGCAAGGCGAAGCCGGGATGCTGTGCGCATATCTTGGCGCGGCTTGCGGGCTGTTCGATGCGGCGTTTTTCTGGCTGGCGGGAGCGGGCATCGTCTGGTATATCGCAGGGCACGCCGTAAAGGAAAATAATCTGCTTGCCGTATTCAGCGGTCTTGGCAGCGCGCTCGAACTGGGCTTTCAGCTCGCAGTCAACACGCTGTCGTTCGCGCGCGTCGGCGCATTCGCCCTCGCGCACGCGGGTTTGTCATCGGCCATCGTCACGCTCGCCGATGCATCCGCGAACACTGCTGTCGCGGGACTCATCATGCTCGCCGGCAATGCCGTGGTGATCGCGCTCGAAGGGCTGGTGGTGTCGATCCAGACCACGCGCCTGGTGCTGTTCGAATTTTTCATCCGCTTTCTGCGCGGCGAGGGCAAGGCGTTTCATTCCCTGTCCGTACCGCATCCGCATCACTAATAACAAGGAGTCCACATCATGAATGCGCGTTTTAGAATTGCTGCCGGCATGACCGCCATCGCAGCGCTGCTGGCGGCGCTCACCACGCTGCTGGTGTGGGCGTTGCCGGCAATGGCTGCAGACACAGTTGTTGCCAGGGCAGCACTTCCGCCCGAGGCGCTGTCGTGGGGATTTCTCGGCGCTGCCGTCGCCACGGGACTTTCCGCCATCGGCGCCGGCATTGCGGTGGCCAATGTCGGCACCGCGGCCATCGGTGCGATCGCCGAGAAGCCCGAGCTGTTCGGCCGCCTGCTGATTCTGGTGGGGCTCGCGGAAGGCATTGCGATCTATGGGCTGATCGTATCGATCCTGATACTGAACCGTCTGGCATGACACCGCGCATCGCATTCGTCGGCGACGAAGTCAGTGCCGCGGGATTCCGCCTGGCGGGCGCCATCGCGTTTGTCCCCGCGCGCGGCAGCGAGGCGGACATGCTGCGCGAGGCGCGTGCCGCCGCAGTGCTGGTGCTGCTCACCGCGGAGGTCGCGGCGCGGCTGCCGGCGGCGCTGCTCGCCGATGCGCAAGCCGCGGTCGCGCCGTTGCTGCTGGTCGTTCCCGACGCGCGCGCGCGCGTGGCGGCGCCCGATCCCGGCCACCTCATCCGCGCGCAACTCGGTATCGAGGCATGACATGAGCCGCGCCCTGCAGAACATGCTGCAACTGGTGCATACGCACGCCGCCGGAGAACGCGCCGCGATTCTCGATCGCGCGCGCGGCGAAGCGGCGCGCATCCTTGCCACGGCGCACCGCGAGTCGCGCGCGCGCATGCATCTTGCGGTCGCGGATATCCGCCAGGTCATGCAACGCGAACTGCGCCAGGCGCAGGCGGCGCTCGAAACCGCGCGACGCCAACAACGCACGCGCTGCGATGCCGCGCTGCTCGAGGGTGCGTGGCGCGAACTTCCCGCGGCTCTCGCACAGCGCTGGCGGGACGGCAACGCACGCCGCATCTGGATCGAACGCCTGCTGCACGCCGCGCTCGCCACGCTGCCGCGCGGACACTGGGAGATTGCGCACGCCGCAGATTTGTCCCCGGGGGAACGCGATCTCATGGTCGCGCAATTGCATGAAGAACTTGGCGAAGCGCCCACGATTTTGCCCGAGGCAGCGATACCCGCCGGAATGCGTATCCATGCGCAAGGGGCGTGCCTCGACGGAACCATCGCAGGCCTGCTGCTCGACAAGCGCGCGCTCGAGGGGCGCCTGCTCGCGCTTTTCAGCGAGGACGCACGATGAGCCACGCACGCATCAAATGGATCAGCGGGCCGGTGCTGCGCGCCATCGCCGAAGACGCTTTCGCCATGCGCGAGGCGGTCGAGGTGGGCGATGCGCGCCTGCTCGGCGAGGTGATCCGCATCGACGGCAGCGAAATCGTGGTGCAGGTGTATGAAGACACCACCGGCCTGAAGCCGGGCATCGACGTATCCGGCACCGGCAGAGCATTGTCCATCCCGCTCGGCCCCGGCCTGCTCGGCAACACTTTCGATGGCCTGCTGCGCCCGCTGCGCGGCACCGGAACGCCATTCGTGCAGCCGGGGTTGCGTCCGGCGCAGCCCGCGACCTTCGCCTTCGCGCCGCAAGTAAAAGCAGGCGAGCGGCTCGATGCGGGCGCGATCTACGGCAGCGCCAGGAGCGAATCGGGACACGAGCAACGCCTGCTGCTGCCGCCGGACGTGCACGGCGAAGTCATGCGTATCGCGGACGCCGGTCACTTCGACGAAGCGGTAACGTTGCTGACGTTGCGCACCCCCGAAGGCGAGCGCGATGTGGCGATGCGCAACTGGTGGCCGGTGCGTCAGCCGCGGCCGGTGCGCGGGCGTCTCGGCAACGACGAGCCGCTGCTCACCGGGCAACGCATCGTGGATTCGCTTTTCCCGATCGCGCGCGGCGGGCGGGCGGCGATACCGGGCGGCTTCGGCACCGGCAAGACCATACTTCTGGAAACGCTCGCCAAGTGGTGCAATGCCGATGTCATCGTGTACGTTGGCTGCGGCGAGCGCGGCAACGAAATCGCCGGCGTGCTCGAGGAATTCCCCGAGCTCGAAGACCCGCGCACCGGCCGCAAACTCATGGAACGCACGGTGATTATCGCCAACACGTCCAACATGCCGGTGTCGGCGCGCGAGGCGAGCATCTATACCGGCGTGACCGTGGCCGAATATTTCCGCGACCAGGGCCTGCACGTGGCGCTCATGGCCGACTCGACCTCGCGCTGGGCCGAGGCGCTGCGCGAAGTCTCGGGACGGCTCGGCGAGCTGCCGGGCGAAGGCGCGTATCCGGCGTATCTCTCCAGCCGGCTGGCCGAGTTTTACGAGCGCGCCGGACGCGTGACCACGCTCTGCGGCGATCAGGGATCGGTCACGATCATGGGGTCGATCAGCCCGCCGTCGGGCGATTTTTCCGAGCCGGTGACTTCGCATACCAAACGCTACATCCGCAGCTTCTGGGGGCTCGACGTGAAGCGCGCACAGGCGCGATTTTATCCGGCCATTCATCCGCTGCAATCGTATTCCGAGGATATCGCGGCGCTCGGGCCGTGGTGGCAGGCGGCGGGCAATGCGCGCTGGCCGGAACTGCGCCGCCGCTTCCTTACCTTGCTTGAGATGCAGGCGCGGCTGGACCGCATGGCGCGCATTATCGGCAAGGACGCCATGCTGCCGCGTCAGCAACTCGTGCTGATGTGCGCCGAGCTGATCAACGAGTCGTTTCTGCGCCAGTCGGCATTCTCGGAAAACGACCGCTACTGCTCGCCCGCGCGCCAGACGGCGATGATGACGCTGCTGGCGCGTTTCGCCGAGCTTGCCGAGCAGGCGGTCGCCGCCGGCGCAACCGTTGAAACGCTCGCGCAACTGCCGGTGACGCGTCGCCTCATGCGCATGGGCGAGGACATCCCCGAAAGCGCGCTAAGCGCGTTCCGGACGCTCGCGGACGAGGTCGAGCAGGCGTTCAGCAACCTGGAGACCGCACATGCGCGCTAATCTCGTGGTCAGCGGCGCGGCCACCCGGCTCGAAGGGCCGTTGTTGTTCCTCAAGCGTACCGTCGAGGTCGGCCTGAACGAGGCGGTCGAGGTGATCGGCGCCGACAATCGTGCGCGCCTTGGACGCGTCGCAACCATCGATGACGAGTTTCTGGTGATCGAGGTGCTCGAATCCACATCCGGGCTCGCGCTGCCGCACACGCGCGTGCGCTTCCTCGGCGAGCCGCTCACCTTCGCCGTCGGCCCCGGCATTCTCGGGCGCGTGTTCAACGGCGTGGGCGAGGTGATCGACGGCGGCTCGCCGATCGCCGCGGAAAAATCGCTGCACATCGAGGGACTGCCGATGAACCCGGTGGAGCGCGACACGCCGCGCGATTTCATCGAGACCGGTATCACCACCATCGACCTCATGAACAGCCTGGTGCGCGGGCAGAAGCTGCCGATGTTTTCCGGCGGCGGGCTGCCGCACGACCGCATGGCGGTGCAGATCGCCATGCACGCGCGGCTGCTGTCCGAGGCGCAGGAAGAATTCGTGATCGTGTTCGCCGGCATCGGACTGCCTTACGACAGCGCCGAGTTTTTCCGGCGCGCGCTCGAGGAATCCGGCGCGCTGTCGCGCACCGCGCTGTTTCTCAATCTCGCGTCGGATTCGAGCACCCAGCGCCTGCTCACGCCGCGCTTCGCGCTCACCGCCGCCGAATACCTCGCCTTCAGCGAAGGCAAGCACGTGCTCGCCATTCTCACCGACATCACCAACTACTGCGAAGCGCTGCGCGAGGTGTCGGCAAGCCACGGCGAGATCCCTTCGCGCAAGGGCTATCCCGGTTACCTCTACTCCGACCTCGCCACCCTTTACGAACGCGCCGGAAGGTTGCGCGGGCGGCCCGGCACGCTCACGCAATTGCCGATACTGACCATGCCCTCGGACGACATCGGCCACCCGATTCCCGACCTTACGGGTTACATCACCGAAGGACAGATCGTGCTCGACCGCGATCTGGACCGGCGCGGCTTCTACCCGCCGGTCAAGGCGCTGCCGTCGCTGTCGCGCCTGATGAAGGACGGCACCGGCGCGAAGTACACGCACGCCGATCATCCCGCGCTCGCGAGCCAGATGTTCGCCGCCTACGCGCGCGCCATGCAGGCGCGTATTCTCGCCGGCGTGGTCGGCGAAGAGGGACTGGCCGGAACCGACAAGAAGTATCTCGAATTCGGGCGTCTGTTCGAATCCGATCTTGTCAATCAGGCCGCGCCGCGCAGCCTCGCGGAGAGTATGGAAGTGGCGTGGCGCCTGCTCGGGATTTTGCCGGCCACCGAACTGGCGCGTCTTTCCGACGCACAGATCGCGGCGCACCTGGGAACCGCGGCGTGAGCGACATCACCCCCACGCGCGCCGCGCTGCTGGAGCTGCGCGACGAGAGCCATTCCATGCGCGAGGGCTATGAATTTCTCGACGAGAAACGCCTGCTGCTCGCCGCCGAAATGCTGCGCGAGTTGCGCCAGTACGAGACCGCGTGGAGTAAATTCGAAATGACATTGCACGCCGCCGCCGCGCGTCTGCGCGCGGCTGTCGCGCGCCACGGATTGCAGGGCGTGCAGGTGTATCCTGCGGCAACGCTAGAAAACGTCGAACTCCAGAGCGGCATGCAGCGCCTGCTCGGCGTGCGCCTGCTGGAAGCACAGCTCGCTTTCGAGCCGTCGTTCCCGGAGCAGACCATGCGCCCCTCGGCGGAGGCCGAACAGTGCCGCCGCGCGTATCTCGCCATCCTCGCCGAAGCCGCGCCGCTCGCCGCGCTCGCCGGCAACCTGGAACGCCTGCGCCACGAATACCGCCGCACCGAACGCCGCGCGCGCGCGCTCGAAGACGTGCTGCTGCCCGAAGTCAACGCCAACCTCCACGAGATCGAAGCGCGGCTCGAAGAAACCGAGCAGGAAGAAGCGATCCGCGTGCGGCTGGTGTAGAGTGCGCGGCGATTTGCACGGCGGTGCCGCGATTCGCTACATTTTCCGATCACTACCGGCACTACCCATCGGAACGTGGCAAGCTTGCGGCAGTTGTCATGACACCGTCTTTGAAGATACGCTTACACAACTTCCTCAATAAGAACAGATCATGGACCTGCTTGCCGCATCAAGTCGCATTGCTTTTGCCGCCCTGCTGCATGACTTTGGCAAGTTCCACGAGCGCACCGGCGCATTACCGCCGAATGCCGATTACGACGCGCTCAAAACCCTATTCTGCCCCCATGGCGTCAGTCACACGCACGCAGCGCACACCGGTGGTGTCTGGGATGTGATCGAACCCTTCGCACCCGACTTGCTGCGCGGCGATCTCGCGCCGTTTGCCAGCCGGCATTCCGCTGAAAGCACCGGCGCCGATATCACCGACAGCATGGTCAACGCCGCCGCCGCGCACCATAAACCAGCCAGCTTCCTGCAATGGATCATCGCCACGGCCGACCGCGCCGCCTCTGGCTTCGAGCGGCAGAAGTTCGACGAATACAACGAATCGCGCGATGACATAAACGAATTCACCCACAAGAACCGCTTCCAGGCGCGGCTCGTCACCCTGTTCGAGCAGACTGCCCCGGCGCGCAATCTTGACCACGCCTATCCGCTCGCCGCGATCTCGCCACAGGCGCTGTTCCCGCAAGCCCGCGCCAAAGTCGAGCCGAGCGACGATAAAGCCGCGCAAGCCGAATACGCAGCGCTATGGAAACAATTCCTGCAAGCGATCGACACTATCCCCAAGTCCCACCGCACCAATTGGCCGCTGTGGCTCGATCATTTCGATACCGCCTGGCTCGCCTTCACTCACGCCATTCCGTCGGCCACCAATCGCGGCGTGGTGCCGGATGTTTCGTTGTACGACCACAGCAAGGCCGTCGCCTCGCTCGCCGCCGCTTTGTGGCGCTGGCATCACGACCATGGAAAAACCGGCGTTGGGGACGCGGCGCTACTGGCCAACCGCGAACGCCCCGACTGGAACGAGAAGAAGCTGCTATTGATTCAGGGCGATTTCTTCGGCATCCAGGATTTTATCTTCGCCAGCGGCGGACAATCGCAGAAACACGCCCATAAGCTGCTGCGCGGGCGCTCCTTCCAGGTCGCACTGCTGGCCGAACTGGCCGCGTTGAAGCTGCTTGAAGCACTGCAACTACCCGCCACCAGCCAGATCATCAACGCCGCCGGCAAATTCCTCATCGTCGCGCCCAACACCGCGACCTCCCGCACCGCCGTGACCGACTGCCGCCGAGCATTTGATGCTTGGTGTATCGAACACACTTTCGGCGAAATCGGCGTCGGGCTGGCCAGCACAACCGCCAGTTGCAACGATCTCGTCGGCGGTAAATTCAAAACGCTTGTCGAGCGTCTCTTCACCGAACTCGATGCCGCCAAGCATCGCCGCTTCGACCTCTGCGGCGAGGCGCCCGCTGTGATGCCGACTGGCTTCCCGCAAGGCCCCTGCGAATATCACGGCCGCTTTCCGGCGGACCTGGCAAAAGAAGGCGACAGCCCCGCCTCCTGCGCCCTCTCGCGCGACCAGGTTACCATCGGCGAAGCACTCACTAAACACGCTCGGCTGCTAGTGCTGCGCGACGCAACCAGTTTTGGCAAGAATGCGCTTGAGCTCGACTACTTCGGTTATCGTGTCGTCTTCGTCGCCGACGAGGAAGCCTCCGGAAAATATGGCGAACTCGCGCGCGGCGGCGAACTAGTGCGCGCCTGGGACTTCGATCCACCACATGCCGACGGCACTGTGTTTCGCGGCTACGCGCGACGGTACGTCAACTGCTACGTCCCGATGTTCGACGCAAACGACGAAACGTTCGCCGATAAATACGGTCAATGGGAAGACGAGGCCGGGTTCGACCGCCAGCACCCGATCAAGACCTTGCATCACATTGCCTGCGAGAGCCGTCGCCTGAATGATCGCGGCGAATGGCAAGGCGAAATCGCCTTGGTAACGATCAAGGGCGATATCGACGATCTTGGCGCGCTGTTTCAAAGCGGCCTGGAGAAACCCACATTCGCCCGCTGGGCTGGACTGTCGCGTCAGGTCAACGCATTTTTTGCCCTGTGGCTGCCGTGGTTCTGCGAACATGGCGCAGACGGCCGCTACCGCAACACCTACACCGTCTTCGCCGGCGGCGATGACTTCTTTCTAATTGGTCCATGGGAAGCCACCATTGAGCTGGCCGGCGCAATGCGTTCCTCCTTTGAAACCTATGTTGCCCGCCCCGACATCACCTTCTCTCTAGGCGCGGCGATGACGCATCCGAAAGTTCCGGTGCGCTATCTGGCCGAGGCGACAGAACGCGGTCTCGAACTTGCCAAAGCGCGGCCGGGCAAGAACGCTGCCTACCTCTGGGGTGTCACAGTCGGCTGGGATAGCTGGCGCGAACTCATCGGCGCGCGACGCGACTCGCTGGAACAATTCATCGAACAAGCCGATGGCCTGTCCACCGGCTTTATCTACAACCTGCTGCAACTCGCAGACCAGGCCGAGCGTGAAAAGCAAGGCGGACGTCCTGAGGACGCACTATGGCGCTCGCGGCTCGCCTACCGCTGCGCGCGATTGGTCAAGGACAAAGCCACCGGTCACGCCTTGGCGCGGGAAATTGGCGACGCCCTGACCCTGCATCGCGGCGGCTACCGCCTGCCCGTCTCGCTGCTGCTCTACCGGCAGCGACAATGACGACAAGCTTGCCGCAATGGAACATCGAGTCATCACACAGTAGCATTCACGCACTGGAGACCACGACATGCCGATCAATCTAAAGACCGATCCACCCGCCGCCACACTGTTCTCGGAAGATGCCGAGGCCGTGGCGAAGCTGCTCGATACTTCCGCCCAGGCAGACAGAGGCGGCAAGGAAAAGAACAAATCCACCCAAATCCGCCGCTTCTACGACGAACTCGTCGGCTGGCAAGAGCGCATCGGCGCTGACGACGAAAAATTCAAGCAGTACGAAGCCTTCGTCAAGATGCTCAATGCCAAGGCCGCCTACGCCGAAGGGCGCAAGCTGGTCACGCCCGAATTCGTAAGTTGGTTTCGAGACTGCGTCAAACAGGTTAACAGTGCGCGCACCCTCAACCATTTCCGCTTGCACTTCGAAGCCATGCTTGGCTTCCTCAAACAGATTCGCGGCTAATCGGAGACAACGCCATGCAACTCACCCGCATCCAGAAAATCACAGGCAAGATCGTCCTCAAGTCGGGCCTGCACATCGGCGCAGGCGACACCGAAATGCGCATCGGCGGCACCGACAACCCGGTGGTGAAAGACCCGCTGACCGGCCAGCCCTACATTCCAGGCTCATCGCTCAAGGGCAAGATTCGCAGCCTGCTCGAATGGCGGCACGGCCTCGTTGTCGCCGCCAACGGCAGCCCGTATTCCTTCAAACATCTGGCGAAGGACAAATCCAATTCCGCTGGCCGTCAACTCATCACACTGTTCGGCGGCGCGCCGGACAAGGACGGCGACAAGCTCGTCAATGAAATCGGCCCAACGCGGATCGCCTTCTGGGACTGCCCGCTCGATGCCGATTGGAAAGCCTCGGTCGCCGATGCCCGCAACCTGCTTACCACCGAAGCCAAGTCGGAGAACAGCATCCACCGTATTAGCGGCGTTGCCGCCAACCCGCGCTTCACCGAGCGCATCATCGCCGGCGCCGAATTCGACTTCACCCTCACTCTCAAAGTCATCGACGACGAGGACTTGCTGTCGATGGTGCTGGAAGGCATAAAGCTGCTCGAACTCGACAGCCTCGGCGGCTCCGGCTCGCGCGGCTACGGCAAGATCGAGTTTCGCGATCTGGCGCTGGACGGCGCACCCATCATGGAGCGCCTGGCCGCCGTCGCCCCATTCGACCAAGCCGCCTGACCACATGATCCCGCTGCACACCACCCTCGCCCTGCGCTCGCCGTTCGGCACACCGCTAGCAGGTGACACCCTGTTCGGTCAGCTTTGCTATGCCATGCACGAAGCAGCGGGCGAAGCCGAACTCGTACAGATCCTTGACGGCTACACGACCGGTCGGCCATGGCTGGTCGTCTCCGACGGCTTTCCGCATGGATTCCTGCCGCGTCCGACCCTGCCACCACCGGCGCAGACGAAGCCCGAGGAACGCAAGGCTGCCAAGGGTTGCCGCTGGATACCGCTCGCTGCCGCCACGCACCCCTTGCCGGAACTCCTCGCAGCCGCCGTGAATGACGCAACCGCCTATGGCGAAAACAACACGCCAGCCCACGCCCGCGCCCACCACAACACCCTGAACCGCCTTACCGGCACAACGGGGACCGGCGAATTCGCCCCGTACGCCATGCTGCAGACGCACTACGCGGCCGGCCAGAAAATCGACCTCTGGTGCATACTCGATGAAACCCGCTGCGATGTCGAACGGCTGCAAGAACTCCTCTCGACCATAGGCGCCACCGGCTTTGGGCGCGACGCCAGCATAGGCTTGGGCAAATTCGATGTGTTGGAGATGAAAATCGCCGTCCCGCCAGTGCCGACCTTTGCCCATGCCTACTGGACGCTCGCCCCTTGCGCCCCACAAGGCCAAGACTTCGACGGCGAAAAAAGCTACTGGCGCGCGCTCACCCGCTTCGGCCGCCACGGCGGTGCACTTGCGCTCGGTACCAGCCCGTTCAAGAACCCTGTCCTGCTCGCCGCCGCTGGCGCGGTACTCGTGCCGCAGGGCGAATTCACCTCGCGTCTCTTCGTTGGGCAGGGCCTCACCGGCGTCTCCAAGGCCGAGCCCGCCACAGTGCATCAGGGTTACGCACCTGCGCTGCCGCTGCAACTGGGGGCCGCGCCATGAGCCATGTCGCCATTCGACGCATCGGCATCACCACGCTTTCTCCGATTCATATCGGCTGCGATGAAGTCTTCGAGCCGACCGGCTTTGTTATCGCCGACGGCCTGCTGCATCTGCTCGATCCCGCCACACTATCCAGCGCGCTCGATGATCGCGAAAGAGCGCAGCTCGTCAAACTCGCCGATGAACGCGATCCCATCGGTCCAATTCAGCAGTTTTTCAAGGCCCGCCGCACGCGTCTTGCCCCACTTGCCACGCAGTGCGTCGACGTTGCCGCCGACATCGCCCGCGAATACGAAGACAAGGCCGGTCGGCCGCAAGCGCGCGGCGGCGACGGCCACCCCGTCTACAACCTGTTTCCGATGGCGCGAACCGCCTTCAATCCGCTCGATGGCGCACCGTATCTGCCGGGATCGTCGCTAAAGGGCAGCATCCGCACCGCCTGGCTGAGCCGCATCAACAAGGGCGAACCGCCGCACGAAGACGAAAAGCGCAACCCCGGCAAGCTCCAGCAGCGGCTGCTCGGCTACGCTCCCGGAAAGTTCGAGAACGATCCCTTCCGCCACTTGCACGTTGCCGATGCACATGCCGACCCAGAGCGCACTTTGCCGCCGACGCGCATCGTGTATGCCGTGAGCAAGAAAAAAAAGACCAGCGAACGCGGCTCGCCCGAACTCAAGGTCTATCTTGAAACCGTGCGCGAAACCCTGGCCGATGCCTTCCACGGCGAACTGCGCTTCACCGGCGGCGAGATCGACTGGGCCGGACTGTGCGACGCCTGTAATGCCTTCTACCACCTGCAACTCGAAGCCGAACTCGACCACCCGCAGTTTGGGCCGCTGCTAGCGGCGGAATGGCGGCAACTGATCTCCGGCCTGCTTGGCGACGAGTTGAACGATCTGATGGTCGCGCGTCAAGGCTTCCTGCTGCGCGTCGGCAAGCATTCCGGCGCCGAATCGGTCACGCTCGACGGCGTGCGCTCGATCAAAATCCTCGGTGCCAAAGGTGAAAAACCGAGCTACCGTGCCACCACCACCGAAAAGCGCTTTGCTAGCGTCACGCGCGCTGCGCAAGACAAGCTGCTGCCCTTCGGCTGGATATGGATCGACGGCAGCGATGACGCCCACCGCTACATCGCCCTTGCTATGGCCGACAAGCTTGCCCACCTCGGCCAACCCATTCGCGCCGCTCACGCTGAACGTCAAGCCGCTGTCGAAACCCGACGTGAAGCCCATGCCACCGCCACTACGGAAGCAGCCCACCGCCAGGCCGAGGCCCAAGCCACCGCGCAGGCTGCAATTGAGGCGCTGGCAGCGCGCGAGGCCGAACTCGCAACCATGACCACAAACCGCCGCCGTATCGAGGAGTTCCGCACCTTCTGCGAAAACCGCGCCGCACAGCTTTGCGGCAACAAGGAAGTCTTGAATGGCGATCTGCACAACCGCGCACGCAAGCTCGCCACCGATGCATTGCAAGGTGGCGATTGGTCGGCGGAAGAAAAAAATATCGTCGCCGACATACTCGCGGAATGGTTGCCGAAACTGGTCGCAAAAATGGACAAGGACCAGATCAAGAAACTCAAGCTCCCCGCACTGCGCTCGTCCGGCGCATAATCTTTCCACCGCAACCCAAGGAACCGCCTTGTCCGCCCAAACCTACCTCGACGGCCGCATCACCATCGACCCCGACATCTGCAATGGCAAACCGACGCTGCGCGGCAAGCGCATCGCCGTGCAAACCGTGCTCGAATTCTTGAGCGCGGGCGACAGCGAACCTGAAATTCTTGAGCAGTACCCCAGCCTCGAACCCGAGGACATCCGCGCCTGCCTGCGCTTCGAAGCCATGCCCGGCTTCCTCAAGGCCATCCGGGGGTAAGCTGTGCCGACTGTGCTGCGCTTGTTGAACTGGCGCTTTCACTTCTATTCCGACGAAGGCCGGGAGCCGCCGCACATTCACGTCAGGACGCCCGGCGGCGAATGCAAATTCTGGCTTGCCCCCGTGCGGCTCGCGCGCGTCGACGGTGTCCCTCCCATTGAAGTGCGCCGCATCGAAACCGCAGTCATCGAACACGAATCGCTTATTCTGGAGAAATGGCATGAATACTTCCAACGTTGAACTCGACCCCCGCGCCATGCGCGCCTGGACTGTCGGCCGCATGGTTTTCGTCGAACTCACCGATGGCCGGCAGATCGGCTTTCCCGCCGCGCGCTTCCGCCTGCTTGCCGCCGCCGGCGACGACGACCTGGCCAAGGTCGAACTTTGTCTCAACGGCGCAGCCCTGCGCTGGGAGTCTCTCGACGAGGACATCACCGTCCGCGGCATTGTCGAAGGCCGCTTTCAATTGCCGCTGCCCGAACCGCTCGCCGCCTGAAGAAAGAATATCCGTCATGCAACTCACTCGCATCCAGAAAATCACCGGTCGAATCGTCCTCGATTCCCGTGCAGCAACAGTATGTGTATGCGCGACCTGTTCGCCTTTCTGAAACGCGCCTGGTCGCAGGTAGCCGGGTTGAGCGCCGCGAACAAGTTCGTCATCGTGCATGCAACCCGTACCGAAGTCGTTACGTGACATCCGCCATGTTCTCCCTTTCCGTTACTCGCTATCGCTTCGACTGCGTCGCGCAAACGCCCATCCGCCTGCCGGATTACGCCGGCAGCCTCTTGCGTGGCGCATTCGGCCGCGCACTGCGGCAAGTGGCCTGCATCACTCGCGAAAAGGATTGCGCCCCCTGCGCGCTGAAAGCCGGCTGTCCCTACACAGCCGTTTTCGCGCCCGGCAAACCCGCGGCACTGCACGCGCGGCTGCAGAATAGCGAGATTCCCGCGCCCTATGTCATCGAGCCGCCAGCCTGGGGCGCACGAGTCGTCGCCCCCGGCGAAGGATTCACTTTTCACATGGTGTTGATCGGCCGCGCACTGGAACATCTACCCATCGTGATCCTCGCGTGGCGGCGCGCACTCGCACGCGGCCTGGGCGCCGGCGACGGCACGGCGGAACTGGCGGCAGTGGCCGGCGAGGACGGCCGCGCGCTTTACACGCCCGAGGACGGTCGCATCGCGCCGCACGACACGACACCGCGCACCGTCCCGGCTGCACCGATTTTTCCCAATACCCAGGCGACGCTCACCCTGCACTTCGTCACGCCCCTGCGCCTGCAACACAACGGCAAAGCACTGCCGCCGCATCGCCTCACACCGCGACCGCTGATCCTGGCTGCCGCACGCCGCGCCAGTCTTCTCAACGAATTTCACGGCAACGGCGCGCCGTCCACCATCGACTGGAAAGCGCTCACCGCCGAAGCCGACACCCTCACCGGCGAGCGCCAACTCGAATGGTGCGACTGGACACGCTATTCATCGCGCCAGCAGCAGCCTATGACACTCGGCGGCGCGATCGGCGGGTGGACGCTGAAGGGCGAACTGACCAACGCCTGGCCGTGGTTGTATCTCGGGCAATGGCTCCACCTCGGCAAGGAAACCGTATTCGGCCTGGGCGGATACCGGCTGAAACCAGCCCTCGCGACAGACATCTTTGCGGGAAACCAGAAAGATTGGGAATCCATTTCACAAACACCTGAGAGAAAGGAGAAAAACATACCATCACGGTCAGTATGAAGCCCTGAAAACAGAGGGATTGAGACAAAACCAATTCAACCAGTTTCTGGAACGCGCCGTCAGTATGAAGCCCTGAAAACAGAGGGATTGAGACATTTCATTTCTGCGCTGGCAATCGCGTTTTTGGGTCAGTATGAAGCCCTGAAAACAGAGGGATTGAGACTCGGCAAGCATGGCGAGCGTCCATAACATGACGTCAGTATGAAGCCCTGAAAACAGAGGGATTGAGACATGGCGATTTGCTCGTTGTAATCCCAGTTGCTGTCAGTATGAAGCCCTGAAAACAGAGGGATTGAGACTCGCCCTCGTCGCTGATAACACGAGCGCCCGCGGTCAGTATGAAGCCCTGAAAACAGAGGGATTGAGACGCAATCGACTGATCCGCAATGTCGTTTTCTGTGATGTCAGTATGAAGCCCTGAAAACAGAGGGATTGAGACCCCGCACCCATGCTGCCCCGCCGAGACGCCTGCGTCAGTATGAAGCCCTGAAAACAGAGGGATTGAGACATGATCGTTTCTCCTGAGTTGTTGAGGTTTAGCGTCAGTATGAAGCCCTGAAAACAGAGGGATTGAGACCTTCATAGCAAATTGCGCGCCCTTTATAACAATGTCAGTATGAAGCCCTGAAAACAGAGGGATTGAGACCCACCGCCTCGATGTCATCCTCATCGTATTCGGTCAGTATGAAGCCCTGAAAACAGAGGGATTGAGACCGCGAAACCACCGCCTCGACGTCCTCCTCACCGGTCAGTATGAAGCCCTGAAAACAGAGGGATTGAGACAGAGTTTTACGCGCGTGTGTGAATAAAAAAATGTCAGTATGAAGCCCTGAAAACAGAGGGATTGAGACCCCTCGCTCTTGAGCAACGAGTCCGTTAACGTGGGTCAGTATGAAGCCCTGAAAACAGAGGGATTGAGACTCTTGATCCAATTCGGATCCCCATTTGCTTGCGGTCAGTATGAAGCCCTGAAAACAGAGGGATTGAGACCTGGTAAATGTTCCGACGAAACAATTTGGGTCTGTCAGTATGAAGCCCTGAAAACAGAGGGATTGAGACAGAGCGTCGCTACGGGATAATCGGCTAATCTTTGTCAGTATGAAGCCCTGAAAACAGAGGGATTGAGACTTATCAAATTTCTCCTGTACTTTTAAGTTGTTGTCAGTATGAAGCCCTGAAAACAGAGGGATTGAGACGAACATTAAATTTTTTCCTATTGCGATTTCATTCAGTCAGTATGAAGCCCTGAAAACAGAGGGATTGAGACTGCCTTGTCCATCCGTATTCTTCCATCATCTCTGTCAGTATGAAGCCCTGAAAACAGAGGGATTGAGACAAAGTCTTTTTCAATGATGTTCATTTTGTTTCTCGTCAGTATGAAGCCCTGAAAACAGAGGGATTGAGACTTCATTTTGAGTCTCCTCGTCTGGATTTGCCGTCAGTATGAAGCCCTGAAAACAGAGGGATTGAGACATTCGCTCTGATCGTAATCACCATAAATCATGGTCAGTATGAAGCCCTGAAAACAGAGGGATTGAGACTATTCGTCGTCGCCGAACACGCATTCTAAAACGTCAGTATGAAGCCCTGAAAACAGAGGGATTGAGACGGGCCGGATGCTTCGGATACACATCGGGCTGCGTCAGTATGAAGCCCTGAAAACAGAGGGATTGAGACGCTGCCAGGTGAGTGTAGTTACGCCCACAATGGGTCAGTATGAAGCCCTGAAAACAGAGGGATTGAGACATTGCCGATTCAACGAGTTGTTTGAACGCGTTGTCAGTATGAAGCCCTGAAAACAGAGGGATTGAGACAGCGCCTGCGTCACCGACGTAACGACCTTTCCGGTCAGTATGAAGCCCTGAAAACAGAGGGATTGAGACTGCTGAGTTTCGATGCGCTTGGCTTGCGATTTTGGTCAGTATGAAGCCCTGAAAACAGAGGGATTGAGACCAGTGCGGAGTCGCGCCCATCCTGCACCTTCCGTCAGTATGAAGCCCTGAAAACAGAGGGATTGAGACAAACCTGCTTTTCCGATTCGATCACCTTTACCGTCAGTATGAAGCCCTGAAAACAGAGGGATTGAGACCATCAACCCTCCCTGATCTCGATGCCGTATCGTTGTCAGTATGAAGCCCTGAAAACAGAGGGATTGAGACGGAGATCTGCCTGCAAGCCGATATCGACCGAGGTCAGTATGAAGCCCTGAAAACAGAGGGATTGAGACCCTCCGTTGTATGTTGAGCAAGCATCTCGCGATGTCAGTATGAAGCCCTGAAAACAGAGGGATTGAGACGTACCCGGGATAGAGACTGACGGCAAGCTTGCCGGCGTTGTTACCGTCACTCCTTGTCGCTATCCTGTCGGGACTATGGATACGGTAAGAAGCATTTATCTCATTTGCTACGACGTTTGCCACCCGAAACGGTTGTACCGGGTGCGGCGTTTTCTCGAGGGTTACCGCATAGGCGGACAAAAGTCTTGCTTCGAGTGCTGGCTTACGCCGGCCGAGCTGCATACCGTCGAAGACGAGATTTCGTCGCTAATCCAGCAGGAAGAAGACCGGGTGCACGTTTTCCAGCTCGATCCACGAATGAAAATGGAATGTCTTGGCGTCGCATCGCCTCCATCGCCAGGCGCCTTCATGGTGCTATGAGCAGCGCACTATGACCAGTCTCTATGTGGATCGTCGCGGGGTAGATCTCAAGGCCGATGGCGAGGTATTGGTGTTCTACGAGAACGGCAGCCGTCGCGGCACTGTGCCGATGGCGCCGCTCTCACGCGTGTTCCTGCGCGGCGATGTGACGTTGAGTGCATCTCTGCTTGGCAAACTCGGCGAGCGTGGTATCGGCGTGGTGGTACTCTCGGGTCGCAAGGGCGAACCAACCATGCTGCTGGGACGACCGCACAACGATGCAGCGCGCCGCGTAGCGCAATACCGCCTGTCGCTCGATGCCAATTTCTGCCTGGGTTTTACCCGGGCCATTGTCGAGGCCAAACTGTGCGCGCAGCGGGCAGTCATCGACGAACGCCGCGATGAAGATTTGCGCTGGCGCTATGTGCTGACAGCCTGCTTGAAGCGCCTGGATGGTTTCGTCGCGGCAGTTGATAAACAGGAAAACATCGCCTCCCTGCGTGGACTGGAGGGGGCTGCGGCAGCATCATATTTTCAGGGATTGGCCGAATTGCTGCCGGAGCGTCTGCATTTTTGCGGGCGTAACCGGCAGCCACCGCGCGATCCGTTCAACGCAGTGCTTTCGCTGGGATATACGCTGCTCCACAGTGAGGCGGTAATCGCGCTTTATGGCGCCGGTTTCGACCCTTTCATCGGCTTTTACCACGCCTTGGACTTCGGCCGCGAATCGCTCGCGTGCGATATAGTCGAGCCGCTGCGATCCGAGGTGGACCGTTTTGCCATTCGCCTGTTCCGCAACGAAACGTTGCGGCCGGAGGATTTCAGCAACGCCGATAACGCCTGCCTGCTGGGCAAAGCCGGCCGCGGACGATTCTATGCAGAATGGGAGACTGCGGCGGAGGGTCTGCGCCGCCGCCTCGACGAGGCCATCGCCGATGTGGGCGCTGCCATAGCCGGGCAATCCCAGGGACTTTCCCTGGACAGCGCGGCGGTGTTGCAACAATGAGCGCATACGTTATCGACTACGATATATGCGATCCGCAACGATTGCAGCGCGTGTATCGCGAAATGTGCCGTCATGCCACACCTCTTGAATATAGTGTGTTTCTGCTGGTCGGCGGTGAATGTGCGAAAGCGCGCTGTCTCGCGGCGATGGCGGGAATGATCGAACCGGACGAGGACGACGTGCGTTGTTATCCGCTGCCAACGCGCGGCTATCAGAGCCGCATAGGTCGCGCCACCCTGCCGGCGGGGATAGTTTGGACCGGGCTACCGGCGAATATATCATGACGACCTGGTTCGTATCCAGGCACCAAGGTGCGCTTGAATGGGTGCAACGGCAAAGCATTGGCATCGACTGCCATGTCGCCCATCTCGATATGGCGCAGATCGTGCCGGGCGATACGGTGATCGGCACTCTGCCGGTACAGTTTGCGTACGCTGTTTGCATGCGCGGCGCAAGCTATCTGCACCTGTCGCTGGATATTCCGGCAGAATGGCGTGGCTGCGAATTGAGCGCCGGAGATTTGGTGGCGGCGGGAGCGAAGCTGGAGCAGTTCATCGTAAGAAAAAAAGGAACAGCATGACTAGATTCGATACTCATTTTTGTCTGGTTTCCGCACAGGCCACGCCTAACCTTGCGCCGGCGCTCGACCCGGGCTTCGCACCCCGTCGCGTGGTCCTGGCCATCAGTCACGACATGCGGCAACGCGGTGACTGGCTGAGCGCCATCCTCAAACGACACGATGTTACCGTGGAAACGATCGAACTTGCCGATCCATACGACTATTACGGCTGCTGCGATAATTTCCTGACCTGGCTGAGCGAACAACAATGCGAGGTGGCGCTGAATGTGACCGGTGGCACCAAAATTATGGCGATGGCAGCGCAAGAGGTGTTTCGCAGCAACCAGCGTCCGGTGTTCTATATCAACGTCGAAAACGACCATGTCATTGTTCTCGACAACCGCGACGCCGGCTTCACGTTACCGACCCGGATAAAATTGCGCGAATATCTGGAAGCGCATGGCTACTCCCTGCCGAACAAGCCGGCCAAGCCAAATGTGCAGGCCAATCTGCGCGATCTGGTTGGGCGGCTCGCCTGCGACAGCGAAAGGCTGGGGCCAGCCCTGGGCCGCCTGAACTGGCTGGCACAGGAAGCACGAAACAATTTATCCTCGCCGCCGCTCGACAGATATGACAAGGACAGCCGGGGCCTCGACGAATTGATTTCACTGTTCACCACGGAGAATCAACTCGCGCTGCAAGATGGGCATATCGTCTTTCCCGACGAAGCGGCGCGCCTGTTCGTGAATGGTGGCTGGCTCGAATTGCACGTATACGCCGAGCTTGCAGGAATAGCGCCGGAACTCGGCGTTGCTGATTATGCAGTCGGCCTGGAGGTGCTGGCCACAGACGGCAAGACCCGCAATGAGCTCGATGCCGCGATACTGCATCGAAACACCCTTTACATCGTCGAATGCAAATCGGCTAACCTCGCCGCCAGCGGCAAGACGAACGATGACCGCGGCACTGAGGCGTTGTACAAGCTCGATACCCTGCGCAAAATGGGTGGCTTGCGTACACGCGCCATGCTGATCGACTTTCGCGGCGGGCTGAGCGAGTCCGACCAGCGGCGTGCTGCGCAACTGGGTATTCGTGTGGTGCTCGGGCGGCAGTTGCGCAATCTGCGCGGTGAGTTGAAAGGTTGGTTGCATGCCGCCGCATGACTTCCCCCGCCGTATCCTCCTCGCCGTCACCGGGCTGACACCACAGGTGACGACCGAATCGCTTTATGCCTTGTGCGTCGAACAGCACCCTCCCTTCATACCCACCGAAATCCACCTTGTCACGACGGCAGAAGGCGCGGACCGGGCGCGACTGTCGTTGCTTGACCCCGCCACCGGCAAGTTTCACGCCTTCTGCCGCGACTACAGTCTCGTCGGACGAATCGCCTTTCCCGAAGAAAACATCCATGTCATAACCGACGCCGAAGGACAACCGCTGTCCGACATCCGGACACCAGCGGACAACACGCTTGCGGCCGACTGCCTGCTCGGCTACGTGCGCCGGTTCTGTTCCGACGATATGGCAGCAGTGCATGTTTCCATTGCTGGCGGACGCAAAACCATGGGGTTCTTCATCGGCTATGCGCTTTCGTTTTTTGGTCGTGTGCAGGATCGTTTGTCACATGTTCTGGTATCCGCGCCCTTCGAATCGCTGACCGAGTTTTTCTATCCGCCACGAGCGCCCCAGGTGCTGCATACGCGCGAAGGCAAACCCGTTCATACAGGCGATGCGCGAATCATGCTGGCAGAGATTCCCTTTGTGCGCCTGCGCGATGGCCTT
>Ga0315281_10000527_pt1 | contig 53151 bp, 52 predicted proteins | sample YL17G07_0_MG_FD_204540 | JGI IMG/M metagenome (GOLD analysis project Ga0315281, IMG submission 204540) | Sediment microbial communities from Yellowstone Lake, YNP, Wyoming, USA - YL17G07_0 | ecosystem: Environmental > Aquatic > Freshwater > Lake > Sediment | place: USA: Wyoming | collected...
CTTGTAAGGATCGGTCACTTTAATTTCCAAGCTGGCGGGCAGGAAGTTCTCCTCCTCCGGGATCACACTGCGGATAATCTGACGGTTGCGATTCTCTTCCAAAAATTTATTCATCGCGTCCTTTGACGAGATGTAAATCACATCGCGCACATCCGACCATCCTACAACTACCTGCTTCAACGCTAAAATATCCGCTTCGGGAGCAGTTTCTTTAAAAAAGATAGCTACATCAATGCGTTCGTTAATTGAACGGATGGTGGTGCCGATTACCACATTCAGCGACGCTAAGATAGTCACGATCAAAAGCGCCTGTGCCATAATAAACACCGCCACCAAAGAAAGCCAACCGTTTCTGCGGAAACTTTGCCAAGCCGACTTAAAGATTCGCTGCCAATAAATTAACATCGCCTACAATTTATAATCGAAATCGGTATCATACTTACCGCGGCGCCGGTCACGTATTATTTTACCGTTTTCTATGCTGATCACCCTTTTATTGATCAGATCAACAATATCGCGGTTGTGTGTTGCCAGCAGCACCGTGGTGCCCATGGAATTGATTTTCAGCAGCAACTTAGCGATTTCCAAAGCGTTTTTGGGATCCAAGTTTCCCGTTGGTTCATCCGCGATCAAGAACTTAGGCTTAAACACCAGCGCCCGGGCGATCGCCACCCGCTGGGCCTCCCCACCCGAAAGTTCCTTCGGAAAACTGTCTCCCCTGCCCTTCAAGCCCACCAGATCCAAGATCTTCTCCACTTCCTTGGTGATCTCGTCGTCCGGCAACCCCGACACCTCCATGGCAAAAGCGATATTCTCTGCCACGGTTTTGTTGGGCAGCAATTTAAAATCCTGAAAGACCACCCCGATCTGCCGCCGGTAATAAGGAATGTATTTTTCTTTCAACAGATGGATATCCTTGCCATCAATGGTAATGCGCCCAAAAGTCGGCTTTTCCTCGCAGAGCAGAAGTTTCACCAAAGTGGACTTGCCTGCGCCCGATGGCCCCACCAAGGTAACGAACTCCTGCGGCCGGATAGTAAAACTAACATTATCCAGCACTTTGTGCGCTCCGTAATGTTTGGTTATTTTATCGAATTCGATCATCTCAATCTAATTAATAAATATCGGATCCCGACGGACGGAGGGACTACCTTATTGTTCTGCATATATTTCCCCTCTAATCAACTTTTCTTTCTTAATCTTACCCCAGTTCTTAATCTTATGTTCAAAAATTCTTGCTTCCGCTTCGCTCGGAAACTCCCGACTCCAGGTCAATGCAACCGGCCATCTCCGCGCAGTATACTGGGAGCCCTGACCAGAATTATGCTGCGTCAACCGCTGTGACAGATCAGTCGTCAGGCCGCAATAATAGCTACTATCACGGCATTTTACTATGTATACCCACCAGCAGTAAGAAAATTTCTCTACCATCCTAAATCAAGGTATCCCCTCGGTACCTCGGGGAGACAAAGGGATTATTTATCACTATCCGTCTCTCTTTGCGCGAGTAACACGCTGCTGATAATTTCATCCAAATCCCCTTCCCGTAAAACCTTATCGGTTTGCGCGGTCTCAAAATTGCTCCGGTGGTCCTTTACTTGTTGGTATGGATGCAGAGTATAACTTCTGATTTGCTGGCCAAAATCGCCCGACGCCGTAGCCGCTTTCAACTTACGATTTTCCGTATCGCGTTTCTCCTGCTCCAATAAATATAACCGATTTTTTAGGATCTTCAGCGCCGCCTCCCTATTCTGCAACTGCGACCTCTCCGTCTGAATAGAGACCATTACCCCGGTCGGAATGTGAGTCATCCTCACCGCCGAATCGGTGGTATTGACGCTTTGTCCGCCATGCCCGGAAGATTTAAAAGTTTCTATCTTCAAATCCTCATCGCGAATTTTAACATCCACATCTCCCAAGTCGGGTAAAATTTCAATTAGAGCAAAAGATGTCTGTCTTAACCCCTGCGCGTTAAAGGGGCTGATCCTAATGAGGCGATGCACCCCCGCCTCCGATTTCAGCCAGCCGTACGCCCTGAATCCTTCCATTTTCACCGTCGCGTTTCTGATACCGGCTTCACCTCCGCTCGTGGTGTCTAATATCTCTGCCCGCCAGCCCTTCCGCTTGGCGTATTGCAAATACATATTAAAAAGCATCTCGTTCCAATCCGCCGCATCCACTCCTCCCGTTCCTACGTGAAAGAACATATAGGCATCTTTCTCGTCATAGGGACCAGAAAACAGTGTCTGCGCTTCCAGCCAAGTGATCAGCTCTTGTGCCTTCTCTAAATCCGCTCGTACTTCCTTGTCCTCAAAATTTATTTCATCATCGCCGATCGCCCCACCGACCCGAGCCAGGATTTCGCCAATTTCTGTCTCGGCCTCAATTATCTTCTTATTTAATTCAAACTTCGCCCCCTTGCCAGCGGCTACTTGCTGGTCCTTCCAAAAATCTGGCGCGCTCATTTCAGCGGTCAGCTGTTTATTCTCGGCAACCAGTTTATCCTTATCCAGATAATCCCGGATCTGCGCAAACTGCAGGCGCATAGATTCATACTGCTCTTTCCTGTTGAAAGCCATATCTGAATTATACCGCATTAAAGACCGGCCAAGACACCTCAAAATCCCCCGACTCAGTCGGGGGATTTTGGTGTTATTTCTTCCTTAAATTTTGTTCGCCATCCGGCGGTCGAGCAGATAGTAGGTCAATCCCGCCAGCCCCAGCGAGATCACAGCCAGACCAGCCAAGATCCAAGCAGATGCTCCGGTGGGTGGCAACGGTTCGGGAGTCGGACCGCCGCAGCGCACCCATAGGTCATTCGAGTAAAGATAGAAACCGTTCGGCTTTTCATCCGCCTGGACAAAAGCGTTCACTTTTAGATTGCTGCCCATTTGGATATCATCATTCACGCTTACCTGAATTCTCAGGATCACGCTTTGGCCCTGAGCTAAAGTACCCGGTTCCCAAAAGATGGTCCGTCCGCTCACCCGCGGATTATCCACCGCCGAGGTGGTGGATAACAAAGTCACTCCGGTTGGCAGCACCAACGACAAACGCGCATTGTGCACTGTCGCATAGCGGTTAGTGAGTGTCACGACATAATCAACTAGCGAATCAGTACAGGCTGGCTGACCATCACTAGTCGTGGCAACGATAGAACCATCAATGAAATAGGGAGACGGAACGGGAGTGCAATCTCTCACCTGCATCATGATGCTATTGGACACCGACTGGCCGTGCCAACTGGCGGTCACCGTAACCGTTGCCCATCCCGGCGTATTGCTGGATGCGTAGCGGGCACCATATTGGCTATGAGTGTCGCCGGTCAGATAACCGACCCCGCTCCACGTCCAAGTGTAGGTCGCGTCAGAAATCACCTGCCCGTGATTATTCCGCGCCTGCGCAGACAGATTAGCGATCTCGTTCAAACATAATGAAGTGCGGTCAGCCCAGATGTCCGTGCTATTCAGATAATCTTCCTGAATGATGATCTCTGATACGTGGATCGCCACGGAATCGGAAATGCTGGGATTCAACCGGCAGCGCGCCGTAAGCGTGAAATCGCCGACCTGTGTTGCGGTATAAACCTTGGTTGTCGTGTTAAACGCGCCGCCCGTCCAATTCCAGAGCAAGTCGCTATTGCTTACCGGCTGGCCATAATTAGTCAGCGCCGTGTAGCCGATCGTAACTTGATTGTTACGATACAGCGTCAAGTTCTGCGCCCAAATATCAATTGAGGCGCAAGTTTCTGTTGGCGGTACCTCCCGCATTCTTATTTGCAAAACCACGGAGGTGCTAACGCTCGGGTTCTCCGTGCAATATCCGGTCAGAATAAAGTTCCCTACTTGGGTTGCGCTGAAAGTGCTAGTCGCGGCATTCCAAGTCCCGCCGCCGGTTAAGATCCAGCCAACTTTATTGGCGGGAACATTCGTGTCATCGCTGTTTTTCGCGCTCCAGGGAATCACGCGGTTTTCACCCACATAGATCGGATTCGTCGGCTGGGTAATACGAATTATTGAACACACCGGAGCGGGTGGAGGAGTGATATTTCCATAAACCACCACTCGGGCATAGGCAGACAGCGCGCCAGACGCAACCTTAACTGCGTTCTCGTAAGTCCCTTTCGTGTAACTGGCGGTAAAGTTACCGCCGTTATCCACCGCGCCTGCCTGCGGCTTGCCCATACTCCAAGTAACCGGAACCGTCATCGGCTTCCAGTCCTGGTCATAGGCCTTGTATTTAAAAGTGTAGGAATGACCCATCTCTACCGAGATCGCTGCCGGATCGACATAGAGATAGGTTAATTTCGAAGTCGAGGCTGGAGGCGGCGTAGTCCCGCTGCCTTCCAAAACCACCACCCGCGCGTATGCCGACAAAGCACCGGCAGTTAGCTTGACTGCGTTGTTGTAAGTGCCCGTAGCCGTACCAGCGGTGAATTTGCCGTTGGCATCGATCGAGCCGGCTTGGGGTTGATTCATACTCCAAGTTGCCGCCACCGTCAGCGGTTGCCAGTCGCCGTCATAGGCCCGATAGCTGAATTGATAATTTTGTCCGGCCTCCACCGAAATCGCTGCCGGATCAACATATAGATAACTCAAATTGCCGGTAGCATCAGCGACCCGAGCCGGTAAATTACCAGTACCGGTAGCAAGCAAGATACTGCCAAATATGATCACACCGAACTTCTTCCAGTTTTTCACTGCTTTAACGATCCTCCGCAATCTGTAGTACATCCCCAACCCCAATGTTTTGAGTAAATTCATCTCACCTCCCAGAAACTAATATATAACTTTTAATTCCTTCCCCCTACCCCTCTACCCGTGATTCGACTCTCTGGGGGGAAAAGTCGAGACGAGGTAGAGAGGTAGGAAGAACGAAGTTGGATGGGTGGGGCGCTTGTTGGCGCCCCACCCTGAAAGTTGCTAGTGACTATGGGAAATCGGGCCTGTCGAGGACCGTTAAGGTCCAGTTTCTCGTATAGGACTTCCCGCTGTGTGACACCACGAACTTGATGCTATAGTCCCCGGGGTTAATGAAGATATTCCCCGGGTCCTCGATGTCGGGATCTTGTGGTTCGGCCCACAGGACTGTCATCACTTCGCCCGTCGTCCCGATCCAGCACCAAGCTGGCAAGACCGACGGGCTGAAAACGACGTCTGCTGTGGGGATAATGATCCTCGAGCCGTCACTCCCACGGAGCTCGAAGATGTTCACTACCTGACTGCCGGTTTCATCGACCGACCACACGGCACTCTCCATCAGCGGGCCTTTCGTGCCCGCAACAAAGAGAGTGTATGTCACTACCGGTGGCGGTTGCGGTTCGTTGACCGTGACGCTTGTACTTGCCGTATCCTGAGCGCCGTCATCGTCGGTGACGCGCACTTTGGGCGTCACAGTGCCGACGGCGGGGTATGAGTAGAATGCCGAGGGGGTAATCCCGGTGTCGGCATCCCAGACACCATCTCCATTGATATCCCATTCGTACCGCACGATATGACCGTCAGAGTCGTAGCTGCCTGACGCGTTTAGGGTTACGCCCAAAGGCGCTGTACCGCTGGATGGTGTCGCCGTAATGACAGCTACTGGCGGCTGGTTCGCCGGAGGCGGGGGCGGTATTACGCCGCCATCGCTGTTGCCGCCCTTGTCGATAAACTCGACTTGGAACGGCACTGACTCAAGAGGACAAACCGGAGGAACAGCCACTATCAAGCCGACAATGCCGGCTACGGCAGCCACCAGCCAATCATCCTCGCGTTCGTGGATAGTGATCGTTCTCTCCACGAACCCAGCCGTCAGCGTGAGCCCGTTGAGCATTGCTGCCAACTCACCCATCGCTACCGCGGGCGCCGAGACACTCGCTTTGGCACCGAGCTTATTCCCGAATGGAACACCCGGCTCCCAAGCGAGGCTTGCGCTTACGGCCGTCCCGTCAGCATCGCGCTGATAGGATACGATCGTAAGCGTTCCGACCGACACGTCGTATACCACGACTGGCTTGCCGGCCACCCGCTGGGTGTCCAGCTGCTGCCAGCCGAAAGTCATGCCCTTGTCAGTGCTCATCGGCGCGTCAGTGCGCCACGTGACCGTGGCGACGCCAACCCGATTCTTCACCGGAATGCTGATGGTATCGCCGGACTTGATGGCCCCGCCCGTCGTGCTGGTCCTAAACTCGGGACGCAGCACATGAGGGCTTGAGCCGTCCGTAACGATCTGCCCATTCGCGGGATTGTAGTTCCCTACGAGTTGAGCGTAGACCGTCTCCGCCGTTACTGGCGGCGTGATGACTTCAGTGACGGTAGTACCGCCTTTGCAGGAAAGCATCGCCAGAGCGAGAGCCCCGACGAGCAATGCGACGATTGCGCTTCTCATCTTCAAGCTCCTTCGGGGCTCATCACCCCAGCAGTACTTAAGCGCATTTTCTAGAATTTGCGCTCAGCACTCCAGTGAAGAGAAGGCTTCAAACCCTTCTGGTGGAGCTCTTAAATAATTAGTCCAAAAACTCCCAGGCTCTAATACCTCTACATCACCAGAGTGCTAAGCGCAAACCCTATTCACAGCCCGTTAAACAAAAACCCAGCACGCCCCCCGTGTTGAGTCCTTTAGTTTTAACAGGTTGTAAATTGTCACACCATCGCCAGCTTCCGTTCGATTAGTCAACTAGCTTTTCGATGTGCAATGAGCCGCTTGGCTCGCTATGACCAGTCTATTATAGAGGAAGGGGTCTGTCAAGCCAAAATCGGCTTCCAGAGTGGTTTTTTCCGAAAACCATCCCGAGCCTGCCGAGGGGCCGTAACCCCCTCCTACCCCCTTACTCATCCCTACCTGATAAAAACTTGACTTATCCGCCAGGCTATGATATAATGAAGTTAATATCGAAAACTCCACCCCCACTTAGGGGCGGTTTTTTATGACTCCTCCAGGATAATCCTATCCTTGAATCTCCCCCTCTCCTCCGCCTTTTTGGCTTGAATCTGCCGGACCTCTGCCTCATCAAAACCCTTGTGGGCATATATCGCATCCAGCACTTCTAGAATATCCGCAATTTCCTCGGCGGTTTCTGACTCCATAAATTCCCGCACCTCTTCCTCCAGCTTTTCCTTCAGCTTCGCCCAATATTCCTCGTCATCAGCAATATGCGTCACTGGTGTCTCACCCTTGCCTCTTATGTATTCCGGCACCCTGTCCCTGACTAATTTGTCGTATTTCATAACTTATGCTCCATGACATCGCTTATACTTCTTGCCGCTCCCACACGGACACGGATCATTCCGTCCGACTTTGTGCTTCTTTTCACCAGGGTCACGAACGACACTGCTAGGTGTCGCTCCGACGGACGGAGGAGCTTCCTTGTACTTGTCATCCCGAGCTGGTCGAGGGATCTCTTCCCTTGGACTAGATTCTTCGACTTCGCTCTGCTGGCTAGCAGAACTCCGCTCAGAATGACTAGAAGAAATTTCCTTTTCCTCTTCTTTGAAATCCCCCATTGGTTCCGCAACACCTTTTAAATCAACATTCGCGCCCGGCGTAGCTTTAGCGAAGCCTGGGTCTGCGCCTTTCAACGCCAGCTTTTTCTTCTCTTCCAGTTCTTGCTGTTGCTGTTGTTGTTCGGTGCTAGAAACAATTTTCACTTTGTAAATCAATCTCGCTACATCAAAAGCAATGGCGCCTTGCAGCCGCCGGAACATCGCATAGGCTTCCTGTTTGTATTCCACCAATGGATCGCGCTGGCCATAGCCGGCCAAGCCGATCGCCTCGCGCAATTTCATCATTGCGTCAATGTGCTCCATCCACAATATATCCATCATTCTAAGCAACACCGCCCGCTCCGCTTGGCGGAAGTTATCACCCCCACCCGCCTCTTGTTCCTTCGCTTCATATTGTCTCTTGGCCTCTTCCACCAAGAGTCCGCCCATCTTCTCCGCAGAGCCGGCACTTTCGATCTTCTTCTGCAGGTCACTACTAATTGGAAATATATTTTGTGCCTGCTCGAACAGCATTTTCAGATCAGCACTATAGGTTCCCGCCAATAATCTCAACTGATCAAACACATACCTCTGGACTGTTGCTTTAATTTCTTCCTGCCCCCCCTGTTCCGAATCACTAACCTGCTGACCTGCTACCCCGCTGACCTGCTGGTCTAGAATCGCCTGCCGCTGGCGGTAAATAGTGGCGCGGTGGCGATTCATCACATCGTCATATTCCACCACCCGTTTGCGAATATCGAAGTTGTGTCCCTCCACTCTTTTTTGCGCTGATTCGATGCTGGAAGTGATCCACTTGTGCTCCAACGGCTGGTCCTCGGGGATTTTCAGCGTTTTCATCATCGACTTCAGCCGTTCGCTCCCAAACAGCCGCATCAAATCATCTTCCAGCGACACAAAAAACTGCGTGCTTCCCGGATCGCCCTGCCGTCCGGTACGGCCTCGGAGCTGGTTATCTATCCGGCGGGATTCATGCCTTTCGGTCCCGATAATATGCAAACCGCCCAACTCCACCACCCCTTCGCCCAACTTAATGTCCGTACCACGGCCGGCCATGTTAGTGGCAATGGTTACCAGTCCTTTTTGTCCCGCGTCTTTGACGATCTCCGCTTCTTTTTCGTGATGTTTAGCGTTCAACACGCTATGCGCGATGCCTTCCACTTTCAGCATTTCCGACAGCAGCTCGGATTTCTCAATGGCAATAGTGCCGACCAATACCGGCTGGCCAGTCTCATGCCGCCGCTGAATTTCCTTTACCGCCGCCTGGAATTTCGCCCGTTCACTCACATAGATCAAATCATTCAGATCGGCGCGGATCATCGGCTGATTGGTCGGGACCACCACCACTTCCAGACCATAAATCTTCCAAAACTCCTCTTCTTCCGTCTTAGCCGTACCGGTCATTCCGGAGAGTTTATCGAACAGACGGAAATAATTTTGGAAAGTGATCGTTGCCAAAGTTTTGCTCTCTCGCTTTATCTCCACCCCCTCCTTTGCCTCAATTGCCTGGTGCAATCCTTCAGAATACCGGCGCCCGGGCATCAGGCGACCAGTAAATTCATCCACGATCAGGACTTCACCGTCTTTCACCACATAATCCACATCCCGCTTGTACATCGCCTGCGCTCGTAATGCCTGCTCGATATGGTGGGCAAGCAGGATATTGCCGGATTCATAAATGTCGCCGATGCCGAGCAGCTTTTGGATTTTCTCGATCCCCGCTTCCGTCAGCACCGCCGTGCGCATTTTGTCATCAGTAGTGTAATCAGCGTCCTTTTGCAATTGCGGCACCAACGCGGCAAATCGTTTGTAATGTTCGGTGGATTCTTCATCCGGCGCGGAAATAATGAGTGGCGTTCTGGCCTCATCAACCAAAATCGAATCCACCTCGTCCACGATGGCGAAATTCAATCCCCGCTGCACCTGCTCTTCTTTTGACGGCGACATATTGTCGCGCAGGTAATCAAAACCGAATTCGTTATTCGTTCCGTAAGTGACATCCGCCGCGTAAGCCGCTTTCCGCTCCTCCGTGCTGGTATCGTGGGTAATCACTCCAACCGAAAGCCCCAGAAATTCATACACTTTACCCATCCACTCCGAGTCGCGCTTAGCCAGATAATCGTTCACGGTTACCACATGCACACCCTTGCCGGTCAAAGCGTTCAAATACACCGGCAAAGTCGCCACCAAAGTTTTACCTTCACCAGTTTTCATCTCGGCGATCTTTCCTTGATGCAATACAATGCCGCCCATCACCTGCACATCAAAAGGTCGCTCACCGAGCGTCCTTTTGGCCGCTTCCCGCACCACCGCAAATGCCTCCGGCAAAATACCGTCCAACGTCTCGCCTTTGGCCAACCTCTCTTTAAATTCGGCCGTCTTTGCTTTCAGTTCCTCATCCGACAGCTTCTGTATCTCGGGCTCAAACGAATTGATCCGCTCAACGATCGGCCTCATCTTTCTTAACGCCTGCTTGTTCGGATCTCCTAATAATTTAGTTAAAAAAGTCATAGCCATTCTATTGCCTCAAATCGTGTTCGGTATTTAGTGATTATTCGCCGCAGAAACTTAACCGCTTCCGCTTGGGCTGTCCGCGGGCTCCCCGCTACCCAAACAGCTACTTCATATAGCTCATCTGGACTAATTTTAAGCCAGTATCCATTACGAGACAAATAGACGAACAGCGAGGTGAGTGCAATGCGTTTGTTGCCGTTTTGGAATGGATGGCTCTTAACCAAAAAATAGAATAACGCCGCCGCCTTGGCCGGTACTCCTCGATAGATCGGTTTCCTCTCAAACGTCTGAAATGGCGCACCCAACGCGCTCTCCAATTTGCCGGGGTAGCGCGTCTTAACTGGCGGGATTGGTTCCTTCCACCCCAATCCAACCGCCATCTGATAGGCCGTTTTCTCCACATCCGCCACCGTCAGCTGCCGTACTGATCTAGCCATCTCCCAGCCGCCTTAAGGTCTCACCATATTCTTTGACTACCCGCCTCACTGGTCGATTGATCAGATAGTCGTCCAGCTCCCGCTGGTTAATAACATAGTTTCGCCCCACCTTGCGGGCCGGTATCTTGCCAGCTCTAATCAGATTAAAAACCTGTACTCGGCTCAAACCTAGCTGGTCGGCTGTCTGCCTAACAGATATGAGATTTTCCATATACACAATTTAACATATGTTAAATTACGCGTCAATCCCCTCCGGGAGCCCTTATCCATCCTATCTTACCTTGAATACTCCTATTATACGAAGAAGCCCGTTCTTGCTGTACAGCAGAACGGGCTTTGTTTCTTGAGGTGCACTATCCCAAGCTACACTCCGAGAAAAGCCACCGCAGAACCATAGTAGGCAAGGGCGCAGACAGCGCGCCTGCTGACGAACTCAAGCGCGCCGCCGTAGAAGTAGAAGCCCACAGAGCGCGACCAGACGCCGTCGGCGCCCCAGTCCCACTCGTCTCCCGAGCAGTCAATGAAGAGCTGCTCACAAGCGACGAGTCGGTCCGGCATCGTCAGCAGCAGACAAGCCACCTGCGCTGTAATCAGCGGGAGCTGACTATTGCTCAACGCTTCCCAACGAGCATTGCGGGGGCTGAAGCCAGCGTAGAGGTTGCCGAAGTTGAAGGCAAAGACGAGGACATCACCTGGAGTATCGGCTTCCAGCTTCTTTAGCTGCTCCCGGACATCTTCCATAATGCGGATGTGTCCCGCATCCATCTCTCCAGACCGACAGTTACAGAACGGACGGCTGGAAGCAATCAGCTCGAAGAGCTTCTCGCAGATGAGGCCATAACCCTTGCCGTATGGATTGGCAATGTTCCAGAGCTTGGCGAGGAATGACAGCTTAGGCAGGATAGCGATGCCATCGGCCAGCTTCTGGGCCACCAGCTTAGCAACTAGCATCTCGACCTGTGATAAGTCAATGCCAGGAAACAGAGTCGCAAGCTTAATGACCTGTTCGGCTACGCCTTTGGCCTGCCAGTTCTTCGGGTAAAACCAGGCCTGCCTGACTCGCTCCTTGGCAAACGGGTTCACCTGAATGACCTCGGTCAGCAGGGCCCTAAAGCCCTCCTTGAACTTGGCCACTCGGGTGGGGTCGTCAATAAAGGCCTGTACTTGGCGGAAGCCGAGGGTGAGGTCCTTAATGACCTGACGGACAAAATCAACTACCTTGTTGATCTGTCCAACCGAAATGGACGTCCGGTTCTTAGCAGTAGCTGCCATCGGAAGTCTCCTTTTCAAACCGACTCTCTGCGAGGCTCTCCCTTTGGGAGCTTGCGGGTGTACCGCCTCCTCAGCGTCGGGTCAGCACGGTCGCTAACGCCCGGAACATATCAAAAAACCCGCCCTGGGTCAAGCAAAAACCCGTCCATATCTTTCTCAATGTCATCCCCGCCCCATTCTTCGTCATTCCCGCGACCTGTCCCTCGAAGCCTTGGCGTAGTGGGAAGGCGGGAATCCAGAAAAGAAAAAGTAATCCCTTTCTGTTCCTGTCTGGATCCCCGATCGGGTCGGGGATGACAAAAGAAGAAGCCCTGCCCCCTCGAAGAGACAAGCTCAAACAAACCCGCTTACCCTACCAGTAAATACACTGAACGATCGTTCATCTAATCGACCACACTCCTGTCATATTCAAAACCACCTCCAGTTAAGTTCTCTGGAGCTGCTAAATTACTCTATCTAATTTCTTTAAAGCCGCAGTGGGACTGCAGGGCTTTGGGGATTTTCACGCTGCCGTCTTTCTGCTGGTGATTTTCCAGAATTGCTACCAGAATGCGCCCGATAGCAACTGCCGTGCCATTCAGAGTGTGAACATACTCCGTTCGAAGACCCTCCGAAGCCTTGGCGGAGGAGGGCTCACCTGCTACTCTGTAGCGTATGTTCGCCCGCCGCGCCTGCCAGTCAGTGCAATTACTGCACGAGTGGGTCTCGCGGTATCTATTCTGCGAGGGCAGCCAACTTTCCAGATCGATTTTCTTAGCCGCCGGCATCCCCAAATCGCCTGCCGCGATCAATACTTTCTGATAAGGGATTTCCAGCTTCTTTAAAATAAATTCTTGAATAGCCACCAAGCTTTTCAATTCCTTTTTGGAATCTGCAGGCTGAACAAAAGAAAACATTTCTATCTTATCGAACTGGTGCGTGCGAATAATTCCTTTTACATCCTGCCCATAAGAGCCCGCTTCTTTTCTAAAACAAGTCGAAAAAGCGGCGTAGCGTTTCGGTACTTCAATAATTTCATTTAGGTGATAACCCAAAATGCTTTGTTCGGAAGTGCCGATGAGATATTTAACCGACTCATCATCCACTTTATATACCTCCGCTTCATGTTCCGCGCTCTTGGATACATAGCCCGCGTCAGTCATCACCTCTTCACTCACCATCTGCGGCGGCACCATCAATTCAAATCCTTTTTTCTTTAGGAGCTTAAAGAGCCAGCGCACCAAAGCAAATTCCAGTTCGGCGGCTTGATTTTTCAAATAGTAAAAGCGCGAGCCGGCTACCTTTGCGCCCCGTTCAATATCAATAATATTAAGCGCCTCACCCAGCTCCACGTGGTCGCGGGGATGCTCTATCTTATGCGGCTGCAACCGAGATTGGCCGATTACCTTGTTATGTTCTTCGCCGCCTTCCGGCACATCCTTCTCTGGCAGATTGGGAATGGCCCGCCACAGCGGCATCAGTTCATTATTGAGCTCTTTCCATTGTCTTTCTAAATCATTTACTTTCAGCCCCAGCGCCCGGCCCGCTTCAACGTCCTGCGTTTTGGCAGCTTGGTTATGTTCCGCCCGCGCCTGTTCCAATTCAGTCAGCGCATCTGTATATTGCTTGGCCAGTTCCGCTATGCCATCAAGGTCACCGGTATAACCCTTCAGCGCCAGCCGTTTGGCCAGCTGTTTTCTTTCCTTATCGCCTAATTTTATAAATTCTCGAAGCTCCATCTTATTTGCTTTTCACAAACGGGAACAGCACTGCTTCCCGCACCGATTCGGCATTGGTCAAAATTGCCAGCAACCGTTCAACGCCCATCCCCCAACCGGCTGTGGGCGGCATCCCGTATTCCAGCGCCTTCACAAAATCCTCATCCATCGAGTGCGCCTCGGCATCTCCCGCCTTTTTCAGCTTGGTCTGTTCTTTGAATCTTTCTTTCTGATCAATGGGATCATTAAGCTCTGAAAACGCGTTGACGATTTCCATCCCCGCCACCACCAGTTGAAATCTTTGTACTTTATCCGGCGCAATATCTTTCTGTTTTGCCAGTGGTGACAGGTCCAAAGGATGGTCAGTCAAAAACACCGGATTGATCAATTTGTCACGCGCGGTTTCTTTATACAATTCATCGATCAGCTTGCCCCGGCCCGCCTTGCCGCTGTAAGTAAGTTTTATTTTCTTTTTCTTAATAGCCGCCTGTAATTCCTCCACCTTCGGGAATTTATCAATGTCAATGCCCGCGTGTTTCATTATCAGCTCGCGGAAAGTGGTTCTTGGCCACGGCGTTTTAAAGTCGAGTACGGTAGTACTCGTCCCGAGCTTAGCCGAGGGACCACCACCGTATTTAATCTTTGTCGTCCCGAAAACCTTTTTCAGCATATAACTAAACATTTCTTCCGTCATTTTCATCAGGTCTTCGTAATCGGCGTAGGCCTGATAGAACTCCAACATAGTAAAATCCTGCAGATGCTGGGTGGAAACTCCTTCATTGCGAAACACGCGGGCAAATTCAAATACCCTTTCAAACCCGCCGATAATCAGCCGCTTCAAATACAATTCCGGCGCTATCCTCAAATACACATCCGCATTAATAGCGTTGTAACGGGTTTTAAATGGCTGGGCCAATGCTCCGCCCGGCACTGGCTGTAATGCCGGCGTATCCACCTCTATAAAATCACGCTTCAGCAAAAATTCCCGCAGCGCCTGCACCAAGTTGCTGCGAACAACAAATCTTTCTTTAACATCCGAGTTAAACAGCAAATCCAAAAATCTTTGGCGAAATCTGGTCTCTTGATCGGTCAGCCCGTACCATTTCTCCGGCAGAGGCCGCAAGGATTTTGTTAGCAGCACTAATTTATTCACCAGCAAAGTCTTTTCGCCCTTCTTAGTCAGCATCGCTGTGCCGCGTGTTTGTACGATGTCGCCAATATCAAGCAGCGCCAAATCTTCATAGGCCCGCTTGCCCAATTCATCTTTTTTGAACAAAACTTGCGTCTCGCCGTAGCCGTCGCGGAGCTGGGCAAAAGTGAGTCCGCCAAACTCCCTCAAGGCCATCAGCCGGCCAACTAGAGTAATGGCCTTTCCCTCCTTTTTAAGCGCCAGAAACTTCAGCATGAACTCATCCACCCGCATGGTGCGGTTTGCTTTCGCCGGATAGGGAGCAATGCCTTTGTCCCGCAGCCTCTGGAGCTTTTTTAACCTAAACGAAATAATCTGGTCTAGACTGTCCACCCTGTAGAAGAATTTAGAAGATATATCCTTTTCTGTTTGGCACACTTCACCGGCCAAACACACAACAATTATCTTATACTTCCCAACGTTGACCCAACCGCAGATATATCCAGACAAACAGTTCTAAATTTCTCTACGGGGTCCATAACCTCTTGATTATATCAGACCAGATAGGACAAAAATCAGACAGATATGGAAAAGCCGCTCCTCACGGAGCGGCTTTGCTTTCAAGTTACAAGGGACGACACAGGAGAGAATGGAGTTAGAAATCGCACTCCGCTTTCACCTTGCGCGCCTCGGCGTTCTTGAACCTCTCGACGATCGCTCTGACGGTGTCACCCTTCGGGGCCTTATAGAGGACAATATTGTCCTCATCTGTGGAGTGGTCGTCTCCGCTCCACGAATCGAATGTCCTTGTCCGAATGGCGATTACCTGGATGTCATCTACGCTGAAGTCCTTCTCTCCCCCGAGCCTGACGACCGCCTCGGCGATCGTTTCACCCTCCCACCGGGAGGGTGTGATGTGGTCATAGTTGCTCCGGCTCTCGCCGGCGCGCTTGACACAGTCCCGCCACCAGTCTCCACTCCCCAGCAGGATTGTCACCTGCTGGAAGTAGATGGTCTCTCCCATCGCCCCAGTGTGATAGGACTCCTGCGGGATCATGGCCAAGAGAGCCTCGTCAGCCCTCTTGACGCTGATAGCAGTCAAGGCATAGATGTCGTATGCCTTGCTCTCGGGCTCAGAAGAAAAAGCGCTTCTGAGCCACTCGCCGAACTCACGAATGAATGCGTCGATCCTCAACCGTTGCATTACTGTTACCTCTTGCCCATCCAAGGCAAATTGAGATTTACCACCAGCTTGCCAGGTTCCCCCTGACCTCGGCTGGCACGAGTGCCTGCCTCTAAGGCAGCTCACCGGATACCTGATTTCAGCTATCCGCTAAGCTACCCTAGAAAGACAAACAGCCAAGAGAGTCTCGGCTCGGAGGTCAAATTCTCAAGCTGCATTGCACCTCAAGCATAGGATAATATCGCGTCCTGGTCAAGGACTTTTTCCGCTCCCAGAGCTAGAAATCCGTTTAGGAGCAGAGTTGACAAGGAAAGCAAAAAAGGGCCTCCTGTAGAGGCTCTAGATAGAGCTAATATGCCACCCGGGCAAATATCCCCTTACCCCACCTTGACGATCTGATACTCGCGCTCTCCCTCGCCGGTGGAAAGCGTTACTTTTTCGCCCGTCCGCCGCCCGAGCAGCACCCTACCCAGAGGTGATTCATTAGAAATCTTACCCTCCTCCGGGCTGGCTTCATTGGAGCCGGTGATATCATAAGTAACTTCCCGACCGTTGAATTTCACTGTCACTTTAGACCCGACGATCACCTCGCCGCCATTGATGTGCTTGCCGTTCTCTTCTTCGATGATCTTGGCGGTTTTGAATGTCACCTCAATTTCCTCGATCCGTCCCTCAATAAATGCCTGCCGCATCTTCGCTTCTTGGTACTCGGCATTTTCCGATAGATCGCCAAACTCCCGCGCTTCGCGGATCTTTTGCGTTACTTCAACTCTTTGTTGCTGAAGACCAGCCAATTCCTCTTGGAGCTTGGCCAAGCCCTCTCTCGACAAATACAAATCCTGTACGTCCATCATAGACAAAAAACCTTGCCTCACCCGCTTATCACAAGCGGGCATAAGTGAATTATAAGGAAACCCCTCCCCCTGTCAACCCCGTAGAAGATTTTAGAAAATATGTCCTATCCGGCCGGCGTAGCCGAGTACTGTACTAGTATAACCCTACCCCACCGAGTCAGAACAGGCCCGTGCCCTACGGACACATTAAGCCGGGCGGTTCTAAAATTCTCTACGGGGTCAACCCCTCTAAAAACTAGCTCCCAAGACTATCTTTTCGCAAGCTCCAGCAAATTCATCAACAAACTCACTACCGTCATCGGGCCCACCCCGCCGGGTACCGGTGTAAGATAACCCGCTCGCTTACTCACCGAACTGAATTCGCAATCCCCTCTCACTTTACCTCCGACTTGACTGATACCTGCATCCACCACCACTACGCCCACCCTGATATCCTTGCCTTTAATCAGATTGGGCTTGCCTACCGCGGTAATGATTACATCCGCTTTTTTCAATTCATCAAAATTTTTCGTTCCTTCCTGCAGCACGATAACCGGATTGCCCCACCGCGTAAAACATAGGCTCAGCGGCAAATTCAACAGTCTGGTGAATCCCACCAGCACTATTTTCTTATTCTGCAATGTAATTTTATATTCCGCTAGGAGCTTCAAAATTCCCGCCGCTGTCGCCGGCAAAATCCTGCCGCTTATGATATTGGCGTCTGTTAGTCCATCCACATCCTTATCGGGAGCGATCATATTCACTATGAGGCTGGGGTCCAAATGTCTTGGCAACGGCAACTGCACAATTATTCCCGCCACGCTCTTGTTGTCATTTAATTTGCAGATCACATTAGCCACTATCTTGGCGGAGGATTTAGCGGGCAATCTATGCAGTTCAAATTTTGCTCCCAATTCTTCCGCCATTTCCCTCTTCTTTTTTAAATACATTACCGATGCCGGACTATTCCCCACCAGCACTGCCGCTAAGCTACCGACATTTCTGAACCTGCCCCGCAAGCCGCGTGCCAATTTATCCGCTAGTTTTTTCCCATCCATTATCATTCCCATACCTATCCCTCCGGCCACTCAAAGCCCTCACCCCGCTAGAATACCATACGATAACTGAGGCAAAATCTCACCAATCTAATCAATCTGACCAGCCTTCGCCAATCTTTTGGTTAGATTGGAATAAATTGGATAAATTGGTTAGATTGTCCCTAGGCCGAAGAAAACAATCGGATGATGTCCCGATAAGTCACCGCGAAGATCAGCGCCAAGAGCAAAATAAAACCTAAACCGTGGATGAGATTCTCCACGTCTTTGCCCACCTTCTTACCGCCCCGCCCCATCTCCAGCAGGATGAAGGCCAGCCGTCCGCCATCCAGACCGGGGAACGGCACGATATTGATTATTCCTAAGTTCACGCTAAGAAAGATGATTAACTGCAATGTGTATGTCCATCCCAGTCTCACCGCGTCGCTGGTAACTTTGGCAATTCCCACCGGTCCCGATACTGTGTCCTGCAGCGAACCCGTCGTAAATAAATGCACGATTACGCCGACCAATACCGCGCCGATCTGCCTAAACAGCACTACAAAATCCAGCAATGCCAAATACGGCACCTTCCACCAGACATATGCCACCTTCCCCACCGATTCGTCCGCCAATACTCCGATCATGCGCTTGCCCCCTTCCAAGCGCGTTGGTACCGAGAGTGTCATTTGTTTGCCCGCCCGCTCGATCACCAGTTTTACCACTTTGCTTTGCGCGGTTTGCTGCTGCAGTTCGCTTGATAGTTTAATGGGGGCGTTATTAACGCTAATAATAATATCCCCCTCTTTAATGCCCGCCTGCTCCGCCGTCGAGCCGCGAAGCACGCTTAACACCAATACATGCGATTCAAACCGGCTGCCCGCTAAAGCCTCGGCATTAGTTGCTATCGGCGCCATACCCAGCCAAAAACCGATCATCAGCAGAACATATGCCAGAAGAAAATTCATCAACACTCCGCCGGTGATGATCAGGAGGCGCCAGCCGTAACCCTTGTGGGGCAAGGCATCCTTCTCCTGGGACTTTTCCCCGTTTTCGCCTTTGAGCCGCACAAACCCCCCAAAGGGAATCCAGTTTATCGACCAAATCGTACCGCCCCGTTTTTTGCCCCAAATTCGCGGCGGCAACCCCAAGCCGAATTCTTCCACCCTAACTCCCGCTCGCTTTGCCGCCAAAAAATGCCCGGACTCGTGCACCAGCACCAGCAGGCTGAAGATAAGAATAAAAACGATTACGGCGGTGAATGTCATCTATGCGTTAATTACCTGCCATAGCCGACTAAACTGTTTTTATCTCCGCTTCTTTTTGCTTCAGCAATTCATCAATTTGCGCGACAGCCGCGTCAATTCTTTCCTGTACCTGCTTTTCCAATCTTGCCTGCTCATCCTCGCCTATTAATTTACCTTTAACTTGGGCGTTGATCCGCTCCATCGTTTCCCGACGCAAATTGCGGACGGCCACGCGGGCGTTTTCCGCCTTCCCCCCCGCGACCTTCACCAGTTCCCCTCGCCGCTCTTCCGACAATGGCGGAACGCTGATCCGTATCATTACCCCGTCATTCACTGGATTAAAACCCAGATCGGATTCGCGCACTGCTTTTTCTATCGCCCCCAGATTAGCCTTGTCCCATGGCTGGATCGCGATCGTTCGTGCGTCCGCTACTGTAACGCCTGCGACCTGCTTAACTGTCATCTTACTGCCGTAGGTATCCACGGGCAGATTCTCCACCAATCCGGCGCTCGCTCGGCCGGTTCGCACCGCATTTAAATCATCGCGAAAGACCGCGATGGTTTGCTCCAGCTTATTCTTTAATTCTTCCAACATTAACTGCCCCCTAATTCCATCCGCACAAACCGGCCGATCTTAATATTTTCCTTGAAATGCCCGATTTGCTCGTGCAAAACATCCTCCACCGTTCTGCCCTGATCTTTCACGAACGGTTGTTTCAGCAAGACCACCTCCGCGAGATATGCTTCTTTGTCCGCCTGCTCTGCAAGCTCTTCCGCCGGCACCTCCTCGGGCAATACATATTTGGGATTCATCCCCGCGACATGGATCGCCAGCTCTCGGGCAAAGGTAATAAATCTTTCGTTCCGAGCGACAAAATCCGTTTCCACCAATACTTCCACCAGCGTCCCGATCTTGTTACCCGCGTGCACATAGGCGGCGATCACGCCGTTGGTAGTCGCCCGTTCTGTTTTCTTGGCGGCAATGGTCGCGCCCCGCGCCTTGAGAACATCAATTGCCTTCTCAAAATCACCGCCGGTCTCCGCCAAAGCCTGTTTGGCATCCATCATCCCCGCGCCGGTTTCGTCCCTTAGTTTCTTAACTATTTCTGCTTTAATTTCCACTATGTCCCTCCTCACCATTAGCAATTAATTCCGGCTTAGCTTCAGTTTCACTTGCTTGCGTCGCTCCCTCCGCCTTGTCCGCCGTGTGCTTCACCTTGCAGGCCTCGCTCAGCGCAGCCACCACATAGGCAATCGCCTTTTTGGCGTCGTCATTAGAAGGGATGGGATAATCTATGCCCGCAGGATCGGAATTGGTATCTACCACTGCTACCACGGGAATCCCCATTTTTTTCGCCTCCCGCACCGCAATATCATCCTGCAAAGTGCTTGCCACAAAGATCGCCGCCGGCAATCCCTTAAGCCCGCGCAGACCTCCCAATCCTACCTCCAGCGCCTTATATGTTCGGTCCAGTCCCGCTTTCTCTTTCTTGGTCATATCGCCAAAATCATTCTTGGCATATTTCTCATCAAGCTCGCGCAGATACTTCAACCGCTTCTTCAGTGTATCGTAATTGGTAAGCAAGCCTCCCATCCATCTTTCATCTACATAGGGCATCCCGCAAGCCAGAGCCTGCTCCTTGATGATCGCGCTCGCCTGTTTCTTGGTGCCCACAAAAATGATCTGCTTGTCTTCTTGAGCCAAGTCATGCGCAAATGCCAACGCCGCTTCCAGCATTGGTTTAGTCCTGGTGAGATCAATAATATGAATGCCCTCTTTGGCATCAAAAATGTACGGAGCCATTTTCGGGTTACTTCTAAAAGTCTGATGCCCGAAATGCATCCCCGCTTCCATCATCGCCTCGATTGAGATCTTTGTGGTCATCTTGTTCTCCTTATTTCCCTCTCCTCCACTCGATTTCCGTTCTGGGCCAGTCTGGTCAAGACTAGCAGGAGCGAACGGCCTTATCTGCCAACCGGGCAGACAGAGCGGGGGTGCGTTATACAATCGGCATTCTAGCCGACTGCTACTGGTAAGTCAACTGTAGTGCTGCCAGTCTTCGCTTTTATATCTTAATTGGCGGAGCCAGGCGTAGTTCTGCTGTACAGCATGAGCGAAGACTGGTGGGCGATACTGGACTCGAACCAGTGACCTTTCGGATGTGAACCGAACGCTCTAACCAACTGAGCTAATCGCCCCCGTAATCGCCTCCAATGGTACAACGAACCTTACTTCCTTTCAAATGTTGTACAATGAAAAGGAATTTGCAGACACTTTTATGGTTGAGGATATGTTCGACTCCGTCGAAGGCGGAGAGCACAAACCATCTCATCATCAGCGCGTTCCCCGCCGCAGTTTAGGATTGACCGTCCTCGTTGCCACCGCGCTGTTCACCTATGATGTTTTCAAAACCGTCGCCACCGTGTTGGGCGTGGCCTTTATGATCCGCTTTTTCCTCATCCAGCCGTTCTACGTCTCCGGCCCCTCGATGGAACCCAATTTCCACAACAATGAATACATTATCGTCGATCAGGTCACCTATCATTTCCGCCAGCCTCATCGGGGCGATGTCATTGTCTTTAAGTGGCCGCAAAATATCGCCGTTTCCTTCATCAAGCGTATCATTGCCACTCCCGGCGAAACGGTAGAAATACGTGACGGGCAAGTTTCCATCTACAACAAAACCTATCCCAATGGGGTGTTGCTGCAAGAGCCTTACATTAACGTTCCTACCTCCACCAATCTCCAGCGGACTCTCGGCAAAGACGAATATTTCGTAATGGGCGACAACCGTAATAACAGCTCCGACTCCCGTATGTGGGGTCCTGTTTCCCGCAATCTTATTACCGGGAAAGTCTGGGTGGTGATCTATCCCTTCGAGGACTTTCATACTGTCCAACACCCCGCTTACAGCAAAGGGTTGTAAAAATCACCGCTCTAAGCGGTGATTTTTGTGATTTTGATTCTCAACTTATTCTGCCGATGTCCCTGAGTCCTGCGGTATCTTTTCCGGCGCTTCATCTTAAATACGATCACCTTGGGTTCTCTGATCTCGGCGACCACTTCGGCCTCCACCGTCGCTTTCTCAATCACCGGGGCACCGACCTTAGTCGTTTTCCCATCATCCACCAGCAAAACATCTTCGAAGACAAGCGGGGTCTTTGCCCCCTCGATCCGCTCAACCTCCAAGACATCTCCCTCGGAGACGAGATATTGTTTTCCGCCAGTTTTAATTACTGCTAAAGCCATAGCTTGAAGAGTAGCATCGAATCCTGCTCTGGGTCAATCCTAGGATAACTTGAGGACTGCTCCCTCCGTGGTTCCCGTTGCTTCCGCCTCTCCTGCCGCCAGCTCCAACACATATTTGGCCGGCTGGTCATTGATGTAGGTAGGGGGCGCGGCCTGATCATCTTTGGGCGGCTGAACTTGGGTCGCCAAATGCACCACCCGCCCCTCGCTGTCCAGCCACACCATGTCCAGAGGGATTTTCATCCCCTTCATCCACATTGAATAAGTTCCAGGCTCGGCAAATACAAATAGCATACCCGCGTTGCTCTCCAGCTGCTCCACGCCGGATAGCCCTTTCAACCGTTCCTCCTCCGTTGCCGCCACTCGCACAGCAATGGTAGTACCGTTCGGCAAAATCACCCGACGAGTAGTGTCATCTCCCGCTGACGCCGTCGTGGTTTGTTTCGTTTGGCCGGTAATCATGCTATACACCGTAGGCTGTTTGGCAAAACCGTACACCGCCATCAGCGCCAGCACGAAGAAGCCCAAAATCAAGTTAGAAATAAATCTATTCACCGACTAGTTCGCTAAATCACTAACTTACTTGTTTTTTACTACCCCTAACTTTACCACAAACCCGTTAACGGTGTGTGCTGCGCCCTCCCCTTCACCGATCTCACTGGCCAGCACCTCTGTCTTGATGTAATCGCCGAACTGCGCAAAGGTCTGCTTGATTTCTTCCGCATCCGAACCCCAGATAAGCTTTATCCTGTCGGTAATGTCAAATCCGCTTTCTTTGCGCAGAATCTGTATTTCCCGCACAATTTCTCGCGCATGCCCCTCCAGCGCCAACTCCGATGTAATCTTTAATGAAATCTGATCAGGACCCTCTACACCGAACCTTACCTCTTTCACATTTAATTCATCCTTAATAATTTCTACTAAGTCGTCAGCCAGCGCTTTCCGGTGAGTAGCAAAATATTGCAATGGCTGGCGCACCTTGATTTTAGATTTTTCGCGGAGTTCCAATCCAACCGTAATCATAGCTCGAGCGGTTTCCATGTCTGCAATCAGTGTTTCAAGTTGCTTGTCAAACTTATCTTCCACATCCGGCCAATCAGTCAAATGTACGGACATCGGTTCACTCTCAATCCTTAAATTACTGTAAATTGTATCACTCAAGAACGGCATAAATGGCGCTAATATCTTCACAAAATCTCTTAACACGCTGTATAGCACCACATAAGCCTGCTGCTTATCCGCATCGTTTTCTCCTTTCCAAAATCGACGGCGGCTACGCCGGACATACCAATTAGATAGATCATCAAGAAATTTTTCCATCACCAATGCTGCCTGAAAAGCATCATATTTGTCCAATTGCCTCTCAACCTGCAAAACTGTCATCCTAGTTCGCATCCAAATCCACTTATCTAGCACATTCTGCGGCTTTACTTTCATATTCAAAGTCGGCACAAACCCATCGACATTCGCATAGGTCACAAAGAACGAATAAGTATTCCACAGCGTTAGCATAAACCGGCGCACCACTTGTTTAACCCCTTCTTCATCAAAATTCTTCGGCAACCCCGGCTGATTGATGGTATATAAATACCACCGCAGCGCATCCGAACTATATTCATCAAAAAGTTTCCACGGGTCCACCACATTGCCCTTGGATTTGCTCATTTTTTTGCCGTGCTTATCCAAAACAAGCCCGAGACAAATCACATTTTTGTATGGCGCCTCCTTACCCATCAGTGTTGCTACCGCCAGCAGGGTATAAAACCAGCCGCGCGTTTGGTCCACCGCTTCACTGATGAAATCCGCCGGATATGATAAACCCTTATCGATGCGATCTTGATTTTCTAAGGGATAGTGCCATTGTGCGAACGGCATCGAGCCGGAATCGAACCACACATCCAGAACCTCCGGCACCCGCTTATACTCCTTTCCACCTTTAACCAGCACGAGCTCATCCACGAATGGCTTGTGCGGATCGAAGCTTGTCCCGAGCTTGTCGAGGGATCTTTTATCTTTAGCCAACTTCCTTAGTTCCTCAAACGAACCCACACATAACTTAGCGCCGTCCTCGCTCATCCAAAACGGCAGCGGCGTACCCCAATACCGCTCGCGCGAAATTCCCCAGTCCTTCACTTCCCTAAGCCATTCACCGAACCTGCCTTCTTTGAAATAATCCGGCACCCAGTTAATTGTCTGATTGGCTTTGATCATTTCATCGCGCAATTTTGACATCGCGATAAACCAAGAATTGGCCGCGTAATACAGCAATGGTGTTTCGCAACGCCAGCAGAACGGATAATCGTGTTTGTAGGGCATTTCCTTCAAAAGCGACCCGCGCTCTTTCAGGTCAGCGACAATGCCTTCTTCCACTTTTTTATCTTTAACATATTGGCCGGCCCATTTTTTCACTGTTGGCCCGAAAGTGCCGTCCTCTTTAACCGTATGGAATTTCGGCAAACCGACTTTTTCGCCCAAATTGTAATCATCCTCCCCGTACATCACCGCGGTGTGCACGATGCCGGTGCCTTCATCAGTGGTCACAAAATCCGCCGGGTAAATTTTAAACACGTTCCCAAAATTAGGCGTATCCTCCGGCACCGCTCCCGGGAACAGCGGCTCATACTCCCATCCCACTAATTTTTTACCGGGCATTTCTTCAATAATTTTTGCTTTATCACCTAATACTGGCGACACTAAATCTTTCGCCAGCACATATTTCTCGCCGTTCAACTCTGCCACCGCGTACTGCACCTTTTCCGCCACTGCTAATGCCACATTTCCCGGCAAAGTCCATGGCGTTGTTGTCCATGACAAAATATAAGTATCGGGTTTGCCTTTAACCGCAAATTTAACAAAAACGGAGTTCTCCTCGATTGCCCGATATCCCTGCGCGACTTCATGAGAGGACAATGCCGTGCCGCAACGGGTGCAGCGCGGCACCACCCGATACCCCTGATAAATTAGATCTTTGTCCCACGCCACCTTCAAAACCGCCCAAACCGATTCGATATAGTCAGGATCATAGGTGACATAGGGATGTTCCATATCCAGCCAAAAACCGCTCCGGCGGGTGAATTTCTCCCAATCCTCTTTGTAGGCCCATACGCTTTCTTTTGCCTTGGCGTTGAATTTGGCCACTCCGTATTTCTCGATCTCCGGCTTGCTGGCTAATTTCAGTTCTTTTTCCACGGCAATTTCCACCGGCAACCCGTGCGTATCCCAGCCGGCTTTACGCTCCACCAAAAATCCCCGCATGGTTTTGTAGCGGGGGAAAAGATCTTTGAAATAGCGCGCTAACACGTGATGCAGTCCGGGCTTGGCATTAGCGGTCGGCGGCCCCTCAAAAAAAACGAAACGCTTGGCATCCTTCCGCAAGTCCAGACTCTTTTGAAAAACCTTTTCCTTATCCCAAAAAGAAAGAATCTCTTCTTCCTGTTTGGGGAAGTTTACTTTTGGATCGATCTTCTTAAATGCCATTTTTTTCTGTTCGGCGGGTAATTGTTCTGCGCCGGTCCACGATCAAATACTTTCGGGTGTCTTGGTCCAGATCGATAAACCGGTCGGCTTTCTCCTGCAGCTTACCAGATGCACTCCGCCCGAAAGCTATCACTTCCGCTTTCTGTCCTAGACTTTGCAGATATTCCACTAACGGCACAAAATCCCCATCGCCCGAAACTAGCACCACTACATCGATCTTAGGCGCCAGTTTAATGGCATCCATGGCAATTCCCACATCCCAGTCGCCCTTTTTGTTACCGCCATAGAACACTTGTAAGTCTTTGGCTTTGACCTCAAAGCCAATGTGTTCCAAGGCTTCAAAAAAACTGTTCTCCTCCGGAATATCCGCCTGGATCACATAAGCGATCGCCCGGATCAGATTCCGGTCTCCGACTGCCTCCTCCAGGACCGCCTTGAAATTGACCTTCTTCTGATACATCGCCTTGGCGGAGTAGTACATATTCGACACGTCCACAAAGACCCCCACTCGCTGCTCTCCATATTGGCTTGCCATAATACTAATATCTAAAAAATATCCCTCCCATTATACGTGGGTAGTCTATGAATCGCAAAAATCAGCCCCAGTGCTGAATTATCCAATCTCATACCGCTTTTGGCGGCCGCTCTGGCCAGATCGGAGCCGCACCTGCCCCACCGGTACCCCAAATTCAAGCGCTAACAGCTTAGCCACTGCCAGATTCGCCAACCCCTTCTCCGGCACCGCCGTTACCCATACCCGATATTCCCCCGCCCGAACCTCTTCAATCGCATTGCGGGAAGCACGCGCAATGACTTTCACCTTGATTCGTCTCAAGCCGCCTCCAATCGGAATAATGTCTCTCGCGTGTGCCGCACCATCGCTTCCGCTAATTGTTCGCTTAATTTCCTGTACTCGTTTTGATACTGCGCCGGACTAAGACTATCCAGCCATCGCCTTGCTTCGTCCAATTTCCCCTCCCCAATGGCCCGCTCGATCCATCGGATCAATTCATTACCAGATTTAGTCTCTGCCTGCTGTTTCTTATTCCCCTCTGTCCGCCGCTTCAGCTCAATAGTCAGCAAACCAACCAAATTTCTTTTTTCTTGATAGCTTGCCTCCAGGGAATATTTATGCCAAATCGCCCGCTCCGCCATATGCCAGAGGGGGGATTTCAACAAATCTTCAATTTCTTCCATCACCCGCTCGCCCGTCGCTTCAAATTCCTTCAGATAATCCAATAGTTCCTGCACCCATTCTGGATGGTCACCGCAGGCCTCGCCGCCGGTTATCCAAGCTCGCCCCTCATTGAGCGTAAAAATGCCCTCCGCCACCAACTCATCAATTCTTGCCGCCAGTTCCCTGCGTAAATCCCCCGCTCTTTCTCCGGTTTCTTCAGTTTCCAGTCCTGCTACTGCAATCCTGAATTGCTCCTTTTGATTCATACCCTTACTTTCTCTAATCTCTAGTCTCTAGTCTCTAACTGCAGCCGGTAGTGGTGCCGCATTCGCGGCAGGCGTAACAAGTACCGTTTCGTACCATAAACGCTCCACAGGTCGGGCAGGGTGGCGCCGTGCTTTCCTGCACATCACCATTGGCGGCCATCGTGATCTCCAACGCTCCCTGCACCGGCATCGGCTCGGGTTCTTCCTGCGCCACCTCCCCGGCGCCCGCGCCGATATTACTAAGCTCCACCTGCTCTAATGATTGGGCAACGTCCTCCCCGATGATCCCCATTAACACCTGCCTGTCCGCCGGCAAATATCTCCTGCCTATCCAACGCGCGATGTAATCGGGAATCGATTTGGCAAACGGAATTTCCATATCGTCTGTGGGGCCCCACGGTTCAAAGCGCATATTAAGCAATGAACCGACCAGTGATTCCACCGACTCGCCTCGTTGAAGCGCCTTGGACAACAATCGCGCCAAGGTATCCATCAAACCGGAGAAGGCCGAGCCTTCGCGCGCCGTTTGTAAAAAGATCTCTCCCAGATGGCCGTCATTGTAATGATTGGCCGTAACATAAACTTTGTGATTGCCCACCACAAAACTATGAGTGACTCCCTGACGGGTTTTGGGCATATTGACTTCCGGTGCTGGTTTCCGCTCCGCGGGTTCCTCCTCCGCTCCGCCGGCCGGCGAACTTTTTTTGACTGTTAGCGGCTGTGACGCTTTGCAATTGTCGCGGTAAAGCGCCAGCGCCTTTAGTCCTCTTTTCCATGCTTCTATGTACATTGCTTCCACTTCTTCCACCGTGGTTTCTTCGGGCATATTCACCGTCTTGCTGATCGCTCCGCTGATAAACGGCTGCGCCGCCGCTACCATCTCCACATGCGCGAGCGAACGAATAAACCGCTCCCCCTTGCCAACTTTGCTGGCACAATCAAATACCGCCAAATGTTCGTCGCGGATATGCGGCGCGCCTTCGACCGTGCCGTTTTCTAAAATGTAGTCACTGACTATTTTGTTGTCCGCCGCGCTATAGCCCAATCTTTCCAATGCCGCTCCCACCGATTGATTGACAATGGAATATCCCCCGCCGCCGGCTAATTTCTTATACTTCACCAACGCGAAGTCCGGCTCGATCCCGGTAGTGTCCGCATCCATCAAAGGACCGATCGTACCCGTCGGCGCTAACACTGTTGTCTGGGAATTGCGGTAGCCGCTTTTCTCACCTAAGCTTAAGGCTTGCTCCCAATCTTGCCTAGCCGCCGACGCCAGCGCGGGATCTTGACCAACCAGTTGTTCCGCCGCCGCCCGATGCATAAGCATTACCTCCAGCATCGATTCGCGGTTTTTGACATACATCGGGAACGCTCCCAATCGAGCAGCCAGTCGGGCGGATTGGGCATAAGCCCTTCCCGTCATTATTGCGGTAACTGCCGCCGCTAATGCTCGTCCCTCATCAGAATCATAGGGCAAACCCAGCCGCATTAAATACGCCCCTAAGTTCGCGTAGCCCAGCCCCAATGGGCGATAGTCATGTGAATTGTCAGCGATCACCCTGCTTGGATATGACGAAAAGTCCACCAGGATTTCCTGCGCGGTTATCATGATCTCCGCTGTCCGTTGAAAACCTGCCGTATCGAACGCGCCATCATCAGTAAGGTATTTCACCAAATTGATCGACGCCAAGTTGCACGCCGAATCGTCCAAGAACATATATTCACTGCACGGGTTACTAGCATTGATCCGCCCGCTAACCTTGCAAGTGTGCCACTTGTTCACGACGGTATCGTATTGCATCCCCGGATCGGCACAGCGCCAAGCCGCTTGGGCAATTTCCCGCATGACCTGCCGTGCCGGCAAAGTTTTGGTTATTTCACCGGTCGTCACCGCCCGCAAATCCCATTCCCGCCCTTCCAGATAGGCCTGCATAAATTCATCGGTCACCCGGACGGAATTATTGGAATTCTGCCCGCCGACCGTCTGATAGGCCTCGCCGTTAAAATCCGCCGGGAGTCCCCCCGCCTCGATCAAGATCTTCGCTTTTTCCTCTTCGTGCGCCTTCCAGTTGATAAACTCCATTATCTCGGGATGGTCCACATTAAGAATTACCATCTTGGCCGCCCGCCGCGTGGTGCCGCCGGACTTGGTTGCCCCCGCACCGGCGTCCAATACTTTCAGGAATGCCATCACGCCGGACGAAAAGCCCCCGCCGGACAATTTCTCATACCTCGAGCGCAAAGTGGAAAAATTAGTTCCCGAACCGCTGCCATGTTTGAATAACTGCGACTCTTTTTTCACCAAATCAAAAATATCCGTTAAGTTATCTTTGACCGACTGGATAAAACAAGCCGACGCTTGCGGATGCTCATAGGCATTCACCGTGATTTCAATCTCCTTGCTTTCCGGATTCCAATACCAATTCGGGGTGTCGCTGGTGATGCCGTACTCATGAAACAGGCCTACGTTAAACCACACCGGCGAATTAAACGCCGCCCGCTGGGTTACCAGAATGTAGGTTAGTTCATCTTCAAAAATGTCCGCTTCATCGCTACTTCTAAAATGCCCCAACTTTTCCCCCGCCGTGCGGATCGTATGAGCCACCCGAAAGATCAGCTGTTTAATGGAAGTTTCCGCTCCTTCGGGCGCGCCCACTCCCCGTTTGCGCAGATATTTATAGGCCGCGATCGTTACTGCCGTCTCCGACCAATCCAGAGGAGCTTCAACCTCTTTGTCCAGCAAAACCGTTCCGTTAGCGTCTTTCAGGGTAACCCGCCGCGTCCCCCAGTTCATCAACTTAAATATGTCATCGCCCTCGCGCGTAAAATGCCGCTTCACCAACCCCTGCGTCGCAACTTGCTCCTCCATAGCATCTTCCTCAAATTTGATTAAACTTTTATATCCCCAGTTCCTCCCACCGTCATTCTCTACCCCTCTTCCCTGTCATTCTCCAGCTTGACTGGAGAATCCAGAAAAGAACAAAAACACTTTTCTTTTTTCTGTCTGGATTCCCGCCTACGCGGGAATGACAATGAGAGTACTGGATCCTCGGGTCAAGCCCGAGGATGACGTTCCGTTGATTGATTCTTGGTAATCAACTTGCGAATTTCCCGGTCAAAAGTTTCCAAGTCGGTAAATTTTCGGTAGACCGCCGCGAAACGGATGTATGCCACCGCATCGACCTCTTCCAGTTTTTTAATCACTATCTCGCCTACTTCCGTTGAATTAATTTCCTCGCGATTTAATTCGTAAACTTCTCGCTCGATATCATCAATTACTTTTTCGATCTCTGCCGCCGCCAGCGGTCGCTTGTGAAATGCCTTGTAAATTCCGGTGGCAATTTTCTCCCGCTCGAACAGTTCCCGCGAACCGTCGCGTTTCACGACCATCAATCGCGATTGTTCGGCCCGTTCATAAGTCGTGAACCGAAATTGGCATTTAACGCATTCTCGCCGGCGCCGCACGCTTGCGCTGTCTTCTGCTTCACGCGAATCCACCACCGCGCTTTCTAACTCACCACATTGTGGGCAACGCATATTCCCTCTTCCCGTCATCCTGAACTCGTTTCAGGATCTAGATGCTGAAATAAATTCAGCATGACAAAAGTTAACAGACTGGACCAAATTAACCGAACTTAACACTCTATCTTGTATATGCAAGGTTAATAGTACCCCCACATCTTGTATTTCCTCAAAACCAGCTCTGATAATCAGATACCCTTGCTTTTATCCCCATCCCCTCCTACAATACCCGCAGTAAACCTTTGCACCCCCGAGGTGTTACATGTTCAGAGATGGCATACGCGAATGGCTCGCTTCGCATATCGATCCCCAGATCCTGGCCCCGATAATGCTTAGCATTATCGTGCTGTTTATGCTAGGTGGGTCAGCCCTATGGCTGTTCAAGAGACGCGAATATGACTTTTTGTGGCCAATAGCACTTTGGACACTCATAGGGCTAGTCTTGGGCTTCTGGATGGTAGTCGCAAGTCTTGCCCCTCCCTCCACCACCCCCGCTATCAGCATGCGTTAATTGCAACACCTGGACTCGTCGCCGCCCGACGCTCACCCCGCCGGGCTTTTTCTTTTGTTTTCTTATCCCCCTTGAGCCAATTGCGTCATCTGTATGCAAAACTTTCGCAGCGAAGGCGCTGTTTGAGGAGCGAAGCGACGAGTTCGCCGAAAGCCAGAAAGAAAATTTTGTACTTCAGATAGCAATTGGTGAGCGGGGGTGTCTTTTTTGAGGCACTTTTTGGACAAGCAAAAAGTGCCCGCCAATGAAGCGCGGCGTAGGCGCTTGAAAAATAAACAAATTAAAGAAAACGGCTCTGCCGTACAGCAGAGCCATCTCCCCGCGATGTAATCGCAAAACTTATTTCATTTTCTTGCGAATAAACGCCGGCACATCCAATTCTTCCTTGTCATCTTCTCTCTCATCCCGCCGCGTAGCCGCCGCTGGTTTAATTTCCATCTTCCGGCGCTGAATATAGGATTCATCAAAGCCGGTGGCGATCACCGTGATTTTGATCTCGCCTTGCATTGCTTCATCCACCACCGCGCCAAAGATGATGTTGGCGTCCGGGTCCGACGCTTCGGTAATCACCCGCGCGGCCTCATCGATCTCATACATTGACATATCCGGCCCGCCGGTAATGTTGAATAGAATTCCCTTCGCGCCATCGATGGACAATTCCAACAGTGGCGAATCGATCGCCATCTTAGCCGCTTCCAACGCCCGATTGTCGCCCGTGCCGCGGCCAATGCCCATCAAAGCGCTCCCCGCATTCTGCATGATCGTCTTCACGTCGGCGAAATCGACATTGATCATCCCGTGCATCGTGATGAGATCGGAAATGCCCTGCACACCTTGACGAAGAATGTCATCCACCACCGAGAAGGCGTCATAGAGCGATGTCTTCTTATCGATCACCTGCAAGAGACGGTCGTTTGGGATTGTGATTAAGGTATCCACTCGGCCCTGCAAATCACCGATACCTTCCTCCGCTACCCGTTTGCGCCGCATTCCTTCAAATGAAAACGGCTTGGTGACAACTGCCACCGTCAAAGCGCCCAGCTCTCTGGCGATTTCCGCCACGATCGGCGTTGCCCCCGTACCAGTGCCACCGCCCATGCCGCAGGTGACGAACACCATGTCAGCCTCTTTCAGTGCCTGGTAAATGGACTCCTTATCTTCCTCCGCCGATTTCTTCCCTAGCTCAGGGTCCGAGCCAGCGCCAAGACCACGGGTAGTGGCCTGGCCGATCTGCACCCTAACAGGTGCATCATTGTGATGCAAGTCCTGTGCGTCAGTGTTTATCGCGACAAACTCCACCCCCTTGATCCTGGATTGGATCATCCGGTTTATCGCGTGGCAGCCGGAGCCGCCCACACCGACAACCTTAATGCGTGCGAACACATCAGCCTCGTCAAACGAGTCCACTGTGGTTCCCACATTAATGGTCCGTTTCTTGGTTGCCATTATCCTCCCTTCGACCTCCTTAGAACAATTAATATAGCCGTTGTAAAACCTAACTTACAACCTAACATTGTAAGAACCGCGGTTTGATCCCGTCAAACCCCTTTATCCACCTCCCTCCCCTCGAAGACCCTTCGTAGTTCTGCTAACAAGCAGAACGAAGTAGGGCAAATTCCGCTACCATAGCGGACTATTTGGTGAATATGTTCTTGATCCGAGAAACGATCGCCGCGAAATCCAGTGCGGGAAATGCCGTGCGGCTGTCTTCCTCGTCCATCCCCCACAGCATGCATCCGATCGCGGTCGCAAAGCGGGGGTCGTCTAATTTATCAACCATTCCCTTGAGTTCCACGGGGAACCCTAATTGCGCGGGTAGGCCCAAGTGCTCCTTGGCCGCTTCCACGATCCCGGCCAATCTAGCACCTCCGCCCACCAACACCGCTCCGGCTGGCAACATGCCGTCGCGACCGACTTTGCGTAACTCATTCTTTATCATCAAAAATAATTCCGCCAACCTTGCTTCAATAATTTCCGCGATGTACCGGCGGGAAACCACCTGCTCTTCATCCCGCTCAAATTTGGACAGATCGATCGTGTCTTTGTCGGACAGCATCACCGGACTGGCCACTCCGTATTCCAATTTTATTTTCTCCGCCATATCCAATGATATGCGCAGGCCAATTGCAATGTCCGCCGTAATGTGATCCGAACCGATCGGCAGCACTGCTGAATGATAAATTTCTCCTTCCTCAAATACCACCAGCCCCGTGGTACCGGCTCCGATATCGATCAGCACCACTCCCAGTTCCTTCTGTTTCTTGGCCAGCACTGCTTTGGCGGCGGCCAACGGCGCCAGCACAAAACCGGCCACCGTCACCCCCGCTTGTTCTACTGTCTTGCGTAAGTTCTTAATGAAAGGGGTTGAGCCGGTGATAACATGGGCATCCACCTCCAGCCTTGCCCCCGCCATCCCGACCGGGTCCTTGATCCCTTCCTGCCCGTCCACAATGAACATCTTGGGAATCACGTGCAAAATCTCACGATTGACTACCACCGGCACCGATTGCGCCGTTTCGATCACCCGCGCGACATCCTCATGAGTGATTTCCTCTTTCCCGCGCGCGATGGCGATCAAGCCTTTATTATTCGTCGCCATAATATGTTCACCGGCGATTGATACATACACCGCTTCCGCCGGCAGGCCCGCCATCCGCTCCGCTTCTTCCACCGAACCGGCGATCGCCGACACTGCCTCTTCCACATCCGTCACTACGCCGCGGCGCATTCCCGAACCGTCGCGTATGCTAACTCCCACCACACTGGGATGCGTTTCGCCCTCGGCGCGATGTCCGATAACCGTAACGACTTTCGAATCGCCGATGTCTATACCAACAGAAATCTTCTCTTTCACCCTGTAGAAGAATTTAGAAAATATGTCCTCTCGCCCGACCTGGGCACAATCTCAAAACCCCACAACTATAGCATTATAAACCAACCGAGGCGGTCTTCCCCACTAGAGAACATAGTTTTGCGCCCAGGGCGTTCTAAATTTCTCTACGGGGTTCATATGTATGAAACCTGTTCTCATTCTAGCCCAAAGGGAGCTCTTGGCAATCGGCTAAGCTGAAAGGGCCGCTGCGACTACCTTATCCTCCAAGGCCTCCATCCTCAAGGCGGCCTGCTCATCGGGGTGATGGATGCCGGCTAAGTGCAGCAGTCCGTGAGCAAGCAGATGGATGAATTTCTCTCTCAGGGAAACCCGCTCCGCTCCCGCGTCACGTATCAGCTGGGCCCGAGAAATAAAAATGTCGCCGAGATAATGCTCATCCCCCAACTCTCTCATTTCTTCTGGCGCTGTGCCGTGTACCGACGCCTTGGCGTCTGGTACTGCGGTGGTCTCGGCATAGACGAACGACAGGACACTGGCTGGTATATCTTTGCCGCGGTATTTTTTATTCAACTCCCGCATCCGCTCATCCGTGGTAATGACGAGCCCTGCTTCGCTTTTAACATCCAGTTTAGTGAGGCTCACTACCACATCAAAAACAAATTGGATGAGTTCGTCGTCAATCCCGTCCAACCCGTACTCGTCATACCCGACATATACTCTCGCCATAATCTTATTAGCCCGTCACCGCTCCTAGCGGGACCCCGCCAAAGGCGGTGGTTTACCCGCCTATCTTCTCTTTGACTAACTTTGCTACCATGCCGCCGTCCGCCCGGCCATCCGTCCGCTTCACCACCTCACCGATCAATGCCCCCATATTTTCAGTACCCTTTTCCGCCACCACCGCATCAACGATCGCCTTCACCTCCGCCTCGCTCATTTCCTCCGGCAAATACACCGACAGGGTTTTTAACTCCTGCTCTTCTTTTTCCTGCGCTTCGGTCCGGCCGGCGGTCTTATAAGCCTCGATTGCTTCTTGGCGCTTTTTCACCTCCCGCTTCACCACCGCCTGATAGTCCTTCTCCTCCACTTGGGTCTGCCCCTGTGTCCGCTTTTCAATCTCCATATTGTTGAATGCCGCCATCAGCAGCCTCAATGTCGAAAGCCGGGCGGCATCGCTCGCTTTCATCGCCTCCTTCAATTCAGTTGTAATTTGTTCCTTAAGCATCATCATCTCCTCTCGTCATTCTGAACTTGTTTCAGAATCTAGATGCTGAAATGAATTCAGCATGACAAAAATCTAATACAATTCCTTCTGCTTCTGCACCCTGATCTTTTCCCGCCTTAATGCCGATTCCTTCAGTGCTCGCTTCGAGACTGGTTTGGCAAAAAACCGGCGCTCTTTGTACTCCGCCAAAACCTTGCTACTCATCACCATGCGATTAAACCGCCGCAGCATCGCTTCGAAGCTTTCCCGTTCCTTTCTTTTCACGAACGTAGACATCTTTTCTTCTCGTCATTCCCGCGCAGGCGGGAATCCATTTTCCCACTCCGCGCCCTTGGTTATTGATTATTGATGATTGGTTATTGCCCCCTAGGGCATACCCAGTAGAAGATTTTAGAAAGTAATACTCTTATTGATTATGCGACCCGCCAATCTGATTGGCATCCCAACCCAGTTCAGAGCTGACTTGCCAGATTATACCCTCGTATTACTAGCATAATCAATTCTAAAATTCTCTACTGGGCATAGGTAGAAAATACCCCTTTTCCCCTTATTGGGCAAGAATTTTCTTTAGATATCCCGCCAGGGCTTCGGCCCGCCCATCAAATGCAGATGAAGATAGGGGACGAGTTGCCCGCCGCCCTCCCGCACATTAAAACTCACCCGATAACCCGGCTGGTCTATCCCCAACTCTTCTGCCAGTAATTTTGCCCGATACACCATTTTGCCGACAATCGCCGTATCCTCTTCGGTCATATCCGCAACGCTTTGGATCGGCTTTTTGGGAATGATCAGAATATGCACCGGCGCCGCCGGATGAATATCGTCAAATGCCAGCAAGTCATCGTCCTCATATCGGACATTCCCCGGCTTCATCTCCCCCTTAGCGAACTTATAAAAGATACTGTCTTCCATAGCCCTAATATACCCCATTGAGCAAATTGCGTCTGTTCCCTTAATCGGCCCTTCGGCGTAGGACCCCGTTCTCCCTCTCCGCCATTGGAGCTTGAGCGTCCTGAAGCCCCAAAATCCCTCCAATCAGCGTGCCCACTGTTTGAGGAGCGAAGCGACGAGTTTGGTGATAAGCAGATGGAGAGGATTTTGGGAGCTGAATAGCGAAAGCGACTGGCGGGACGGTTTCCGTCGCTTTGCCAAGACAAAGCGACCATCGGTGAAGCGTGATGTGACGCTTCAAAAAATTAAACAAAAAGAAACCCTGCCGGCAGGCAACTTGACAAAGTGAAAAATTCGCTCCTATAATGGATTATCCAACCTTACGAGGTGCACCGTGTTGACAATTCAAGACATACGAACGGCTGCAAGGGAAAGAGCACGGCCCGTATGCCTCAAAGCGATCAGGGACGTCTTGCAGCTGGATAGGCGTGGCGCAGAAACCAGACGCTGGGATTGGAGCAGCGACATCTTGTTGCTGTCCATCCCGGGCATGACCAGCGCAAGGTTGAGCATCGTGCTCGACCACATTGGCAGAGCGATCGACGTACCTACTTTCGCCGAGCAATTCGTCTATAAGCCCCCCAAGACGCTCGGGGAGCTCATCAGGGCTGTCGCCAATGATTCCCCCGATGCTACGCCCGGCAGCAGAGTTGCCAAGATCGAGTATTTCCTCCAGCCATCGTGCGCTGCCGGAACCAGAGGAGCCCAACATGGTAGACACAACGGATGATATTCTAGAGATCATCACTAAGATAATCTCTAGCATCACTGGGCGCCGGCAGGAAACCATCGACTGCGAGTTGACCCTTGCCAGCCTCCATCTGGACAACACCAAAGCATCCGGAGTCAGAGTGTGTTTGGAGCAGCGGTTCGGCTTGGAACCGGGCGCGCTGGAGCCAATCTTCACCCCCACTCCCGGATTGCCCGCCCTCAAGGTGGGCGACATATTAAACTACGTTGCCGAACTTCGCGGCGCGTAGCTTGCACCTAAAGCCCGTCCCAATTCTTGCTGTACAGCAGAATGAAGATGGGCTTTTTCTATTGCCCAAAACTTCCCGCGTCGATCTCCACCCACTCGCCATCCTCATCGCGGTATGCCTTCATTATTTTCACTGTCTCATCCGGCGAATAGATTTTTTCCACTCCGCTCCCTGCTCCATATTTGCTGCCGCCGAAACTTTTCTCGCCCACTACTTTCGGCCTAGTCGTCCGCTCCAGCATCATCTTGCCCATTGGCCCGTTGAATACCACAAATTCGCGATGGCCGCCCGATGCCGCCATAATCTCTTCGTCACCCCGCTCCAATACACCGAACTGGCTCTCCACCCGATCCAGCAATTCTGCCCATTTATCATCACTCATCCCGTCCTCCCTTTGTCATTCCCGCCCTCTCTTTAGTGTCATTCCCATTCTCTTTCTTGTCATTCCCGACTTGATCGGGAATCCAGACATAGACAGCCAGCAGACATTTTTGTTCTTTTCTGGATCCCCGGGTTAAACCCGAGAATGACAAAATAAAAAACTATTTGCGTTCTTTCAGCTTGCGCTGAATTGCTTTCAACATATTCCTGTCTATCACCGATTCCTGTGTCCCATCCGCGAGGTCTCTGATGATCACCGTGCCGTCATGCACTTCCCGCTCGCCGATGATGATCGCGATTTTCGTCTTCAGCCGATCGGCCACCCGCAGTTGTCCCTTAATGCTTTCCCGACCCAAGGCATGTGCTACTCGATACCCCCCATCCTGAATTTGGGTAATCACTTTGATCGCTTTTTTCTTTGCCTCATCGCCCAGTTGCGCCACGAAGATATCGCTCATCACCGGCTCCGGCACGACTACTTCCTGCCGCTTCAGCGCATCAATTGTCCGCTCTACTCCCACCGCAAATCCCACCGCCGGCGTGTCCGGCCCGCCCAGCAGCTTTATCAGACCATCGTATCTGCCACCGCCGCCTAGAGCATTGCTACCCTGTTTGTCCATTACCTCAAATACCGTGTGCGTATAATAATCCAACCCGCGCACCAAGCGCGGAGTAAGTTCGTAGTGCACTCCCATATCGTCCAGATATTCCAGCACTTTGGTAAAAAAGTTCCGTGCATCGGGCGTCAGATTGTCCAGCAGAACGCTCCCCGCTTCTTCTAAAACCCCCTGGCAGCCCCGCTCCTTGCAATCCAGCGTCCGCAATGGATTTTTGGCTAAGCGGCTCTTGCAGTCATTGCATAATTTCCTTCGGTGCGCCGAAAGAAAATCCACCAAGGCCCTGCTGATACGAACCCGGCTCTTGGCATCGCCGATGCTATTCACATGCACGACCAAATCTTTCAAGCCCAGCTTTTCATATAGCTTTATCATCAGTGCGATCATTTGTGCGTCAGTGGTCGGATCCAGTTCGCCGAACAATTCCGCCCCCGCGTGGTAGAATTCCCGAAATCTCCCCGCCTGCGGCCGGTCATAGCGGAACATCTGTCCGAAATAAAACAATTTCACCGGCTGCGGTTCTTTGTGCATCCCGTGTTCAATGTATGCCCGCGCCGCTCCCGCCGTTCCTTCCGGCCGCAAGGTAACTGAATTACCACCCCGGTCTTTAAAGGTGTACATTTCTTTGCCGACAATGTCAGTGGCTTCACCCACACTGCGGGCAAACAAGTTGGTGTCTTCAAAAGTAGGAGTGATAATTTTGCCGAAACCAGCGGAAAGCATCATTTCGCGGAAAGTATCTTCCACGAACATCCAATATTTCTGCTCACTCGGCAGAATATCCTGCGTCCCCCTTGGTTTCTGAAAACTCCTTCCCATACGTCCGTATCTTATCATACCCCAAGCAGGCGACTACCGGTGTGCTATGATAGGCGGGTATTTAAAAACTTCATATGTCAGACTACTATCGGGGAAAACGCGAGCGCGACCTGTTCGACCCCAAATCCAAAGAGACTTATAAACTAAGCCGCACCAAGGTGGACAACTTTATCAGATGTCCGCGGTGTTTTTATATTGATATCCGCCTGGGGGTGGGCCAGCCGCCCGGCTATCCTTTCAGTTTGAACGCGGCCGTTGACCATCTCCTGAAAAAAGAATTTGACGTCCATCGCGCCGCCGGCACCCCTCATCCAATGATGGCCGCTTACGGCTTGGACGCGGTGCCCTATCAACACGAGAATCTGGATGTATGGCGCAACGCGCGCAGCGGTATTCAATATGTTGATCCCGGTACCAATTTCAGGATTTACGGCGGCATCGATGATATATGGGTGAATCCGCAAGGGGAATTGATCATCGTGGATTACAAAGCCACCAGCAAAGATTCTGAAGTGAATTTGGATGCTGAGTGGCAGGAGGGTTACAAGCGGCAGGTAGAGATCTACCAATGGTTATTCCTCAAAAACGGATTTAAAATTAACGACACCGCTTATTTCGTGTATTGCAATGGCAAGCGGGATGCCAAAGCGTTCGACGGGAAACTGGAATTTGATATCAAGATAATTCCCTACACCGGCAAAACCGATTGGATCGAGCCGACTCTGCTAAAAATGAGAGAATGCCTAACCTCCGACCAATTGCCCGACCCCGATCCGGATTGCGATTTCTGCAAATACCGTTACGCCGCTGAGCAAGTAGCAGAAGAACACGAAAAACTCTCGGCATAAAGTGGTATTAGTCATCCTGAATTTATTTCAGGATCTAGCCTGCCCTGCCAGGGATTCTGAAACGAGTTCAGAATGACGAGCGGGAGAGCAAGCCGCTGCACGGTGGCAGCGAGTTTTGCGGTCATTATGCCTTATTCTTCCGAAAGCAATTGACATTCCCATCCATATTTGATAGCCTAGATTCCGCTGGTGGGCATCGGCAGATTCGCGCTTCCTCCTTTACGGGGTATGCTACACTCCATGCAAGGGAGATCGACGTAACAAGAACATGCACGTGTTCACTCTACCACTGCCCGCCAGCACCGCACCCTAGGCATCTACTCCAAGATGCTACCATGGGGGTGTAGGCTCCCCTCTCCACCTTCCTCTTCGGGGAGTTTGCACCCCTGCCCTTTCCGGGGACACCGGCTGAAGGGAGGCAAGCCCTACCGCTTGCTATCCCCCTTACTGTCCCCCAAGGCCCCCGCGCAAGCGGGGGCCTCTTTTTTTATCTAAATTTCCCATTCCCCTTTGAGGCAATTGCGTCAGCCTTCTATCCGCCATTGGAGCTTAAGCGTCCTGTCCCCTCTACCCCATTGAGCAAATTCAGATTTCCAATAGCAAAATCAGCCGGTCTGGATGAGCACTGTTTGAGTCCTGCTGTACAGCAGGACGAGTTTGCGGTTAAATCCAGAAAGGGTGATTTTGGTTTTTGGAAACTGGATTTGTGAGTGGGGGACGGCTTTGGTTACTTTCCTTTGGGACGGAAAGTAACCGCCATCCAAGCGCGGCGTAGGCGCTTGAAAAACTAAATAAAAAGAAAATGGATTCCCGCCTACGCGGGAATGACGAAGAAAAAAGATCCTGAAACAAGTTCAGGACGACAAAAAGAAACAGAAAGGGAAAGAAAAATTACTGAACCACCTTCTTCCGTTCAACCGCATTCTGCCACATCAGCAGCAGCGGTGAGGCGATAAAGATCGATGAATAAGTTCCCAGGATCACGCCTATCAAAAGTGACAGGGTAAAGAAGAATGTTGTCCGTCCCCCCATCAAAGTCATCGCCAGCAGCACCAGTACTAGCGTAAATGTCGTATTGATCGAACGGGTAATGGTTTCGACAATGCTGTCATTCACCGTTTGTTCAAAATGGACCGCCCCCCGTTTAATTAAGTTCTCCCGCAACCGGTCATAGGTCACGATGGTGTCATGCACCGAGAATCCCAGCAGGGTCAGCAGCGCGGTGATGAACATATTGTCCACCTCCGCCCCAAAGAAGTGGCTGAGAAGAGCATAAACGCCCAACAAAATAATTACATCGTGCGCCAGCAGGGCGATTACCGCTGTCGCTCCGAATCGCCACGAATTAGTCGGCCGCGGCACTTTGCGGAAAGCGTAAGCCAAGTACAACAGGATCGCCAGCATTGCCACGATTATCGCCAAAATTGCCTTACGCACCACTTCGCTCCCGATCGTCGGGCTGACGCTGCTAAACTGCAGTTCACTCAGGTTCGGCAGCCCCGCCCGGGCACTGCTCAACCAAGCGTTCTTTTGCTCGTTGGTAATAGACTTGCTCCGTAAAATCCAACGCTCGCTGCTGCCCGCCACTTGGGCTACCGCCTCTTGCCCCGTGGATGCCCTGTAAGTAGCAATCAGATATTGGCTGACGGAAGTATCGGCCGGTAGCTGATAGGTGCTGGCGTTCCCCACTTCCACCTCCAGAGCGGTGCCGCCGGAAAAATCAATTCCCAAATGATAGCGGAAAGTGAAAATGCATACCAAGCTTAACACTACTAGAACGGAGGAAACCCCCAGCCAAATTTTTGTCGCTTTAATGATATTCATCCCTTCACTCCTCCCGCCCACCAACCCAATTTATTCTTCAAACTTGTTCCGGCCACCCCTCGCAAAATAGTATGCGTGACCGTCAAGGCCGTGAACATGCTTACCAAGATACCGATGCCCAGTGTCACCGCAAAACCGCGAATTAATCCCGAGCCGAAGTAATACAAGATCATTGCCGTAATAAGGGAGGAAAAGTTGGAATCACGGATCGAGCTCCAAGCCCGGTTAAATCCGGTATCAATTGCCGAGATTAGCGGGGCTCCTGACCGCAATTCTTCCTTCATCCTTTCAAATATCAGAATGTTGGCGTCAATTGCCATACCGATCGACAAAATAAAACCGGCGATGCCCGCTAAAGTCAGCGTCACCGGCACCGCGATAAAAATGGCAATTGTCAGCATTGCGTAAAACACCAGCGCCAGTGAAGCCAAAAATCCCGGCAACCGGTAGTAAATCCACATAAACAGCATCACCAGCAAAAGTCCCAAAATCCCCGCCACCACGCTTTTCTGCACCGCTTCGGTCCCCAGCGTAGCGCCGATGTTGTTTTGAGAAACCAGCGTGATCGGCACCGGCAGAGCCCCCGCGTTGAGCTGGATTGCCAGCGTCTTGGCAGATTTCAGATCAAAATTGCCCGTGATAACCGCCGATTCGCTGTCGATTTTCTCATTCACATTAGGGGCAGACAGTAATTTCTTGTCCAAAAAGATAGCCAAAGGTTTATTCACATTCCTGCCGGTCACATCCGCGAATATCTTTCGCCCCTCCGCGTCAAACTGAATACTGATTTCCGGCTCAGACACCACCGCCGTTTGTCCCTGTTTAAACTGCACTTCTGCCTTTGAAAAATGTGCGCCGGTCAATCCAACATCTTGCCAATCATCATAATTCTCTGAATTGAATTTGCCGTCTTTCAGGCTCTTGCCTTCAATGCCCTCACGAAATTCCAACTGGGCAGTTTCCCCGATCAACTTGATCGCCTCATCGATGTTCTTTATACCGGGCAATTCAACTATCACCCGCGAGTTATCACGCGTTTTCTGGATGCTGGGTTCGGTTACCCCCAGCGCGTTGACCCGTCGGTCGATTACTTCCACCACTCCCTGCGCCGCATTAGCCTGATCGGCCGCGGCTACTTTGGACAAATCGGTCTGATATACCAGCTGTGTTCCGCCCTGCAAATCCAATCCTTCACGGATCTTGAAATCTTGCTTGAGTCCGACAAATTTCGCCACCGCCGGGAAATCAACGATCGCCGCTCCCAGCAGTGCGATTACGATCAAGCTGATTGTTGTAATTCTTCCAAACATTACTATAGATGCTCCACTTCTCCCCTCGCCCTCATTTCCTCAATAATTTTTCGCACGTCCTGATCTTTGCTCTTCCTCATTACCAGCAGGGCATCGGCGGTATCTACCACGACCACATCAGTCATTCCGACCACAGCCACCAATTTACCCTCATTTTCGCTGAAAATCAAAGAGTCTCGGGTATCGATCGCTCGCACCTTGCCTTTCTTCACCAAAGTGGAGTCGGTCTCTACCTTGGTTAGGATATCATAGACCGCCTGCCAGCTGCCGACATCCCGCCAGCCGAAACTGGCTGGCAAAACCGCGATGCTGCCGGCTTTTTCAAAAATGGCATAGTCAATTGCAACCGCTTCCAAATGAGGGAAAACCGACAGCAGCACTTGGTCCTGCTCCGGCGTCCCCCACGCCACCTGAATTTTCATCAGGCCCGTATACATTTCCGGCAGGTGGCGGCGGTATAGTTCCAACAAAGTTTTCACCTTCCAGACAAAAATCGCCGTATTCCAGAAGTAATTGCCCGCGGCCAAATACTGCTCCGCCGTCGCCAAGTCCGGCTTTTCCACGAATCGCGCCGCCTTGTAAATCGGCATCGCCCCAATTTTCGTCAAAATATCGCCCGCCTCCAGATAGCCGTAGCCGGTGGCGGGATATTCCGGCGCAACCGCAATATCCACCAGATACTCGGGATATTCTTGCACTACCCGCTCGGCCAAACGCAACTTGGCCCGATAATCATCCTCGTCCCGAATAAAATGGTCTGCCCAGGCATTGATCATTACCGCTTCCGGATCCTGCTTGGCTAATATCGCGGCCGCTAATCCTACCGCCGCGGCGGTATTCCGGCCGATCGGTTCAGCAATTAACCGTTCCTGCTTCAGCTCCGGCAGCTGCTGAAAAAATTCCTCTTTATACAAAGCATTGGTTTCTATCCAAATCTGCTCTGCCGGCAGCAGCTTGCGGAGCCGCTGATAAGTTTTCTGCAGCATCGTCTCGCCATCGTCAAACGGCTGCAGCTGCTTGGGACTGTTTTTTCGGCTGACCGGCCAGAGCCGGCTGCCTATTCCGCCGGCTACGATTACTGCGTGTAGCATAGCTAGATTATGTCTTACGGAACAACAAAAATCAAATTGACCCCACCTGGCGCAAACTTTTGGCCTATCATAATACAAATAGTATGAACCCCGTTAGAGATTCGTGGCAAAAATGACAATCTATGGTCATCCTGAGCGTAAGCCTGCCCTGAGCGTAGTCGAATGGGTCGAAGGATCTATAATCATTTTGCGATTCGCCATCTTACCAACAGCGTATAATCTTGATGAATGCTGACATCAACTTCTACGATCATAATAGTAAATCTCTAACGGGGTGAAAAAACGGCTATTCATAGCAACAAATCTGGCCCCGGAGCTGGAAAAACAACTGGGCTACCTGCTCGACCAGCTGCGGGATTTTTCCTACCTCAAAACCGCCGACAAAAACCAGCTCCACCTCACCCTCGCCTTCCTCGGCGATACAGACGAAACCAAAATGCCCACCATCACTAACATCCTTAATAAATTATCTCGGGAGGAAACTAGCATCACCCTTGAACCCCTCCCGCCAGAACTCATTTCCCCTCCTCTCCATTCCCCTCGAAGACCATCCCGTAGCCCTTGGCCTGTCGAAGCCCCTGGGCGTAGTCGGCTCGGCGAAGGGTGGCGCGGCATCTGGTTAGCCATTAAACCCAATCCCGCGCTTATTCAGCTTGCTGATAATTTGCGCGCCCGACTTAATTCAGCCGGCTTCCCGCTCGACCCCAAACCTTTTAACGGCCACATCACTCTCGCCCGTTCCAAGACCGACCGCCTTTCCCCCGAACTCCAGCAATGGCTCTCCGATTGGGCCAATACTAATCTCCCTACTTCACCTGTCAGCGAAATTATCCTTTACTCCAGCCAGCTCACTCCCACCGGCCCCCTCCACACCCCCGAATTCTCAGTTAAAGTTTCTTGACGATACCTTGTATTTTATGCCAAAACTTATTCCCGCCTACCGCTGCCGGTCCCTCCTTCTTACTTTCCACAAGTTCCACAAATTCCATACCCGGCAATAACTCTTTCAGCTCCGCTTCCGTCCAGAATGACATCCCAGAATGATCCTTTGCCCAATCGTCCTCTGGTCCAAATACCCCGAACACTAAGAGCCCGCCGGATTTCAAACCATGCCGGATATTTATTAAAACCTGCCTAGCATCTTCCTTTTTCAAAAATGGCAGCGTATTCCAAATCATAATTAAGTTGTACTTATCTGGTGCAATGCTAAATTTAGCTATATCCGTCTGGATTACTACTACCGATAGGCCGGCACAGTTTACTTTAGTTTGTTTCACAGCCGACTCACTAATATCGACTGCTGTAACCTGAAAGCCATTCTCGGCCAGATATTTAGCATCCGTCCCAGCCCCACAACCTAAATCCACCGCCTCGCCGCGAACATCACCCAACAACGCAACTGCTTTAACCAAAAGCGGGATCGGATTCCGTCCCCTTGTCGCCTCAACGAATTCCCTCCAATCGGCCATTGCATCAATTGTAACCCAAAGGCCATCCTCGCGGACGGTCTTTATCATTAACTGGTTTTGGGACAGAGGCGAGAGCAGGTCAGCGGGCTAGCAGATTAGTTAGTTCCCGCTTGGTCGGCCCAAATCCGTAGATTTTTTTGAAATCAGCAGTGAATTTACTTTTGGCAATCTTCGGATTGATCGTTTTCAGCAATCTCACGAACTTCGCCTTGCCGTGTTTCTTGATTAGATAATTTACCCAAAAATATCCCACGCTATACACCCATTGGCCGCCCCGATCAAAAAACTGGCCTACGTCTACCAAGATTTTCTTTTCCGGCGTTTTCTTTTTCTGCCCCGCCAAATAACAAGCCAATCCTTCATTAATCCAGCGCGGGTCCCAAGTATCCGTCAGTTTGCGGTAATACAGATGCACATACTCGTGCTGTAAGACCAGCCAAAAACTCTTGATGTCCTTATGATCCGATTCCTTGGTGTAAATCCGAGGATCCAAAATATATATCATCCCACTCTCAGTTCTTGCCACCTGCCATGATTCTGTCTTATAGCCAAATAATTTGTCATATTCCCTGCGCGATTGGACAAAAAACACCCGCGGCATCTCCACGGAAACATCGAACCACCTGTCCATCTTTTTCTTGAAGGCCAGCAAGTGCTTTTTGTACTTGCTGCCTTTAATTGTCTCAATTCTAGCTATATATCTTTTCATACCCTCAGTATAGTGAGAAATCAGCTGGCACCCATTGAACTACCCCAAATCTACTCTCTAGGAAAACATCTGCGGGTTGCTTCAGCCGCCTTAGGCAACAACTCCTTGAAATTACCATTGGTTTGGCGCCAGAGTTGCACAATCTTCTTTCTTAACTGCTCATGTCCCCTATAGCCTTGCTCTGGATGCGGCAGAATATCCAACATCTCCTCATTCAGCAGTACCGTCAGAGCTTCTTGCAAGTTCCATTGCTGCATTGGAGTTAAACCAAATTTTTTTATCTGCGCCTCATATTTATCCCAATATTCCATGTGCATGATTTCATGAGCCGCCGTATTGGCAAAGCTCCAAAACCGGGAGTACATAAAAGCCCAGTTTTTTCTGTCGAATGGGCAGCGTACTGCCGTTGTATAATGGGCCGAGTATTTTTTGTGCATATCACTAATAGGGATAGCCAAGATCTTGCCCAGGCGAGGCCAAAACTTGGGCGCAAATCTTTTCCATTCCGCTTGCATTTTGCGTACTACCTCGGTCGCATCCCGCTGGATGGGATAAGTTCCCTTTCGGCTCGCCCGTAATCTGCGCTTGGTCAAATTCAGCGCTTCTTGATTGCTCACTGCTTTTTGAATAGCTCCAACCAAACTTGGAGCTATCTTTCTCAATGTCTTAATTCCCCAGTCAATCTCCCTGTCATCCATCTTCCGTATGCTCTGCACCCAATTATTCGCATCCCACAGCAAACTATATGCAAAGTGTAAAGACGGCAATTCAGTAGTTCTTTTTGGGGCCTTTCTCACGCCCTAATCATATCCTAAATGCCAAAACCCGCCCCCAGTCAATCTTTTAACCCTCATTGGAATAAGATAGTAAGCAGCTGCCGATAGAATGCCCTTCGAGCCTTAGCCTCTCCTCGTATCGGATGAACCATGTTAGATAACCACACAATCGTCAATTTCTGTTTTCGATTGCCGGCAATAATATTCCCCACGAAACCGGGATGGAAAAAAGTGTCTCGCGGAAACAGTTCACCCAGATAATCTGCATTATTCAAATGCCATCCTAACCCCGCCTGCAAGTTCAAATTATCACCAACCCGATTTGTCGCTGCCAGCTCAACCATGTCCGCGCTCAAAATTCGCACATCATTGTACTCCCCGTCATTCACCCACATCATTAAAAACTTGGTTAAATCATCTGCACAGGAAAACAAACCAGCGTGCCCAGTTATACCGCCCAATGCTCTAGAACTTTCGTCATGCACTACACCTTGCAACAAGACGCTATTCACAACTTCAGTCGGTTGGATCTCGGCACGCAACCGCTCGTCAGGATTAAATTGAGTATGCGTCATTCCCAGCGGTTCAAATAGTGCAACTTGCAAATACTCATCTAATCTGAGTCCACTCACCTGCTCAATAATCTTTCCCAATAAAAAAGTATTGATGTTCCCATACACCACTTCAGTATCCGCCAGCTTGTTCACCACGATCTTATTCAGAATTTCCTCCAGACTATCACCCGCCCCGGCCGCCTCAGACAATCTAATTTCCATCGCGCCAGTATGCGTTAGCAAATGACGCACCCTTCTGTCCCTCGCCTGGCTCCGTTCCAGCGCAGGAAAATATTTGACTAAACCGTCATCCAAACTGCACTTGCCTTCATCAACTAACTTCAAAAAACCGGTAGTCACGATCGCCTTAGTTACCGAAGCCAAGTCAAAAATTGTCTCCGGTGAAACTACCGGGCTGTTGGCATCATAAGTCTGCCGACCAACCGCACCACGATACACGGTTTGCCCCGCCTGCGTCACCATTAAAACCGCCCCGGGGAAAATCCGTTTCTCAACACCAGCCTCCATTAGGGCGTATAGTCCATCTTTTTGCACACTCATACGCTAACAAAAATGGGGTGATAATGCCAGTTGGCACATCACCCCATTACCTAGACGATCAAAGCTCCACATAGCCTGTCAGTCACCTCCTCGGTTGTACCGGATCCAATCACCAGCACAACATCGGGTTTGATTTTAGAGACTATCTGCAGCCAGATCTTGGTTTCGTCTCGCACCGCCTCCACAGTCTGACATCCGACCGCAATCCCGCCCATTTCACAGATGCGCTGCGCAAGATCAAAACTGGATACCAGTCCGTGAGTTGACTCATCATCTCCCAGACCAGGTACAATCGGAGCCACCACGCAAGCATCAGCCTTCATCAGTTGCTTCGCAAATTCATCCAACCAACGCTTAGTGCGATGAAACTGCTTCGGGCAATAGACACAAACGACTGATGACGTGTCAAACTCCTGTTTCATTGAAGCCATCGTAGCCGAGATTTCGGCTGGTGTATGCCCATAGTCGTCGATCACGACCACGTGTGAGCTAATTAACCTCTTCTCGTAACGACCACGAATCCCGTGGTAGTGCGACAACGCCTCGTTCATATCACCCACCCGCACTCCGAGACTATCACATAACACGATGGCCCCAAGTGCATTCTGGATATTGTGAGAACCCGGCACAGCTACCGCAAATTCTCCAAAAGTTCGATTACCTCGATGCACTTCGAAGTGGTACTGCATCACGCCAGATTCAGAATAAGCCGCATTGCCTGGATGCGCTCTCCACCACCCATCCTGCAAACCATAAGTAACTATATCCGGGTAGCGAGTTAACAGCCTCGTTTTCACCAGTTCGTCGTCAGCACACAACACTAGTCGGCCATTGGGACGGTCAAGAGTCAGCTCGATGAACTGACAGAATGCTTCCGTTAGTTCATCTAAACCACCCCGATAGTAGTCTAAATGATCCAAATCTAGACTAGTCACCAACGACCAGTCTCCCGCCAAATCCAGAAATGATCGATCGTATTCGCAAGCTTCCACCACCTGCGGTCCCCGTCCAATTCTGACATGATCAGAGAAATACGGTACATGAGCTCCCGCGATCATTGTCGGGTCCATGCCAGCCTTCTCTAGAATCAATCCCACCATGGCCGTAATTGTGCTCTTGCCATGCGCACCGGCAATCGCCAATGTTTGACTGCCGCTATTTTGCAGCAGCATTCCTAAACACTGGGATCGTTTCATCAGTGGGATATCTTGTCCAATCGCCGCCGTCACCTCGACATGATCAAGGTGAATGGCTGACGATCTCACAACCAGATCTGCACCTTGAACATTGCTGGCGTGATGAGTGCGATACACTGCCACCCCTAGTTTTCCCAGTCGGTATGCTGTACTTCTTTCGGCTAATTCCGATCCAGACACCTGATGTCCCTGTGCCAATGCCAGTCTGGCAACTCCGTACATCCCCTCGCCCCCGATGCCAATGAAGTGAATCTTCATGTTAAGTTACCTCCTGAGCTATTGGTAGATCGTCAAGCCAGTACGCATCGTCCGGCAGTTTGCGGCAAAAGACTTGCCCTACCAGACTTTCATCACGCGCCTGATGATAGCGTAAATACATCACTCTGCCGCCTGGTTTTTCACTAACTCCCAAGATCTCAATCTTGCCAGAAGCATGCGCCATCACCAGACGAGCTCGCTTGGCCAGGCCGTTCAGCCCCCGCACAGCATCACTAAAAATCCGGTATGTCCGAACCAATGGCACTCGGAAATGGCCAGTTGCGGTGGCAAACTTGCACTGGAACAAGTAGTATGGAACAATGCCTCGCGTCGCCAATTCAGTAAACAGCTGACGCAACGTTAATGAGTTGTCATTGACGCCGCACAGCAATACCGATTGGTTTGCCAGCACCACCCCGCTACACACCAGCAAGTCTGTTGCTGCATCCGACTCAGCCGAGAGCTCCTGAGCGTGATTGAAATGCGACACCAGATATAGCCGTTTACCCGCAATGCTCACTTGATGGAACAGTTCAACCAGCTTCATGTCATCGGTAATCCGATTGGGCAAATAGGACAATGCCCGTGTTCCCAAGCGAATCATTCTGACATGTGGGATCTCAACTAGGCCAGTTATCAGACGCTGTAGCGTTGCGGTTGGCAGCATCAACGAATCTCCACCAGTCAACAACACGTTGTCGATTAGCGGCTGCGACGCGACAAATGACACCACACTCTCAACATTCTTCATGATGTCTTCGCTGCAACCCTCGCCCAGACGCCGACGAAAACAGAACCGACAATAAGCGAAACATTCACCAGTTGTGATTACCATTGCTGTTGACGGATATTTGACCTGAATGCCAGGAGCTTTTACACTCGCAGCTTCATTGCCAACATCCATCAGGCCAGTTCTGGTCAATTCACCTACTGACGGTACCACCATCTGCCGCAAGGGATCGTTGGGATTCTCCCAATTAATCAATCTTGCGTAATGAGGGGTAATCGCCAGCGGAAAGACATCGCATGCTGGGGCCAGGAGTGACAGCTGGTCAGAGCTGAGAACCCCCAACGAAACCAGCTCCTCTGGATGCCTAATCCGGTTACGGAGGTCTACCTGCCACTGCATTATTGCTAACACTCCTCTGCACTACGACTTTAGACGATGAAACACAGCCCCCTCGCATGGAGAAGACCTTCTTTGTCAAGAAACGAACTAATTAGAATTTTATACTCCCAGAGCGAACTGTCAATCCTCAACCCATGGCCATCTCCACCAGTCAGTCGATGGCCCTCTCGTCCTCACCGCCCCCAGTCAATCTTTTTCCCCTCACTAGTCGGCCACTGACTCCAACTCAATCCTCGTCTCCCTCAGATACGCATTAAACGGCTGGCCGCTTTTCTCAAAATCCTCCAGCCATACCAGAAAATCATCCAACCGGCCATATCCCTGCGCTAAATGACTCTTTCGCCGCGTTGTGTAATATTCTGAATTATCCTTGTTTAGCCGCAACACCATTGCCCGAATGATGTATTCCCGCAACCGTGAGCGTTTCATCAGATCATAATCTTCCGTCAGCGGATTGATAATTGAATGTAATAACTCATGCTGGATCCGTGACACTGACATTCCCGACTCCGACGGCCCCAAAATTGCATATGCGGTCCTGTCCACTTTCGGTCCAATCCCTGCGTCATAGCTATCCAAAAAATTAGGAATAATGATTAGTTCATTAACCCCCAACTCCGGCATCTGTAAATATTGCTCTACCGCTTTCGCTGCTATCTCACCATTTTGTTGGGTCCTCACAGTAACCGCTTCATATTCCGGCAAGACCTGATGCCATAATTCCTTTAGTCCAACTTCTTCAACAAATCCCCCCAAGACCTCTCGAAAATTACCCACTCGCTCCGTGGCCGAATCACCCAAAATCTCATGCAGCAACAAATAATAATTATTACCAGCATTATTCTCTAAAATCTCCATTAGCTTATCCACCACCGGATGTTTCTGCGCCATCCCCTCCCGCACTTTCATTCTAACCGAATGCATCTCCTTAGCGTTCTCTCGATCATAACCACACGCATTTAAGGCCGCATACAAGAAAAATATGTTCTCGTTCGCCACAGCTTTTACCTGGATTTTCATTGTTTTTATTATACTCGCTTCCCATTCTCGCCGGATCGGGAGTATGCCCCCCTGTGGCTCTCTCCGGAGGGGGGTTGACAGAAATCTGATTTCGTGCTAAAATAAGAGTAAATTAGCTGGCAAATATAGCAACCAGCTGAAAGCAAAACAAAAATGAAAAAGTCGAATTTTTACCACCGGGTACTCGGTTGGGTCGAACAGGAGCTAGAGGCTACTCTGGCTGTTCTTATAGTATTGGCAGCCGTGGTCGGCTACTCTTTAGCCGCCACTGAAGCTCCTTCTACCCCAAGCCAAGGGGTTACTGCCCAACAGGCCGCCTCCTTTACCATAGGCAGCCAGCAGTATCAGACTTTAAGTTTTGATTCTCAATATACCACTAGCGCATACCGCGTCAGAACCTTGGGTATCGCATCAGGTGATCCGTCAGACATTTCCAGCATTCCCGGCAAAGGAATGAGCGGAGCAACCCCCGGCGGAACCTATCGTGTGTCAGTGAGCCTCAGTCAAGCTTTCGCTGGTTCGATCTATGTTGGCGGCACTTATTCAGCCGGCTCCGTGACGCTCAACGATAAGCCGATAACTAATGCCAGCACGCCTGTGGCAATAGACAGTACAACCAAGTTGACGCTGACCTTCCCGGGCGGTCCCGACACCTACATTCGCACCCTAAGCGTTGCCTCTCTTATCACCCCCCCGGCAACGGTAGCTAATATTTTCCTGATCCCAAATAGCGCCACGATGGAAGTAGGCAGTACGCGTACTTTCGTGGCATTTGTCACGGACACCAATGGCAAAACGGCCAACGTCCCCATTGCTTGGAGTATCACTTCTGCCAAGCCGAGCGACATTGCCACCGTCAATTCCTCCACCGGCGAGGTAACTGCTACTGGCGCTGGCACCATTACTGTTAAAGCCAGTACCAATGGCGGCAAAACTGCCACTGCCACGGTCACTATTATTGCAAAAAGTGTTCCGGTACAATCCACCGTCACACCCACCAACACCGGAACCGCAACTGGAACAGCCACAACCACCCCGCCTAGCCAGACTAGCACCAGCACCAGCCAGGGTCTGTTAGATCAACTGGCCAGCCTGTTGGTGAAGCCCAGCAAGGCGGCTACTTCTACAACCCAAAACACGACCCCGACTGCTTCTGCCAGCGAAATAGCTAATACGCTCTTCTCTCCCACTATGGTCACCGCGCGTGTTGCCGCGACCGGCAGCACCGCTCCTTCTCAAACCGAGCTCAACCAGATTACCACTGGTATGACCCTCACTCAAAAAATAGCGACCCAGATCAGCGTTGGCGTGAGACAAGTAGTGACCGATATCAAGGCAATGGTTGTTGGCCAGGCCTTGGTCACTGATGCCAATGGCAAAGTGCTGGTCAAGCGGCCTAATGCTCTAGGGCTGTTTGCTGACGCGATCAGGGGTCTGCTCTCCGGCGCCGGCGCCACCCCCACCAAAATTAATCCCGAAGAGCTACCTGGGGGCAACCAGTAATTAGCTTCTGATCCTTACCATGCAAAGGACCACTACAAAACTACTGGAAGTGGAATTACTAATCCTC
>Ga0315281_10000528_pt1 | contig 53116 bp, 48 predicted proteins | sample YL17G07_0_MG_FD_204540 | JGI IMG/M metagenome (GOLD analysis project Ga0315281, IMG submission 204540) | Sediment microbial communities from Yellowstone Lake, YNP, Wyoming, USA - YL17G07_0 | ecosystem: Environmental > Aquatic > Freshwater > Lake > Sediment | place: USA: Wyoming | collected...
GTTCGCCGCCAACCCGGCGCTCAAGATCGAGGAGCCGGCCGTGGACCGCTACGTCGCCCTGCTGCGCGCGCTCCTCGCGCCGCGCCTGGCCGAGCTCGGTCTGGAGGGACTCCCGCCGAGCGGCTGGGTGTGGAGCGACGGGCCGGCCGCCTCCGGCGGCTTCGCCGTCGCACTCACCCACGACGTGGACAACCTGTGGCGCTGGACCCCGCGCGGCTTCGCCGCCACGGGCGTGCGCAGCGCCCGCGCCCTGCGCCGCGGCGACCGCGGCGCCCTGCGCCGCGAGCTCGGCGATCTGCGCGAATGGGCCACCGTGCACCTGCCGCGGCGCAGCGACCCCTTCTGGACCTTCCCCCGTCTTCTCAGCGGTGAGGACGAGCGCGGCGCCGCGTCCACGTTCTTCATCATCGCCAGCCACGCGCACCGGCAGGACGGCAACCAGCCCGGGACCTATCGGCGGCGCATCCCGGCAGTGCTCGGCTTGCTGCGCCGCGGGCGACGCGAGATCGGCCTGCACGGCAACGACGCCGACCGCGGCAGCGCGAGCGCACTGCGGCTGGATCGCGACGATCTGGCCCACAGGTCCGCAGCCGACATCTCCGGCATCCGCTACCACTACCTGCGCTGCCTCTACCACGAGACGCTGCGTATCGTCGAGGACGCCGGCTTCACCTACGACACCAGCCTGGCCTTCGCCGAGCACGAGGGCTTCCGCTGCGGCGCCTCGTTCCCCTTCCACCCCTACCACCTTGACGAGGAGCGGCCGCTGCGCCTGCTCGAACTGCCCCTGGCGATCATGGACACCAGTCTCATGGGACCGCAGTACCGGGCGCTGGACGCCGCCGGGGCCGAGCGCGCCTGCCGCGACCTCCTGGCGCGGGTGCGGGCCGGCGGGGGCGGCGTCGCCATCCTGTGGCACAACAACCGCTTCGACCGGCGCTCGGCGCGGGGCTACGACGACGTCTACTGGCGCCTCGTGGAATGGGCTCAGGCGGAGGGCGGCCTGGTGACCTCGGCAGGGGAGATCGTGCAGCGCTGGCGGGAGGGTACGGGGGAGGCCGCCCCGTGACCCGTGTCGTCCACGTCTCGGTGGTCCACAAGCCCGACGACCCGCGCATCCGCGAGCGCGAATGCCGCAGCCTGGCCGAGGCCGGCTACGAGGTCTGCTACCTCGCCCCCGGCGCGCCGGCGACCCGCGACCGCTACGGCGTGCTGTCCCGCCCCCTGCCGGAGCGGCCGCGCAGCCGGCGCTGGCTTGGCGCGCGCGAGGTGCTGGCCGCCGTGCGCGCCTTGCGCCCCGAGGTGGTGCACGTCCATGATCCGGAGCTGCTCACGCTCTTCCCGGCGCTGCGCCGGTTCGTGCCGCGGCTGGTCTACGACATGCACGAGTACGTACCCGAGCAGATAGCCGCCAAGCACTACATCCCGGCGGCGGTGCGCCCGCCTGCGGCGCGCGCCACCGCCGTGGCGCAGCGCCGCCTGGCCGCTCTGGCCGACGGAGCGATCACCGTCACCGAGCAGCAGTTCGGGGCGCTGGGCGAGAAGCCGCGGCTGCGGCTCGCGCTGCCAAACTACCCCCGCGTGGAGCGCTTCGCCGGCGCCGAGCCGCTGCCCGACCTGGCCGCCGACCCGCGCCTCAAGATCGCCTACGTGGGCAGCCTGCGCCGCGACCGCGGCTGCGCGCTGATGCTCGACGTCATGGAGCAGCTCGACGTCGACGAGGCGGTGCTGTACCTGGGCGGCGTGTTCGCCGACCCGGCCATGGAAGACGAAGCCCGGCGGCGTCTCGCTGCCGGGCTGCACGACCGCGTCAAGCTCCTCGGGCGCGTCCCCCCGGGCGCGCTGCCCAGGTACCTGACCGCCGCCGACGTGGTCTGGGTGCCCTCGCTGCCCAGCCGGCAGCACGACAACCCCACCGTACCGACGAAGCTGTTCGAGGGCATGGCGTCGGGGCTCGCCGCGCTGGTCAGCGATCTGCCGGGGCGCGGCGAGATCGTGCGCCTCGAGGAATGCGGCCTCGCCGTGCCGGCCGGCGCCGAAGGGCATCTGCGCGGCGTGCGCCGGCTACTCGCCGACCGCGAGCAGGTCGCCGGCATGGGCCGCCGCGGCCGCGACGCCGTGGAACGGCGCTACTCCTGGGAAGCCCTGGCGAGCGATTTGGTAGACTTCTACGGTTCGCTCTGCGCCGGGCTGCCTTCGGCGGCCGGCTCCCGCGACGATCAAGGGGTGACCACACCGTGAGCATCGAAGGATTCAGCAACGTCCTCGTCCTCGCCCCGCACACCGACGACGGCGAGTTCGGCTGCGGCGGCACCATGGCGCGCTTGACAGAAAGCGGAGTCATGGTCACCTACGCCGCCTTCTCGACCGCCGCCAAGTCGGTGCCCGAGGGCTTCCCCAAGGACGTGCTCAGGCACGAAGTCCGCGCCGCCACGTCGCTGCTGGGCATCGACGAAGCCCGCTTGAAGGTCTACGACTTCGAGGTCCGCACCTTCCCGCAGATGCGCCAGGAGATCCTCGAGGAGATGATCGTCCTGCAGCAGGAGCTCAAGCCCGACTGCGTCATGATGCCGGCGCTCATCGACCTCCACCAGGACCACAAGACCATCGCCGAGGAGGGTCTGCGCGCCTTCAAGCGCACCACCGTGCTGGCCTACGAGATCCCCTGGAACAACCTCAACTTCTCCCACCAGGCCTACGTGCGGCTCGAGAAGCGCCACGTGGACAAGAAGGTCCGGGCGCTGGCCTGCTACGAGAGCCAGGGGCACCGCAACTACACCAACGAGGACTACATCCGCAACGTCGCGCTCACCCGTGGCATCGACGTCGGTCTGGACTTCGCCGAAGTGTTCGAGGTCTACCGCTGGATCCTCTAGCGCCCAGCCCCGCCGCCCCGCCGCCCGCATGACCCTGCCTCCTCTGAAGCTCGTCCTCACGGCCGCCGGCTGCCCCGGCGCGGCGACGCTCATCCGCATGCTCAAGGCCAACGGCGAGCGCGAGATCCGCATCGTCGGCGTCGACGCGCGCGCCGACGCCGTGGGGCGCTTCCTCTGCGACGACTTCGCGACCGTCCCGCCGGGAGCCGGCGACGACTACGTGCCGGCGCTGGCCACCGTGGTCGCGCGCGAGCGCCCGGACGTGCTCTTCGTGCAGTCGTCGGCCGAGGTCGGCCCGGTGGCGCGCTCGCGCGCCACGTTCACCGACCTCGGCGCCCGCGTCCTGGTCGCCGCGCCCGAGGCCGTCGCCCTGTGTGCCGACAAGGCGGCCATGTACGCGGCGCTGCAGGGCACGACGGTGCCGCAGCCGAAGTCCGTCGTGCCCGCCTCGCTGGACGAGTTCGTGGCCGCCGCCCGCGACCTCGGCTACCCGGACGCGCCGGTGTGCTTCAAGCCGCCGGTGGGCAAGGGCTCGCGCGGCTTCCACGTTCTGCAGCCGCGCGTCGACGTGGCCCGCCAGCTGCTCGCCGAGCGCGGCGGCAACCTCCCTCTCACGCTCGACGACTTCGTCGCCGCCTTCCGTGACCTGCGGCCCTTCCCGCGCCTGCTGCTCATGGAGTTCCTCGAGGGCCCCGAATACACGGTGGACGCGCTCGCCGGCGCCGGTGAGGTCATCCTTCACCAGACCAAGACGCGCGAGGAGATCAGCACCGGCTTGGCCATGGCGTTCAAGACCGTTGACCGCCCCGACCTCGTGCGGGTCTCCGGCGAGATCTGCCGCCATGCGGGCCTCGACTGGTTCGTCAACATCCAGTTCAAGGGCGACAGGCTGCTCGAGGTGAACCCGCGCGTGTCGACCTTCGTGTATCAGGAGGACTTCAACCTCCCGTACCTGGGCGTCAAGTACGCGCTGGGCGAGCTGGACCGCGAAGCGGTCGCTCTCGCCCAGGCCGCCGTCCGCCCATCGCGCCGCACGGTGCGCTACTACGACCAGATGTTCTGGGACGCCTGAGCGCATGCATATCCTCTTCCTGAGCCACTACTTCGTGCCCGAGAACAACGCCCCGGCGGCGCGCGTGCACTCCATGGCCCGCGAGTGGACCCGCCAGGGGCACCGCGTGACCGTGATCACCAGCGCCCCCAACGTGCCCACCGGGGTGGTCTACGAGGGGTACCGCAACCGCCTCTGCCAGCAGGAGTGGATCGACGGCATCCGCACGGTGCGCGTGTGGACGTACCTGGCCGCCAATCGCGGCCGCCTGCTGAGAGGCTTCAACTTCTTCTCCTATCTGGTCACCGCCGGGGTAGCCGGGGCGTTGTTGCGCCCGCGCGCCGATGTGGTCATCGCCACGTCGCCGCAGTTCTTTGCCGGCTGCGCCGGCGTGCCCGTGAGTCGGGCTCACGGCGCGCCCTTTGTCCTCGAGATACGCGACATCTGGCCGGCCTCGATCACCGCCGTCGGCGCGCTCAAGGAAGGCCGTGTCATCCACGCGCTCGAGAAGCTCGAGCGCGCGCTCTACGCCGCGGCCGACCACATCGTCGCCGTGGGCGCCGGCTACAGGCAGCACGTCCTCGAACAGGGTGTGCCCGACGCCAAGGTCGAGGTGGTCACCAACGGCGTCGACGCCGACCTGTTCGTGCCGCGCGCGCCGGACGCAGCCCTGCGCGCCCGCCTGGGCCTCGACGGCAAGTACGTGCTGACCTACGCAGGCACCGTGGGGATGGCGCACGGTCTCGACGTCGTGCTGCGCGCCGGGCACCGTCTTCGCGAGCGCGGCCGCGACGACATCGTCCTCCTCGTCGTCGGCGACGGCGCCCGGCGCGCCGAGCTCGAGCAAGCCGCCCGCGACCAGGGCCTGCGCAACGTCGTGTTCACCGGCATGGTGGGACGCGCCCAGCTGCCCATGTACCTGGCGAGCAGCGACGCCTGCCTCGTGCACATGCGCGACAAGGCGCTGTTCTCCACCGTGCTGCCGTCCAAGATCTTCGAGGACGCCGCGATGGAGAAGCCCATCATCGCCGGCCTGCGCGGCGAGGGGAGCGCCATCATCGAGGCCGCGGACTGCGGCATCGTGTTCGCTCCGGGTGACGACGCCGCGCTGGCGGCGGCCGTGGAGCGCCTCGCCGACGACCCCGAAGAGGGCCGCCGGCTCGGCCGCAACGGCCGCCGCTTCGTGCTCGAGCACTACGACCGACGCAGATTGGCGCACGACTACCTGGCGATCCTGGAGCGGGTCCGTACCGACCACGGGGCGCGGCCATGAGGACCTGCGCGGCCCCGCTGCCCGGTTGCGGCCGCCTGGGGTAGGATGTGCGGTGACCCTGACCCGGAGGATCGCATGAGCGCCAACGACAGCACCGCCGACGACGTAGGCTCCTGGATGACCGTGCTTGCCCGCAACTGGTGGGTCATCGCCGGCCTCGTCGTGCTGGGCGCCGTCGTCGGAGCCTTGCTCACCCTGACTTCCCCCAAGGAGTACACCGCCACGTCCTCCGTCTACATCGGGCAGACCACGGACGCCAACGGCAATCCCATGGCGGGCCTCAACTCCAACGTCAAGGCATCCACCCAGCTCATCTCCAGCCAGGCGGTACTCGCCGAGGCCGCCAGGCGCGCCGGCATGGGCATCACCTCCGGCTTGCTGCGCCGCGAGGTCACGGTCGAGACGCCGTCACAGACCATCAAGACGACGACCTCCGCGGTCAACATCGTCGTCATCGCTGTCACAGACACCAAGAAGGTGCGCGCCGCGGCCGCGGCCAACGCTCTGGCCGAGGTACTGCTGGAGCGCATCGGCGGCGGCGTAAACGAGAAGATCGCCCTCCTCGAGGCGCAGCTGGTCGAGAACAAGAAAGCCCTCGCCTCCTCGGTCGCCCGCAGCCACGCGGCGCAGCGAGGCCTTGTGGCCATCGCCGACGGCGGCGGCACGGCCGGCGAGAAGGCCGCCGCCGCCGCACCCTACGTGGCCATCGTGCAGGCGGCCGCCACCGTGCAGGAGGCCATCCAGTCGTACCTTCAGAAGACCGAGCTGATACTGCTGACCGCCAAGCAGGTCGAGCAGCCCCGGCTTCTGCACGAGGCGGCAATCCCCGACTCGCCGAGTGGGCCGGACATGAAGCTCAACGTCGCCGCCGGCGCCCTCGCCGGCCTCGTGATCGGCGTCTTCGTGGCCTTTGCCCGCCAGCGCCTCGCCGGGCGCGGCGCGCCCGAGGAGGCTGCCGGAGCCTGAACGCCCGTTCGGCGGCCCTGGTGGGGCCGCCACGTTCACTTCGTCTTGCCGAACAGCCTGCGGCGGACGGCCGCCCTCTTGAGCCACTGGATCCCCTCGGTGGGGTTAAGCTCCTTGGGGCAGGCCTCCACGCAGTTGGTGATCGTGTGGCAGCGGTAGGTGCCGCGCTCGTTGTCCCAGGTGGGCATGCGGGTCTTGCCGGCGTCGTCGCGCGAGTCGACCTCGAAGCGGTAGGCTTTGAGCAGCGCGGCGGGGCCGACGTAGTGGTCCTCGGTCCACACCGATGGGCAGCTGCTGTAGCAGGCGCCGCAGAGGATGCAGTCGATGGGCATGTTGAGGTGCCTGCGTTCGTCGGGCGACTGCGGGATCTCAGCGTCGGGCGTGTGCGAGTTGCGGATCAGCCAGGGCTTGATGAACTCGTACTTGTCGAAGAAGCCATCCATGTCCCAGACGAGATCGCGCACCATGGGCATGTGCGGCAGCGGCTCCACCGTGACCTTGTCGCCGCTGCGCAGATGGCGGATGTTGGTCTGGCAGGCGAGCCGGTAGCGGCCGTTGATGTACATGGCGCACGAGCCGCAGATGGACGAGCGGCAGCAGTAGCGGAAGGCCAGCGAGCCGTCCTGCTTCTCCTGGATGTCGAAGAGAGCCTCCATCACGGTGAGGCTGCCCTGCACGGGGACCACGAAGTCCTGGTAGTAGGGCCGCGCGCCGGCGTCGGCGTCGAAGCGCTTGATGTGGAACGTCACGTCGCCCATCAGTACTTCCTCTCCTGAGGCTCGAACAGGCCCATCTCGACCGGTCTGTAGTCGAGCTTCGGCGGTCCCTCCGGCCGGCAGGTCGCCACCGTGTGCTTAAGCCAGTCCGCGTCGTCGCGGGTCTCGAAGTCGGTGCGCGCGTGCGAGCCGCGCGACTCGGTGCGGGCCAGGGCGCCGCAGGCGGTGGCCAGAGCGACGTCGAGCATGCCTTCGAGCTCGGTCGTGCGGATCATGTCGATGTTCCACACCCCGCCGGTGTACCGCAGCTTGGCCTTCTTCAGCCGCTCTTTGAGCGCCAGCAGCGTGTCGAGGCCCTCCTGCATCTTGCCCTGCTCGCGGTAGATGCCGAAGTGGTAGCGCATGGTGACGGTCATCTCGGTGCGGATGACGTAGGCGTCTTCAGTGCCCTCGCGCGCCGCGATGTCGTCGATGCGCTTCTGGAGTCGGGCGGCGGCGGAGCCGGCGGCGGCTTCGGCCGCCGCCTTCCCGCCGCCCGACTTGCCCTGGATGAAGCCCACCACGGCGGTGCCGGCGCGGCGCCCGAAGACGATGGTCTCGAGCAGCGAGTTGCCACCCAGGCGGTTGGCGCCGTGCACGGTGACGCAGGCGCACTCGCCGGCCGCGTACAGACCCGGCATCATCGTCTTGCCGTCGACGTCGGTGTCGATGCCGCCCATGGAGTAGTGCTGGCAGGGCTGGATGGGGATGGGCTCGTAGACCGGGTCGACCCCCTCGAAATGGATCGCGAGGTCGCGCGTTCCGGGCAGCTTCTCGGCCAGCGTCTCCGCGCCCAGGTGGCGCAAGTCCAGGTAGACGAAGTCCTTGCCGCCGATGCCGCGGCCGGCGTCGATCTCCTGCTGGATGGAGCGTGAGGTGATGTCGCGCGGGGCCAGCTCCATCGCCGACGGCGCGTAGCGCCTCATGAAGCGCTCGCCCTCGCCGTTGACGAGGTAACCCCCTTCGCCGCGGCAGCCTTCGGTCATGAGGATGTGCGTGGTGTACAGACCCGTGGGGTGGAACTGCACGAACTCCATGTCCTTGAGCGGCACGCCGGCGTGGTACGCCATGGCCGCGCCGCCGCCGGTGCTGATGACGGCGTTGGTGGTGTTGGAGTAGGTGCGGCCGGCGCCGCCGGTGGCCATGATCACGGCCTCGCCGCGGAACTCCTCGAAGCCGCCCTTCGTCATGTTGTAGGCGACGACGCCCCGGCACTCGCCGTCCTCGACCATGAGGCCCATCACGAACCGCTCGATGTACATCGTGATCTGGTGCTTGTACGCCTGCTCCACGAGGGTGTGCAGCATGTAATGGCCGGTCTTGTCGGCGCCGTAGCAGGTGCGCGGGTAGCCGGCGCCGCCGAACGGCCGCTGGGCGATGCGCCCGTCGTCGAAGCGGCTGAACGGGCAGCCCATGTGCTCGAGCTCGTAGATCGCCGGCACGGCGTCGGTGGTCATCTGCAGCGCCGCCGCCTGATCGGCCAGGTAGTCGGAGCCTTTGACCGTATCGAAGGCGTGCTTCTCGGGGGTGTCGTCGTGGCCGTCGGGATGGTTGGCGAGGGCCGCGTTGACGCCGCCCTGGGCGGCTCCGGAGTGGCTGCGGCCGGGATGGACCTGGCTGAGGATCGCCACATCGAGGCCGGCCGCCTTGGCGGCGATAGCCGCCCGCAGACCGGCCAGGCCGCCGCCGACGACGATGAGCTGATGGTAGATCATCGCGCCGCCCCTCAGCTCACCCAGACCCAGAGGGCCCAGATGCCGTAGGCGATGGTCGCGATGCCCGCCAGCCAGAGCACGGCGTCGAAGACGCGGCGCCCGGCGACGTTGCTCAGGCCCCAGTCGAGCACGACCATGCGCAGGCCGTTGAGGGCGTGATAGACGACCGCCACCAGCAGCACGACGTCGTTGACGAGCACCGCGCCGCCGGCCAGCCGCTGGCCGATGTCGTCGAACGAGAGTCGGCCGATGTCGATGTAGTGCGTGAGCACGAGGTGCACCACGATGGTGGCGAAGACGAGCACCGCGGTGACGCGCTGGCCCAGCCAGGGCCACATGCCTCCGCGGTTGCGTTCCAGGACTTCGGAGCTCATGCCAGTCGCCTCCCGCGCCTAGAAGATGAGCCCGAGGGCTTTCCAGGCGAACAGCGAGAGCGCCGCCGCCGCCACGACCATGCAGACCCAGAAGACGGCCTTGTGCTGCCTGATGCCGACCCCGAAGTCCATGAGGACGATGCGCGCCCCGTTGAGGGCGTGGTACATCAGCGCCGAAACGAGCATGAGATCGAGGAACACGAGCAGCGGCTTGTCAAAGGTCTCGAACAGTTTGTCGAGCTCCACTGGTCCGCCGATGCGGCCCTGGGAGATGACCCAGATGTGGACGAACAGGTAGGCCGCCAGCACCAGGCCCGAGATGCGGAACAGCAGCCAGGCCCAGATGCCCATACCTTTCCACAGGCCGGCCCCCACATTGGCCGTGTCGCGCTCCCTCGCGCTCAAGATCGGCACCCCCTCGGAGGACACACGTATGGCGGGCGAACAGGAAGATCGGCTCCCACCGGAAGTCCATCGTAGAACGGCGCGCGGAGTCGAGGCAAACGCGGACTCAGCGCCGGCGGCTGCGGCGGCCGGCACGCGGCTGCGACGTGGCCGGCTTGGGGCAGGTGGCCTTCGCCGTGATCCCCGCTGCGGCGGCGGTGCGGATCCCCGCCGTCGACGAGTCCAGCGGCCCGAGCCTGACGCTCAACGTCGTCGCCGGCGCCCTGGCCGGCCTCGTGATCGGCATCGTCGGCGCCTTCGTGCGGCGCCGGCTGGCCGAACGCGGCGCGCTGGCCCCGGCGCCTCGCGCCAGACGCGCCCGAAACGGCGCGCCTGCGACCTACAGGTCGTAGGCGTCCGGCCGCCGGTTCTGCAGCGACGGGATCTGGCCGCGCACTTCGGCGATGCGACCGAGGTCGAGGTCGGCGATGCAGAAGCCGACGCCGTCCCGCACCTCGGCGAGCACCGCGCCCCACGGGTCGACGATCATGCTGTGGCCGAAGCACTCGCGCCCCGGCAGATGCTCTGCCACCTGCCCCGGGGCGACGACGAAGCAGCCGTTCTCGACGGCGCGGGCGCGCAGCAGTACTTCCCAGTGGGCCGCGCCCGTGTACGCCGTGAAGGCCGACGGCACGCAGAGGATCTGGGCGCCGCGCAGCGCGAGGCTGCGGTACAGCTCGGGAAAGCGCAGGTCGTAGCAGATCGTGAGGCCGAGCGTGACCGGCGCCGCAGGCACCGCGGTCTCGGCGGGGTCCCCGGGCGCCGCCTCGCCGGGGTCGATCTCCGCGGTGACGAGCTCCGTCCCCGGCGTCACGTAGTCCGATTCGCGGTACACGGTCGTGCCGGCGGTGAGGTCGAACAGGTGGATCTTGCGATACACCGCCAGCAGACCGCCGCGCGGGCCGAACAGCGCCGACGTGTTGAACACCTGGCCGGGCTCCGGCGAGGGCTCGTAGATCGAGCCGGCGAGCACGAAGATGCCGAGCCGCGTCGCCAGCTGCGCCAGGGCGGCGTTGCTCGGCCCGTCCACCGCCTCAGCGCTCGCGCGGATGCCTTCACGGCGGCCCTTGTAGGCCCACGTCTCCGGCAGCGCGACGAGGCGGGCGCCTGCGGCCACCGCCTCCTCCACGAGCGCCGTGGCGGCGCGCACGTTGGCGGGCCCGTCCCCGCGCGTGTTCATCTGCACGCAGGCGACGCGCAGGCTCACGCGGCGCCGTCCGTCATCGTGAGAGCGACGAGGCTCAGGATCTCCCACGCGACCGTGGCGGCAAGCGTCGCCGTGAGGTGCGAGCTGTCGAGGTCGGGGAGCACCTCCACGACGTCGGCGCCCACAATGCGCAGACCGCGGCAGGCGCGCAGCAGCGACAGCGCCTGCATCGACGAGGGGCCGCCGCACTCGGGCGTGCCGGTGCCGGGCGCGAACGCCGGGTCCACGAAGTCGATGTCGAAGGTGAGGAACGCCTTGCCGCCGGCGCGCTCCACGGCGGCCGCCACCGCGCCCGTCCCCAGCTGCGCGAGGTCGTCCCAGGGGATCACCGTGAACCCCAGGTCTCGCGCATCGTCCAGGTCGCCGGGGCCGTAGAGCCCGCCGCGCATGCCCATCATCGTGGAACGCGCGGCGTCGACCAGCCCCTCCTCGGTGGCGCGGCGCACGACCGTACCGTGCGTGAACTTCTCGCCGAAGTACTCGTCCCAGGTCTCGCTGTGCGCGTCGAACTGGACCAGGGCGACGGGGCCGTGCGTGTCGGCCGCGGCCCTCAGCTCGGCGAGGAGCACACTGTGGTCGCCGCCGAACCCGATGGGCACCGCGCCGGCCTCGTGCACTGCGCGCAGCGCCGTCGCGATCTTGTCGTAGGAACGGTCGGTGAAACCGGGCACCACGGGGGCGTCGCCATAGTCGATCGCCGAGAGGCGTTCGAACAGCGCCACGCGCTGGGCCATGTTGTAGTCGGGGCGGATCGAGAGCGACCCCTCGCGGATGGCCTTGGGGCCGAAGCGCGCCCCGGCGCGAAAGCTCACGCCGGTGTCGAACGGCAGGCCAACGAAGGCCACGTCCACACCGTCGAGATGCGTAGTGTGGGGCAGCCGCAGAAACGTGGAGATGCCCGCGAAGCGCGGCGTCTGCAATGGGTCTGCGGGGCCGTACCCCTTCATCTGCGCCTCCTGTCGTGGCACGTTTCCGTACTTCGGCTAGTCTACTGCGTAAACGTGTTGCGCATGATGGTCGCCACGGGGAAGCCCGTTTGCGACAGCGGCACTTGCACCCACGCTTGCCACTCGTGGTAGAATCGCGCCCACGATGACGACCACCGACATCAGCCGGCGTAGCGGAGCTGACGTGCGGGGCGCCGCAGGCGCACCGCACATCAACAGCCGCAGCACCTCGCGCCCCCGGCGTCGCTGGGCTTGGCGCGCGTAGCGCGCCCATTCTCGACATCCCGCGCGGGCCACGCCCGCACCCTCGGACCACACCACCGTGGTCTTCCCGTCCCCCCACTCAGGGAGTCACCAGACATGCATCCGCACCGCGATCGTGTTTCGAGAGGAGGTAGATCATGACCGAGCACAAGAAGAAGTTCGTCCTTGACGAGGAGAGGATCCCCAAGGCCTGGTACAACATCGTCGCCGACCTGCCCACGCCACCGGCGCCGCCGCTGCACCCCGGTACTCTCCAGCCGGCCGGCCCCGACGACCTGTCGCCGATCTTCCCGCCCAGCATCATCGCCCAGGAGGTCTCAGCCGAGCGCTACATCGAGATCCCCGAGGAGGTCCACCAGATCCTGCGTATGTGGAGGCCCTCGCCGCTGATCCGCGCCACCGGCCTCGAGAAGGCGCTGGATACGCCGGCCAAGATCTTCTACAAGTACGAGGGCGTCAGCCCGGCTGGCTCGCACAAGAGCAACACCGCGGTCGCGCAGGCCTACTACAACAAGATCGACGGCACCACGCGCCTCGCCACCGAGACCGGCGCCGGCCAGTGGGGCAGCGCCCTCAGCATGGCCTGCCAGATGTTCGGCCTCGAGTGCATGGTCTACATGGTCAAAGTGAGCTACCACCAGAAACCGTACCGGCGCAGCATGATGCAGCTCTGGGGCGCCGACGTGATACCCAGCCCCAGCGACCAGACCAACGCCGGGCGCGCCGTGCTGGCCGAGGACCCGGAGTCGCTGGGCAGCCTCGGCATCGCCATCAGCGAGGCCGTGGAGGACGCCGTCACGCACCCCGGCTCCAAGTACGCGCTGGGCAGCGTGACCAACCACGTGCTGCTGCACCAGACCATCATCGGTGAAGAGGCCATCCTGCAGTGCCAGGATGCCGACGCCTACCCCGACGTCGTCGTCGGCTGCGTCGGCGGCGGCTCCAGCTTCGGCGGCATCGCCTTCCCCTTCCTCCGCGAGAACCTCGCCGGCAAGACGAACACGCGGTTCGTGGCCGTGGAGCCCACCGCGTGCCCGACACTCACGAAAGGCAAGTTCGTGTACGACTTCGGCGACGAGGCGCAGACCACGCCGCTGTTCAAGATGTACACGCTGGGCCACGACTTCGTGCCGGCCGGCATCCACGCCGGCGGCCTGCGCTACCACGCCATGGCGCCGCTGATCAGCCATGTGTACGGCCTGGGGCTGATGGAGGCCGTGGCGGTGCCGCAGACCAAGGTCTTCGCGGCGGCACAGCTCTTCGCCCAGACTGAGGGGATCGTGCCGGCGCCGGAGAGCGCCCACGCGATCCTCACCGCCATCAACGAGGCTCTGGTGGCCAAGGAGGCCGGTGAGAGCAGGAACATCCTGTTCAACCTCACCGGCCACGGCTTGCTCGATCTCGGCGCCTACGACGCCTACCTGAGCGGCAAGCTCGAGGACTACGACCACCCCGAGGAGGCGATCGCGGCGTCGATCGCGAGACTCCCGAAGGTCGATTGACCAGCGTAGCCGGGTCAACGTGCGGGGCGCCGCCAAGCACACCGCACACTGAGCGGCTCACGACACGACGTCGTCACCCTCGCAGGTGACGATCGACGAGACGACGAAGGGCGGGGGGGCTTTTGCCCCCCCACCCTTCGTGCGTCATTCTTCGCGCGCGGCAAGCATCTCCGCGGCACGCACGCCCAGGTAGGCCTCCACACGACCGCCCGACGATTCCAGATCGATCCCCAACACGTCCTCGATCCGCCGCAGACGTTTGCGCAGGGTGTTGCGGTGCACGAAGAGCTCGGCTGCCGAGGCGCTCACCGAGCCACCGTGTCTGAGGTAGGTCTCGAGCGTGGCAAGAAGGATGGAGCGCGCATCGCGATCGGCGGCGCTGAGGCGACCCACGGTCGCCTCGCAAAGCTCGCGCAGCTGTTCGTCGCCGAGTGAGTCCAGCACCTGGTACCGACGTCCCAGATCCTCGAACACGACCACGCGAGATGGGGCTGACTCGCGGCCCGCGTGGTTCATCGCGACACGCGCCTGACGGGCGGCCCTCGCGACCTCGGCCGCCCCGGTCGTAGCGGCCGACACGCCCGCCTCGACGCGCTCCGCGTTGAGGCGGGCGGCGACGGCCGCGGCGATCTCGGCGACCGTGCGCGACACCGCTCGGGCGTCGTCGCAGCCGGGCAGGGGCGACAGCACGACCGCCTGCTCGTGGCTCCGCCTGGAGACGAACGGGAGCTTGCGCTCCTCGAGCTCGCGGTCGAGCGCCGCGAGCAGGGCGTCGCCCACCGCGTCTCCGACGGAGGGATGGTCTCTATGCGACCCACTGCCGACGCCGACCGCGAAGATCAGCACACGCCACGGCTCGGCGGGCTCGATGCCGTGATAGAGGAGGCGTTCGCCAAGCTCGACGTCTGTCCCGCGGGCGTGGAGGAGCATATCGAGCAATCCGGCTCGCGTGCGTCGCAGAGCCAGCGCCGCGTTTCGCCCAGTGGTCAGCTCGACCTCGAGAAGACGCTGCGCGAACGTCAGGGCAGCGTCCTCGAACTCGGAGATCAGGCTCCCTACCCCGTAGACGGCCATCATGACCCGCTCGATGCTTCCCTGGCTGCGGACCTCGCGGAAGGCGATGTGACGGCCGTCGAGGTCGATCACCGATCTTGGGGCGCCGAGGCTCACGGTCGCCCGATACTCGGACCAAAGACGGCGGGCGAAAGACTCGACAGGTCGCGTTCCGGCGCGGGCGAAGCGTGCTTCGAGGACGTCCCCGACGTCGTTGTAGAGGAGTGTGTCGGCGTCCAGAAGCTCTCCCAGCCGGCGCACGAGGCCGCCCGCGTCCTGGTCGGCCACCAGCACGTCGAGCAGCTGCCTTTGCAGGGCCACGCTGCGCCTCAGGCGATGCATGTCGCGCGAGGCCAAGGCGTTGAACACGTAGCTCGTGATGGCGCGGAACGGAGTGCCTTCGGGCACGCGCAGCAGCGGCAGCCCTTCTTCGTCGGCTGCCTCGAGCATCGCTGCGGGGATCTCACGGACGTAAGGTTGAATGGAGACGCCGACACCGACCATGCCGCTCTGCCTGAGCAGCTGCACGAGGTGCACGGCGACTTCCGGCTCGGCCTCGAACCTACGACCGGTGGTGAGAAGCAAGCTGCCCTCGATCATCCACGGTGTGGGATCGTCGAGGTCGCCCATGTAGACGGCCTCGACGACGTTGTCGAGACCGTCCCTGCCGGCGACGGCTTCGAGGTGCAGATCGGTCTGCTCCACAAGCTCGCGGATCGTCAGTACGTCGCTGGGTGAGCGATCGTCCACCAGTCACGGCCTCTCGGTGTGGTCCTGCCCTTTGCGCATGATACCAAGATGGGGTGCGGCTGCCGGAGCCATCGTTCCGCGCCCGGCTGCCTGTCACCTGTCTGCCGCCGGCTCGATGGCGACGGCGCGCACCGGGGCGCCGTCGCAGCCCACGAGGTTGAGGGGCAGCAGAACGAGGAGGGGCGTCACCCCGGGCGTGAGCGCCCCGGTGTTCGTCAGGTTCTCGGCGATGAAGCCACCGGCGTCCGCGAACATGTCGTGGATGGGGAACTCCTCGCCGCCGGTGAAATCGGCGTTGAGCGTGTCGATGGCGATCGTCCGGACGCCGGCCTCGAGGATCGCCTCCCCCACCTCGGCGGCGAGGTACGGGTGTTCGAAGAACCGCTTCGTGCCGGCGTACTGGTACCAGCCGGTGGCAAACAGGACGATGCGGCCCGGCGCGAGATCCGGCCGGTGCGGCTCGAGGTCGGCCAGCGTGATGCGCTCGCCGGACTCCTTGCCGGTGACGTCGACCACGAGCGCCGGGCCGACGGTGAGCTCGAGCGGCATCTGGTCGACCGTCGCGCCGTGGTCACGGAAGTGGAACGGCGCGTCGATGTGCGTGCCCGTCTGCGTACCCAGGTGCACGTGGCTGAGGTTGTAGCCGTCCGCGGCGACCGTGGTGGCCGTGAAGATCTGCGGCTCGGGGTCGCCGGGGTAGATCGGCGTGCTCTTAGTGAGCGGATGCGAGAGATCGATGAGGCGGGCGGCGGCTCCGCCCCCGCCCGCCTCGGCGCCCGTCATCCACCTTGGCAGCAGCACGTTCACAGCGTCGTCAGCGCCAGCACGGCCTTCTCTGTGTGCATGCGGTTCTCGCCCTGGTCCCAGAACACGCAGCAGGGGCTCTCGATGACCTCGTCCACCATGTCCTCGCCGCGCGTGCCCGGCAGGCAGTGCATGTAGATCGCGTCGGGCTTGGCCATCTCGATGACGCGCAGGTTCACCTGGTAGGGGGCGAAGTCGACAAGGCGCTGCTCCCTGTTCTCTGTGGCCATGGAGTGCCACGTGTTGCCGTAGATCACGTCGGCGTCCGTGGCGACCTCTTCCAGCTCCTTCGCGAAGACGATCTTGCTGCCGCTGAGCGCCGCCCACTTTTCGGCCACCGCGACCTGCTCGGCGTTCGGCTGATAGGCCTCGCTGGGCTGCGCCGCGTAGAAGTCCATGCCCATCATCGCGCTGCCCATCATCAGCGAGTGGCAGACGTTCCAGATGTCGCCGAGGTAGCCGATCTTGAGGCCCTTGTAGGCGCCCTTCTTCTCCTTGATCGTCATCAGGTCGCAGAGGCCTTGGCAGGGGTGCGTCTCGTTGGTGAGCGCGTTGACGACGGGGTTGCGCATGTACTGCGCAAACTCCTCTACGACCTCCTGGCCGAAGGTGCGGATGAAGAGCCCGTCACAGTAGCGGTCGATGATGCGCGCCGTGTCGCGGATGGGCTCGCCGCGGCTGGTCTGCATCTGGTCGGGGCTCATGTAGAAGGTCTGGGCGCCGAGCTGCGCGGCGCCGGCCTGGAAGCTCACGCGCGTGCGCGTACTGGGCTTCTCGAAGATCATCGCGAACGTCTTGCCGCGCAACGGCTCGAAGACCTCGCCGGTGGCGCGCTTGCGCTTGAGCTCGATGGCGGTGTCCACGAAGTAGCCGACCTCTTCGGGGGTGAAGTCGGCGAGCTTCAGGAAGTCCTTGCCCTTGAAGTGATGCTGCATGGAGTTCTCCTCTCGCTCAGCCCGAGGTGAGCTGGACGTTCTCAACGGTGTCTCCGGCCAGCGTGATGAGGGCGCCGCGCAGCAGGCCCTCGCCGTATTCGCTGCCGGGGTTCACCGACACCGTGCGGCCGATCCGCGTCTCGCCGCGCGACTCGTGAATATGCCCGTGGAGCGAAAGCAGCGGCTGGTACTTCTCGATCGCGGCGCGCACGGCGGCGCTGCCGACCCCGGCCATCACCGGCGTGCCGCCTGAGGTCACGACCTTGGGCGGGTCGGTCGTCCAGTCGAGCTCGGCGGCTGTGTCGAGCGAGCTGTCTTTGGGCGGCGCGTGGAAGTTGAAGATGGCCCGGGCGAAGTCGGTGACGCCGGCGACGATCTCCTCGAGGTGCCGGCCGAGTTCTTCGTCCGGCACCTCACGCGGCGTCTTCCACGGCGTCGGGTTGCTGAGGCCGCAGCTGAGCAACAGGTGCTCGTCGTCGTCGATGATGATGCGCTTGCCCTCGCAGTTCACGACGTTCTCGCGCGAGTGCTCGTCGAGCGCCTCGAGGATGTCCGGCGCATCGTCGTTGCCGCCGGTCATGTACATCTTGATGCCGCTGCCGACCAGCCGCTCTTCCGCGAGGTCGATCCAGCGCCCGAGACGCTCCGTGGCGAGACGGTGATAAGCGGCATCCACGAGCGCGGGGTCCGCGCTCATGGCATCGTACTCGTCGGGGGTGACGATGATCGTGTACGAGCCCAGCTTGCCGGCGCGCTTCTCGAACTCGGCGACCTCACCGCCTCCGTCCAGCTCGTGCGTGATCGACTGGATCGTGGCGCGGTACTTGCCGCCCCCGAAGTCCAGGATAGGGACCACCATCTTGCCGGCGATGTCGCCGCCGAGGATGAGGACGTCCACGCCGTAGAACTTGCCCGCGTTCACGAACTTGCGATACGTCGTCTCGGAGCCATGGACGTCCGTCATGAAGAAGAGCTTAGTGCTCTTCCCTTTGCTCTTCTTGCCGAACAAAGCCATCGTCTTCCCTTTCGTCGCCGCCGCGAGGGCTGCGGGCGGGCGAGGGCGGAGCTCCTGGCGAGCCCCGCCCCGCGTCTCCCATCGTGCGTTGCAGCCGGTTTCTACCCGGCGCCGGTCACTCCTCCGGCACCTGCTTGAAGCTGAGGTCCACGTCCACGCCGCGGCTGCGCTGCACGGACTTGGCGATGTAGTACACCACCAGGCCGCTGAGGAAGACGATGACGTTGAACCAGATCATGCCGGGGTGACCGTACAACCCCGCGCTCGGGTCGCGCAGGAACACCCACCCCATGAACCCCTGGGCGATCACGCTCAGCACGCCGATGATGGTGATCACCGGGACGCCCAGGATGCGCTGGTTCACAGCCGAGGTCTCGAACACGTCCGGCAGCCGGTACGGGAGCAGGGCTGCCGAGATCGAGATCAGGATGAAGCTGAGGATGAAGCCGAAGATGCCCACCAGCGTCGCGAACAGGTCGGTGAACACGTAGATACCGAGCGCGATGATACTGGCGATGCCCATCGTAAGCAGCGAGTTCACCGGGGTGAAGCGCTTCTGGTTGACCTTCTTGAACCAGCTGGGCAGCAGACCGTCGATCGAATACGCGAAGATGTTGCGCGAGCCGTTGAGGATCTGGCCGGGCAACCACGCGTAGCTCCAGAAGATGAAGCCGAACAGGATGATGAACGCGATCCAGATGTTGTTGCCGACGAACGAAGCCAGCTCGGTGAACGTCGGCGCCGAGTCGAGGCCGAGGCCGGCCGGATCGGCCCAGCCAAGCTGGGCGAGGAAATTGTAGCCGACGGCGTGGTCGACGACGAAGACGCTGATCAACACGCCGATGCCCACGATGAACAGCGTGGCGGGCATGGACCAGAGTTGCAGCTTGCGGGCGTTCTTGACCTCGCTGCCGATGTACGCGGAGGAACTCATGAAACTGAGGTTCAGGTAGATCCAGGTCATGACCATGAGCGTCCAGAACAGCGAGGTCGGAGCCAGGCCGGTGTAGCCGGCCTCCTTCGCCGACGTCGCCACGTACGCGGATGGGATCGCCTTGCCCGAGACCGCACGCATGTGGTCGTTGAAGGCGTGGATGGTGTCGGCCGGGACCTTGCCGATGAACACTGCGACTGTCAGCACGGTGCTGGCCACGGCGAGCAGGATGAGGATGTTCTGGATCCGGAAGTACGTCTTGGTGCCGAGCGAGAAGACCACGATCAGGAGCACGATCAGGCAGGTGCCGAGGATGAAGGTCCCGGCCTTGGTGGTGAACCAGTTGCCGATCGACGTGAGCGTCGAGTTGCCGGTGTAGATGCCCATCGTGCGGAAGAACGGCGCCAGGCCGTAGCGCGCCAGAAATGCGCTGGGCACACCGCCGTAGAAGAACCACCACATCGTCATGTTCCAGTTGGACATCATGCCGAGCGCCGGGCCGAGGACACGGCTCACGTACACGTAGTCGCCGCCGGAGCGCGGCATCGCCGAGGCCAGGTAGCCGTACACGAGCGCCAGCGGCAGGATGACCACGACGCAGATGACGGCCGACCATGGGAGGCTGGCGCCCGGATAGAAGGCGGGCCCGAACAGGAAGAGGAAGAGCAGCAAGAGCCCGATGCTCGTGAAATTGATGTTGTACGCGAGCACGTCCCACGTGCCCGCGGTCCGGATGAGGCCGCTCGCCTTGCGCACGAATACCTCTGGCTTCTTGTCGGCCGGTGTAGACACCCTCACACCCCCAGTCCTGGTTGCTTCGGTCGCGGCCGAGCATCGGGTGACCCCGGCCGGTCAGCTCTCACGTCAGTCAGGTCTCGAGCGCACACTCCTTCCAGACAGCCGTCAGGGTCAGTCGGTCTGGGCGTAGGCTCGGATCGGCGAGCCGTCGCCGCCGGCCACGTTCAGCGGGACGAACGCGCAGAGGTAGGTCCGGCCGACGTCGAGCGCGCCGAGGCCGGTCAGATTCTCGACGACGAGGACGTCGGCCCCGAGAAGCGCGGCATGCGCGAAGGTCGTTGGGCGGGCGGTCCCGTCGACGTTGAGAGCATCGGTCCCCACGAGGGTGACGCCGCCGGCCGCAAGGCGGCGAGCGGCGGCGTCCGAAAGTGAAGGATGACGCTCGGCTTCGTCGGTTCCCCAGAAGCGGTCCCACCCCGTGTGCAGCACCACGGCGCAGCCGGCGACGTCGCCGGGGAGCTGGGCGGCGATGTCCTCCCACGAGATCGCCGTCTCCGCCTCGAGGTCCAGGCGGACGACGTAGGCCTCGAGCACGAAGCGCTCCAGCGGGTACTCGTCGATCGTGCGGCCGCCGGGGATGTAGTGGCTGGCGGCGTCGATGTGGGTGCCGCTGTGGGTGCCCATGCGCATCAGGGTCACCTGCCACGGCGGCTCGGCCCCGGCCGTGGCCAGCTCGACCGGCGGATCGCCCGGAAAGACGGGCATGCCGGTCTCGAGACGCCGGCTCAGATCGAGGAGACGGCTCACGGGATCCGCCACCTCACGCATCTCTGAGCAGCGGGAACGTCATGCAGTGCGGCCCGCCGCCGCCCTTAAGGATCTGCGTGAGCTCGGGCGTGATCACCTCGAGCCCGAGCGCCTCGAGGCGCGTGTTGACGGCTGCGTTGCCGGCGAAAGTGAGCACGCGCCCTTCGCCGAGGCACTGGATGTTGCAGTGGTGTTTGAAGACGCCCTCGGCGGGAACCTCGATGAGCTCGAAGCGACGCTTCTTCAGCATCTTGAGGAAGAACTCTGGCATCTGGTCGATCGCACAGACGGCGACGCCGGGCGCCACGATGTTGAAGGCCATGTCGAGGTGCAGGTTCTTGCTGGTGAGCTGCACGGCTCGCACGGTGTAGCCCAAGGGCTCGAGGATCTCGGCGGCGTTGCGCACGCCCTCCCAAGTGGTGCGGGCGACGACGCCGTGGACGATCGTCGCCTCGTCGAGGAACCAGAAGTCCCCACCCTCGAACGCGCCCCGCGAGATCTTGCCGATCACCGGCAGGCCGAGGTCGCGCACCTTGCGCTCGTAGTGGATCTCCTCACCCTGACGCGCGGGCTCCTTGAAGCTGCCGATGAGGACTCCCTCCGCAAGGCAGGCCCCGAAGTCGCGGGCGTAGACCATGTACGAGAGACCCGGCACCGGGTCCATGAGCTCGACCTCGACGCCCGCCGAGCGGTACGCCTCGACGAAGTCCTGATGCTCCCGAGCCAGCACCTCGAGATCGGGCACCTCGCCGTTGGCGAGGACGCCGCGAGTGATCTCGTTGATGGGCTGGAAGCGAAAGTACGCAGGCGGGCAGAGCAGCACCTTGCGGAGTCTACCCGTCGAATTCATCACGAAGCCCTGTTCACCCATGCGGCGTCACTCCCGGACGGAAGTACAGCCGACGGCCCGTCGACGCTCGCTGTCGGCGCGCGGTCACCCTCTGTGCGCACAAGGCTACGGGCGCGCGGGGCAGACGGGAAGTGTCGGATTGCACACGAAACGGAGCGTTGTCGATGCGTCTGCACATCGGCTCACGCGCCGCTGGCTACGGGAGTCGGATCAGCGGCTCCAGGCGTTGGAGAAGCAGGCGCGCAAGGCCCTCCTGGGTCACATGCTCGTCCGCGTCGATCAAGGCGGCGTCGGGAGGATCGCCGATGGCGATGGAGACCCCGGCGGTCCGTAGCAGGCTCTCGTCGGCGGCGGAGTCGCCGCAGGCCACGATCCTCTCGCCGGGCACGCCGAGGTGCGCGGCGACCAGCCTGAGCGCGTCGCCCTTGTCCGCGCCGCCGTGCAGGACGTCGACGATCCCGTCGCCGGCATGATCCATGCGAAGGCCAGGACGCCAGGTGGCAGCGAGCCTTGGGAACGACTCCGCCACAAGGGCCGGGTCACCGGCGAGCACGAGGCGGGTGATGGCGGGAAGAGCGGGGAGATCGAGCGCCGCGCCGCAGGCGGCCGGCGCCAACTCGCGGCGCTCGTCGCGGTCGTACAGCGTCACCGACAAGCCAAGGCCGAAGGCCTGGCGGACGATGCCGGTGGCGGCGTCGACGGGGATCGTCAGGTGTCTCAGCCACTCGCCCGTGGTCGCATCGACCACGAGCGCGCCCTGGTAGCACACGTAGGCGAGAGGGTCAGCGCAGAGCGTCGTGGCGGCCTTCATCGCGCTGTGGAGAGGACGGCCGGTGCACACGACCAGCCGTGCGCCGCGCGCGTCGAGAGCTGCGAGCGCCTCGACGATGCCGGCCGCGGGCGACCCATCTTTCGCGATCAGGGTGCCGTCCAGGTCGCAGGCCAGGAGCGCCGTGATCTGCGGCCGATCAGTCACGGCGCCGGGCCGGGCGCGCCCGCGCTCTCCGCCGGAACGTCCCGATCGAGCACGGACGACAGCGGCCGCCCCGTCAGTGACTCGATGCGGGCGGCGATGACACGCGCGGCCTCGAGCCGCGCACGCGCTGCGTCCAGCGCCTCGGGGTCGCTCGCGAACAGGGCTGCGGCGCGCTCGCGTTTGCCGTCGAGATCGACTATCCGGCTGCCCACCGTGAGCTTGTCGGCGAGGTACAGCACCTCGCGCTCGCCGGGCAGGTCGGGAGGCGGCCCCGGCAGCTGCATGTGGTAGCGGACGACGGCAGCGACCCGCGGGTAGCCCTCGGCGTCGAGCACGGCGGTGCCCGCCGCGGCGTGTGCGGAAGCTCCACGGACGAGGTCGTGGAGGAGGGCGGACGCCTCGAGCAGCTTCAGATCGAGACACACGCCGGAGGTCCGTAGCGCCGCCCCGAGACGGCGCGCGACGTCCGCGACCGCCGCCGAATGGGCGACGACCGGCGCCGGCGTCCCGAGACGCGCCAGCAGCTCGCGGCACGCGACCGGCGCCGGGACGCGCTCGCGGGCGGCCAGCTCCGCAAGACATTCGTAGGCCGCCGCGTCGTCCATGTCGAGGAGTACATTGGGATCGTCGACCCGCACGTCGCAGGCTCCGGCGTCCCCGCGCATGAGCAGTGCCTTGAGGCCGCCCTCCGGCTCTTCAACGAGGATCGGGTCGCGCAGCGACGCAGGCACCAGAGGCGGATGCCCACGCTCGGCGTCGTGGACGGGATAGACGACGCCCGCCGCCGTCTCCTCCGCGCTGCGGGCCAGGAGGCCCAGCGTCTCGCTGCGGACAAGCGCGCAGTCCACGGGATGGACGAAGAAGGCGCGCACATCCCGGGGCAGAGCGCGCAGCCCGCAACGGACCGACGAGTACATGCCGTCCTCGAAATCGCGGTTGACCACGTAGCGCACGCCATGCTCGTCGAGAAGCGGCGCCACGCGCTGGGCGCCGAAGCCGAGTACGACGATGACCTCGAGCCCCACGTCGCCGTAGGCGCCCGCGACCCTGAGGACCGCGGGCACGCCGTCCAGCGGGAGCAGCGGCTTGAGCTCCCGCATGCGTGACGACAGCCCCGCCGCCAGGATGATCCCGGCAAGGGCGGCGGCGTTCACCCCTCCATCGCCGCCCGCACGCTGATGAGCTCGGCGGTGATACTGACGGCCAGCTCCGCCGGGGTCTCCGCGGCGATGGCGATGCCGATCGGCGAGAAGACCCGGTCAAGGTCGTCGGAGGAGAAACCATCCGCCTTCAGAGCCCTGAAGATCTTCTCGCGTTTGGAGGCGCTGCCCATGAGGCCGATGTAGCCCGCCGGCGTGCGCAGCGCCTGCTCCAGCACCGAGAAGTCGTGGGCATGCCCGCGCGTGACGATGACAATGAAGCTGCGAGGGGTGATCGCGAGTCCCGCGAAGGTGTCGTCGAAGGATTCGAGGAGGACCACGCGGGAGGCAGCCGGGAAACGCTCCGCGGCGGCGAACTCGGGACGATCGTCGAGGACCACGACGTCGAAGCCGACAGCCCTGGCCACCGGCGCCAGCGCCTGGGCAACGTGCCCGGCGCCGCAGATCACGGCCGTCGTCGTCGGCAGCAGCGCCTCGACGGACACCGCCCTGCCGTCCGGCAGCTCGGCCGATCCATGGACGGCGATCTTGCCGGCCAGCGCACGCAGCTCCGCCGGCGCGCACGGCAGCTCACCCAGCGGATCGGCCCCGTCCTGGAGCAGGCAGTAGCTGACCTCGGTGGGCCCGGGTTCTGCGGCGAAGAACGTGGAGAGCCACGCCGCGCGGCCGTCCGCGCGCGCCTGCGAAAGGGCGCCCAGCAGCGTCCGCAGACCGGTGTCGCCGGCCGCCACGAAGGCGACGAGCACGGCCGCGTGTCCCCCGCAGATCATGGTCGGCCCCGAGACCGACTGACCCGTGAGCTCCACGACGCTCACGTGCGAGCGGCCGGCGACGATGGCCTCCGCCGCTTCCCGCATCATCGTCGCTTCGAGCAGTCCGCCGCCGATGGTGCCCGCGATGGAGCCGTCTCGCCACACGAGCATCTGCGCCCCAGCGGCCCTCGGCGTGGATCCGTGCTGCGCGACGAGCGTGACCAGGGCGAACGGCTCGCCGCTCTCCAGCAGGCTCAACGCCTCGTGCAGGATCTCACGCATGTGTCAGCCGGCCCCCGGCAGCCGCACCGTGACCACCGCGCCGCCCTCTGGGCGATCGGCGGCCTGGATGATGCCGCCCTGGGCTTCGACGAGCCCTCGGGCGATGGCGAGGCCGAGGCCGACGCCCTGCGTGCCCCGCGCCGCCCGCGAACGGTAGAACCGGTCGAAGATGAAGGGCAGGTCGATGGGGTCGATGCCGGGGCCGCTGTCGGCGACCGTCAGCGTGGCCCAGCGGCCGCCGGAGGCGGCCGCGACGGCCAGCACCACGCGGCCGCCCTGCGGCGTGAACTTGAGGGCGTTGTCGAGCAGGTTGGCGGCGACCTGCAGCAGACGGTCGCGGTCGCCCTTGACTGCCACCGAGGCCAGATCACCGTCGAGCGTCACGCCCTTCGCGGCGTAGACGGTCTCGGCGCGAGCGATGGCGTCGCGTCCCACGTCGGCCAAGTCGAGCCTCTCGTGCTCGACGCTCACGTCTTCGCTCTCCAGTTCGTTGAGGCTGCGGAGAGCGCCGAGCAGGCGCCCCAAGCGCTCGACCTCGGCGCCGATCACGCGTAGGTTCTCCGGCGTGGCCGGCAGCACGCCATCCTCGAGGGCCTCGATGCGTGACTGGATGGTCGCCAGCGGCGTGCGCAGCTCGTGCGAAAGGTCGGCGGTCATATCGCGGCGCCACTGTTCGTCGCGCGCCAGGCGGTCGGCCATCGCGTTGAACGCGGTAGCCAGGGCTCCCACTTCGTCGTCGGCGCGCGGCGACACGCGCACCTCGAGGTTGCCGCCGGCGACGTCCTCGGCTGCGTCCGTGAGCTCTTCGAGCGGCCCCGTGATCCGGCGGCTGACGAACAGGCTGATGACGAAGGCCAGAACGGCCGCCACGAGCGCCGCGATCACGAGGTTGCGGGTTAGCGCGGTCTGGTACGCCGACTCGGCGGCGGCCCGCACGTTGCGCGGCGCGTAGATCTCGGCGGTGGCCACCTGCTGCCCGTCGACCACCAGCGGGTAGCTCTGCACGTCGAACTGGTCGCGGCTCAGCGACGTGGCCTGCGGGGCGGGCGTGGCGCCGGACGCGCCGGCCCCGCCGCCGCCCATCATCCCGTTGCCGCCACCCATCATGCCGCCCATGGTGCCGCCGCCCATGTGCCGGCCCTGCACCGTGAAGAGGAGCTGCCCCTGGGGCGAATACACAGCCACGTCGACGTTGTTGAGAAGGGCGATCTGGCTGAGTGCGTAGATCGCCGCGGCGTCCCATCCGTCGGGGGCCTTGTAGGTCTGGGTGAGAGTGTTGACGACCGCCTCGTTGCGGGAGCGCTGCACCTGGTTCAGGTAGTTGTCGAAGCGGCGGCCTCCCGCCACGAAGACGATCGCGGCCACCACGACGATGGCCAGCAGCGCCACGAGCCCATGTGTCAGCGCCAGGCGCAGCCGCAGTCCGCGCTTCACTTCTGCTCCTCGGCGAACGCGTAGCCGCGGCCGTAGACCGTGAGGATCAGGCGAGGATCGCGCGCGTCTTCGGCAAGCTTGCGGCGCAGGTTCTTGACGTGGGCGTCAATGGTGCGCTCGTACCCCTCGTACTGGTAGCCCTGCACCTTGTCGACGAGCTCGAAGCGCGTGTACACGCGCCCGGGGAAGCGCGCGAGCGTCTGCAGCAGCCGGAACTCCGATTCGGTGAGGTCGACCGGCGCGCCGTCGAGGGTGGCGCGCCGGCGGGCGCTGTCGACGACCAGCCGCCCGCCGGCGCGCTCCAGCAGGTCTGCCTGAGGTTCGGCGTCGCTGCGCGCCCGGCGCAGCAGGGCGCGCACGCGCGCCGTGAGCTCCCGCGGGCTGAACGGCTTGGTGAGGTAGTCGTCGGCGCCGAGCTGCAGGCCCTTGACCAGATCCTCTTCGCCGTCCTTGGCGGTGAGCATGATGATGGGCACGTCGGAGGCGGCGCGGATGCGGCGGCACACGTCCTCCCCGGTCAGGCCGGGAAGCCCGAGGTCCAAAACGACGAGGTCCGGGCGGCGACGGGCGAAGTCGGTAAGAGCGTCCTCGCCCGTCGCCGCCCTCACCACCATGTGCCCGTCGCGCTCCAGATAGCTTTGCACCACTTCGGCGATGCGTGCCTCGTCCTCGACCACAAGGATGCGGGTGGGGGTGCTCATGGGTCCATCCTACCCGCTGTCTGATAGGATGCCCGCACGCCCAAGGAGGTCCGCCCTGCCCAACCTCAAGGTGTATCGAGCCGCCTGGGTCGTGGCGCTCATCCTCGTCGTGATCTCACTTTTCACGCTGGGCAGACCCGACACCCCCAAGCTCAGCCTCGAGCCCGTGTCTTTCGACGGCGAGCAGACGGCCGCCGACCTTCGCACCATCGTCACCGGCTACCCCCAGCGCGTCGCCGGCAGCGACCCCGACAACCGGCTGGCGCTGTGGGTCGTCCAGCAGTTCAAGCAGGCCGGCCTCGAGACGCACATCGACGGCTTCGCGGCGACGATCAACGGCAAGGCCGTGGCCCTGCAGAACATCTGGGCGCTCTCCAAGGGCGACGCCGCGGGCACGATCCTCGTGATCGCCAATCGCGACGCTCCCCCTGTAGCCACGCAGGGAGCCAACGACAACGCCTCCGGGGTCGCGGCGCTGCTCGAGCTGGCACGGTCGTTCACGGTGACCGCGCACGACCACTCCATCATCTTCGTCTGCACCAGCGGCGACGCCTACGGCGCGCTCGGGGCGCGGCGCTTCGCGGACGAGCACGAGATCGACGACCTGTACGCGGTGATCGCGCTGCGCGAGGTGGCGACACGCGATCCCGCCGGCATCGGCCTCGACGGCTGGAGCCCCGCCCCCATGGTGGCCCCGCCCTGGCTCTGGCTGCTGACGGCCCCGGCGGCCCGTGTGAACGCCAATCTGGAGGCGCTCTTGCCCACGGTGCCGGGCCAGGTGCTGCGCCTGGCGGTGCCCACCAGTTCCGGCAGCCAGGGGCCTTTTGTCGCACGCGGCGTCCCGGGCATCACCGTCTCGGCCGCGGGCGCCGTAGCGCCGCCGCAGAGCGACACGCTCGCCAACGTCTCCACGGAGACGCTCACCAAGGTCGGCAGCACGGTGCAGGCGATGATCATGGCGATCGACGGCACGACGAGCCCGGGGGCTCGCAGCGGCGGCACGATCGTCCTGACGCGCAGCCGCACCCTGCCCGGCGGCTCCCTCGCGCTGATCCTGGCGGCGTTTCTCCTACCGCTGGCAGGCGTGACCGTCGACCTGTTCGCGCATTGCCGGCGGGCGCGCATCCAGCTCCGCCCGGCCGTGGTGCGCTCGGCGCTGCACCTGGCGCCGTGGCTCGTCTTGCTCGCCATCGTCTATCTGGCCAACCTGCTCGGCCAGCTTCCCCGCAGCCCGGGCGCCGTCATCCCACCCGGGTCCCACGTGGTCGACAATCCACGCTACCTGCGCGTGGTGATCCTCGTCGCCCTGCTCGTCCTGGCCTACGGCTACGCGGTGACCGTCGCGCGACGCCTCGAGCGGCGCGTGGCCACCGATCCGCGGGCGACGATCTTCATCGCCCACGCGTTCCTCGTGCTGGTCGCCGTCCTGGCGCTGCTCATCAACCCCTACGCCGTTCTGCTGGTGCTGCCCGCCGCCATCGTCTGGCCGCTGGCGAAGCCCGGCGGCTGGGCGCGCTCCATCCTGCCGGCCTATGCGGGGCTGATCATGATCCCGGTCGTGCTGGTCTACTACGCAGCGCTGCTCGGGATCGGATGGAGGGTCTGGTGGTACTTCTTCCTGCTGCTCGAGAACCGCACCATTCCCGCGTCGGCGGTGCTGCTGGGGGTACTGTTCCTCTCCGCCGCCGGCATCCTCGCGCACACGCTGCACGAACGGGGGCTGGCGCCGGGCGCGCTCACCTGGCCGGCCATCGACAGGCGCAACCCCAACCGCATGAGCGACGAGGAGTGGGCGGCCGGCCTCGGGCTGGAGTCGCCGCGCGAGCGGCGCAGGGCCAGCCGGCAGCGCAAGCGACGGCCGCGGCGGCCCGACAAGCGCTGATCCGCACAGACGAGGGGGGCGGGCGCCACTGGCGCCCGCCCCCGTCGTCCTCAACGGAGTTGTGTGGCTCCGCGCGTCAGTACTCTTCCTGCGAAAGCGACTCGTCGATGGTGCTCTCGAGCTCGTCGTCCAGCTTGACGCCGTCGCCTTTAGGCACCGGCTTCTCGCCGCTGTCGCGCGAGAGCAGGGCCGCTTCGCCGCTCATCATGGCGTCGAACGCCTTGGATTTAAGACGGGCGCGCGTCTCTTCGATCCGGCGGCGCATCTCGGCTTGATCGATGGCGCCGCCTTCGCGCGCCGAGGGCTCTTCTTCGGCGACGGGCTCTTCGGCCGCCGGTTCCTCGACCTGAGCTTCTTCGACCGCAACCGCCGCGACGGCGCCTGAAGTGATGTCGGCGACGAGACCCTCAACGGCCTCCCTCACTCGAGTTTGCTCGGCGACGGGTTCTTCGGGCACAGGCGTCTCTGCCGCCGGCTCCTCCACCGGCTCCTCAATCACGACCTCGTCAACCGCAGCTTCTTCGACGACGGCCTCTTCGACGACGGCCTCTTCGGCAGCGGCTTCCTCGACTACAGCCTCTTCGGTCGCGACGGACGCGAACGGGTGCGCGATGTCGGTCTCGACGGCGGCGCGAGTCTCCTCGATGCGCGCCCGCAGATCCTCGGAAGCGGTCTCTTCGGCGATCGCGGGCTCCTCGAAGGCCGGCTCCACCACGGGCGGTTCTGCCACGGCGGTGGCCGTGCCGGCGTCCCAGAGGCGCTCGCCCTCCGCCTCGGGAAACTCGACGGGCGCCGCCGGAAGGAGCTTCCCGGTCGCACCGCCGATCAGTTGCTCGCGCAACTCGCGGCCGCTCTTGGGGGCGAACAGCATGGCGACCGCCGCCCCGATAGAGAGCCCGAGCAGGATCTTCATGAGCCGCTTCATCGCTGCCTCCTTGACCGGTGCCCAGCGTCTCGCCAGCCGCACGGACGCGCGGAGCCGGCTGTGTGTACTTCGGAAGAATGGAGCTTGGACTTCATCAGTGTACAGCCCTGTATACGGTCTGGCGCAGTTCAGTCCTGCACGCGGGGGTCACGCCAGCCGCTGCACCGTGACGCGATCGTCCTGCCCGACGCTCACCAGGACCACCCACTTCACGCCGTAGCGCTCCGTGATCTCGGCCGACGTCTCGCCGAGCGCGGCGCTCACGTCCCTCCCCAAGAAGGCCATGAGGGGCATCATCGGCCGGTGCTCGATCTGCACGCGCACGCCCTCCTCGGACTGTTTGAGGAGGATGGGCTCGGAGCTGAGCTGCCGCAGCTGCTCCATGCTGGCCGGCGTCAGCTCGATGACGCCGCGGGCGCCGGCGACGATGCGCGAGGACTCGTCCAGGTCCTGCTTGACGTGCCGTGCGTACCACCACACCACGGCCAAGGCGATGAGCGCCACGAAAAGGAACGCCAGGACGACGATGTAGACCTTACCCATCCCTTTCCCCCTGGTCCACTTGGTCTGCCTCCCCGGCCGCGGCCCGCCGCTTGTCTTCTTCGAGGCGGGCCGTCATCTCGCGTTCCACCCCGCGTATCGGCACGTAGTAGCGGCGACCTGAGAGCTTGTCGGGCAGATACTGCTGCTCCACCCAGCCGCCGTGCCCGTGCGGGTACTGGTAGCCGACACCGTGGCCGAGCGCCTTCGCCCCCCGGTAGCTCGCGTCGCGCAGGTGCGGCGGCGGCGGCTGGTTGCCCTCGCGCCTCACGTCGTCGAGCGCCGCGTCCACGGCCTTGTACGCGGCGTTGCTCTTGGCCGCGAGAGCCAGGTAGGCCGCCGCCTGGCTGAGGTTGATGCGACACTCGGGCAGGCCCACGAACTCGACCGCGCGCGAGGCGGCGACGGCCACCTGCAGCGCCTGCGGATCGGCGTTGCCGACGTCTTCGCTGGCGAAGACGATCATGCGCCGAGCGATGAACTTGGGATCCTCGCCGCCGGCCAGCATCGACGCCATGTAGTAGACGGCGGCGTCGGGGTCGCTCCCCCGCATGGACTTGATGAACGCCGAGATGGTGTCGTAGTGCGAGTCCTCGCGGTCGTAGGAGACAGGGCTCTTCTGGGCGGCGTCGCGGAGGTCGTCCACCGAGAGGGCGACGGGCGTCGTGCCGGCGCCGGGGCCGCCCGCCGCGGACCCGCCCGTCGCCGGCCGGGCAGCCGCGGCGCGCGACCTCCAGGCGGTCTCCAGGGCGTTGAGCGCCACGCGCGCGTCGCCGCGCGAGATCCCGGCAAGGAACGACAGGCCGCCCTCGGCCAGAGTGACGCCCTTGTCGCCCAGACCGCGCCCGGCGTCGCCGAGCGCGGTCTGCACGACCCGCTCGACGAGCTCTGGCGGCAGCGGCTCGAAGCGGTAGAGCTGGCAGCGCGAGATGAGCGCCGAGATGACCTCGAAGTAGGGGTTCTCGGTGGTCGCGCCGATGAGCGTCACGACGGCGTCCTCGATGGCCGGCAGCAGGGCGTCCTGCTGGGCCTTGTTGAAGCGGTGGATCTCGTCGATGAAGAGGATGGTGCGCGCCGCGCTGAGGGCGCGCGCTTCGCGCGCGCCCTGGATCGCGGCGCGCACATCCGCGGTGCCCGAGTTGACCGCCGAGAGCTGCACCAGCCGGGCGCCGGTCTCGGCGGCGATGAGCCGCCCCAGCGTGGTCTTGCCGCAGCCCGGCGGCCCGAAGAAGATCATGCTGAACAGCTCGCCGCCCTCGATGGCGGCGCGCAGCACAGTGCCGGGCCCCACAATGTGTTCCTGGCCCACGAACTCGGCCATGTTGCGCGGCCGCATGCGCGCCGCCAGCGGCGCCTCGGCCGCGACCTGCTCGTCGCTCATCGAGAAGAGGTCCATGGCCACCAGTCTAGCCGCTATTCGCGCTCTTTCTGCTACTATCGACAGCCATGCGGAATGTGCTCGTCCTCAACACCACCTACGAGCCGCTCAACGTTTGTAGCGCGCGGCGTGCCTTGGTGCTGCTGTTCAAGGGCAAGGCCGAGGTCCTCGAGCAGTCCGGCGCCGCCTTTCGCAGCGAGCGCGCCACCTACGAGTTGCCCCACGTGATCCGCCTGCAGAGCTACGTGCACGTGCCGCGCCGCGCCGCCGCTTCGCGCATCTCGCGGCGCGCCGTGTTCGCCCGCGACAGGCACCGCTGCCAGTACTGCGGCAGCGACCGCCATCTCACCGTCGACCATGTGGTGCCGCGCTGCAAGGGCGGCCCGGACACCTGGGACAACCTCGTCACCTCGTGCGCCCCGTGCAACCGCAAGAAGGGTGACCGCCCGCCGCAGCAGGCTGGGCTGCGTCTCATGCACAGACCGCGGCCGCCCGAGCCGGCGTCCTTCATCTTCATGCACGTGGACCACATCCACGAGAGCTGGCGGCCGTACCTGAGCTTCGCGTCCTGAGAACGAGAGCGGGCGGGCGGCGCTTCCGCCCCCCCCGCCCGCTCTCGCGTCTCAGTCTCCGTCACCCTCCCGGGTGACGCCCCTCCGGCTCGCGCGATCTCAGGCCTCGACCTCCGAACGCCGACCGCGCCGGCGCACGAGAAGGACGACGATCGCCAGCACGACGAGCACAGCGAGCACTATCGCGGCGATCGTGCCGGTATTCGAACTGGGCGCCTGCGTCTCGGCGGCGCCCGGATGCACCGCCACGTACGAATCGGGCTGCGTGTTGTACCACCAGGAGCCCTTGTCCTCGTTGGCGCGCACCCAGCCCGTCCACTTGCCCTTGTTGGCGGCCTGCAGATTGAGCCCGTACACGAGTGGGATGTAGGGCGATTCCTCGTAGACGATCTGCTGCATGCGCTGCACGATCGCGATGCGCTTCTGCAGGTCGATGGCGGTCTGCTGCTCGAGGAACAGCTTGTCGTACTCGGCGTTCGACCACATGCAGTCGCTCCACGCCTCGATGGAGCCCGTCGTCATGACCGAGAGGATGAAGTTGGGATCGACGTCGCCGCCCCATTCCCAGACGAACACGTCGTAGTCGGGGGCATACTGATCGCCGACGTAGTTGTACTGCCGATCGCCGAGGGCCGCTTGGTCGATGACCTGGAAGTTGATGTCCAGGCCGATGTCCTCGAACCAGCCGGTGAGGAGCTTGGCGCTGCTCTGATAGCCGGGCGAGCTGCTGGGGGCGAAGAGACGCAGCTTGATGTCCTCGCCCTTGTACTCGCGGATGCCGTTGCCGTCGCCGTCGGTGTAGCCGGCCGCGTCGAGGGCCGCCTTGGCCTTCTCGAGGTCGAAGGTGTAGGCCTGGTCCGCCGGCGGCGTCCAGTGGTAGTCGGCGGTCTTGGCGTAGAAGTCGCGATTGACGATGGTGTCGGCAGGGAGCGCTTCGCCGCCGTAGGCGATGGCGACGATCTTCTCCTTGTCGACGGCCCACTGCAGCGCCTGACGGAAGGCCGGGTCCTGCAAAGCGGGGTGCCCCGTCGATTTGGGATAGACCTTCTTGTCGGCGCAGTTGAAACCGAGTTCAACGTAGCCGATGGTGACGCCCCGGATCGACTCGAGATCCGGCTCGTTGTTGAGCGGATCGACCTGCGCCGGCGGGATGTTCTGGGCGCTCTGGAGGGCGCCGGTCTTGAGGTCCTGCGCCATCGTGTCCTGGTTCTGGTAGGTCTGGAAGATGACCTCGTCGACCTTGGGCGCGCCCCTCCAGTAGTCTTTGTTGGCGACCAGGCGATAGTAGCTGCCCTTCTTGACCTCGACGGTCTGGAAGGGGCCGGAGCCGACGATCGGTGTTGGGTTGGTGAAGCTCTTCCCGGCGTCCGCCGGCTTGATCTTGCTCCAGATGTGCTCGGGCAGGATGGGGAGCCAGAGCCCGAGCATGTTGGCTTTGGGCTTGCTGCAGGTGAACACCACGTTGGTGTCGTCCGGGGCCTCCACCTTGTCGATGAAGTTCATATAGTCGATGAACATGCCCATCTTGTTCTGGATCACGTAGTTGTACGTGAAGGCGACGTCGGCGGCGGTGAGCGGTTCCCCGTCCTGCCACTTGGACTTGTCGGTGATCGTGAAGGTCCAGACCTTGCCGTCGGGCGAGGTCTCCCAGGCAGTGGCGAGACCGACGCCGGGGACGTTCGCATAGTCGCTGGCGCGGAAGCCCACGAGCAGCTCGTAGTTGAGCGCCCAGATCTCGTAGGACGACGACTCGTAGCCGATGAAGGGATTGAGGTTATCGGGGTCGTTGGTCCAGCCGAGGTGCAACACGGTCTTGCCGGCGGCCGGCGACGGACTCTCGCTGCCGGCCAGTGCTGAGCCGAGGCCGCACACCAGCCCCACGGCCAGCAGGGCGACGACCGCGCTCGCAAGCGCCCGACGGCGCCCCATCCTCCGCTTGCCTCCCATGTCCGCTCCTTCCTGTCTGCCCCGCCGTTTCATACCAGGGCGACGCTGTGAGAATGACGCGGAGCAGCCGGCTTTCCCCCATAGGTAGACCGCACCCCGGCTTCTACTAAACCACGAATGCGACAGCGAGGCCAGAGCCTCGGGATGCTATACTCCGCCGCGTGATCATCGACGCCAGCAGAGAGCCTCGTCTGCAGTTCGGGGACTCGCAGCCCTTCGCCGTCGACTGCTGCGAGGTGCTGCGCGACGTCGAGCGCTCGACGCTCACCAACATCATGCTCGGCGGGGCCGCGCTGCCGCTGCCCGTCGGCGCCCGCGTCACGCTGTGGGCGGGGCCCAACGTCGTGTTCGTCGGCAAGGCCGTGGACGAGCACAGCGTCCTCGACCTGCTCTCCACCGAGAGCGACGCCGAGCTCAGCGACGACGAGACCATCTGAGGCCGGCGCCGGGGAAGGATCGCTTGTGAAGGGACTCGTCCTCAGCGGCGGCGCCGGCACGCGCCTGCGCCCCATCACCCACACCTCCGCCAAACAGCTCGTCCCCGTGGCCAACAAGCCCGTGCTGTTCTACGGCCTCGAGGCCATGCGCGCGGCCGGCATCGACGACGTCGGCATCGTCGTCGGCGAGACGCGCGCCGAGATCGAGGCCGCGGTCGGCGACGGCAGCCGCTTCGGGCTCCGCGTCACCTATCTGCCCCAGGAGGCCCCGCTGGGCCTGGCGCACGCCGTCCTCATCGCCGAGGAGTTCCTCGGCGACAGCCCCTTCGTCATGTACCTCGGCGACAACCTGCTCAAGGAGGGCATCGCGCCGTTCGTGCGCGAGTTCGAACGCAGCGAGCCGGACGCGCTCATCCTTCTGCAGCGCGTCGACGAACCCAGCGAGTACGGCATCGCCGAGCTGCGGGACGGGCGCGTCGTGCAGCTCGTCGAGAAGCCCAGCGAGCCTAGGAGCGACCTCGCCCTGGTGGGCGTGTACCTGTTCACGCCGGCCGTCTTCGAAAGCGTGAAAGCCATCACGCCCTCCGCCCGCGGCGAGCTCGAGATCACGGATGCCATCCAGCACATGATCGACCGCGGCCTGCGCGTCGAGCCGCACACCGTCACCGGCTGGTGGAAAGACACCGGCAAGCTCGAAGACATGCTCGAGGCCAACCGGCTCATCCTCAGCACCATCGAGAGCGACGTGCGCGGCGAGGTCGTCGAGTCCACCTTGGAAGGCGCTGTGCAGGTCGGCGAGGGCAGCGTCATCGAGCGCTGCACGGTGCGCGGACCCGTGGTGATCGGCGCCGGCTGCCACCTCAGCGACACCTTCGTCGGGCCGTACACGGCCATCAGCGACGGCGTCGTCGTCGAGTACGCCGAGATCGAGCACTCCATCATCCTCGAGAACAGCCGCATCTGTCGCCTGGGAGCGCGCATGGCCGACAGCCTCATCGGGCGCGACTGCGTGATCGCTCACAGCGAGGCGCTCCCCGTGGCCTACCGCTTCATGGTCGGCGACTCCAGCCGGATCGGCATCCTGTAGGCACGGGCGGGCGAAGGAGGCACCTCACCATGATCGACGGCGTCATGACCAAGAAGCTGAAGGTGATCCCGGACGAACGCGGTCACCTCATGGAGTGCCTGCGCAGCGACGACGACCTGTTCATCAGATTCGGCCAGTTCTATATGACCACCACGCTCCCGGGAGTCGTCAAGGGCTGGCACCTGCACGACGAACAGTGGGACAACATCGTCTGCGTCAAAGGCATGATCAAGCTCGTGCTGTTCGACGGCCGCGGCGCCGACGGCCCCGCGGCCGCGCCGGGGCACGAGCCCTCGGCGACCGTCGGTCAGCTCCATCAGTTCTTCCTCGGCGAGCATCACCCGCTGCTGGTGCGCGTACCGGCCGGCGTCTGGCACGGCTGGAAGTGCGTGAGCCCCGCGGAGGCGTACATTGTCAACGCGCCCACCGAGGTTTACAAGTACGACGACCCGGACCAGAGAGAGCTCCCGCACGACACGCCGGCGATCCCCTACGACTGGGGCGTCCAGCTGCGCTAGGCGCAGCCGGCGAAGCGATGCTGCGCTGGTTCGTCACGGGCGCCGGCGGCCAGCTGGCCACAGCTTTCGCCGAGACCCTCGCGGGCGAGGTGTTCCTCAGCGGGGAGGCCGCGCTCGACATCCGCGACGCGGATGCACTCTACGCGGCCGTGCACGGCTTCGCCCCCGACATCGTCCTCCATACGGCCGCCTACACCGACGTGGATGGCGCCGAGGCGGACCCCGCCCTCGCCGAGGCCGTCAACGTGGAGGGCACGCGCAACGTGATGAAGGCCGTGCGCGGCACCCACACGACCGTCGTGTACTTCAGCACCGACTACGTGTTCGACGGCGCCAAGGGCAGCCCGTATGTGGAGAGCGACCGCACCCACCCGCTGGGCGTGTACGCGCGCACCAAGCTCGCCGGCGAAGAGGAGGTGCTGACCTGGGCGCGGGGCATCGTCGTGCGCACCGCCTGGCTCTTCAGCGACACGGGGAAGAACTTCGTGAAGACGATCCTCGGCGCCGCGGCCCAGAAGGCCGCAGCGGGCGAGCCGCTCAGGGTCGTGGACGACCAGGTCGGCTCGCCCACCTACGCCGGCCACCTCGCCGCGGCCGTCGATGAGGCGCTGCGCCAGGGCGTCGCCCCCGGCCTGTACCACATGGCCGGCAGCGGCTACTGCTCCTGGTGCGAGCTGGCCCGCGAGGTGGTGCAGCTCGCCGGCATCGACGCCCGGGTCGTACCGATTACGACCGCCGAGCTGGGCCGGCCGGCGCCCCGGCCGGCCTTCTCGGCGCTCGCCAGCGAACGCCCCATCCCCCGGCTGCCGCACTGGGCGGCCGGCGTGGCCGAGGCGGTCGACAGGCTCATCCCGCTCGGCTGACCGGCCGGCGCCAACGACAGGGAGGCGACATCGTGAGACTCGTAGTCACCGGCGGCGCCGGCTTCATCGGCTCCAACTTCGTGCGTTTCATGCTGCGGCGCTACGACGATCTCGAGGTCGTCAACCTCGACAAGCTCACCTACGCCGGCAACCTCGAGAACCTGCGCGACATAGAGGACGACGCGCGCTACACCTTCGTCAAGGGCGACATCTGCGACGCCGCCGTGGTGCGCGCGGCTCTGCGGGGCGCCGACGCGGTGGTCAACTTCGCGGCAGAGACACACGTCGACCGCTCCATCAGCGGCCCGCAAGATTTCATCAGCACCGACGTTCTCGGCACGCACACCCTGCTCGAGGCGGTGCGCGAGCTGGAGATCGCGCGCTACGTGCAGATCTCCACCGACGAGGTCTACGGCTCCACGGAGACGGGCTCGTTCACCGAGGAGTCTGACCTGGCGCCATCCAGCCCGTACTCCGCCAGCAAGGCCGGCGCGGACCTCCTCGTGCTGGCCTACCACCGCACGTTCGGGACGCCCGTCCTCATCACCCGCAGCTCCAACAACTACGGGCCCTGGCAGTATCCGGAGAAGATCATTCCGCTCTTCATTACCAACGCCATCGACGAGCAGGCGCTGCCGGTGTACGGCGACGGCCTCAACGTGCGCGACTGGCTGTACGTGGACGACAACTGCGCCGGCATCGACGCCGTGCTGCGCAAGGGCGCCCTTGGTGAGGTGTACAACATCGGTGGTGGAAACGAGGTCAAGAACCTCGCGCTCACACGCCAGATCCTCAAACTGCTGGGCAAGAGTCCGGAGCTCATCCGCTTCGTCACCGACCGCCCCGGGCACGATCGCCGGTACTCGATCGACTGCGGCAAGCTCCAGGCCCTGGGCTGGCATCCGGCCACGCCGTTCCAGACCGGCCTCGAGCGCACGGTGTCCTGGTACCGCGACAACCCCGGCTGGTGGCGCAAGATCAAGTCGGGGGAGTGGCGCGAGTACTACGAGCAGCAGTACGCGGAGCTCGGCTGAGACAGGGCCGACGCACGCGCCCCGGGTAGGCTCACGGCACGTTCCACACCGGCGTACCGACGTGCACGCGGTCGAAGAGCCAGAGGATGTGAGCGTTCGAGAGCCGCGTGCAGCCGTGCGAGTAGTTGCGCGGGTAGCGGCTCAGCAGCCAGGGCTCGTTGGTGCCGTGGATCGCGTAGGCGCCGAGATAGCGCATGCGCCGCGGCCCGTAGGGTCCGTACATGCGGGCGTCCTTGGCATAGATGTGGTAGTGCCCGCGCGGCGTCGGCAGGGACGGACGCCCGAGGACGCAGTCGAACACGCGCACGACCCGCCCGCGCTCGTAGTAGTAGAGCTTGTACTGCGAGAGGTCGATGAGGATGAGATGGGGGTACTTGCTCGGGACGCCGTACGGGTTGCTCGCGTCGAACACGCTCACGCTGCACACGGCGCTGCTGCCGGCGACGTGCTCCACATCCGCGGACACGTGGGCGCGCAGCCGCTGGCGGCCGGCGTCTTCCGGCCGCCACACCCACTGCGCCCGCGAGTCGTCGCCCAGGGCAAGCGACTGCAGGACGCGCCACTGGCGGGCCGCGCCGTCCCACTTCTGGAGATCGACCGCGCCACCCGGATGAGCCGGGGAGACCTGGACACGCACGCTCACGCGGTCGCCGGTGAGGACGGTCCCCGCGGACGAGGTCGAGAGCACGACGCGCGGCCACACGCTCACCGTGGCCTCGGCGCTGGCCGCTGCGTAGGTCGCGTCGCCGGCGAACTCCACGCGGTAGGTCACGGTGCGCCGCGAGCGGGGCTCCCAGCTCGCACCGCCGTCGGCGTCGGTCGTGAGCGTCCGCAGCCAGACGAACGCGCTCTCGCCGGCGTATCTGCGGGCGACCTGCAACGGGGCCCCAGGTGCGCCTATGTGCGCGACGACCTTGGCGGAATGGTCGCTGCGCACGGCTGTGGGGGTGGCGGTGAGCGTCAGCCCCGGATCGGTGGAGCCGGTCGAGGGAGCGCCGTAAGCGCCGGCCGCGAACGCCACGCCTGCCGACCCGACGAGCACGAGCAGCAGGGCAGAGACCAGGAGCGAAGATGCCTTGTTCAGCGGTGCGTGCACGGAACCCCCCCGGTGAGTCGCCCGATCTGGGCGGAGTGTACGGCCCGCCGCGGCGTCAGTCGACTTCCGGCTCCCGCGGAGCCTCGGTTGCCGCGGCGGGCAGCTCGGAGGGCTTGAGCACGCGGCGGCCCCAGGCGAAGCGACTCTTGTAGTAGCTCGAGCTGTCGAGAGACGAGAGCGTGACGCCGTCCGTGGAACCCGTGGAGTGGATGAACCAGCCGTCCCCGAGGTACAGGCCGGCGTGGTAGATGGACTCAACGTCCGACTTCGGCCCCTCGGGCCCGAAGAAGATGAGGTCGCCGCACTGGAGATCCTTCCGCGTGACGCGCGGCTTGGCGCGCTCGGCCATGTCGTGCGCGCCACGCTCGTTCACCGTGATCGGATAGTCGAAGTGCATCTTCATGACGTAGAACACGAAGCCTGAGCAGTCGAAGCCGCCGGCGGCCTGCGCGCCATACGGCGAGTTCCTGGTCGGGTACTCGCCGGCCCAGATGTAGGGATAGCCGATGTACTGGAGCGCGAAGCGCGCGATCTCCCTCTGACGCTCGCTGAGCGGCGGGAAGACGATGCTCTTGTAGTCGGCGAGGCCGTACAGCATCCACTCGCCGCTCACCGCGTAGGCGCGCCAGAACATGTAGGCGACCTCTCCGCGATCGATGGCCTGGTTGGGAGTGACCTCGTGCCCGTCGGCGCCGGAAAGATGGTTGTAGCGGAGTTGCAGCTGCCGGGAAGCGACGACGTAGGGAAGATAGGCGGGCGCGTCGGTCTTCCAGCCGTCGTTGGGCTGCCAGCGCGACGGCTTGAGGCTCGTGAGCAGGGTCCAGTCGGACGATGCATACCGCTCCTCGAGCCAGCGGACGATCGCCACCTCCGCCTGATGGGCCGGCACCGGGTCCTGCGGCCTGAAGGCGCCCTGCGCGTCAAGGTTCATGTAGCCGTGATCAAGCGCCACCTGGATGACGTCGTAGTAGCGGTCTTCCTCGGCGACGTCCTTGACGGCGACGGCCTTGACGTGCTCTCCGTAGTTGCCGGAGGCCAGCACCAGGGAGCGCGCCAGTAGCTCGCGGGTGATGGCTTTCTCCGGCTTGAAAAGCTCGCCGTAGTCGTCGAGGACCTTGTGGCCCGTGGGGCCGCGCTCGGTGACCGCCTCGATGGCGCCGTGCGCCCAGTGCGACTTGGGCACGTCGGTGTAACTCTGGGCGCGGGCGCGCGGCGCGGCGACAGCCGCGGACGCGACCGCGCACAGCGCGAGGGCGATGATGACGAGGGATCTGTGCGGGAGTCTGGTCATGTTCCAGTCCTGCTATCGGCACGCCGGACGGCGTCTTGAGCGCCCGCGGGGCCGTGAGACGGCCCCACGGGCTCATTCGCCGCCGGCCGGGGCATTCCTCATGCGGGAGCGTCACACGGTAGCAGGCTGAGCGGCGAACGTCGCCCCGCGGCCGTCGCCGGCCCCGCGTGCCGGCCTCAAGAAAAGGGGAACGCCGCCGATGCCAGAAGCAGGCAGCACCGCGACGACGCGTTTGCCCCGCCTGGGCGGGGCGCGTATCCTGACCCGAGGCACGAGCTGACGCCTTTCCTCACATGAACCCTTCTCGCCTCACTTCACACCGCTACCGCCGCCGCGACGAAGACGGCAGGCCATCCGCTCGGCCACGCCGCGCCGCGCGGCTCGGGCGCCGGGGCAAGCTGGCGCTCGCCGGCGCCCTCGCCGTCCTCGCGCTGCTGGTCGCCGCCGGCCCTGCCGGCGCCTGGTCGTCCGACAGTGACTTCCTCATCGACGGCCACGGCTGGGGCCACGGCATCGGCATGTCGCAGTGGGGCTGCTACGGGTACGCCAAGCACGGCTGGGCCTACAAGGCCATCCTCAAGCACTACTACACGGGCATCACTTTCGGTGACGCCGCGAACGTCGACATCCGCGTGCGGCTGCGCAGCGGCCTGAGCGCGGTCAAGGTGAGCTGCCCGAGCACCTACACGGCCACGGGCACCGGGAGCCCGCTCGAGATCCCCGCCGGCGCGACGGCGACCACGACCTACGCCAACGGCGCGTACCGCGTGGTCGCCGGCGGCGTCCGCAAGGACTTCAGCGCCCCGGTCACCTTCACCCCCAACTCGGGGGCGCTGCGCATCCTCACGGCGACGGACCTCGGCGACACGGGCCCGTATCGCGGCGCGGTCCGCGTGGTGCGCAGCGGCGGTTCGCTGATGATGATCAACGACGTCCCGCTCGAGAGCTACCTGCGCGGCTCCGTGCCGCACGAAGTCTCGCCCTCGTGGCCGGCAGAGGCTCTCAAGGCGGCCGCCTGCGCCGCGCGAGCCTTCGCGCTCGGCTCGCGCAAGCCGAGCCAGCCTTGGGACGTGTACTGCGACGTACGCAGCCAGGCCTACGTGGGCGTCGGCATCGAAGACCCGCGCACCGACGCCGCCGTGCAGGCCACCGCCGGCGTGGTGCCTGTCTACAACGGCAAGCCCATCCTGGCGGTCTACTTCTCGTGCTCCGGCGGCCACACCGAGAACATCGAAGACGGCTGGCCCGGCGCCGCGCCCATCCCCTACCTCAAGGGCGTGGACGATCCCTACGACTACTACGGCTCGCTGCACGACTGGGGCCCGCTGCGGCGCACCGCAGCGCAGCTCGGCGGCCCTATTGGGGCCGCAGGCTCGCTGCGCGCTGTCTACACAGTGAAACGCGGTTCCTCGCCGCGCATCGTCAAGGCCGCCCTCATCGGCAGCGCCGGCGTGAAGTTCATGGACGGCAACGAGCTACGCATGAAGCTCGGTCTCAACAGCACCTGGGCCGTCTTCACGAGCATGTCGATCAGCCCGGCGCCACGCGACCACGCGAGCGTCAGCCCTGGCGGCAGTCTCACGCTCACGGGCCGCATCTACCCCGCGCTGGCCCCCGGCGCGACGGTGAAACTCGTGTTCTCCTACGACGGCAAGTGGCGCAGCCGCAGCGTCACCACGACGCGCGCCAACGAGAACCTCGGCGGTGGCTACAAGGCGACCTACTCCGAGTACAGCGAGGGCATCAGCCCCGCGCAGACCACCGAGTACTACTTCTCCTCAGGCAAGGCGCACACGCCCACCATCACCGTCACCGTCACGTAGGCGCGGCGCCGGGCGGCGCGCCCCGCGCCGCGGCGGGTCCTGTCCCGCGACCGTTGTCCGCACGCGTACGCGAAGCGACCCGGGCCCGGTAGGGGTGGGCCCGGGTCGCTGCTCGCGCCTTCCGGGAGGCAGCGCGAGGCAGGAAGTCCGCGCCGCCGGAAGGACGGGTCAAGCTCCGTCGGCGCTCACATCTCGCGTTCGTCCCAGCGGAAGAGCTCGGCCGGCGCAGCCGGCATCTCGTGGCGGTGGATCTCGCCCTCGACCATGTAGAGCACGTCTTCGGCGATGTTGGTGGCATGATCCGCCAGGCGCTCGAGGTACCGCGCCACGCTGAACAGGAGCACGATGGCGTCGAGGTGCTCCGGGTCCGCGCGGATGATCTTCTTGAGCTCCTCGATGAGGTCCCGGTAGAGCTCGTCGATCTCGTCATCGGAGGCCAGCACGCACCGCGCCGTGACCGCGTCCTGCCGCACCAGCGCGTCCAGCGCCTTCTCGAGGATGTTCCCGGTGAGCTCCGCCATGACTGCGAAGCCGCCGGGCACCGGCACCGGGTGCTCCTGGGCCAGCGAGATGGCGCGCTCTCCGATGTTCGAGGCGAGGTCGCCGATACGCTCCAGCTCGCTGTTGATCTTGATGACGGCGACGAGGAAGCGCAGGTCGCTGGCCACCGGCTGGTAGAGCGCCAGGATCTTGAGGCACTCCTCCTCGACGTCGACCTCCTGGTCGTCGATCAGGATGTCGGTCACCATCACCCGGTGACCCTTGTCGGCGTCGCGATTCTCGATGGCCTGGAAGGCCAGGCGCAGGTTGTTCTCCACCAGAGCTCCGAGGGCCAGGATCTTGCGCTTGAGCCTGTCGATCTCGCGTTCCAGATGTCTCATATGATCCTCGGGCTCAGCCGAAGCGGCCGGTGATGTATTCCTCGGTCTGCTTCTCCGCGGGGTTGGAGAAGATCTTCGTCGTCGGCCCGAACTCGACGATACGGCCCTGGAAGAAGAAGGCCGTGTAGTCGCTGACGCGGGCCGCCTGCTGCATGTTGTGCGTGACGAGCACGATCGTGTACTTGCTCTTGAGGGCGAGGATGAGCTCCTCGATCTTGGCGGTGCCCACCGGGTCGATGGCCGAGCAGGGCTCGTCCATGAGCAGTACGTCGGGCTCGGCGGCGATCGCCCGCGCGATGCACAGCCGCTGCTGCTGCCCGCCGGAGAGCGCGTTGCCGGGCTCGTTGAGCTTGTGCTTGACCTCGTCCCAGATGGCCGAGCGCTTGAGCGCGTCCTCGACGCGATTGGAGAGGTCGGAGCGGCTCAGCCGGTAGTGCTGGCGCAGACCGTAGGCCACGTTGTCGAAGACGGTCATCGGGAACGGGCTCGGCTTCTGGAAGATCATGCCGATGCGCCGGCGCAAGTCGAGCAGGTCTGTCTGCGACGACAGGACGTTCGAGCCGTCGAAGAGGATCTCGCCCTTCGCCTTCTGGTCGCGGTACAGGTTGAAGATGCGGTTGTAGGCGCGGATATGGGTCGACTTGCCGCACCCCGACGGGCCGATCACGGCGGTGACGCGGTTCCTTTTGATGTCGATGGTGTTGGCGAACAGCGCCTGCTCCTTGCCGTAGAAGAAGTCGAGGTCACGCACGGCGATCTCGGTGGGCAGGGCGGCGAAATCCTCGCCGGCGCCGCGCCGGTCCTCGGCCACCTCGAGCCGGGGCGGTACCACCGTCGCCTGGCTCTGCATCTGTGACGGTCCGTCCACTGTTATCCCTACCATTGTTTGCCTCGCTGGAAGAGGAGTCTGACCAGGATGTTCATGCCGAGCACGGCGATGATGATGACGAGCGCCCCGCCCCACGCGAGTTCCTGCCACTGCGGGTACGGAGAGCCGGAGAAGTCGTAGATGGTCTTGGTGAGGTTGGCGACCGGGCCCCCGAAGAAGCCGCCCGGTCCGAACAGGCCCGTCATCCAGTACGGGCTGCTGAGAACGGTGAAGAGCAGCGGCGCCGTCTCGCCGGCGACGCGCACGATCGCGAGCGTAGCGCCGGTGATGAGTCCGCCGCGCGCCGCTCTACAGACCACGCCGAGCGTGACCTTCCAGCGCGGCGCGCCCATCGCCAGGCCCGACTCGCGGATCTCGTTGGGCACCAGGTTGAGGATGTCCTCTGTGGTGCGCGCCATGACCGGCAGCATGATGAAGGCGAGCGCCACCGATCCCGCCAACCCAGAGTAGTGCTGCACCGGCCTCACGATGGTGGCGAAGGCGAAGACGCCGACGATGATGGAGGGCACGCCCATCACCACGTTGGCGATCATGCGCACCGCCGTGGCGACACGCCCATTGCGGCCGAACTCGGCGAGGTACACGCCGCCCAGGAACCCCATGGGGATAGCGATAAGAGCGGCGACCCCCGTGATCACGAGCGTGCCGACGATGGCGTTGGCGAAGCCGCCGGCGGTGGACGTGACGTCCTGCGGCGTAGGCTGAGTGAAAAACGCCCAGTTGAGGGCGCCGGCCCCACGCCGCACGACCTCGTAGACGATGAAGGCCATCACCGCGATGCCGAACCAGGCGCCGATCCAGGACAGCACCTTGACGACGAGGTCCGTGGCTTTACGCCGCGCGATGGAGCGGCGGCGCGGCGGCGCGGCGCGAACGTCTGTCACGGCGTTCATGCCCGACCTCCAGTCGAGCGCTGCACGCGGCGCAGCCAGACTTGCGCGAGGATCTGGAAGACGACGGTGATGAGGAAGAGGATGAGCCCGAGCTCGATCAGCGCGCTGACCTGGATCTTGTCGGTCGCCTCGCTGAATGTGTTGGCGATGAGCGAGGCGATCGAGGTGCCCGGATCGAACAGCGAGCGCGGAATCGACGTGTAGACGCTGCCGATGAGGAAAGCGACCGCCATGGTCTCGCCGAGGGCGCGGCCGAGGCCGATGAACACGGCGCCCACGATGCCGCTGTTCGCGTAGCGCAGGCTGATCTTGTGCATGACCTCCCAAGTGGTGGAGCCCATGCCGTAGCCCGCCTCCTTGGTGACCTGCGGCACCATCTTGAGCACGTCGCGGGATACCGCGGTGATGAACGGTAGCACCATGAAAGCGAGGACGACGCCGGCCGTGAAGATCGACAAGCCGCCGCCTTGGAATTGCGCCCCCGGCTTGATGCCGGGCAGGCTCCCGAGCGGCGTCGTCAGCAGCCAGGGGACGAACTTATCTTGGATGAACGGCACGATCACGAAGATGCCGACCATGCCGAAGATGATGCTGGGGATGGCGGCGAGCATCTCGATGGCCGTGCCCACCACGCGCGCGACGGCCGGGTGGACGAGCTCCACCAGGAGCAGCGCGATGACGAGCGCCAGAGGGACGGCGATGACCATCGCCACAAGCGTGGACAGAAACGTGCCGGCAAGGGCCGCGAGGGCGCCGTACTGGTGGTCGACCGGCGACCAGGCGACGGTCGTAAGGACGCTCGTCCCGAGACCGCTGATGGCCGGCCACGAGTTGTAGACGAGCACCCCGGTCAGGCCGAACATGGCCACGGCGAGGGCGAGGCCGCAGGCCGTGGCGAGGACCCGGAAGATCGGGTCACCCAGACTGAGACGGTGGCCCCGCGGCGCCGCCTGCGCGGCGCCGCGGGGCGCACCGGGGCTTAGGGGTGCGTCGAGTTCGACTGTGCTCACAGGTCCTGCCTCCCGGGAGTCAGCTTCAGTGTTGGACGATCACGGCCAGACCGGCGTACCGCTCACGGTGATCGCGGGCCAGACCTGCTTCTGGACAAGGTCGTAGACGCTGGCCGGGATGGCCACGTAGTCGAGCGCGGTCGCGCCGTCGGCGCCGCTCGTGTAACCCCAGTTGAAGAACTCAAGCGCGGCCTTGCCGCGCGCGGCGTCGGCCTGGTCCTTCTGCATGAGGATGAACGAGGCGCCGGTGATCGGCCACGTCTCGGCGCCAGGCTGGTTGACGAGCACCATGTACATGCTCGGCAGGCTGGCCTTCCAGTCGGCGCTGGCGGCCGCTGCCGCGAAGCTCGCGATGCTGGGCTTGACCCACTGGCCATCCTTGTTCTGGAGCTGCGTGGTGGTCATGCCGGTCTGCTTCGCGTAGGCGTACTCCACGTAGCCGATCGAACCGCTGAGCTGCTGCACGCTGGCGGCGACGCCCTCGTTGCCCTTGCCGCCCACGCCGACGGGCCAGGCGATCTCCTTGTCGGCGCCGGCCGTCCAGATGCTGCCCGCGGCGTCGGTGAGGTAGTGCGTGAAGATCCACGTGGTGCCCGAGCCGTCGGAGCGGTGCACGACGTTGATCTTGGTCGAGGGCAGCTTGACGCCGGGGTTCAGCTTGACGATGGCCGAATCGTTCCACGTGGAGATGGTCCCCATGTAGATGCCGGCCACCAGATCGGGAGTGAGCTTGAGCTGGCCGTCCGCCACGCCGTCGAGGTTGACGACAAGCACGTCACCGCCCACGACCATCGGAAACTGCGCGAGGCCGTTTGCCTCGAGCTCGGCCTGCTCGAGCGGCGCGTCCGAGGCGCCGAAATCCACGGTCTTGGCCTCGATCGCGGAGATGCCGCCGCCGGAGCCGATGCTCTGGAAGTTGAGCTTGACGCCGGCGACGCCGTTGTAGTCCGCGCCCCACTTCATATACAGAGGGGCGGGGAAGCTGGCGCCGGCGCCGAGGATGGTGTCGGCGCTCATGGGCTGCGTGGTGAAGCCTGAGATCGCCGGCGCGGGGGTGCCGCCGGCGGCACTGCTGCTCCCGCCGCAACCGGCGGCAGTCAGCGCGGTGCCTGCGATCGCCAGTACCGCGGCGACCAGGAGCATGAGGCGCCACGATCGTGCGGACTTCTTCATTCGGTGACCTCGCTTCTCGCGTTTCTCGCGTACCGTCATTCCCTGACAGAGGGCAGCGTGAGGACGCCACCAGAGAGCAAGGCTAAAGGGCCTGTGTGAGCGGATTGTTAGCGACGGGTCAGATTGCCGCGAGACGTATGCGGCAGACCGGAGAATCGCGGTGTCGTCAGGCCCGCGCCCACTGTGACGCTCGCGTCAGCGTGTCCCAGCCGCGCATTGGTCGAACAGATGTGAGGCCATCCGCGATGACAGCCTCTCGACAGGGTCGCCGCAGTGTAGGCGGGTCGGCGAAATGCCCGTCCGCCATGCTGCAATCCGATCGGCGCGTCGTGCCGAGGGTGGCATGCGCGTGGCAGAGGCCGTTCCCAGGCTCGGATTCGCGCCCGCACGCGATACACAATCATGTTCGCGGACGCGAAGCGGCCCCACAGTCTCTGCGTCCTCAGGCCGGCTTCGCCCGCGCCGCTGAAGGCAGCCTGAAGGGCTTCCCGATCAACGTGCAAGATGGCAAACGCTTGTACTCATCGTCACAAGGTGATAGACGAGCGTCATACGACACTCCTGAGACAGGTAGTACTGTGAACGGGAGGCTGTGGTCCGCCGGACGTACCACTGCGGCCACCGCAGTCCGGCGGGGAGCCACCGGTGAGACCGGCCCGTGAGCCGCTCTCTTGCGTTCTTGGGCGAGCGGCCCAATGGGAGTCCCGGAGCCGAGGGGGAAGGGGGGTTCCCTATGGGACGACCCGGCACGTGCATCTGAAGCACCAAGGGGGGAACCATGAGACGCAAGATCGTTCTGACCGTGCTCTTCTGCCTGGCCACCGCCCTGGCTATCGGCGCGGCTCCGGCCCTGGCGGCAAGCGGCTGCACCTGCCACACCGCCGTGCCACCGACCGGCGGCGCTCCAGCGGCGCACGCGCCTCTGGTGGTCGGCGTCATTCACTGCACGACATGCCACAAGGGCATGACGGTGCCGCACCCGGAGGTGGTGAAGCCCACGCTGACTCTGGAGGTCCACTACTGGGGGTTCACCCGGCACTGGTCCGTCAGCGGCGGTCTGCATATCCCCTGGGTGCCGCTCCGCTTCGTCACCGTCTACTTCCAGGGCAAGGCGCCCGACGCGACCGCCTTCACCGACCTCGCCCACTTCAGGACACTAAACAGCGGTAGCTTCCGTCGGTATCTTGACAAGCGAGTGATATGGAAACGCAGGACGGTCCGCGCCATCTCGCAGGGCCGCGCCGGTCCGCCGGTCGTCATGCCCGCCTTTGACGGACCGGCGGTCGATCTACCGACGCCGACCCTCAGGTGGCGCCTTCGCGGTCCCGTTGACGGTACGCTGAGACTCGGGAGGAGCGTCACTGCGAAGGCCTGGTTGACGCCCAAGGACTTGGTCGGGGCGAGGCCGATGTTCGAGGTCCACAAGCGCGTGGCCGGCGATTGGAAGTGGCTCCGCACCGTCAGACGGCCCCTCAGCGCCACAGGCACCTACAGCTGGACGTGGACTCCCAAACACCGCGGCATGTACAAGATGTTCGGAGGGGTTGGGAACACGTCAGCCTACGAGGGCGTCGGGTTGAGCTACCGGCTCATCAGGGTGAGGTAGAGGGCGACGCGGGACGGCCTCAGAAGCATGGTCGGCCTGTCCGCACGCCCGGACGGCAGCGGACCGGACGCCCGGCGGCCGGGTCCGGACCGTTCGCCTCATGCAGAGGCCCGCCACCCGTGAGGGCAGCGGGCCTTTGCTCGCGTTGGACCGGCTAGGGACAGAAGGTCAGGTGCCCCACTTCCTTGCCAACAATCTTGCCAACATGCCCATCAGAGAGAGTGGAGATTGTGGCACGGTATGGGGCTGTGTGGAGGCTAGAAGGGCCCCGCAGGCACGGTCAGGGTCGACTGAAGATCGTGGTGTGGTCAGTTCACTTCTGACCCTCGCCACCAGTAACCCTCTGCACATAGGCCATGTTTGGCGACGGCCCTTGGCCGCGCCGCAGCGAGCGGATCGGCCTCCCCATTCCCGAGAGCGGACGTGCGCCCGCGTTGCGCTCCGTCGTCGCCCGCGCAATACTGGGTTCACATCCCGGCCCACCGCCATGGAGGAGGACGCAATGGGGACCACCTGCAAGCGGCCACAAGGGCGTTCGCTGCGGGCGCTGACGATGACTCTCCTGCTGGCGCTGCTGGCCGCGGCGATCCTCGCCGGCACTGTCCTGGCCGCCGACCATGAGGGCATGGGCAAGAGCGCCAAGCCGGGCACGCCCACGGCCAAGGCGCCCAGGGACTCCATCGCCACCACCACGCCGACCTTCACCTGGAGCAAGGCGCGCGGCGGCGCCAAGTACGAGCTGCGCGTCTACGACGGCAGCGAGATGCTGCTCAAGAAGACCGGCATCACCAAGCTATCGTGGACGAGCAACACGGCGCTGACCAAGGACGTCAGTCTCACCTGGAAGGTCCGCGCCAGCAGCGCCGGCGGTGCCGGCGCCTGGAGTAGGAGCCTCACGTTCAAGGTCTTGACCGGCGACCTCACGATCGGCGATTCCTACCAAGGCGGCAAAGTAGCCTACATCCTTCAACCTGGCGACCCTGGATACGTAGCCGGAGAAACGCACGGGTTGATCGCTGCTACAGCCGACGAAAGCGATGATGCTCCATGGTGGAATGGCAGTTCCATCGTCACTGAGGCAACAGCAACAACCCTAGGCACAGGATTGGCCAATACCAACAAGATCATTGCAGTACAAGGAGCGACTGCTACCAGTTATGCGGCGGGTTTGGCGCGAGCCTACGACGGTGGCGGCTATGGCGACTGGTATCAGCCCAGCAAGGATGAACTGAACAAACTGTACGTGAACCGGGCCATCATCGGTGGCTTTGAGTCCGACGCCTACTGGAGTTCGTCCGAGGCCGATGCGGGCTCCGCGTGGTGGCAGTGGTTCGACGACGGCAGGCAGGAGCGCTACGTCAAGGACAACTCGTGTAGGGTGCGGCCTGTCCGGTCTTTTTGACCATCTACCCATTCAGCTACGGTGGGGGAGTGCAGCGGGCCTCAACTCCTGCTGGACAGGCCTTTGGAGCGCCCTACTTCGACCTGCCAGGCCCGGTCAGGCGCGCGGCAGGTGGATGCGGAAGGTACTGCCCTCGCCCACGCGGCTGTCGACGGACACGCGGCCGCCGTGCGCCTGGGCGATGTGTTTGACGATCGCCAGCCCGAGGCCCGTACCGCCGAGATCGCGGCTGCGGGCCTTGTCGACGCGGTAGAAGCGCTCGAACAGCCGCGGCAGATGCTCGCGCGGCACGCCGGGTCCCTGGTCGCTCACGGCGATGACGATCTCATCCGCGGCTTCGACCAGGGCCACCTCGACGGTGCTGCCTTCGGGGCTGTACTTGACGGCGTTGTCGACGAGATTGACGACGGCCTGCTCGAGGAGCGGGGGGTTCACGGCGGCGAGCACGCAGCTCGTGCACGAGACGGCGATGACGATGCCCTTGACCTGCGCCTTGGGCTCGCAGACCTCGACCGCCACCCTCACCACGTCGCACACGTCGGCCTCCTCGAGGGTGAGGCGCGGCTCGTTCTCGCGCTGCTCGAGCGTGGACAGCGCGAGCAGATCGCCGATGATGGAGTTCAGCCGGTCGGCCTGGCCGGCGATGATGCGCACGAAGCGGCGCGACGCGTCGGGATCGTCGAGGGCGCCGTCTTCGAGAGTCTCGGCGAAGCCCTTGATCGAGGTGACCGGCGTCTTGAGCTCGTGCGACACGTTGGCGACGAAATCGCGGCGCACCGCCTCCAGCCGCTTGAGGCGGGTGACGTCGTTGAGGACGACGACGGCACCGACGGGGCTTTCGTCGTCGTCGCCTGCGCGCAACAGCGTACCGTTGGCTTGCAGATAGCGGTCTTCGGAGCCCACACGCATCACGATGTCCGCCTCCACCGGCTCGTGCCCCGACAGCGTCTGCGCCACGACGCGCTGCAGGTCGGGGTTACGCAGGACCTCCTGGATGGTGCGGCCCTCGGCCGCGGCGGGCTCCACGTCGATGAGGTCCGCCGCCGCCGCATTGACCGCGATGATGCGCTCGTCGAGGTCGACGGCGAGCACGCCCTCGACCATGCTTGAGAGGACGGCCTCGCGCTCGTTGCGCTCGCGAGTGAGGGTGCCGATCTTGTCGTCGAGCTCTTCGGCCATGTGATTCAAACTCTCGGCGACGGCCGCGAACTCCTCCGTGCGCGGCACGAACAGCTTGTGCGCGAAGTCGCCGCCGGCCAGACGCTCGGCCCCCTCCTTGATCTCGCCCATCTGCCTGCTGATGCGCCGCGAGACGTAGAGGCCGATCACGGCCGCCAGCACGGCGACGAGCAGCGCGCTCAGGCCGATGCGCCAGTAGAGGTCGTCCAGAGCATGGTTGACGGTCGTGAGTGGGATCGCCGCGCGAACGACGGCCACCACCCGCCCGTCTTCTGTGATCGGCACGGCCACGTACATCATGTCTTCGCCCAGCGTGGAGCTGTGGCGGATCGAGACGCCCGTGCGGCCCTGCAGCGCCTCCTTGAACTCCGGGCGGTCGCTGTGGTTCTCCATCTGGCCGGGGACCGCCTCGGAGTCGGCCAGCACGGCGCCGATGAGCGCGCCCGGCTGCCCCCCGGAGATCAGGGTGATGCGCGTGTTCGAGGCGGCGCCCAGGCGGCGCACGAGCGTCTCGAGCTGCGCCGCCGTCTGCGTCCCGATCTGCGTGGCGACCTGCTCGCGCACGAGCTGCGCGCGGGCCTGCAGCTCGCTCTCCGTGTGCTGCACGGAGAAGCCGTGCGCGGAGCGCACGGCATAGAAGCCGACCGCGGCCGTACAGAGCACGATGACGACCAGGTAGGTCGCGTAGATCCGCCAGAAGAGCCGGGGCCTACGCACCGGTCACGCGTCCTGCAGCCGGTAGCCGACGCCGCGCACGGTCTCGATGTACGCGCCCCCGCGGCCGAGCTTGCGGCGCAGCGACACGATGTGCACATCGACCGAACGGTCGGTGACGAAGCGGTAGGTGACGACTACGTCATCCCCCTGGGCGGCATCGACGATCTGCTGCCTCGTGAACACCCATCCGGGGCGCTTTGCCAGAAACAGAAGGATGCGGAACTCGGTGGCGGTGAGTTCGACAGGCTGGTCCTTGACCAGCACCTGGTGCCTTCCGGGGTGGATGATCAGGTCCTTGATGCGGATCGTCGCCTCGTCGTCTTCTGCCTCGTCGCCGCGGCGCAGCACGGCGCGGATGCGCGCCGTGAGTACGCGCGGGCTGAACGGCTTGGTGACGTAGTCCGAAGCGCCGAGCTCCAGGCCCGTGACCACGTCGGCCTCGTCGCCTTTGGCGGTGAGCATGACGATGGGGATGTTGCGCGTCTTGGGATCACTCTTGAGACGCCGGCAGACCTCGAGGCCGTCCACGCCGGGAAGCATGAGGTCGAGGATCACGATGTCGGGCATCTTGGTGCGCGCCGCGGCAAGGGCATCCTCACCGGTCGCGACCACGGTGACCTGGTAGCCCTCCTTGTCGAGGTTGTACTTGACGAGCTCGAGGATGTCTCGCTCGTCGTCCACGACGAGCACGCTCTCTCTGGCCATCGTCACCGCCGTGTAGGTTTGCAGCCAGCGCCCGACTCTAGCGCCCCGATGTTAGAACTTCGTTAGCATGGGGGCCACACGCAGGCTGAGGGAGGGGAAGATGAACGCACGGAGCGACGTCCTCGTCGTGGGCGGCGGGCCCGTAGGGGCGTGCGCCGGCGGACGGGAGCCACGATCTGCTCGGCACCGCTTGTGCGATGCAGGGAGGCGTCCTAGTGTGACGTTCCGGAAGTGCATTATGCAGAGTCACACCGTGAGCGGCTTGCCCGTGTAGTTCCAGGCTGGGCCTGCTCCGCTTTGACAGACACGTTCATTATGCTGCCTGAGTCGCGGTCATGTCCCGCCGTCTTGCTTCGTAGGCCACCGGCGTGAGGTAGCCCAGGGTGGAGTGCATGCGCTGGCGGTTGTAGAAGACCTCGACGTACTCGAAGACGGCGCGCTTGGCGGCCACCCGCGTCGGCCAGGCGCCGCGGTAGAGCAGCTCCTCCTTGAGGGTGGCGAAGAAGCTCTCCGCCACGGCGTTGTCCCAGCACTGTCCGGGCCTGGAGAGCGACTGCACGAGGCCGTGCCGGCCGAGCAGCCCGCGAAACTCAGCCGAGGTGTACTGACAGCCGCGGACGCTGTGGAAGATCAGCCCCCGCGCCGGACGCCGTTGCGTGACCGCCATGGCGAGCACCTCGGCCGCCAGCGAGGCGCGCAGGTA
>Ga0315281_10000529_pt1 | contig 53042 bp, 48 predicted proteins | sample YL17G07_0_MG_FD_204540 | JGI IMG/M metagenome (GOLD analysis project Ga0315281, IMG submission 204540) | Sediment microbial communities from Yellowstone Lake, YNP, Wyoming, USA - YL17G07_0 | ecosystem: Environmental > Aquatic > Freshwater > Lake > Sediment | place: USA: Wyoming | collected...
AGACGTAGTCGTAGCTCTCGGGCACCAGCGGCGAGCCGGTGGAGATGATGGTGCGCACCGAGGCGAGGCTATGCGTCTTGCGCGGTTTCATGCCGCGCTTGGCGATCGCGTCGATGAACTTGGCCGAAGTCCCGAACTGGGTAAAACGCTCGGCGTCGCAGAAATCGAACAGTATCGCCGCGTCGCGCATGAAGGGCGAACCGTCGTAGAGCATGATGCTCGCCTCGGCGAGCAGTCCCTGAAACAGCAGGTTCCACATCACCCAGTTGCACGTGGTGTAGTAGAAAAAGCGGTCGAGCGGCCTCACGTCGAACTGCAGCTTGTAGGTCTTGAGCCCGGCGAGCAAGGTCCCGCCCGCGCCGTGCACGATACACTTGGGCTTGCCGGTGGTGCCCGAGGTAAACAGGATGTACAGCGGATGGTCGAACGGCAGCTGCTCGTAGGCGATCCGGCCCGGTGCATAGGGCGCAATCCAGTCGGCGTAGCGCAGCGCATTGGCGATACCCGACACCTCGGGCCGCGCCGACGACTGAAAGGAGTGCATAGCCGACTGAAAGGAGTGCATAGCCGACTGAAAGGAGTGCAGAGCCAAGTGCGGCACCACCACCACGCGGCGCACACTAGGCAACTGCGCCGCCATCTCCTGCACACGCGCAAGCGAGCCGTGCGCTTTGCCGTTATAGAGGTAGCCGTCGGCGCAAAACAGCAGCTTGGGCCCGGTCTGGCCGAACCGGTCGAGCACGCCGTCGGTGCCGAAATCGGGCGAGCAGCAGGACCAGACCGCGCCGATGGAAATGGCCGCCAGGGCGAGCACCGCCGTCTCCGGCATGTTGGGGATGAACGCGGCGACGCGGTCGCCGGCGACCAGGCCTTCGGCACGCATCGCCTGCGCGGCCCGCGACACCTCGGCATGCAGTTCGGCATGACTGACGCGGCGGCGAAAACCGGTCTCGTCCCAGAACACCAACGCGTCGGCTGCGTCGTGCCGGCGCAGCAGGTTCTCGGCGAAATTGAGCCGCGCTTCGGGAAACCACTTGGCGCCGGGCATGCGCTCGCCGTCGACCAGCACGCGTGCGCCTTTGTTCGAAGCGACCACGCCGCAGTAGTCCCACACCGAATCCCAGAACTGCTCGGGGCGATCCACGCTCCACGCATAGAATTCCGGGTAAGTGTTGAATTCGAGTTTCCAGCGCCGGATTGCCTGCCGCGCGAACGCGGTGACATTGGCGTTCTCGATCAGCGCCTGGCTTGGTTCCCACATCGGTCGTTCGGACATTGCCTGCACCGTCATGTCGAGGGTCTAGCGATATAGTAACCGCCCGTAAGGGTTCGTGGAATGGGCGTCTTGGTCTGAATGAATTTTTCTCGCCTGCCTGCCTTGACACGCGAGGAAGGGGGGGTAGAGTATTGCCCTGCAAGCGGCATCGCGGTGACCGCCACCTGAGCAGTTGCCGGTAATGTATCCTTTCCACGGCTGGAGTCGATCATGAAGGCGCCGTCGTTTTCCTACGTCAAGCCCGGCTCTTTGGGCGAGGTTTTCGACCTGCTCGAGCGCCACGGAGACGGTGCGCGCGTTCTCGCCGGCGGGCAGAGCCTGCTTGCATCGCTCAATCTGAGACTGTCGGAGCCGGAGCTGTTGATCGACATCACCGGCATCCCGGGGCTGGGAGGCATAGCGGTTTCCGGCCGGACGCTGCGCATCGGCGCTCTCACGACGCACCGCCAGATCGAGACCTCGGCTGAGATCGCCCGGCATCTGCCTCTGCTCGCGCAAGCAGTGCGCAACGTCGCGCACATCGCGATCCGCAACGTCGGCACGTTCGGCGGCAGCGTTGCCCACGCCGATCCGGCGGCGGAGTATCCCGCCTGCACCCTTGCCCTCGATGCTTCTTTCGTGCTGGCGAAGCGCGGATCCGAGCGCCGCGTCAAGGCGCGTGAGTTCTTCCGCGGGCTGTACGAAACAGCGCTGCAACCGGGCGAACTGGTCACCGCAGGCGAGTTCCCGCTGGACGGAGCGGGCTACCGCTCGGTGTTCCTGGAGCTCGCGCGGCGGCACGGCGATTACGCGATCGTCGGGCTGGCGGCGCATGCGCGCATTGCAGGGGGGAAAATCAGCGACGCGCGCCTCGCCTTCCTCGGCGCCGGCAGCACGCCGGTGCTGGCCACGCGCGCGGCGGCCGCGCTCGAGGGCCGGGTACCCGACGCGCAAGCCGTCGCCGCGGCGCAGGACGCCCTCTCAAAAGAGCTCGACATGCCAGCCGATCTGTATTCCTCGAGCGCGACCAAGCTGCACCTGGCGCGCGTCCTGCTCGGCCGCGCGCTAGTCGCGCTCGCCACCTGAAAACCACCGTAGGACAGGCAACCGACATGGACGATACATTACTGACCACCCTGACCGTGAACGGCAGGACCGTGACCCGGCGCATCCAGGCGCGGCAGCATCTAAGCGACTTCCTGCGCGACGAACTGGGCCTCACCGGCGCGCACACGGGATGCGAGCACGGCGTGTGCGGCGCGTGCACGGTGCGCGTAGACGGCATGACCGTGCGCGGCTGTCTGATGCTCGCGGTCCAGGCAAATGGGCGCAAGGTGGACACCATCGAAGGCCTGTCCGATTCCGGCGAGCTTGCCGACCTGCAGGGGGCGTTTCACCGGCGCAACGCGCTGCAATGCGGCTTCTGCACGCCGGGTATGCTGATATCGGCGCAGGAACTGCTCGCCAGCCAGCCGGATGCGACGCGCGACGAAATCCGCGCGCACATGTCGGGCAACTATTGCCGCTGCACCGGCTATCACGCGATCGTCGATGCGGTCGAAGAAGTGCTGGCCTCGCGCCGGGGAGGGAGGAAATGAACGCACGCGCCGAACTGCCGCTGCACGCACCCGGCACCGCCACCGACAAGGGCTACATCGGCCAGAGCGTCCCGCGCCCAAACGCGAAGCGGCTGCTGCAGGGCCGCGGCACTTACGTCGACGACCTGCGCCTGCCGCAACTCGCGCACGTCGTCTTTTTCCGCAGCCCCTACGCGCACGCGCGGCTGAAACGCCTCGATTTTTCAAAGGCTGCGAGCCAGCCAGGCGTGATCGCGGTGTTCGACGGGCGCGCGGTGGCCGAATACTGCAAGCCCTGGGTTGCGGTGCTCGACCATCTGAAAGGCATCAAGTCACCGCCGCAATACGCGATCGCGATCGAGCGCGCGTGCTGGCAGGGCGAGGCGGTGGGGGCCATCGTCGCCGAAAGCCGCGCGCAGGGCGAAGACGCCCTGCAGCTGGTGGAAGCCGAATGGGAGGAGCTTCCGGTGGTGGTCGACATGGAGGAGTCGCTCGCCGGCAAATACGTCATCCATCCGGAGCTTGGCGACAACATCTGCTTCAAGCGCGAGTTCAGCACCGACGCGGTCGATGAGGCGTTCGCGAAGGCCGACCTGGTGGTCGAGGAAACCTACGCCTTCGGCCGCCACACCGGCGTCACGCTGGAGGGCCGTGCTATCCTCGCCGACTATAACGCGGCGGAACACACGCTGACGGTCTACCAGTCGACCCAGGCGCCGCACATGATGCAGGACATTTTCTCGCGCCACCTCGACATTCCCGAGGCCAACGTGCGGGTGATCTGCAAGGACGTCGGCGGGTCGTTCGGCATCAAGGTGCACGTCTACCCGGACGAGATGGCAACTGCCGCGATTTCGGTGATGCTGCGCCGGCCGGTCAAGTTTGTCGCCGACCGGCTGGAGTCCTTCCTCACCGACATCCATGCGCGCGAACACAAGGCGCGCGTCCGCATGGCGTGCACCAAAGAGGGCGAGATCCTCGCGTTCGACCTGTGGGACCTGACCGCCATCGGCCCCTATTCGGTCTATCCGCGCACCAGCGGAATCGAGGGCAACCAGGTGGTGAATCTCACCGGCAGCCCGTACAAGCACAAGCAATACCGCGCGCAGATGCACGTGGTGTTCACCAACAAGAACGTCGCCTGCCAGTATCGCGGCGTCGGCCATCCGATCGCAGTGGCCATTACCGAGGGCATCGTCGATCTCGCCGCGGAGAAGCTCGGCATCGACCCGGCGGAATTCAGGCGCCGCAACCTGATCCCGGATGACGCCTACCCTTACAGCTTCCCGTCCGGCCTCAAGTTCGAGTGCCTCTCGCATCAGCAGTCGCTCGACAAGCTGCTTGCGCTCATGGACTACGCCAAGCTGCGCAGCGAACAGGCCGCGCTGCGGCAGCGGGGCGTCTATCGCGGCATCGGGCTTGCCGCGATGATCGAAGTCACCAACCCCTCGCCTGCGTTCTACGGCGTCGGCGGCGCCAGGATCTCGGCGCAGGACGGCGCGACACTGCGCCTCGATCCGACCGGCATGGTGACCTGCCTCTCGAGCGTCGGCGAGCAGGGGCAGGGTGCCGAAGGGGCGTTCGCGCAAATCGCGGCGAGCGCAGTCGGCGTCACCATCGACAAAGTCCGGGTGATCACCGGCGATACCGGCGTCACGCCCTATGGCGGCGGCACCTGGGCGTCGCGCGGCGCCGGCATCGGCGGCGAGGCGGTGCTGCAGGCAGGAAGGGCGCTGCGCTCGAACATCCTCGACGTGGCGGCCCATATACTCGGCGCAGACAAGTCCGAACTCGATATCGTCGGCAACGAGGTCGTCAACCGGCTGACGTTGGAATCGAAACTGACGCTGGCCGAACTCGGGCGCGTTGCCTATTTCCGCCCGGACACGCTGCCGCCGAAATTCCAGTCCGAGCTGACCGTCACCAGGCACTACACGCCGCGCGAGTACGGCTTCACCTTCAGCAACGGCATCCAGGCCTGCCTGGTGGAGATCGATGTCGAGACCGGCTTCGTCAAGCTGCTCAAGCACTGGTGCGTGGAGGACTGCGGCACCGTCATCAACCCGATGCTGGTCGACGAACAGATACGCGGCGGCATCGTGCAGGGCATCGGTGCCGCGCTCTACGAGGAATGTCTCTACAGCGTCGAGGGGCAGCTGATGAACGGCAGCCTGGTCGATTACCTGGTGCCGCTGTCCTCCGAGATGCCCGATATCTTCGTCGGCCACATCGAAACCCCGACCAGGCAGTCGGAGCTTGGCGCCAAGGGCGCGGGCGAGCCCGGCACCGCCGGCGCGCCGGGGGCGGTGATGAACGCGATCAACGACGCGCTGCGGCCATTCAAGGCGCGCGTCACCACGCAGCCGTTCACGCCGCAGCGGATACTCGAGGCGCTGGGGAAAATCTGACGGAGCGACGGCGCCAGGGCCTGTTTACCTTCACCGCATGCGACGCGTGCTGAATGTAGACAGGCGCTAGACCGAGCAGTAGCGCTCCTGGATTTCCTTGTTCGCGATCAGGTTCGCGGCGCTGTCGTGATGCACGATCTCGCCGTGGTCCATGATGTAGGCGCGGTCCGAAATCGCGAGCGCCCGCTCGACGTTCTGCTCCACCAGAAGAATAGTGACACCCGCGGCCTTCATGTCGCGGAACAGCGCAAACATTTCATCCACCAGCACCGGCATGATCCCTTCCGAGGGCTCGTCCAGCAGGATCATCCTGGGCTCCGACATCATCGCGCGGGCGATGGCCAGCATCTGCTGCTCCCCGCCGGAGAGCGAAGTGCCCTCCTGGTTGATCCGCTCCTTCAGCCGCGGGAAGGTCACGGCGATGCGTTCGGTCAGGCGTTCCTCTTCGCCGCGCCGCGGCGAGGCAAGCAATCCCAGACGCAGGTTTTCGCGCACCGTGAGGCCGGGAACGATGCGCCGCTCCTCGGGGACGTAACCCAGGCCCCGCCTGAAGCGCTGGTGGGCGGGCAAGGACAGGATCTCCTCGCCGCCGAAGCGCACTGTGCCGGCGCGCTTTCCCACCAGCCCCATGATGGTGCGTAGCGTGGTGGTCTTGCCGGCGCCGTTCCTGCCCATCAGGGTGACGATTTCCCCCGGCCTCACGCTGAGCGACACGCCCTGCACCACGTGGCTGCGGTCGTACCAGGCGTGCAGTTTCTCGACCTGCAGCATGTCAGACTCCCTGCCCGAGATACACGCGCTTCACCTCGGCGTTGGCGCGCACTTCTTCCGGCGACCCCTCCGCCAGCAGCTCGCCGTGGTGCAACACGATCACGCGCTGGCAAATTCCCATCACCAGCTTCATCTTGTGCTCGACGAGGATCACGGTACGCTCGCCCGCGAGCGTGACGATCAGGTCCATCATGGCGACGGTTTCCTCCGGCGACATGCCGGCCGTGGGTTCGTCGAGCAGCAACAGCTTCGGCTCGCACGCAAGCGCGAGCGCGATCTCCAGGCAGCGCTGCTGGCCGTGGGCGAGATCGGCCGCCGGCCGCCTGCGCGCGTCGGCCAGCCCGACGGTCGCGAGCAACTGGTCGGCCTTGTCCGTCAACTCCGTGAGCGAGTCGCGTGGCGTCAGGATGTCGAACCGGGCGCGGCGCATCTGCACCGCGACGCGCACGTTCTCGTGCGTCGAGAGTTGCGGAAACACGTTCGTGATCTGGAACGACTTGGCGATACCCATGCGCGCGAACGCGTGTTGCGGGCTGCCGGTGATATCGCGGCCGTCGAAGATCACGCGCCCGTAGCTCGGCCGGAGGGCACCGGAAATCACGTTGAAGAACGTGGTCTTGCCCGCCCCGTTGGGCCCGATGATCGCGGTGAGCGTATTGCGCGCGAAAGCCACGCTCACCTCGCTCAGGGCGAGAAATTTCCCGTAGCGCATGCTGAGGCCCTCGGCGGCGAGGAGTGGCGCGGTCATGCGTCCCCCCGGCGCACCCAGTGCAGGATCGAACCCCAGATCCCGCGCGGGAAGAAAAGCACGAAGACGATGAACACCGTGCCGACCACCAGCATCCAGTGCTTGGTCCAGGTGGTCACCACGTCCTCGAGGTAAAGAAATACCGCGGCACCGACGAAGGGACCGAAAAACGTGCCCATGCCGCCCAGCAGGCACATCATCACCGCGTGGCCGGAGGTGAGATAGTGCAGCGAATCGATCGGCACCACCGACAGGTGCAGCGCGCGCAGCGTGCCGGCGAGCCCGCAGATGGCGGCGGAAAGCACGAACACCACGAGCTTGGTTCGGGCGACGTCGTAGCCGCAGGCCGCCGAACGCCGTTCATTCTCGCGCACGGTCTCAATCACCGCGCCGAACGGCGACGCCAGCACGCGCGACACGAACCAAAGAGCCAGGGCAACGAACGCGAGCACGATGTAGTACTTGGTCAGCGGGTCGACAAAGTTCAGCTCCACGCCGAACAGCTTGATCGCGCTGACCTTCACTCCGCGCAGGCCGTTCTCCCCTCCGGTCCAGCGGTCCGCCTGGTAGAAAATGTAATAGACGCACTGGGCCAGCGCGAGCGTCACCATGGAGAAATAGATTCCGCGCGCGCGGATCGCGAGCAGGCCCATCAGCAAACCGATGGCCGTGGCGCCCAGGGTGCCGGCCGCGATCGCCGCGTACCACGGCCAGCTGCCATGCACGACCGCCATGCCCGCGAAGTAACTGCCGGAACCCAGAAACGCCGCATGCCCGAAAGAGAGCATGCCGGTATAGCCGAACAGCAAGTTGAAGCCGACCGCGAACAAGCCGAAAATGAGGATGTTGATCGCCAGCGCTTCATAGGGCATCAGCCAAGGGAAAGCGATCAGGAACAGCACCACCGCGGCGACGCGGTGGCGCGAAATATAATCGACGGCGTCGCGCATGCGGGGATCAGCCAAACACGCCGGTGCGCCCGAACAGACCTTGCGGCCGCACCAGTAGCACCAGAGCCATGAGTACGAAAATCGACATCTCCGCCATCTCCGGCGCGAACAGCGAGGTCAAGCTGTATACGATTCCGACCAGCAGCCCCGCCACCACCGCGCCCGCGAGCGAGCCCATGCCGCCGACCACGGTGACGACGAAGGACTCGACCAGGACCGGGATGCCCATCTCCGGCGTCACCGCGCGCGTGGGCGCGGCAAGGATGCCCGAGAGCCCGGCGATCGCGATACCGAGCGCAAATACCAGCAGCCAGACGCGCCCGATATCGATACCCAGTATGCGCACAATCTCCGGATCTTGCGCGCCGGCACGGATGATCAGGCCGAAGCGGGTCTTTTCGATGAATAGCCACAAGGCCAAAACGATCGCCGCGGTGGCGCCGATCAGAAACAGGCGGTAAGTCGGAAAATGGCCGATGCCGATGTCGACCGCGCCGCGCAAGGCCGCCGGTGTGCCCATTTGATAGCCTTCTACTCCGAACTGGATGCGAATCGCCTCGACCAGAACGTAGGAGAGGCCGAACGTGAGCAGCAGCGGATAATCGAGCCCGCGCCCATACAGCGGGCGCACGAGCACGCGCTCGACCGCCAGCCCGACTGCGCCCACCGTCAGCGGCACCAGCAGCAGGCTGAACCAGAAGTTCCCGGTGAGGCCGTAGAAATACACGCCGGCATACGCCCCCAGCATGAAGAACGCGCCGTGGGCGAAATTCACCACGCCAAGCATGCCGAAAATCAGCGACAGCCCGATGGCCAGCAGCACGAAGATCGCCCCCAGCGCGACTCCGGCGATGGTCTGCAGCAGCAACAGATTGAGGGTGATTTCGCCCATCACAGCCACGCCGGAAGGCAGCCTGCGCCAGGCGCACGCTGCCTTCCCGGCCGGTCGCGCTTCCCGGCTGGACGACGCCGGGCTATGCTTTGTGGCCGAGTTCGGCGCAGCTGCGCAGGTACTTCTCGTCCGGCGGTTCGCTCGCGACGATGTCGAACACGTCGTTCTTGTCTTTCATGTTCTTGGACTTCGACTCGATGATCAGAATCGACTGCACCGACTGGTGATCGCATCCGCGATAGTACTGCGGGCCCTTGTAATAATCGTATTTGAGCTGCCGCATCGCCAGGCTGACTTTGTCGCTGTCGGTGCTGCCGGCAATGCGCACCGCTTCAAGCACGGTACGCACGCCGCCATAGCCGAGCGCGCCGTAGTCCGAGGGCACCGCGCCGCCGTGGGCCTTGCGGAACTTGTCGTTGAATGCCTTGGCGGAGGGCACCGTGTCCTCCATCCGCCAGTAGAACGAGGTGCCGCCGATCACACCCTCGAACGGTTCCGGCCCGCCGGCCGAGCGCGCCGAGTAGAGCAGCACCGGGGCGACGAATTTGGTATTGGATTTGAGGCCGAACTCGGTGGCCTGCTTCACCGAGTTGAGCAGATCGCGGCCGAAATTGCAGAAGAACAGGATGTCCGGTTTGAGCGCCTGGATTCTGGGAAGAAACGCCGAGTAATCGGCCGCGCCCAGAGGATGCCGCACGTCGGCCAGCGTCTCGACGCCGAATTCCTTCCCTGCGCGCTGAAACCCGCGCACCATCTCGTGCCCGAAGGCGTAGTCCGCGGTGAGGAACGCCACGCGCTTGCCGAAGCGCTTGAACGCATAGCGCCCGACCGCGCCCGCCGTGATGTGGGGATTGAGGGCTTCGTGAAAAGTGTACGGACTCCAGTCCTTCACCTCGTTGATCGCGTCGGACTGGCTGATCGAGTTGTAGATGATCTTGCGCTCTTTGGTGACGCTGTTGACCGACAGCTGCACCGCCGCCGACAGCGAGCCGACAACGAAATTCACCTTGTCCTTCTCGACCAGTTCGAGCGTGCGCGTCGCAGCCTCGCCCGCATTGAGCTTGTCATCGCGCACCAGCAGTTCCGCCATGCGTCCGCGGAATCCGCCGCCGTCGTTGAACTCCTTCACCGCCACCTCGGCCGCGCGCACCTGGTCCTGGGCATCGGAACTGAACGGGCCCGTGAGCGGGACCGGGAAACCGATCCGGATCGGCGCGCCCTGCGCGCGCGCGATGTTGAACCAGAACGGCGACGTTGCGGCGGCGGCCGCGCCGAGCAGCACCTTGCGCCTGGACAGACTGATGCGGGTCGTGCTCATGCTCTACTCCTCCTCTTACTCCGGTTGTAAATGGTTGGCGAGTTATGACTGCTCGGGTGGCCATCACCCTGATGCCACCGACATGGCGATACTCTACCTCCCCTCCCTCCGCTGTCAAGGCAGGCGAGACGGATTGTTTTTCTGCCGGACTCGGACACGATCATGCCGCCACGCGTCCCTGCCGGATCATGCGACTGCCTCCATCTGCTGCGCCTCGGGTGATTCGTCGCGTGCAGCGGTTGTAGTTGTTTGCGCGCCGTTGCCGAACTTGTTACACTTTCATCGAGGGCAATCGTCGGCGATTCAGCGGCGATTCGGGCGACCCCCGGCAACGAGGAAGGGGGCGGGACGGGAACGCGGACCGCTTGCCTGGGCGAGTCGGTTCCGATCCATTGATCGGCAGATCGCATGGCCACCTATCTCAAGCAACGCGTCACCCAGGCCGTCACGGACGCCATCGACCTCAAAGTGCGGCGCACGGTCGAATCGATTCTGGACGAAGTCAAGCTGCGCGGCGACGCGGCCGTGCGGGAACTGTCGGTGAAGTTCGACGGCTGGTCGCCGGAAAGCTTTCGCTTGTCGGCGACAGACATCGACGCGATCATGGCCAAGGTCGCGCCGGGCACCATCGACGACATCCGCTTTGCACAGCAGCAGATACGCAATTTCGCGGAGCACCAGCGGGCTTCGATCAGGGACATCGAGGTCGAAACCCTACCCGGCGTGAAACTCGGCCACAGGACCATCCCCGTGGACAGCGTCGGCTGCTATGTGCCCGGCGGCCGCTATCCGATGGTCGCCTCGGCGCACATGAGCATCGTGACCGCGCGCACCGCAGGCGTGCGCCGCGTGATCGCCTGCACCCCGCCCAACCAGGGCGAGCCGCACCCGGAAACCATCGCGGCGATGGCTCTTGGGGGCGCGGACGAGATCTACGTCCTCGGTGGCGTGCAGGCAATCGCGGCCATGGCGCTGGGCACCCAGACCATAGCACCGGTCGACATGCTGTGCGGACCGGGTAACGCCTACGTGGCCGAAGCCAAGCGGCAACTTTACGGACGGGTCGGCATCGACCTGTTCGCCGGGCCGACCGAGATCCTCGTGGTTGCCGACGACTCGGCGGACGTGGAAATGATCGCGACCGACCTGCTCGGACAGGCAGAGCATGGCCCGACGAGTCCGGCGATCTGCATTACAAGCTCGAGCGCCATCGCGCAAGCGCTGCCGGCCGAGATCGAACGCCAGCTGAGGCTACTGCCGACAGCGGACATCGCCGGCGTGGCCTGGCGCGATTACGGCGAAATCATCCTCGTGGCCTCGCTGGAGGAAGCCGTGGTCGAGGCGGACAAGGTTGCGGCCGAGCACGTCGAGATCCTCACACGCAATCCGCGCTATTTCCTCGACCACATGAAAAACTACGGCGCGCTGTTTCTCGGACCCGAGACCAACGTGTCTTACGGCGACAAGGTCATCGGCACCAACCACACGCTTCCGACCCTGGGGGCGGCGAGATACACCGGCGGCCTGTGGGTCGGCAAGTTCCTGAAGACCTGCACCTACCAGGAGGTCACGCGCGAGGCGAGCGTGGCTGTCGGCGAGTACTGCTCGCGCTTGTGCGCCATCGAGCGGTTCTGGGGGCATAAGGAACAGGCCGATCTGCGCCTGCGGCGCTATGGCGGCCAGAACGTAGGCCTGGGCGCAAAGCGGTAAACGACGGAGCAAGGCTGCTTGGACAAGAGCAGGCCCAATGAGTAGAATGGGCCGCACAACCGGCCCTGTTCCGCACCCGCCAGGCCGGGCCCCAATCGAATAAGGAGTATTTCATGAAACGTTTCGCCCTCGTCACCATCGCCCTGCTGTTGTCGGCCGCCTTCGTTGCCCCGGCCGGCGCGCAGGAACTCACCGGCACGCTGAAGAAGGTCAAGGAAACGGGAACCTTCACCGTCGGCCACCGCGAGGCTTCAATACCCTTCTCCTATCTCGACGACAAACAGCAACCCATCGGCTATGCCATGGACCTGTGCATGAAAATCGTCGACGCGGTCAAGGCGGAACTGAAGCTGCCCAGCCTCAAGGTGAACCTGCAGCCGGTCACCTCGAGCAACCGCATCCCGCTGCTGCAAAACGGCACCATCGACATGGAATGCGGCTCGACCACCAACTCGGTCGCGCGCCAGCAGCAGGTGGCCTTCGGCCCCACCTACTTCGTTATCAACGTGACTGCGGCGGTGAAGAAGAATTCCAACATCAACGCGATCGTCGAACTCAACGGCAAGACGGTTTCCACCACCTCCGGCACCACCTCGGTGCCGCTGATCAAGGCGTACAAGAAAACGGAGCACGTAACGGTCAAGGAAATCTACGGCAAGGACCACGGCGAATCCTTCCTGCTGCTGGCCGATGACCGCGCCGCCGCTTTCATCATGGACGACATCCTGCTCGCCGGCCAGATCGCCAACTCCAAGAGCCCGGGGGACTACAAAATCCTGCCCGAGTCGCTGCGCGAGGAACCCTACAGCATGATGCTGCGCAAGGACGACCCGCAGTTCAAGGCGCTGGTCGACAAGACCATAGGCGGGGTCATGAAATCGGGCGAGATCGAAAAAATCTACGCCAAGTGGTTCATGAGCCCGGTTCCACCCAAGGGGATCAACATGAATTTCCCGATGACGCCCCCGATCCGCGAGGCGTTCAAGAACCCGAACGACAAGGGCGTATAGGCGGTCGGCGCGCGAACAAGACAAAAAGCCGGAGGGCGTGAGCCAGTCCGGCTTTTTTTTGCCGCTGCGGCAGGTATAAGGCGGTGCCGCATCACCGGGAAGATCAGGGATGAACCTGGGAATCTTTCTTGAACAAGTACCCGACGGCGACGGAACCTGGGGGGAAATGCTCGCATCCGGGCTGGGCTGGACCCTGGGCGTCGCTTTTTTTGCCTGGATCATCGCGTTCACGCTGGGATCGATCGTCGGCGTGGTGCGCACCACGGACAAGCCCTGGCTGGTGCGTGCCGGCAACGCTTATGTCGAGTTGTTCCGCAATATTCCGCTGATCGTCCAGTTCTTCGTCTGGTATTTCGTCGTGCCCGGCCTGATCCCCGCGGTGAAACGCTGGGTGGTGACCCTGGATCCGACCGAGCATCAGTTCGTCACCGCTATCGTTTGTCTGGGCTTGTTCACCTCGGCGCGCATTGCGGAGCAGGTGCGCTCCGGCATCCAATCGCTGTCGCACGGCCAGCGCAATGCCGGTTACGCCATCGGCCTGACCCAGGTGCAGACTTATCGCTACGTGCTGCTGCCCATGGCCTACCGCATCATCATTCCGCCGCTCACCTCCGAGGTGATGAACCTGATCAAGAACACGGCGGTGGCCTATTCGATCGGCCTCACCGAACTGTTCTTCCGCACTAGGGAAATGGCCGAGATGACGTTCCGCTATTTCGAAGCCTTTGCTGCGGCGACCCTGGTCTACATGGTGATCGCGATGAGCGCCAACCGCGTGATGGCCCTGATCGAACGGCGGGTGTCGGTCCCGGGCTATATCGCAGGCGGCAAGTAATGGGCGATCTCGACTTTGGCGTGATCGATCGCGCCCTGCCGTACCTGCTCAAGGGGCTGCAGTACACGGTACAACTCACCCTGACCGCGGCGCTGGGCGGCACCATCTTCGGCACACTGCTGGCGATGGCCAGGCTGTCTTCGTTCAAGCCGCTGGCGCTCGCTGCGGCGGGCTACGTCAACCTGATGCGCTCGCTGCCCCTCTTGCTGGTCATCTTCTGGTTCTATTTTCTGGTGCCGGTGCTGGCGCAGACGATCATGGGATGGGAGCGGCCGCCGCAGATCGGCGCCGAACGCTCGGCCTATATCACGTTCATCATGTTCGAGGCGGCGTACTTCTGCGAAATCATGCGCGCCGGCATCCAGAGCATTTCGCGCGGCCAGGTCGGCGCCGCTTATGCCGTGGGCCTGACCTACTGGCAGGCGATGAAACTGATCATCCTGCCCCAGGCATTCCGCAACATGCTGCCGGTGCTGCTGACCCAGTCCATCATCCTGTTCCAGGACGTGTCGCTGGTGTCGCTGCTCAACGTGACCGATTTCGTCGGCGCCGCGGTCAAGATCGCGCAGCGCGACAGCCGCATCGTCGAGATGTACCTGTTCGTCGCCATCGTGTATTTCATCCTGTGCTACACGCTTTCGCTCATGGTGAAAGGCCTGCAGCGCAAAATAGCCATCGTGCGCTGAGCGCCAAACCGAGGAAACCCGAACATGATCGAGATCAAAGACGTGAGCAAATGGTACGGCAGCTTCCAGGTGCTCGACCACTGCTCCACTCGTGTCGGAAAAGGCGAAGTGGTGGTGGTGTGCGGACCTTCCGGATCGGGCAAATCGACGCTGATCAAGACCGTCAACGCGCTGGAGCCGTTTCAGCAAGGCGAGATTACCGTCGACGGCATCCCCGTCGGCGACAGCAAGACCGACCTGCCCAAGCTGCGCGCAAGAATCGGCATGGTGTTCCAGAATTTCGAGCTGTTCCCGCATATGAAAATCACCGAGAACTTGACCATCGGCCAGATCAAGGTGCTCGGCCGCAGTCCGGACGAAGCCAGGGAGCGGGGGCTGAAGATGCTCGACCGCGTCGGCCTGTTGTCGCAGAAAGACAAATTCCCGGGGCAACTTTCCGGCGGCCAGCAGCAGCGTGTCGCCATCGCGCGCGCGCTTTCCATGGACCCGATCGCCATGCTGTTCGACGAACCGACCTCGGCGCTCGATCCGGAGATGATCAACGAGGTGCTCGACGTCATGGTCGAACTGGCGCAGGAAGGCATGACCATGATGTGCGTGACCCACGAGATGGGCTTCGCGCGCAAGGTGGCGCACCGCGTCATTTTCATGGACCAGGGCGCCATCGTCGAAGACGCCACCAAGGACGATTTCTTCGGCAAGCCGCGCTCCGAGCGGGCGCAGTTGTTTCTATCGAAGATATTGCATCATTGAACCGCACCAACCCGTCACTGGCGAAAATCGGGAGCGGCCATCCCCCCCCGAGCGGCACGCCCAGACCCTCGGCCGTCGACCTATCGTTGTAGCACTCCTGTGCTACAATCAATTTTTGCACTGGGGTTCAACAATGTCCACGACCACGATTCGCCTGCCGCAGGATCTCAAGAAGCGCATCGCTCGGGCCGCAGAACGCGCTGGGAGCACCGCACACAGTTTCATCCTCGAAGCGATAGCCGAAAAAACTGAACAGGAAGAGCGCCAGGGGGAGTTCCAGGATACGGCCGAGCAGCGATACGCCGATATTCTGGCCTCCGGCAAGACAGTGCCGTGGAGTGAAATGCGTCGCTATCTTGAACGTCGACTCACAGGTAACAAAATCGCTCGACCAAAGCCGAGAACGCTGGCGCGCTAGTAATGTCGCGGATCGAGCTCGCACCGGAGGTCGGGGACGATTTCGACCGCATCCTGAACCATCTCATTGAGCATGAGGCGGCGGACGCCGAATCGCGGATCGAAGACATTATGCGGGCGATCGACGTGCTGGAGCGCAATCCGCTGATTGGTCGGCGTGTCCGAACCGATCTTAGAGAACTCGTGATTGGGCGCCGTGCACGCGGTTATGTTGCACTGTATCGATACGTTCCCGAACTTGACACGGTGTTTGTGCTTGCCATTCGCGGCCAGAGGGAGGCGGGTTACACAAGACCGTAGGCTTGAGCGGGAAAGCGACACGCTTTCCAGGAAAAGGGGCAGAAGACATCCCAGATGGATATCGATCTGGCCGAGCGGCGTTACCGTGAGGCTCAGGCATTGGCGAAGGAAGCAAGTCATGGCAAAGATGAGTGAATCGAGCGGCAACATCTTCCTGGACCTGGGATTCCCGCCCCACGAAGCGGCAGTGCTGCTGCTGCGGGCCGAGTTAGCCGAGGCACTGCGTCAGTGGATGGAGAGCGAAGGCATCACGCAGACCCAGGCGGCCAAGCGCCTTGGAATCACGCAGCCGCGCGTCTCCGAGATCATCCGCGGGAAAATCGACCTGATGTCACTGGACTACATGGTGGGACTGTGCGCCAAGGCCGGTGTCAGCGTGGAAGTACGGCTGGCCGCGTGAGCTTCAGCTCGGCATTTCGGTCGGCGACAGCAAGACCGACTTGCCCAAGCTGCGCGCGCTTTCCATGGACCCGATCGCCATGCTGTTCGACGAGCCGACCTCGGCGCTCGATCCGGTGTTGGCGCGCGCTGACAATTGTACTTCAGCACCGGACCCTTATGGAAAGCTTTCCATAAGGGTCGGGTCCCGCCAGCGGCTTCCAAAAACTCAGCGGCCGCAATCAGCAGTGAACCTGCCGTTTGCACAAAGAAGTGCTTGGCATCCCAGTCGGGGTCGGCTTGAGACTGTCAGCGGACGTTGAGCTTTTGAGCATGGCGGGCTGCAGTCGACCCAAGGGGAAGTGGCCAGATTGGAAGAGCGGACGCGGAATGTGCTGGTGCCCGGCAAGTGTGTACCATGGTTGGATTCGGCCACTCCCCTAGCGGCACAGGCTCATCGTCGGCCTCAGAACGACCACTTCCCTGCCTATGGGGTCAACCTAGGTGGAAATTGCATGAGGACGCCGAGATGTGGTTCATCTAGGGCCATAAATCAACTGATTGAAAAATATAAGCAAAAGGAATGACCACACTGCCCACGCACAATGCACGCAAATATTTAAGGGCGTCGGGATTGCGCTGGAATAAGGGATGCATTTCAAGTGTTTCCTACACGCGCAGGGCGATGCTTCGGTGATTGCCCGGGATCAATGCCACCATGCATCAACAAGAGAGACTCATACCGAGAGGTGACGCCGATGTGTATCAAGAGATGTGCCGTTGTTGCGCCACTCGTCCTGGCTGCGTGCCTTTCTGCGTGCGGTGACGTCGGAGGGCCGGGGCTTGACGGTACCAATATTGCTCCGCAGAACTTCGCAGCTAGCCGGCAAGTGTTGTCGGGAAGCAGTCAAGATTTCAGTGGAGATGGCACGAGCGGCATCCTGTGGAGAAACAGCAATGGACAGGTGGCAATCTGGTTGATGAACGGGGTGACGCAAAACTCTAGTGCGGTGATCGCGACCGTCAGCACTGACTGGACGATCGCCGGCTCGGGAGACTTTGATGGCGATGGCAAGAGCGACATCCTGTGGCGAAACAGCAACGGGCAGCTGGCGATCTGGTTGATGAATGGCATGGCCCAGAAGTCTAGCGCGGTGGTCGCGACGGTCAGCACTGACTGGACGATCGTCGGCTCGGGAGACTTTGATGGTGATGGCAAGAGCGACATCCTGTGGCGTAACGGTGACGGAAGGCTGGCGATCTGGTTGATGAATGGCATGGCCCAGAAGTCTAGCGCGGTCATCGCGACGGTGACAACGAACTGGACGATTGTCGGCACGGGAGACTTTGATGGCGATGGCAAGGCGGACATCCTGTGGCGAAACGATGACGGAAGGCTAGCGATTTGGTTGATGAACGGGATGACGCAAAACTCTAGTGCGGTGATCGCGACCGTCAGCACTGACTGGACGATCGCCGGCTCGGGAGACTTTGATGGCGATGGCAAGAGCGACATCCTGTGGCGAAACAGCAACGGGCAGCTGGCGATCTGGTTGATGAATGGCATGGCCCAGAAGTCTAGCGCGGTGGTCGCGACGGTCAGCACTGACTGGACGATCGTCGGCTCGGGAGACTTTGATGGTGATGGCAAGAGCGACATCCTGTGGCGTAACGGTGACGGAAGGCTGGCGATCTGGTTGATGAATGGGATGACGCAAAACTCTAGTGCGGTGATCGCGACCGTGAGCACTGACTGGAGGACGGCCGTGGCTGCGAGCACGGGCAACGTCGCCCCAGTAGCTAATGCAGGGCTGGCTCAGAATGTCACGGCAGGCAATACCGTTACCCTAGACGGCAGCGCTAGTTCGGACGCTAACGGCGATACCTTGACCTATGCATGGACCCTGACGTTCAAACCGTCTGGTAGTTCGGCTACTATTGCTTCGCCTACCTTGGCTCAACCGACATTTACGGCTGATGTGGCGGGCGCCTATGTCGCTAGTCTGATCGTCAACGACGGCAAAATTAACAGCACCGCAGCCATGGTGACAGTGACGGCCACTGCTGCCGTATTAGTTGGTAAATATTCTGACAACGGCGACGGCACGGTTACGGATCCGGCAACTGGTCTGACTTGGATGCGCTGCTCCATGGGGCAAACGTGGACGAGCGGCGCCTGCACCGGCACCACCAATACCTACACTTGGAGTCAAGCCATGGCTCTCACTGGGGCGTCGAGCTTTGCGGGCAACAGCGACTGGCGGCTTCCAAATATTCGGGAACTGCAAACGATTGTGGATCGGACGCGCTTCGGCCCAGTCCTTGATTCGACGGCCTTTCCGAACACGCCCTCCTTGTTTGCCTGGTCGGCAACTCGATTGGCCGCAAACCCCAACAACGCCTGGAAGCTGCATCTTAGCGGCGGTCTCTCCACCAACGCCGGCCAGAGCGAATCGAACGTTGTCCGCCTGGTCCGCTCAAATGCGCCTCTCGGCGCTATGAATCCGGCGCGTCCCACCACCGACTATGTCGACAATGACAACGGCACCGTGACCCATATACCGACCGGCCTGATGTGGCAACGTTGCGCCAACGGGCAAGTTTGGGCAGGCTCAGCCTGCAGCGGATCAGCTACCCTTCACACTTGGGCTGAGGCGAAGGGCCTCACAAGCAATTTTGTCGGGAAGACCGATTGGCGCCTGCCAACGGAGGACGAGTTGTTGAGCCTAGTCGATTACACGGCTGACTCGCCTGCCCTCAATACGACCTTGCTGCCAAGCACACCGCTTACAGTGGGCTTTTGGTCGGCAACCGCAAATATCCTGCACCCTGGCAATGCTTGGGAGACCGACTTCGCTCGTGGTAATGCTATAGCCAATTCCTCGACGACTTCTGGGCGCTTTGTCCGCCTCGTTCGGACGGGACAGTAGTTTCGGTCTTAGAGCGGGATTTTGTATTTCGCGTGAGTGGGTCCGCTATTGAGCGGGAGCACGATCGACCGCCATTGGCCGTTATGTAGAGCTTTGCATAAGGGGCGGCGGCTGAAGTACATCCAGACAGGGCCAATGACCGCAAACGCTGCACAGCCGACCTTCAATCCAAGAAATTGAGCGACCCCGATCCAGCGGCCGCTTCCGGGTGACCGCGCTGGATCAACGGCAGGTTTGGAGAAGAATAGCCAGCGGCTGGTCAGGGCCTAAAGCGGCAATTGCGAGAGAGGCACAGCCAATTCAGAGACATGCCTAGCCTCAACTAGCAGGTATACAAGGCAAACTAAGAACGTAGGGAAAACGTAGGACGCTCGACGAGTCTTGCCGAGCTTCTACGAGTGAGGACGGGCCGTTAGTACAGCGATTTACACCGTAAAAGGCAACTGAAAATCCGTGTGTCGGTGATTCGATTCCGCCCTTGGCCACCACTTCCTTCGGTTCAATGCTGCAATATCTTCGACAGGAACTGCTGCGCCCGCTCGGAGCGCGGCTTGTCGCCTCATCCGCTACACGTGGCGGCTTTAATCCCGCTCACTGTTGTTGCAAGTTGCGATGTTGCGCCGGCGCGAACAGTCTGTGCGGATCCCGGACTTACCCAGGAGACCTTGGTCAAGAATTGTTCCATCTGGCATTGGTTGCAGTTAAAATTTGACCAGAACTATGACCAATGCGGGAAACATGAATACCGTCACCCTTGCTCAAGCCAAAGCGAAACTCAGCGAAATTCTCAACCGGGTGGAATCCGGCGAAGACGTTGTGGTTACGCGCCACGGGCGGCCGATCGCACGCATTTCCGCTGTCCGCGCACCGAAAAAACCGCCTAAGTCGCTTGCTCCCTTTCGCGCGACGATGCCGCGCTGGAGTAAACCCAGCGCCAAGCTGTTGCGCGAGATGCGTGACGAAGGCTTGTGATAATTTATTTCGACACCGGTTTTCTGGCGCCGTTGATCCTCGAAGAAGCAAGCAGCGCGCGGGCGACGCGATCCACCTCGCGCTCGCCAAGAATCATGCCGCGACGTCTTTACTGACCCTGGACAAGGGAATGCTGAAAGCGGGCAAGCTGCTGAAGCTGCCGGTGACACACGGCATATGACTCTAGAGACGCGCTTCAGTCCTTTCTTTTCAGCGCCTGCTCCCGTAACGCGTCCAGGGTGGTATTGGGCGTGATCGCCTGCGGATCGATCCTCAATTCGATCAGCGCCGGTTTCCCGGAAGCGGCCGCGCGCTCGAAGGCGGGGGCGAACTGCGCAGTTTCCTCGACCAGCTCGCCGTGCGCGCCGTAGGCGCGCGCAAGCAGGACGAAATCGGGGTTGGCGAGCGCCGTGCCGTGCACCCGCGCCGGATATTCGCGCTCCTGGTGCATGCGTATGGTGCCGTACATGCCGTTGTTGACCACAATGAAAATCACATTCGCGCCATATTGCGCCGCGGTCGCCAGTTCCTGCCCGCACATGAGAAAACAGCCGTCCCCGTTCCAGGACACCACCATGCGGCCAGGATGCACGATCTTGGCCGCGACGGCGGCAGGCACGCCGTAGCCCATGGCGCCGCTGGTGGGCGCTAGCTGGGTGCGGAACATCCGGTGCGAGTAGTAGCGGTGCAGCCAGCCGGTGTAATTTCCCGCGCCGTTGGCCAGGATGGCGTCCGCGGGCAGGCGCCGCTTGAGGAAATCGACGATGTCCCACAACTGCACCCTGCCCGGCATGGTCCTGGGTTGGGTCCATTCGAGATAGTCCGCGCGCGCGGACAATGTCCACTCGCGCCAGGCCCTGGCCTCGACCGGCTCTATCGCGGCCAGCGCGGCGGCGATCTGCGGCATGCCCGAGTTGATCAGCAGATCGCCCTGGTACACCCGCCCCAGCTCTTCCGCGCCGGCGTGCACGTGGACCAGCTTTTGCGCCGGCCGCGGCACCGACAGCAGCGTATAGCCGCTGGTGGTCATCTCGCCCAGGCGCGCGCCGATGACCAGCAGCAGGTCGGCCTCCTTCACCCGCTGCGCCAGCTTCGGATTGATGCCGACACCGACGTCGCCGGCGTAATTCGCGTGGCTGTTGTCGAACAAATCCTGGAAGCGGAAAGCGCAACCCGCGGGCAGGCCGTTGGCCTCGATGAACTGGCGCAGGTCGGCGCAGGCCTTGGCGTTCCAGCCGCTACCGCCCAGAATAAGCAGCGGCCGCTGCGCCCCGGCCAGCATGGCGCGCAGCTTGGCGACGTCGCCGGCGCCGGGATGGGCCACCACCTCCTGATAAGGGTCGGTATCGGCGGCGACAGCGGTCTGGGTGAGCATGTCTTCGGGCAGGGCCAGCACCACCGGCCCCTTGCGCCCGGACATGGCGCAGTGGAAGGCATGGCTCAGGTACTCGGGCACGCGCTCGACGCGGTCTATGCTCGCCACCCATTTGGCCATCTGGCCGTACATGCGGCGAAAATCGATTTCCTGAAACGCCTCGCGCTCGACGAAATCGCTGCCCACCTGGCCAATCAGCAGGATCATCGGCGTCGAATCCTGGAACGCGGTGTGCACGCCGATCGCCGCATTGGTCGCGCCCGGGCCGCGCGTCACCATGCAGATGCCGGGCTTGCCGGTGAGCTTGCCGTAGGCCTCGGCCATGTTGGCCGCGCCGCCTTCCTGGCGGCAGACGATGAGTTTGATCGCTTCGCGCGCGTCGTAGAGCGCATCCAGCACGGCGAGATAGCTCTCTCCGGGAACGCAGAAGGCACAATCGACGCCGTGCACTTTCAGCGCGTCCACCAGCAACTGGCCGCCGGTGCGGGATTTCAGTTCGTTCTTCATGATCTGGACCGAGAAGAAGTGAAAAAGGGGTGTTTCAATTTTACGCTACAATTTGGCCACGGTCCCCGCCCTCCTGGTCCACTTTGATCATGCACGACGATATCCCGACCCTGCGCCGCATCCTGCGGGAGAACCGCGTCATCGCCGTGGTCGGACTGTCGGCCAACTGGTACCGTCCCAGCTATTTCGCGGCGAAATACATGATGGAGCACGGTTACACCGTCATCCCGGTCAACCCCGCCTACGCCGAAGTGCTGGGGCAGAAATGCTACGCCAGCCTGCGCGACATTCCAGGAAAAGTGGATATCGTTGACTGCTTTCGCAAGACCGCGGAGATCGTACCCATTGCCGAGGACGCAATCGCGATCGGCGCCAGAGTGTTGTGGCAGCAGATAGGCGTCACCAACGCAGAAGCGGCGCAGAAAGCTGAGGCCGCGGGCCTGGACTCGGTGATGAACCGCTGCGTTAAAATCGAGCACGCGCGCCTGTTCGGCGGCTTGAATTGGGCCGGGGTCAATACCGGCGTGATCTCGGCCAAGCGGCCGCGCTGGCTGAACTACTGAACCTGAAGCCCGCTTTCGAAAGGTCCGCAAGCATGAGCCAACTGTTCGAACTCGACGCCTATTCGCCGCGCCAGATCGCCGAGCGCATTCAAAGCATCGGCGTCACCAAGGCGCGGCTGCCGCTGTTGCCGCTGTTCATGCTTGGCCTGCTGGCGGGCGCGTTCATCGGGCTCGGAGCGCTCTATTTCACCCTCGTCACCAGCGATGCCACGCTCGGCTTCGCCGCCGCGCGGGTGCTCGGCGGCGTCTGCTTTTCCCTCGGCCTGCTGCTGGTGGTGGTTGCCGGCGCGGAGCTGTTCACCGGCAATAATTTGCTGGCGATGGCCTGGGCCGACGGCAAGATCACCACGGCCGAGGTGCTGAAAAACTGGATCATCGTGTGCGCGGCGAACTGCATCGGCGCCTGCGGCCTGGCCGCGCTGGTGTTCCTCTCCGGCCACCTGGACATGAACGGCGGCAGCGTGGCGCAGCAGGCGGTGAAAATCGCCGCGGCGAAGGCATCGCTGCCGCTGATGGAAGCCTTCTTCCGCGGCATACTGTGCAACCTGCTGGTGTGCATGGCGGTGTGGATGGCCTTCGCCGGCCGCAGCGTTACCGACAAGTTCATCGCCATCGTGTTCCCGATCTCGGCTTTCGTCGCCGCCGGCTTCGAACACAGCATCGCAAATATGTATTTCATTCCGCTGGCGCTGTTGCAGCAGGCGAGCGCTCCGCTGGCGCTGCCTGGGGCCGAACTCATCGACATCGCGCACATGCTGCAGAACCTTGCCGCGGTGATTCTCGGCAACATCATTGGCGGCAGCGTGCTGGTGGCGCTGGTCTACCACGTCATTTACCACCGCGGCCGCGTCGCTGCGACGCCGGCGGCAAGTGACGTAGACAAACATGCCTGACCGAAAATTCGGCTTCGGCACGCTGTGCCTGCACGCGGGACAGATTCCCGACCCCGCTACCGGCGCGCGCGCGGTGCCCATCTACCAGACCACCTCCTACGTGTTCGATTCGGCCGAGCACGCGGCGAGCCTGTTCAATCTGCAGACCTTCGGCAACGTCTACACGCGCCTGTCGAATCCGACTACGGCGGTGTTCGAAGAGCGCATGGCGGCGCTGGAAGGCGGGCGCGCGGCGCTCGCGCTCGCCACCGGCCAGGCGGCGGAAATGACGGCCCTGCTCACGCTGTGCGAGCAGGGCGACGAGATCGTATCGGCCTCGACCCTATACGGCGGCACCTACTCCCTGTTCGAGGTGAATTTCCGCAAGCTCGGCATCAATACCACCTTCGTCAACCCCGACCAGCCGGAGAATTTCCGCCGCGCGATCACGAACAAGACCAAGGCGGTGTATGCCGAGACCCTGGGCAATCCGCTGATCAACGTGCTCGACATCGAGGCGGTGGCGAACATCGCGCACGAGGCCGGAGTTCCGCTGATCGTCGACAACACCTTCGCCTCGCCCTATCTTTGCCGCCCGTTCGAGTTCGGCGCCGACATCGTGGTGCACTCGGCGACCAAGTACATCGGCGGGCACGGCACCACCATGGGCGGGGTGATCGTCGAGTCGGGAAAATTCCCCTGGGACAATGGCAACTTCCCCGGCATGACCGAGCCCTCGCGCGGCTATCACGGCGTGCGCTTCTACGAGACCTTCGGCGATTTCGGCTACACCATGAAGGCGCGCATGGAGACGCTCAGAACCTTCGGCCCGGCGCTGTCGCCGTTCAACGCCTGGATGCTGCTGCAAGGCCTGGAGACCCTGCACCTGCGCATGCAGGCGCATTGCGACAACGCGCTCAAGGTAGCGCGGTTTTTGGAAGCGCATGCGCAGGTGAGCTGGGTGAACTATCCCGGCCTTCCGGGGAGCCGCTACCACGCGCTCGCCAAAAAATACCTGCCCCGGGGCTGCGCCGGAATCATGACCTTCGGCATCAAGGGCGGCGCCAGGGCAGGCGAGGCCTTCATCGATGCGGCGCAGTTCATGAGCCATCTCGCCAACGTCGGCGACGCGCGCACGCTGGTGATCCACCCGGCCTCGACCACCCACCGCCAGTTGTCGGACGAGGAGCAGGTCAAGGCCGGCGTCACCTCCGACATGGTCCGCATCTCGGTCGGCATCGAGGACATCGACGATATCCTGTGGGACCTGGATCAGGCGCTCGCGGCGGCGGCAAAGATTTGAAGCATCAACTACGGTTTTTAGACACGTAAACCGGTCTGGCCGAAAGCAAGCGGATTCGCTCACTAAGGAAACTTTCATCTCGCGAATTTGCGCGCTGCGCGCGCCAACCATGTTTTAGTTCCGGCATAACGCGCTTCGCGCATTAGCCTCCACTGAAACTTCGTTTTCTGCGCGGATGAAAAGCGCATCCGCGCAGAAAACACGGTTATGGATAAAAGAAAGAACGGCTTGGGGTTGCTTTTATACAAGATCGCCGATTGCGTGCGGATGTGCTTTTCATCCGCACGCAATCGGCGATCCGCGCGGACGGCTTCTCGTCCGCGCAACAGCCCAACTCGGCAACAACGAGGGGCACGCCCTAAGTCATCACGTATAATCGCGTCAACATTTCACCCACAAATACCAAAAGGATTTCTTGCATGCCCGCCTTCGATTGGCAGTTTCCCTACGCCTCCTACCGCAAGCCCATCCTCGCGCGCAATATCGTGGCGACGGCGCAGCCGCTCGCTGCGCAAGCCGGGCTGCGCATGCTGCAAAACGGCGGCAGCGCCATGGATGCGGCATTGGCCACCGCGATCGCGCTGACGGTGCTCGAGCCGGTTTCTAACGGCATCGGCAGCGACGCTTTCGCCATCGTCTGGGACGGAAAAAAGCTGCACGGACTCAACGCCTCGGGCCGTTCGCCCGCGGCCTGGACGCCGGAGTTTTTCAAGGATCACAAGACCATGCCGCAGCGCGGCTGGAACACGGTAAGCGTGCCGGGTTGCGTTTCGGCCTGGGTGGCGCTGTCCGAGCGCTTCGGTAAACTGCCTTTCGCCGATTTGTTCCAGCCGGCCATCGGCTATGCCCGCGACGGCTATCTGGTCTCGCCTACCATCGCCAAGCAATGGGCCAACCAAGTGCCCGAGCTGCAGGCGCAGCCCGGCTTCAAAGAAGCTTTCATGCCCCGCGGCCGCGCCCCGTTGCCGGGCGAGAAATTCAGCTTCCCCGACCAGGCGAAGACCTTGGAACTGATCGCGCAAACCCGCGGCGAAGCCTATTACCGTGGCGAGATCGCGCAGAAAATTGCCGCTCACGCCAAAGAGCATGGCGCGCTGATGACCGCAGCCGATTTCGCCGCGCACACTACGGATTGGGTAGCACCGCTGGCGCAGGATTATCGCGGCTACACCCTGCACGAGCTGCCGCCCAATGGCCAGGGCATTGCCGCGCTGATGGCGCTGGGCATCCTGCAGCATTTCGACATGGCGAGCCATTCGGTCGATACGGCCGACAGCGTGCACCTGCAGATCGAGGCGATGAAAGTCGCGTTCGCCGACGTCTATCGCTATCTGTCCGACCCCAGGACCATGACGGTACGCAATGCGGAGCTGCTCGACCCGGCGTATCTTGCCGGGCGCGCGCGGCTGATCGATTTGAAGCGGGCGCAGAACTTCAACCACGGCACGCCGCCCAAGGGCGGCACCATCTATCTCACCGCCGCCGATGCAAGCGGCATGATGGTGTCCTTCATCCAGTCCAATTACATGGGCTTCGGCTCGGGCGTGGTGGTGCCGGGAACGGGCGTCAGCCTGCAGAATCGCGCCACCAGTTTCACCCTGCAGACGGGGCATCCGAACCAGGTGGGGCCGGGCAAACGCCCGTTCCAGACCATCATTCCCGGCTTCGTCACCAAGAACGGGCAGCCGGTCATGAGTTTCGGCGTGATGGGCGGAAGCATGCAGCCGCAGGGCCATGCGCAAGTCATGGTGCGGCTTGCCGACTACGGGCAGAATCCGCAGGCCTGCTCCGATGGCCCGCGCTATCGCGTGGTCGAGGGTCTGCGCGTCAACGTCGAGCCCGGATTTTCCAGGGAGACGCTGGCGGAACTGGAGCGCCGCGGCCACCAACTCGAGGAACTGGCGCAGGGTTACATGGATTTCGGCAGCGCGCAGCTGATCTACAAGCTCGAAGACGGTTACCTCGGCGCCTCCGACCCGCGCCGTGACGGGCAGGCGGTGGGGTTCTGAACAGCTTGTTTCCGGCCTGTCCGGCTTAGGAGTCATTTATGCTGAAACTTTGGGGACGCAACAACTCGGTCAACGTACAAAAGGTGATCTGGTGCCTGGAGGAACTGAAGCTGCCCTACGAGCGTATCGATGCCGGCATGCAGTACGGAGTGGTCGACGAGCCGCAGTTCCGCAAGCTGAATCCCAACGGCCTGGTGCCGGTGATCGAAGACGGCGGCGCGGTGATTTGGGAATCGAACGCCATCGTGCGCTATCTCGGCGCGAAATACGGCAAGGGCGACCTGTGGCCCGAAGACCCGGCAGCGCGCGCGCAATCCGACAAGTGGATGGACTGGTGCGCGACCGTGTACTGGCCGCCGATGCGCACGGTATTCTGGGGCCTGGTGAGAACGCCGCCGGAGAAGCGCAATATGGAAGAGATCGAGGCCGCGCGCAAGAAGGCCGGCGAGACGCTGAAAATTCTCGACGCCGCGCTCGCCGGGAGCGACTACATTGCCGGCAAAGCGCCCACCATCGGCGACATTCCACTAGGCGCCATCAGCTGGCGCTGGTTCGGCATAGCCATGGAGCGGCCGTCCCTGCCCAACGTGGAAGCCTGGTTCGAGCGCCTCGGCCAACGCCAGGCGTTCAGGAAAAGCGTAATGCTGCCGCTCACCTGAAACCGATGGGCGAATCCAAGCTCAACCCGGCGAAAGTGTGGGCGTGATCATTGGCGCGGCGCTGACCATGGACCTGGGCTGGATGCCAAGGTAGCCGACAAACGCGCGTCGCGTTCGTCCTTAGGCAGTTTGGCCAACTCTTTCACCGCTGCGTAAAAGCGCGCCAGTTCACCGCCTTCGCGCTGGAGCAGCGCGGCGAAAGCCGGCACCAATTCGGTGTACAGCGCCACCGAGGCAAGGGTCGCATTGTTGGGCTTGCCGGCGAACCAGCGGTCGTAGCCGGCGAACCCGCCCCAGGAAGCCCTGAGCTGCCGGTACTCTTGCTCCATTTCGGCGAGCCGCCGCGCCTTGCCCAGGCGCTTTTCTTCCAGCGGCAGATCCTGCCGGTAATACTGTTCCAGTGCCAGCCGATACCTGAGCACCAGCGCAACGAACTCACGCCGCATGCTTTGCAGACGCTCGTAGGCGACACGTTCGCGCTCGCTTCCATTTTGCGCCAGCCAGCGCTCCACGCCCGCCTGCTCCACCGTCGCGGCAAACGATTCGTTGAAACGCGTGTCGTTCTTGAGATAGAGCAGTTGGTGCGCGAGTTCGTGGAATATGAGGCGCGCCAGTTCCGCTGCGGGGTACTGAATGAAGGTACTGAGGACCGGGTCGTCGAACCAGCCCAGGGTCGAGTAAGCCGGCACGCCGCCGACATGGACATCGTAACCGCGCTCGCGCAGCGCGGCGGCCTCGGTCTGCGCATCGGCCTCGCCGAAATAACCGCGGTAGCCGACGCAGCCGACGAACACAAAGCAGGAGCTGACCGGCTCGAGCGAGAATTCCGGCGCGGCGAATACGTTCCATACCGCGTACTGGCGCCCCAGCTCGGCATAGCTCCTGTAGCTGCCGTTGTCGGGCAGCGCGAGCTCGCGGCTCGCGAAATCCCGGATGCGCAATACCGCTTGCAGCTTGGCTTTGAGCGCGGCCGGAACGGCATCGCGTCCGAGCTGCTCCTCTATGGGAGAGGCGCGGCGCATCAGATCCAGCTGCCCGCTCACCGCCTGCGAGTAGTAGCGCAGCGTGGCGCAGCCGCAAAGCAGCGGCGCGAGCGCGGCGAGCAGCAGCGCGCGGCGCACGCGCATCAGCGCACCCTGCGCCCGAACGCGTCGCGGCCGTCGTGCGCGAACGCACCGCGGCCGTCGTGCGCGAACGCACCGCGGCCGTCGTGGTCGAACGCGCCGCGTTCGAGGAAAGCCGCGACTTCGCGCGCCAGGTGCGCGGAAACCAGCATGCCACTGTGGCTGAGGGGGAGCACAACGCGGTCGCGCATCCCCGCCGCCTCGGTCTCCTCCAGCCGCACCACGCCGTCGTTGGTACCGGGCAAGCGCATGAGCATGTGCCCCAGACCCCAGGGACGGCTGCCTGCGATCACGCCCAACTCGCACCTGGGCCGGAACACTTCGGGCAGGCTGCGCCAGATCTCCCGGCTGGCTCCCAGCAGCCATTTGCCTGCGGCCAGGTTTTCCAGGCGCCGCCCCGCCATGCATGCGCGCACCGGCGTCCCCATCAGCACGATGCGGCCGATGCGCTGCTCGCCATGATTCCTCAGACAGCGGAGAATCACCAGGCCGCCCAGACTGTACCCGACCAGATGAATCAAGGGCTGTTGCAATTTGCCGATGCGCGCGGCGAGCCGCTGCGCATGCTCGTCGAGGCTCTGCGCCATAGACGGGTAAGCGAACGTATACACCGCATAGCCGCGGCGCGACAGCCACAGGCGCAACCCCTGCATGGTCCAGCCGCCCAGCCACAGCCCGTGCACCAGAATCACTGCTGCGCGCACCGGATACTCCCTAGGGGACGGCCGAAGACGCGCGGCTTGCGCCTGAAACGCGCGGCGAGGCAAACGGAAATCCGGCACACGCCGCCTGGACCGCGCTAATCGAGTACTTCAATGGCGCCGGCCGCGGTAACCGCAACCTGGCTTGCCCCGCCCTCGAAATCCGGCGTGGTCACCTCGGGCGCGCCGGCAGCCATGGCGCGCGCCATGGCGAAGCGCGGCGGCAGCGCACTCGAGCCGCTAATCAGGTTCAGCCGCTGGAGTTTGTAGCTGCGGCCGGCAAGCGCCACGCGCACGATCTCGGCGCGCGCCTTGAACGCGCCTATGGCCTCGGCGGTCAGTTCGCTCTCCGCCTGACGCCGCGCCTCGGGCGAAACGGAAAAACCCAGGCTGCCAAGCTGCATGCTCGCCTGCAGCTTCCCGATCAGGCCCGACGCCGCCTGGAAATCCTTGCCCTCGAGGCGGATCTCGGCGCGCCCACGCCAGCCCTGCAGCAGCCTGCCCTTGGTGTACACGGGATAGGTCTGGCTGCTGCCCGAACGCACGCGCACGCTCTTGTAGTCCTTCGCGATCTGCAAGGCCTGGTTGGTGGCCTTGTTGATGGCATCGGCGAGCGCCGCCGGATTCGCGTCGTTCAACTCCACGTAGAGGCTGGCGCTGAGCGTATCGTTGGGCACCTCGCGCTGCGCCTCGGCCTGGAGTTCGACCAGGTTGTAGCGCGGCAGCGGCTCGGCCGCGAGCGCAGTGCCGGCCAGCGCCAACGCTGCCGCAAGGTACAGCCATTTCGAGGCACGCATGATCACCTCAGAGAAGAACGAGAAAACATGAGTATAGCCGCTAGCCCTGCAATGGCGCCCGCGGCAGTTGGTATATACTTTGAGCATAGGCGGCAGGCGCACTTAAACCAAGTGCCGGCAATGCAGATTTCGAACCCGCATGAGGAGACCAAAATGAGGAAACTATTGCAGGTGCTGGGCCTTGGCGCTCTCGTCGCGTTCGCGGCGCCGCTCGCGGCCCAGGACAAGGTCAACCTGTCGATCACCACCGGTGGCACCGGCGGCGTGTATTACCCGCTGGGCGGCGGCTTGGCCAATATCCTGTCCAAGTACCTGCCCGGCTATCAGGCCACGGCGCGCGTGACCGGCGGTTCGGTAGACAACCTGAAACTGATCGGCAGCGGCCAGTCCGAAGTTGCGTTCGTCATGGCCGATGCCACCTGGGACGCCTACAACGGCCAGGACAAGTTCACGGAGATCGGCAAGGTCCCGGTGCGCACCGTGATGGTGCTCTATCCCAACCGCATGCACGTGGTTTCTATCGAGGGCACCGGGATCAACAAAATGGCCGACCTCAAGGGCAAACGCGTCTCCACCGGCTCGCCTGGCAGCGCGACCGAGGTGATGGCCTTTCGCGTGATCGAAGCCGCCGGTCTGGACAAGGATAAGGACATGAAGCGCGAGCGTCTGGGCGTGGCCGAATCGGTGAACGCGATCAAGGACAAGAAGATCGACGCCTTCTTCTGGGTGGGCGGCGTGCCGACTGCGGCGGTCACCGACCTCGCCGCGACCCCCGGGGTCAAGATGAAGCTCATCGACCATGCCGAGGTAGTCGAGGCAATGAACAGGAAATACGGGCCCTTGTATTCACGGGACGCCATCCCGGCAAAGGGCTATCCCGGCCAGGAAACGACCAATAACATCTCCGGCGTGTGGAACCTGCTGGTGGTCAACGCCAGCCTGCCGGATCAGGTCGCCTACAACATCGTCAAGACCATCTTCGACAAGAAGGACGAAATGATCGCGGTGCACAAGGAATCGCAGAACTTCGACTACAAGTACCAGACCAACGCCGCTTCGCCCATCCCGTTCCATCCCGGCGCCATCAAGTATTTCGCCGAGAAGGGCATTACGCTTAAATAGCGGCAAATCGACGAAGCCCCGTTGAGTACGACTACGGGGCTTTTTTTATGTAACGGAGGCCCCCAAGAATTGTCATTCTGAGGCCGTCCCCCAAGGGGACTTCCTCCGGGGCGAAGGTCCGAAGAATCTGCTTCTTGCTCGCTATGAAAAGCAGATTCCTCGCTTCGCTCGGAATAATGACAGTATTAGCGCCCTTCGAGATGCCCTAAAGGGAAACAATGTCGGAACAAGATAGCATCAAACCGCAGGGCGAGGTCGTCATCAGCGCCGAAGCGCTGAAGAAGGCGGAGGAATTCATCGAGGAGGAGGAAGGCGCATCCAACCGTTTCGGCGGCCGGCTGGGGAAGGCGCTCACGGCGGCGGCCATCGTCATGTCGCTGGTCCACCTGTACGCCGCCTACGCGATTATACCGGCGTTCATCCTGCGCGCGGTGCACGTCGGCTTCATGCTGGTGCTGTCTTACCTGTTGTTCCCTGCGGCCAAACGCCTGCGCCACCGGCTGCAGTGGTACGACCTGGTGTTTGCCGCGATCTCGGTCGGCATCATCGCTTACATGATGTATTACGGCGAGGATTTCGGCGACCGCGCCACCGATCCCAATACCCTCGACACCATACTCGGCGTCGCGCTGGTGCTGTTGATTCTGGAAGCGGCACGGCGCACCTCGGGCTGGATCATGCCTGGCGTGGTGGTCGGCTTCATCCTCTATGCGCTGTTCGGCCCGGCGCTGCCCGCGCCCTGGACGCACCGGGGCTTCAGCCTGCCGCAACTCATCGGCCATCTGTACATGACGCTGGAAGGCATATTCGGCGTCGCCATCGACGTATCCTCGACCCTGATCATCCTGTTTACGATCTATGGCGCCTTCCTGCAGTATTCCGGCGCGGGCAAGTTCTACATCGATTTTTCCTTCGCCGCCATGGGCGGCAAGCGCTCGGGCGCCGGGCGCACCGTAGTGTTGGCCTCTTTCCTGCTCGGCGGGCCTTCCGGCTCGGGCGTCGCGACCACGGTAACCCTGGGCTCGGTCGCCTATCCCATGCTGGCCAAGGCCGGCTACGGCAAAGATGCCGCCGGAGGCTTGCTGGCCGCAGGCGGCCTGGGCGCGATCCTGTCGCCGCCGGTATTGGGCGCGGCCGCCTTTCTCATCGCCGAATTCCTCAAGATCTCGTATCTGGACGTGATCCTGATGGCGACCATTCCGACCATCCTCTACTACCTTTCGATTTTCATCATGGTCGAGATGGATGCGCGCAAGTTCAGCATCCAGAACGTGGTGATCGAAAAGCATGCCACCGCCTGGGCGCTGACCAAGAGCTACGGCTTCCATTTTCTTTCGCTGGTCGCCATCGTCGTCTTCATGCTGATCGGCTTCTCGCCCGTGCTGTCGGTATTCTGGGCCACCATGGTGTCGCTCGTCATGAGCTTCCTCAACCGCGATTGCGCCCTGTTGCCGTTCAAGCCGGCGGTGGTGGCTATCCTCGCCGCGCTGCCTCTGTCATGGCTCGCCTGGACGCTGTTCGATCCGCTGTCGGCGAACTGGGAAACCGTGCTCGCCACCGCGCTTTTATTCGGCGGCCTGGCGGCGGCGCTATGGAGCCAGATACGCGGCAAGGATGCGGAGTTGTCGGCGCGCTTCATCAAGGCCTTGGAAGGCGGCTCGATCGGCGTGCTGAACGTCGCCGCCACCTGCGCGGCCGCCGGCATCATCGTCGGCGTAGTCACGCTCACCGGCCTGGGCCTGAAATTCAGCTCCATCGTGCTCGCCTACGCCGACTCCGGCAGTCGGGGCCTGGTCAACCTGTGGGCGCTGTTCGGCGCGGACAAGACGCCGGCGCTGCTGCACGACATGAACCTTTTGCTCACCGCGATCTTCACTTCGGCCATCGTCTGGGTCGTGGGACTGGCGGTGCCGGTCACCGCCTCCTACATCATCTGCGCGGTGATCGCAGCGCCGGCGCTGATCCTGCTGGGGGTGCCTGATTTCGCCGCGCACATGTTCATTTTCTACTACGCCGTGCTGTCCGAAGTCTCCCCGCCAACGGCGCTGTCGCCGTTTGCCGCGGCAGCCATTACGGGCGGCGATCCGTACAAGACCACGCTGCAGGCGTGGAAGTACACCGCGCCCGCCTTCCTCGTGCCCTTCATGTTCGTGCTCGACAGTTCGGGCCAGGGACTGCTGCTGATGGGTTCGTTCAAGAATCTTGGCAATGCGCCCTGGTTCTCGATCGCGGAGGTCTCGATCACCGCCGCCATCGGCATCGCCGCGCTCGCCGGCGGACTGCAGGGCTGGCTATTCCGGCAAACAAGCGGCATCGAGCGCACCATGCTCATCATCGCCGGCGTGCTGCTGGTCTATCCCAAGACCTTGTTCGACATCCTCGGCATCGGCCTGTTCGCGCTGGTGATCGCGCTGCAACTGCTGAAAAAGCCCGCCCCGCAAGTCGCGACTTAGATTCGCGATTGTCGAGGGCCGCTACGTCGGCATCGATCGACACGGGACGACACATCGAGTTGCAGTGATCGAACTTGCGCGGACGGCGACCCGTCCGCGCGGATCGCCGATTGCGCGCGGACGAAAAGCCGTCCGCGCACAATCGGCGATCTTGGATAAACCCCCAAGCCGTGTTTGGTGTTAACCGGAACCATGTTTTTCGTGCGGATGCGCTTTTCATCCGCACGAAAAACACGGTTGGCGCGCGAGAGCGCGCAACGGCCGCCACATCCGCATCCAACGACGCAGGACTACGCTTCGAGCTGAAGTGATCGATCTTCTACAAAAACAAACTTAGGCGGCGACCTGAGAGCGCGAAGCGCGCTTGCGGTCGTGCTCTTTCAGGTGGCGCTTGCGCAGGCGGATGCTCTTCGGAGTGATTTCGACCAGTTCGTCGTCGGCGATGAATTCCACCGCTTTTTCCAGCGTGAGTTCGATCGCCGGCTCCAGGCGCACCGCCTCGTCCGTGCCGGATGCGCGCACGTTGGTCAGTTGCTTGCCCTTGATCGGATTCACCACCAAATCGTTGTCGCGCGAGTGGATGCCGATGATCATGCCCTCGTACAGCGCTTCGCCGGGAGCGACGAACATGCGGCCGCGCTCCTGCAGTTTCCACAGCGCGTAGGCCACGGAAACACCGTCCTCCTGGCTGATCAGCACGCCGTTGCGGCGCTCTTCCATATCGCCCTTGACCGGGCCGTAGTCGTCGAAAATGTGGCTGGCGAGCCCGGTGCCGCGCGTCAGCGTCAGGAACTGGCCCTGAAAACCGATCAGCCCGCGCGCCGGAATGCGGTATTCCAGGCGCACACGGCCGCGGCCGTCCGACACCATGTCCTGCATGTCGCCTTTGCGCCGGCCCAGTTCTTCCATCACCGCGCCCTGATGGCTGTCTTCGACATCCACGGTCAGCAGTTCGTACGGTTCCTGTTTCACGCCGTCGATTTCCTTCATCACCACGCGCGGGCGACCGACGCCCAACTCATAGCCTTCGCGGCGCATGTTTTCCAGCAGGATGGTCAGGTGCAGCTCGCCCCGCCCGGAGACGATGAACGTATCGGAATCCTGGGTGAACTCGACCTTGAGCGCGACGTTGCTCTTGACCTCGCGCTCGAGGCGCTCGCGAATCTGGCGGCTGGTGACGAACTTGCCCTCGCGCCCGGCGAGGGGCGAGTTGTTGACCATGAAGTTCATGGTCAGCGTCGGCTCGTCCACCCTGAGCAGCGGCAGTGCATCGGGCTGCTCCGGCGCGCAGATGGTCGCGCCGATGCCGACTTCCTCGATGCCATTGACCAGCACGATGTCGCCGGCCACAGCTTCCTCCGACACCACCCGTTCGAGACCCTCGAAGGTCAGCACCTGGTTGATGCGCGCCTTGACCGCTTGCGAATCGGGGCCGTTCATCACAATCACGTCCTGCAGCGGCCTGATGCGGCCACGCGAAATGCGGCCGATGCCGATCTTGCCGACGTAGCTCGAGTAGTCGATCGAACAGATCTGCAGTTGCAGCGGGCCGTCCGGATTGTCATCGCGCACCGGCACGTGCTTGAGGATGGCGTCGAACAAGGGCCGCATGTTGAACAGCTTGTCGTCCTTCAGCGCATCGATCGAGGCGGGCGCATCCTTCATGTCGGCGACCGCCCAGCCATGCAGCGCCGAGGCGTAGATCACCGGGAAATCGAGCTGGGCCTCGGTCGCGCCCAGCTTGTCGAACAGCTCGAAGGTGTGGTTCACGACCCAGTCCGGCCGCGCGCTGGGGCGGTCGACCTTGTTGACGACGACGATGGGCTTCAGGCCCAACGCCAGCGCCTTTCGCGTGACAAAGCGCGTCTGCGGCATCGGACCCTCGACCGCGTCGACCAGGAGCAGCACGCTGTCCACCATTGACAGCACGCGCTCGACCTCGCCGCCGAAGTCGGCGTGGCCCGGGGTGTCGACGATGTTGATGTGGGTGCCTTCGTACGTGACGGCGCAGTTCTTGGCGAGTATGGTGATGCCGCGCTCGCGCTCGAGGTCGTTGGAGTCCATGACCCGCTCCTGCACATGCTGGTAGGCGGCGAAGGTACCGGATTGCCGCAGCAGCTTATCCACCAGAGTGGTCTTGCCGTGGTCGACGTGGGCGATGATGGCGATGTTGCGTATTGGGCGGGTCATGGGGAAACATTCTAAAGAGAGCATCGCAGGTCGTGTAACGAACCGGCACAAAATGGAAAAAGCGGCAAACAGCCGCTTGCCTCGCCTGATCTTGCTCGAACCTGGGTTGAGATAGCGCGACCAGAGCTTACCTGACGCTTAGCCGCGGGCGGCTTTGGAAGGCCAGAAAATTCAACATGTTAGCACATTCCGCGCGGATCGGCCCGGTTTTCTGACTTGCTTGTATAATCGTGCTTGTCGCCGGTTTCACCATCAATCATTTTATTATTTAAAATCATTCGATTACATATGCCTACCCAACCCGATCCCGCCGCCAAGGGCAAACAGCAGACGTCCGCGTCGGCAATCTCGCAACGCAATCCGGGCGGAAAAATCGGCCGACCGCGCTTTCAGGCGAAACTCGATACCCCGTTCGGCTTGGTGGGAGTGCGCACCGAAGGCGCCGCGCTGGCGGAGATCGTGTATCTGCCGCGCAGCGCCGCTACCCTGGCACCCGCGAACGCGCTGGCCGAGCGGGTTTGCGTGCAGATAGAAAAATATGTCGCCGATCCGGGATTCCGTTTCAAGCTGCCGATGAAACAAGTGGGGACCGCGTTCCAGCGCCGCGTGTGGAACCTGATCGCGGCCATCCCCTGCGGCCAGACCAGGACCTATGGCGACATCGCGCGCGTCCTGCGCAGCGGGCCGCGCGCCGTGGGTCAGGCCTGCGGCACGAATTATTATCCGCTGGTGATTCCCTGCCATCGGGTGGTCGCGGCCAACGGCCTGGGCGGTTTCGCCCATCACAGCGGCGGCTACCTGATCGAGGTCAAGCGCTGGCTGCTGCTGCATGAAGAACATGGGAACTAGGGCGCGTAGCCCAGGCGCTGCAGCCGGCTTCCGCTGAATGCGCTGGCGCGTGCTGCAAGCACCATGAGGGAAAGCGACGCTGCGTTGCTGGACGAGTTCTGCGACCATCTATGGCTCGAGGATGGCCTGTCGAAGAACACGCTCGAAGCGTACCGGCGGGATCTTACCCTGTTCGGCGACTGGCTGGCGCGCGAGCGCGAGCGCTCGCTGCTCGATACACGCGAACAGGACCTGTCGGCGTATTTTGCTTTCCGCTACACCCAGGCCAGGCTGCGCGCGACCTCGCAGGCCCGGCTGCACTCGAGCCTCAAGCGCTTTTTTCAGTTCGCGCTGCGCGAGAACAAGGTCGCCGCCGATCCGACGCTCAAACTGGATACACCGAAAAAGCCGCAGCGTTTTCCCAAGTCGCTGTCGGAAGCGGACGTGGAGGCGCTGCTCGCGGCGCCGGATGTGGAGTCTGCCCTGGGTCTGCGCGACCGCGCCATGCTAGAACTGCTCTACGCCACGGGCTTGCGCGTATCCGAGCTGGTGGCGCTGAAGCTGATCGAGATCAACCAGGACATGGGCGTGGTGCGCGTGTTCGGCAAGGGCGGCAAGGAGCGCATGGTGCCGATGGGCGAGGAAGCGTCGGCCTGGCTCACGCGCTACCTGAAACACGGGCGGCCGCGACTGCTGCAGCGCGCACCGTCCGAGGCGGCGTTCGTCACCGCGCGCAAAGCGGCGATGACGCGCCAGGCGTTCTGGTATCTGATCAAGAAACACGCGCGCTCGGCGGTGCCGGGCAAGCCCATGTCGCCGCACACGCTGCGCCATGCCTTTGCCACCCACCTGCTGAATCACGGCGCCGATCTGCGCGTAGTGCAGATGCTGCTCGGCCATGCCGATATCTCGACGACGCAGATCTATACCCACGTCGCGCGCGAGCGCCTGAAGCTGCTGCACCAGAAGCACCATCCTCGCGGATAGATACAGCGGCCTGCGACAACCGGGACGATTCGAGATGAGCTACTTTTTCTTGCTTCTCTCGATCACCACGCCGACGCGCCGCGCGCTGCGCTGGGCCCCGATCTTGGCGATGCTCACGCGCACCCACGGGGCATGAAATTCCCCGAGCAGGATCTGCGCCACGCGCTCGGCCAGGTTTTCCACCAGGCCGTAATGCTGCTCGACCAGGACGGCGCGGATGCGTTCAATCACCACCGCGTAGTCGATGGTGTCGGCGACCTTGCCGCTGGTGAACACGCGATCGTCGGGCAGCGCTATGTCCAGATCCAGCTCGACCGTCTGGGTGATGGTCTTCTCCCGCTTGTAGATGCCGATGCGTGCGTCCAGCCTTATTTCGCGCAGAAATATGATGTCCATGTATGCCGGGAGCGATGGGAGGGGGCTGGGGCGGGATTCGGTTCCCGCGTAAAATGAGCGGCTTATTCTAACAGGCGGTTTCAGGTGGCGACCATAGTCTTCACGATTGCAGCGTACCTGATCGGGTCGCTTTCGTTCGCCGTGATCGTGAGCCGCATGTTCGGGCTGCCCGACCCGCACAGCTACGGCTCCGGCAATCCCGGCGCGACCAACGTGCTGCGCACGGGCAAAAGGCTGGCTGCGGCGCTGACGCTCGCGGGCGACACCGGAAAAGGCGCGCTGGCGGTGGTCCTCGCGAGGCATTTTGCACCCGACTATGGCGTGGACATGACCGGCATCGCGCTGGTCGCGCTGGCGGTGTTCCTCGGCCATCTCTGCCCGGTGTTTTTCCGCTTCAAAGGCGGCAAGGGCGTGGCGACCGCGCTCGGCATCCTGTGCGCGATCAATGTTTGGCTCGGCCTGGCGACGCTGGCAACCTGGCTGGTCATCATGCTTTTCTTTCGCATGGTTTCGCTCGCTTCCATTATTGCCGCCGTGTTTGCGCCCCTGTACACCGGCTGGCTGTTCGGCACGGCGAGCGCGTTGCTGCCGGGTGTACTGGCGATAGCGACGCTGCTGATCTACAGGCACAAGGAAAATATCCGGCGCCTGCTCGCGGGCCAAGAAAGCCGCATCGGCGCGAAGAAGCAGGATCCAGCGTGAGTTCGTCCCTCACGATCGGCGTGCAGCCGTTCGGTTAATTCGATTTCGCGCGCGGCTGGCAGCGCCGCTACTCGCGCAGGCGGATCGCAAGGCTTTGCGTCGATCTGCCGATTAGCCCCTGCGCATCGAAGATCCGCGCCTCGGCCAGGCCGCCTCCGTCCGGTCCCAGCAGCGTGCGCGCGTCGATGCAGATCCATTCGCCTTGCGCCTTGCGCAGCAGATTGACGGTGAGGTCCGAGTTCACGAAGATGTAGCGGCGAAAGTCGAGGATCGCGCTGATACCGTTGCCCGAATCCGCGGCGACGGCGACGCGCTGCAGCGCGCTCGGTTCCTCGCCGGCGATGAGCGGATAGCGCAATCGGAACCACACCGCGGACGGGCTGCGAAACATAGCGCCTTCGGCAATCCTGCTCTCGATCAGGTCCTGATAGCCGAGCATCTTGCTCGAAAAGGGAAACCGTTCCGCCGGCGACTGCTCGACCGAGCGCGGCGCCTGCGGCAGCGGATGTCCCGCAAGACCGGGGGGGAGCTCCAGCGCTGCTTCGCGCTGGGCGACCGCAGTGCAACGCGCCACTTCCTTACCGCTGGCAGTCAGCCGCGCGGAAAAATGCGCGACGTTGCGCCCGGCGTAGTCGGTCTCGACCTCGACCGCGAGTTCGGCGATCGGGACCGGGCGCAGCAGGTTGGCCGTCAGCCGCGCGATATGCGTGAGGCCGAGCGCCGCCGCGGCGCGCTCGATGCTGCGCGCGACCAGCGCAATCGGCGGGCCGGCGTGCTGGTGGTCCGGATGCCAAGGGCCGCGGGTCAGATCGGTCGAGGCGCAGGCGCCGTTCTCGAGCGCGACGTAGGCGCTCGCCGGGGGCGGCGGGGTTTCCCGGTTGTCGCTCGAGGAAGGAACGGCCATGAGTGACGCGTCTCAGATCAGCAGTTCGCGCGCCGCGCCGCGCACGTCCATCTCGTATTCGAGGCCGAGCACCGGCGGCCGCGCGAAATGCCACGACAGGCCGCCCACCCCCGCGCCGCGCGCCGCGATCTCCGGGCCTACGAGGGCACCGATGTCCCGCACCGAATAAGCCTGGGTGCTCACCGCATCTTTCCAGGAAAAGCCGAGCGCCGCCAGGCGCTGCTCCATCTCCGCCACAACGAAACGCAACTTCTCCCGCATGGCTTCAGGCGTGGTCTCACCGTAGCGCACGGTGCGCTCGCGAAAACTGCCCGCGCCGCCGCGGGCCTCCCCGCCGCCCGCGATGATGAAGCTGCCGCGCGTCGCATTCGCCGCGGGCACGGTGTAGGAGAAGGCGTAGAGCGCAGGCTGGGCGGGCGGGTCGTACTCGGGGCAGACGTTGGTGCGCGCCACCGGATTGACCCCGTCCTTGTAGATACCCCAGCGCGCGAGGGTCTGGACGTACTCGAGGTTGAAGTCATGGAAACCTTGCTCGCTGAACGGCGCCGCCGAGCGCAGCTCGCACGCGGCAAACGCGGTGCTCGGGCGGCCGAGCGCGCCGAGGTGCGCTTCGACCGCGGCAAAGCCCGCCGCGAGCTGCAGCGGCCTCGCCAGGCGCGCGCGTTCGATTTCGAACCCGGGTTCGGCCGCCACCCCGCTCGAGTATTGGAACGCCGCCCTGATGTAGCGGTAGCCGCCTTTCCCGAATACGACCACGTCGGACATGCCGTTTCTCCCGAAGACAGGATACCCGACCGTAGCACAGCGCGCCGGTGCCTGAGACTTTCTTCAGCGACGGTCCAGTATCTTGTCGAAATCGTCGTCGACTCCGAGTAGATAGCGGGCCAGATCGTCCACCGCGTCGTTGAACATCTTCGGCTCAAGCCGACACCGGACCCGGCCGGGGCGCCGGACATTGACCAGTTCGATCTCGACCGACGACTTGTCGTAGTCGGCGCGGATGTTCACCTCGCACGGAAGCGAGGCGGAAACCGTGAATGTCGCGCGCGTGACCTGTCCGAAGTCGCTCTTGGCTTCGGCCTTGGTCTCAAAGGGAATGTTCAGCCGCCGCAGATACTCCTCGAGGCGGGCAATGTCGGCTCCAAGCAAGCTCGCCTTCGCCGGGGCCGCAGGCTGAACCCGGAACCTGAAGAACAAGTGATCGCCGTAGTCCTTGCCGTCGATCTTGCGGGCGCGCAGATCGACAAATGCATCGGACAGCTTTACCGCAGGCAAGCTCCCAAGGAAGACGTAATCGTACGGACGCCCCGCCGTCGGATGGACGCCGTTCAGTTCACGGGCGACCTCGGCGAGGTACTGCAAGGCAGCGCGCATGCTTTGATCGATGTCCGCGTCGGCCTTGGCCTTCTTTGCCACCGGGTCATCCTCGGCAGAGCGCGTCGCGGCTTTCTGCTTCAGCAGATCGAGCGCGCCCCTGCGCGATCCGGCGCCTGTGGTCGTGGCACCGCTGCTCTGAGCCTGGCTCTCGCGCTGGCGCTCGAACGCTTCGCGCTTGCGCGTCTCGGTTTCGCTCCACTTGCGCAAATCCTCCTCTTTCTTCCGCCGCGCCTCTTCCTCTGCCTGCAGCCGCGCCTGCTCCTCTGCCTCGAAGTTGCGAGAGAAGGTGTCCAGGTCCAGAACGAACTCAGCAGCTTTCTTTTCCGCCTGCTGGGAGGGTGTCGATGCCGGCTGCTCCGTCTCGGGAAGGACGATGGTTGTCTGGTACTGCGGCCCGTCAGTCTGCGGGCCGCGCGCGCCCGCCATACTCTTTTCGCCGCCGGCCAGCGCTGGCACAATGCCCGGCGGCTCCAAACCGCGAATATTGCGAAGATCGATCGCCATCTCGCCCGCGCGCTGGTAGCGTTCCTCCGGCTTCTTCGCCAGCACTTTGTCCAAGATGGGCTCGAAAGCCGTGGGAACCGATGGGTCCAATTGTCTGACCGGAGGATGCCGCTCCGCCACGATCCGGTTGATCAGCGGGAAAATCGTAGTGTCCCCGGGACGAGCGAAAGGCGCCTGCCCGGTCAGCATCTCGTAGAGCACCACCCCGAGCGAAAAGATGTCGGAGCGCGGATCTATAGGCAGGCCAAGCACCTGCTCCGGCGACATGTAGCGTGGCGAGCCGATCATGGTGCCGGTCTGCGTCATGGTCGAGGCCGGCACGTAAGCAACCCCGAAGTCGGTGAGCTTGGCGTGGCCCGAGGCCGAGACGACTATGTTCGCCGGTTTGACGTCGCGGTGCACAATGCCCAGTTGCTGCGCGCGATCAAGCGCGTCTGCGACCTGGGCGATGAGGTCTGCGGTAGTTTGAAACGGCAGGCGCGCGGACTCACCGAGAATCTGCTGCAGTGACCGACCATCCAGGAGTTCCATCGCCATGTACGCGACGCCGTCTTGCTCGCCCACATCGAAAATCGTCACGATGTTCGGATGGTTCAGCCGTCCGGCGGATTTCGCCTCGCGCAGGAAACGCTGGCGCACGTCGGCAATGACGTCTTCCGGCAGGTTCGGATGCAAGGTCTTGATGGCGACTTCGCGGTCGATGAGCGGATCATGAGCGCGATACACCGTGCCCATGGCGCCGCGTCCTAACTCACCAAGAATGCGGTAGCGGCCGAGCTTAGTGGAAATCATGAATCTTTGCGGCTTGAAAACACTCGAAGGGCGTTAGCATCCTTGAATTTCGCGGTGTTGGCAAGTGATTCGAGCCCGACAGTGATTCGAGCCCGTTTGTCGCGAACCCGTTCTTCATCCGGTGTGTGCGCTCTCGTGTATGCAGAGCTTCTCCATTGGCCGCGTGCATGCCCATTTTCTGGAGGGTGCTTCCGCGATCGACCCGGTCATTCCCCCAGGCTGGCGCTCGCTATCGCACCAGTGGCGCTCGCATCCCCCTTTTCAATTGCAGAAATACTCTACAACTTCCTCCGTCTCCGCGCGCGGCTCGCCGAAGGTGATCCACCCGTGCTCCCCAAGCCTGAACTCCTCACGCTGCAGCAAGATCTCGGTACTCGCCTCGGCGGTGACGTAAGTCCCATTCGTACTCTGATCGGCAAGGACGAACTTGTCCTGGCGCCGCTCGATGGTGCAGTGGTTGCGTGAGGCCCTGTTGCTGGCGATGACGAGGTTGCATTCCGGGGCACGCCCCATGGTGATCGAGTCGTTGTCGCGCCGGCGGATGATTTCCCGGTCGCGGTACTTCAGGCGCAGCACTAGCGGCGCGGGTCTGGCGTTCGTACGACTGGCGAGGGACATGGTCACGTCGTCGGCATGGCGCCAGATGAGCTCGCACAGTTCGACTTCTTCGGCCTTGCCCTTGACATGGATCGCGTACAGGGGTCGCTTGAAACTGCGGAACACCGGGCCGAGCCGGTCCGAGGTTTCGCGCGACATGATGATCTGGCTCCTTCCTGCCTGTTCCACGAGCCGGGCGGCAAGGTTCACGGTGTCGCCGAAGATGTCATCGTCGTTCTGGATCACGGGTCCGCAATGAAAGCCGATCCGAACGCCGAGTTTGGTCGCGCCCGCCAGTGGAAGCGCATCGATCGCGTACTGCATGCTGCTTGCGGCGTAGGCCGCCACGTCGGGCGTCAGAAACACGGCCATGACTTCGTCGCCGAGTGTCTTCACCACGCGCCCGCCTGAGGATTCCACGGTCTGCCGTAGTTGATCAATGCAGCGCGCGATCGCGTCCATGGCAGCCTGGTCGCCTTCGGATTCGTACAGTTTCGTGCTGCCGCTCACGTCGGCGAACAGAACCGTGACCTGCCTTGCCTGATCCATGGCCTCCCATATTCGCCGACGCACCCCTACCGCACCCGAACGCTCGCAATTCGGCCGCAATAAGGGGCGGATGTCCGTATCTGCGCCTGTACTGCTATCGTCCAGGCACCGCCATCGGTTGTGCTCCCTGCGGCGAAGTCATCTCTTCGATCGCTTGTTCCATGGCAGCCTTATCGCCAGAGAGGCGGCTCCGCGCGCTTGGACAGACTCCCGAATTTTTTAAGTAAAATCACTGCGGGTCAAGCCGCCATAGCGATCAGCGACAGGGTAAAGTAGGCACTATCCGGGTCTTCTCGTCAAGAGCCCAAAGCGGGTCCAAAGGAGGCGTGAAATCGAAGTAGCGGGTCGATGCCTGAGCGTCATCTGAATGGTACCACCCCGCCTCGCGCGACAGCAGTCGACGCTCGCCACAGGCGGATCGATTTTCCTGTCGCTTGCGCCAGTGCGGCTGCTAGAATCGGCGCGGACCAAAGTGGTCTTGTGCCGAAGGAAAATCATGGATCTCACGAATCTGACGCTCGCCGAACAGGCCGACTTGCTGCGGCGGGGGCAATGCTCGAGCCGGGAAATCGTCGACGCTCATCTGTCCCGCATCGAGCGTCTGGACGGCAAGCTGCACGCCTACATCGAGGTCTATCGGAACGAGGCGCGACAGCTTGCGGACGGCGCCGATCGCGCGCGCGCGGCGGGCCTACCGCTCGGGCCCTTGCACGGGCTGCCCATCTGCCTGAAGGATCTTTGCGATATCGACGGCCGCATCGGAACGATCGGCTCGCGCATGTGGGCCGCACGCCGCGCCGATACGACTTCGGCCACGGTCGAGCGCCTGCTCGCCGCGGGCATGATCCCGCTCGGCAAAACGCACATGGTCGAGTTCGCGTTCGGCGCCTGGGGCACCAACCCGTTGATGGGGGCGCCCCGCAATCCCTGGGATAGCGCTTGTCACCGAGTCCCCGGGGGATCGTCGAGCGGCACCGCGGTTGCCGTCGCGTCCGGGCTCGCGCCGGCGGGCATCGGCAGCGACACCGGCGGCTCGGTGCGCATTCCTTCGGCCTTCAACGGTCTGGTCGGCCTCAAGGTCACCTTTGGACGGATCAGTCTGCACGGCACGGGATTGCTCAGCTGGACCCTGGATTCGATCGGCCCGCTGGCGCGTTCGGTGGAGGATTGCGCGCAACTGTTGCGGGTGCTGGCGGCGCCCGACGCGCGCGATCCCGCGACGCTGGTGCAGCCGCCCCTGGACTTGCCCGCAGAATTCACGGCCGCCGGCCTGCGTCATCTGCGCATTGCGCTGCCCGACCGCGAGCAGTTGCCGCCCTTCATGCACCCGGCTGCGCTCGAAGCCTGGACCGGCGCGGCCGAGTTGCTCGCGAAACTCGGGGCCGAGATCGTTCCCACGCGCCTGCCGGATTGGTATTTCGATCTGTCGCGGCAGGCGGGCATAATCATCGCGTCGGAAGCGTTTGCGCTGCACCGCAACCATATCGAAGACATGGCCCAGCCGATCGGCGAAGCGGTGCGCGCCCGCATCCTCAATGCGCGCAATTTCGCCCCCGGCGAATATGCCGAAGCGCTGCGGGTCATGGCGGAACGTCGGCGCTATTTCGGCGAATGGTTCCGGCGCTTCGACGCGATCCTGCTGCCGACTGTCGCCGTGCCGGCGCCGCCGCGCGAGGGCATCGACGAAGCTTCGCCCGTGCCGGCCTGCTTCACTCGCCCGCAGAATTACCTCGGCCTTTCAGCCCTCGCGCTGCCGGCGGGGCTGCATGAGGGATTGCCGCTCAGCATCCAGATCGTCGGCAAGCCTTTTGCGGAGCGCCAGATCCTGGAAATCGGCAAGGCTTACCAGGACGAGAGCGGCTTTAACAGCTTGCGTCCGGATATCGCGGGTTTTGCGACTTAGCGGGGAGTTCGGAATGCCGTTGGGAGAAAGCGACGCAGATCGCGGACTCGCTCTCTCGCCCCGCTTGCGCGGAGCGGCAGAAAACACAGTCAGGTTTTCAGCTCGATTTCGATAAACACGAATTCGCCCGTGTTGGCGTTGACGACGTTGTGCTCGACGCCGGCCTTGCGGAAATAGGATTTCCCGCTAACCAGTTCGCTGACGCTGTCGCCGCCCTTGGTCTTGAGCAGCAGCCTGCCGCTGCTCTGCGGCACCACCACGTAGTCGTATTGGTGGCAATGCCAGCCGGTTTCGGCGCCAGGCGCAAACCGCCACTCGGTCACCGCGACCCGTTCGTTGTCGATCTGGACGGTAGCTGTTGCCTGGCTCAATTTGGCCTCCGTTGAGTGACATGACATTGCTGCGAGTATCTTAACAGGAGGCCGGGGTTTCCACGGCGGCCGGCCGTTCACGCGCATGTGGGACACGAACTTTCCCAGGCTGAGACTTGACCGGTTTAGAAGGGTAAAATCACGCCCATGAACGCGGTTGCCGAAATCAGGGACATCAAGGTCTATATGCGTCAGGTGGGCGAGGACGCGCGCGCGGCGTCGCGCGTGCTCGCGCGCGCGGACAGCGTCACCAAGGACAGCGCGCTCGTCGCCGCGGCCGCCGCGATTCGGCGCGACGCGGCGCGCCTCACCGCCGCCAATGCCGAAGACGTGGCCGAGGCGCGCGCCCGGGACCTTGCGCCGGCGCTGCTCGACCGGCTTGCGCTCACCCCCGCCGGCGTGGAAGCCATGGCCGAGGGCCTGGAGCAGATTGCGCGTCTGCCCGATCCCGTGGGCGCCATCACCGACCTGCGCGAGCGCCCGAGCGGCATCCGCGTTGGCCGCATGCGCGTGCCCCTCGGCGTGATCGGCATCATTTACGAGTCGCGCCCCAACGTCACCGCCGACGCGGCCGGGCTGTGCTTGAAATCGGGCAACGCCGCCATCCTGCGCGGCGGCAGCGAGGCGCTGCGCTGCAACCGCGCGATCGCCGCGTGCATGCACGAGGGCCTCGACGCGGCCGGGCTGCCGCGCACGGCGATACAGGTGATCGGGACCACCGACCGCGCCGCGGTGGGCGAGCTGCTCACGATGAACCAGTACGTCGACATTATCGTGCCGCGCGGCGGCAAGGGCCTGATCGAGCGCGTGATGGCCGAATCGCGCATCCCGATGATCAAGCATCTGGATGGCGTCTGCCACGTGTATATCGACGACGCGGCGGACCTGGACAAGGCGATACGCATCGCCGACAACGCCAAGACGCAGCGTTACGGCACCTGCAACACCATGGAGACGCTGCTGGTGGCGGAAGCGGTAGCGGCGAAAGTGCTGCCGCCGCTGGCGAAGATTTATTTCGACAAGGGCGTGGAGCTGCGCGGCGACGAGGCGGCGCGAGAACTCGTGCCCGCGATCAAGCCCGCGAGCGAGGACGACTGGTACGCGGAATATCTCGCACCGGTCCTGGCGGTGCGCGTGGTGAAGGGCATCGACCAGGCGATGGACCACATCGCCAAGTACGGCTCGGCGCACACCGACGCCATCGTCACCGAAGATAAGGAAAAGGCGCAACGATTCCTGCGCGAGGTCGATTCGAGCTCGGTGATGGTCAACGCCTCGACGCGCTTTGCCGATGGCTTCGAGTACGGCCTGGGCGCGGAAGTGGGCATTTCCACCGACAAACTGCACGCGCGCGGGCCGGTGGGCCTGGAAGGCCTCACCTCGCAGAAATACGTCGTGCTCGGCGACGGGCAGATCCGGACATAATGCAGCTGGTCTGGTACTTCGATTTCGTTTCGCCCTACTCGTACCTGCAGTTCGAGGCTTATCCCGAGTTGGTGCAAACGGCCGAGCTGCGCCCGGTGCTGTTCGCAGGGCTGCTGAATCACTGGGGCGGCAAGGGCCCGGCCGAGGTGCCGGCGAAGCGCTTGCAGACTTATCGTTACACCTACTGGCAGGCGGGCCAGCACGGCATCGCGATGACCTATCCGCCGGCGCACCCGTTCAATCCGCTCCACGCGCTGCGCCTCGCGCTGGCGCTCGAGTGCCGCTACGAGGCGATCAGGACCATATTCGAATTCATCTGGAAGGAAGGCCGCTCGGTGGCGGACGAGTGGCCGGCGCTCGTGCAGCGGCTCGGCCTGACCGTTGCCGCGGCCGATGGCATGATCGCCGCGCAGCCGGTGAAAGACGCGCTCGCCGCGAACGGGCGCCAGGCGATCGATCGCGGCGTGTACGGCGTGCCGACCTTCGATACGGGCAAGGAACTGTTCTGGGGACTGGACGCCAGCGACATGCTGCTCGATTATCTCGAACACCCCGGCGTATTCGACGAGCCGGAAATGCGGCGCATCGCCAATCTGCCGGTCGGCGCCGCGCGCAAATCTTGAGCGCCTTCAACCTGAACTCCGTCAACAGCAGCGTCATCGGCGTCCTCGGCGGCACCTTCGATCCGGTTCACCTGGGCCATGTCGCGCTGGCCGAAGCGGCACTCGCCGGACTGCCGCTGGACGAAGTCCTGTGGCTGCCCTCGGGCAGCCCCGCGCATCGCGCGCCGCCTGTCGCAGGCGCGCGCGACCGCCTGGCGATGCTCAGGCTCGCCACCGTCGGCAATCCGCGCTACCGCATCGACGACAGCGAACTCGCCCGGAGCGAGCCCACCTATACCGTGCACGCACTCACCCGGCTGCGCGCGCAACTCGGCAACCAGCAGCCGCTCGCGCTGCTACTGGGTAGCGATTCCTTCCTCAGCCTGCCGACCTGGCTGCGCTGGCGCGAGCTGTTCGACCTCGCGCATATCGCGGTCGCGAGCCGCCCGGGCCATCTCCCGAGCGACGGCGGGCCGGCGCCTGAACTCTCGACCGAGATCGCGCGCCGCTCGGCGCGGCCCGAACAGCTCGGCGCGAACGCGGCGGGCAGGATCGTGCGCTTCGACATGCCGCCGATGGACATCTCGGCCTCGGCCATCCGCACACGGCTTGCCGCGGGGCAGGACACGCGCCGTTTGCTCCCCGCCGCAGTTCTCGCTTATATTGAGGCACAACATCTATACCGGAAGGAGGCGCTCAAACCCTGATGAATATCCGCAAAATGGAAAAAGCGGTGGTTGCCGCGCTCGAAGACATCAAGGGCCGCGACATCGTCGTGCTCAAAGTCGCCCATCTCTCGCCCTTGTTCGAGCGCATGATCATCGCCAGTGCCGACTCAACGCGCCAGGTCAAGGCGCTCGCCAATAACGTGCAGGAGAAGCTGAAGGCGCTTGGCGCCAAGGTGCTCTCGGTGGAGGGGGAGCGGACAGGGGAATGGGTCCTGGTCGACCTCGGCGCGATCGTGGTGCACGTAATGCAGCCCACCATCCGCCATTACTACAACCTGGAAGAGCTGTGGAACCAAGCCGAAGTGAAGCCGAAACGGCCGCGCACGCGCGGCAAGTCGGCGGATCCGCGGGCGGCCACCCATTGAGGAGCAGGGCGGCAAGCCGCTGGCGCCGGCCGCGTGAGCGTCGGCAAAGGATTGCCGGGCTACCCACCTTCCTGAACACAGCATGAAACTCGTCATTATTGCGGTCGGGACGCGCATGCCGTCCTGGGTGGTCGAGGGCTACCGCGCGTACGCGAAGCGCATGCCGCCGGGCTCGGCGCTCGATCTGATCGAGATCAAAGCTGAAGCGCGCACGACCGGAAAAACGGTGGCGCAAATGCTCGCTGCCGAAGCCGGGCGCATCCGCGCGGCCCTACCCAAAGGCGGCCGCGTGGTCGTCCTGGACGAGCGCGGCAAGGAGTTGAGCACGACCGGCCTCGCGGTGCAGATCGAGGCCTGGATGCAGGAACGTGGCCCGGTGGTGTTTCTGATCGGCAGCGCGGACGGCCTGGACGCTGCCTTGAAAAAGACCGCCGCGTTGCAACTGCGGCTGTCGGCCATGACGCTGCCGCACGGGCTCGCGCGGGTGCTGCTGGCGGAGCAACTGTATCGTGCGCTGAGCATCATCGGCGGCCACCCGTACCATCGCGAGTGAACACGCTCATGCTGATCGGTAAATCGTCCCTCTACCTGGCCTCGCGCAGCCCGCGCCGGCGCGAATTGCTGAACCAGATCGGCGTCGATCACCAAGTGCTGACCCGGCGCATCAAGCCGGAGCGCGGCCCCGACGTTAACGAGGATCCGCTGCCGGGAGAAAAGCCGCGCGACTATGTGCTGCGTGTGTGCCGCGACAAAGCCGGGAACGGCTGGCTGCGCGTCGTCCAGCGCAAGCTGCCGTTGCGCGGCGTGTTGGCCGCCGACACCACCGTATGCATCGGCGACGAAATCCTCGGCACCCCGGTGGATGCGGCCGAGGCCGCCGATTTTCTCGGACGCCTGTCGGGCCGGGAGCACGAGGTGCTCACGGCCGTCGGGTTCCAGTTCGGCGAGCATATGGAAACCGAGCTGTCGGCGACCGCGGTGCGTTTTCGCGCGCTCGAGCCGGCCGAGATTCTGCGTTATGTGGCCAGCGGCGAGCCCATGGACAAAGCCGGCGCTTACGGCATCCAGGGCCGGGCCGGGGCGTTCATCACCGAGATCCGCGGCAGCTATTCCGGCGTGATGGGCCTGCCGCTGTACGAAACCGCGCAGCTGCTCAAGCGCTTCGGCATCGTGCCTGCCACCTGACGCAAGGCCGCCACGGATGCGCTTCGGGCGCCATCCGGTAGAATGCCCGCATGAGCGAAGACATCCTGATCAACGTCACGCCGCAGGAAACCCGGGTCGCCGTGATGCAAAGCGGCGTCGCGCAGGAACTGCACATCGAGCGCGCGGCGAGCCGCGGGCTGGTGGGCAATATCTACATGGGCAAGGTGGCGCGCGTGCTCCCGGGCATGCAGTCGGCGTTCGTCGAGATCGGCCTGGAGCGCGCCGCCTTCCTCCACGTCGCCGACATCTGGGAGGAGCGCCAGAACGGCCATAACAACGGCGAGCCGGGAAAGACGGCGCAAAAACCGATCGAAAAAATCCTCGCCGAAGGCCAGCCGTTGCTGGTGCAGGTGGTCAAGGATCCGCTAGGCACCAAGGGCGCGCGCCTCTCGACCCAAGTCAGCATCGCCGGCCGGATGCTGGTGTACCTGCCGCAGGACCCGCACATCGGCATCTCGCAGCGCATCGAGGACGAAAGCGGGCGCCAGTTGCTGCGCGACAAGCTGCAGCAGATGCTGCCCGCCGATGAAAAAGGCGGCTTCATCATCCGCACCATGGCCGAGACCGCCACCGACGCCGAACTGCTGAACGATCTCCGGTACCTGAGGAAGCTGTGGCAGGACCTGCGCGCGAAGAGCCTGTCCTCGCCCGCGCCCGCGCTGCTGCACCAGGACCTGTCGCTGGCGCAGCGTGTGCTGCGCGATTTCGTCGACGAGAACACCGATCGCATCCTCGTCGATTCGCGCGAGAATTTTCTCAAGCTGCAGGCGTTCGCGCGCGACTACATGCAGAACGTGCTCGTCCGGCTCGACCACTACACCGGCGAGCGCCCGCTGTTCGACCTGTACAACGTCGAGGACGAGATCGAGAAGGCGCTGGCGCGCCGGGTCGAGCTCAAGTCCGGCGGCTACCTGATCATCGAACAGACCGAGGCGATGACCACCATCGACGTCAACACCGGCGGTTTCGTCGGTGTGCGCAATTTCGACGACACCATTTTCAAGACCAACCTCGAGGCGGCGCAGGTGATCGCGCGCCAACTGCGCCTGAGGAACCTTGGCGGCATCATCATCGTCGATTTCATCGACATGGAAAGCGAGGAGCACCGCGCCGCGGTGCTGGCCGAATTCAGCAAGGCGCTGGCGCGCGACCGCACGCGCATGACGGTGAGCGGCTTTACCCAGCTCGGCCTGGTGGAGATGACGCGCAAGCGCACGCGCGAATCGCTGGCGCACGTGCTGTGCGAGACCTGCCCCACCTGCGGCGGCCGCGGCCAGGTCAAGGCCGCGCGCACCGTGTGCTACGAGATCCTGCGCGAGATCCTGCGCGAATCGCGCCAATTCAGCGCGCGCGAGTTCCGCATCCTCGCCGCGCAAGTCGTGATCGATCTGTTCCTGGAAGACGAGTCGCAGTCGCTCGCCATGCTCGAGGACTTCATCGGCAAGCCGGTGTCGATACAGGCCGAATCGAGCTATAGCCAGGAGCAGTTCGACATCGTGCTGCTGTAGCGCCTGACCGTGACCGGCGGCAACAGCGCCGCCTGCGCGCGACGCTCCTACAGCCGGCGAGCCGTCGAATCGATATAGTCGACGGGCGGCGACGGCGGCCGCGGCCGCGGTATCAGCAGCCAGCTCGCCAGCGAGGAGATCAGGCTGTAGACGATGGCGCCCCAGAACGCCGACCAGAAGCCGCCGACGCGAAAACCTTCCACGAACGAGGCCACGAACCAGAACAAGAGCCCGTTGATCACCAGGGTGAAGAGGCCAAGGGTGAGGATGCTGATGGGCAGGGTGACGAGCACCAGCAGCGGCCGGATCAGGGTGTTGACCAAGCCCAGCAGCAGCGAGGTCACCAGCGCGACGTAGAAGCTGTCGACGCTGACCGAGGGCAGCAGATAGGACACCGCGAGCAGCGACAGCGCGTTGATCAGCCAGACGAGCAGAATCCGCATTTGGGTTAGCGCCGGTCTCGACCCATGGTGTAGAACTCGTCGTTGGGGCGCATGTTGATCAGGTTGGCCATGCGGTTGGAGAGCGCGAAGAACGCGGCAACGGCGCCGATGTCCCATATGTCCTCGTCGCTGAAGCCGTGGCCGCGCAGGGTCTCGAAGTCTGCCTCGCCTATGGTCCACGGCTCGAGCGCCGTTTTTATCGCAAAATCAAGCATGGCGCGCTGCTTCGGCGTGATATCGGCTTTGCGGTAATTAACCGCCACCTGGTCGGCGATGAGCGGATTCTTGGCGCGGATGCGCAGGATCGCACCATGGGCAACGACGCAGTACTGGCACTGGTTGGCGCCGGAGGTGGCGACCACGATCATTTCGCGCTCGGCCTTGGTCAGGCCGCTGTCTTTTTCCATCAGCGCGTCGTGGTAGGCGAAGAAAGCGCGAAACTCGTCCGGGCGGTGCGCGAGGGTGAGAAACACGTTGGGCACGAAGCCGGCCTTCTCTTGCACCGCGACGATGCGCTCGCGGATGTCCTGCGGCAGGTCTTCAAGCTTGGGTACGGGGTAACGGCTGATGGCGCTCATGCTGTCCTCCTTGCTGTGCCCGCCGCAGACCGGCGGGGTGGAAACGTAAAGGCCGCGACTGAAGCCTGCGGCCTTTTCTTTGCTGGTGCGACTATGCCCTGATATTTGCGGCCCGGATGCGGCCGCGGACGCCGTTGCTCAGTCGGCGTACTGCCCTGCCTTCTTGATCACCGGACCCCATTTGTCGATCTCGGCCTTGAGTTGCGCCTGAAGCGCCTGCGGGGTGGCGCGGTCCTGCGGGACGGGTTCAGTGCCCAGTTCGGCGAGCCGCAGCTTGACGTTGGCATCCTTCAGCGCAGTCTGCAGCGCAGCGACCAGCGCGTCAAGAGCGGGCTTGGGCGTGCCCTTCGGCGCATAGATGCCGTGCCACACCGCGACCTCGAAGCCCTTCAGACCGAGCTCCTGCAGCGTGGGGATATCCTTGAGCGAAGGCACGCGCGTCTTGGAGGTGACAGCGTAGACCTTCACCTTGCCGTTCTTGATCTGGCCCGTAGTGTTGGTGGTCTGGTCGCACATGATGTCCACCTGGCCGCCGAGGATGTCGTTCATCGCAGGCGCCGTGCCCTTGTACGGCACGGTGGTGAGGTCTGTTTCGATCGCACTCATGAACAGGAGCCCGCACAGATGCGAGGCCGCGCCCAGGCCGGCGTTGGCGAGCATAACCTTGTCCTTGTTCGCCTTCACATAGGTCA
>Ga0315281_10000530_pt1 | contig 53028 bp, 45 predicted proteins | sample YL17G07_0_MG_FD_204540 | JGI IMG/M metagenome (GOLD analysis project Ga0315281, IMG submission 204540) | Sediment microbial communities from Yellowstone Lake, YNP, Wyoming, USA - YL17G07_0 | ecosystem: Environmental > Aquatic > Freshwater > Lake > Sediment | place: USA: Wyoming | collected...
GTGGAAGTGTTTTCCGAAAATTACCTGACGGGGAAGAGGACGCATACGACGTCGGCGTATCTGACGTTCGTGGCTCTGGATGAGCATACCGGAGGGCCCAAGGAGGTGCCGCCGCTGATTGTGAAGACGGCGGAGGAGAGGCGGAGATTTTTGGGAGCGGGCAAGAGGCGGAAGATTCGGCTGGCGAACCGGTATGGGAAGAGGTAAGGCGGGAAGATCGTTCAGCGGGGGGAGCCGGACCAGAGCGGGGCGGTGGATGGAGCGGGGGCGGCGGCGGGTTCTTCGGTGACCACGATGGATTTGATGGCCTCGATCGCAGCGGGGGGATTTTCCACGTACAACAGGAGCAGGGCGCCGTCGGGGTGCGGGTGGAGTGTGCCTGCTGGGAGCATGGCACTGCCGCGGTCAGAGGTGAGCAGCCAGACGCGCAGTTCGCGGTTCGCGGCGGGGAGCGGGATATTGACGCCGGCGACGACGAGGCCGAGGCGGGGATGCCACCAGGCGTGCAGCGGGGGAACGGCGCGGGGTGGTGAGGCGGGCAGTGGAAGCAAGGTGATGCGGCGCGAGGATGGGTCGTTGAGGATGAGATTGGTTTGGCGGGTTTCGTTGAGGCTGCGCTGAATTTCGCGGCGGTCTTGGTGCGCGGCGGCGAATTGGGTTTCGAGTTGGGCGAGTTCCTGGCGGAGCTGGCGGGCGCGATGGGTGATGTACAGGCCGACGAACAGAAGAACGGCGGCCACAATCCAAAACCAAAAAAGAGAGATGGGCTGGCCGGGTTGCGGCTCGGTGCCTGGCGCGGGTGTGGATGGAGCGGGGGCGGGCATCAGGAATTCGCGGATGCGGCGTTGGGATTGGCCGCGGCAAGCACGGAGGCGGCGGTTTCGAGGCCGAATTCGGCGCAGGAATAGACGGCGGGGCCTTTCCAATAGCTGCCGGCGAGCCACAGGCCGGGAAAGTTGGCGCGGAGAGCGTTGATGGAGGCGAGGCGTGCGGAATGGCCCAGGTTGTATTGGGGGATGGCGCGTGGGTAGATGCGCACTTCGGAGAAGATGGGCGGGCCTTGGATGCCGAGGATGGGAGCGAGTTCACGCTGGGCGATTTCGATGAGTTCCTGCGGAGGGAGATTGGCAATGGCGGGGTCGGAAGCGCCGCCCATGAAATTGGCGAAGAGGACGGAGCCATCCGGGGCGCGGCCGGGAAAGAGCGAGGAGTTCCAGACGGAGCCAAGGAGGCGCAAACCGGCGGAGCGGGGAACGAGGAAGCCGAAGCCGGTCATGGAGCGGGCGATCTGGCTGGAGGAAAAGCCGAGGGAGACGACGGCGACGGAGGCAAATTCAATCGCGGCGAGATGGGCGGCGAATTGGGGATCGAGACTGGCGAGCAGCTCGCCGGCGCGGTCGGGCGGGGTGGCCAGGATCAGGTGATCGCAGAGGATGGTTTCTTCGCGGTCCGCGCGGAGGACGCGCAGGGAGAAGCGTTGCGGGGCGCGCGGCGTGTGCTCGATTGTGTGCAGAGTGGAATTGAGCCAGAGAGCGTCGCCGAGATGGCGGCCGAGGGCCTGGGGGAGGGCGTCGTTGCCGGAGCGGAAGCTGATGAGGGCGGATTTTTCGCGCGGGCCTCTTTGCGGGTGGGCGGTGTTTTCGGCTTTGGCTACGGCAAACATTCCGCGAATGAGGCTACCCTTGGCGGCTTCGGCGGCGTGCAGCATGGGGAAGGCACTGCGGAGGCTGAGGCGTTCGGGGTCGCCGGCGTAGATGCCGGAGACGAAGGGGCCGGCGAGTTTTTCGAGAAGTTCCGGGGTGAATTTTCTGCGGATGAAATCGGCGAGGGATTCGTCGGGCTCGGGCGGACGGCTTTTGCTGAAGAGATCGGCGAGAAGGCTGAATTTTGTTTTCCAGCCGAGCAGGGAACTGGCGAAGAAGGCGAGAGGGCCGAGCGGGACGGGAACGAGAGAGCCGTTTACGAGAACGAAGCGGGGAGCGCGGGAATCGGCGCGGGCGATTTCGGAGTCGAGGCCGATTTCGCGGATGAGTTGGAGAAGGGGAGCGGTGGCGGTGAAGCTTTGGGGGCCGTGTTCGAAAAGCCAGCCGTCGCGCTGTTCGGAGCGGATGACGCCGCCGGGGCGGGCGGAGGATTCGAGAAGGATGGCGTCAAGACCGGCGCGGCGGAGAGCGAACGCGCAGGACAGGCCGGAGATTCCGCCTCCGACCACGACTGCGGGATGGGATGTGGTCATCGCCGATTTCCCCCAAAAAACCGGACTGGCGCAGAAGAACTCAATTACGGGTGTCCTGCCGAGGCGAACCAATGAGGTTTGCCGAAGCATCCCAACCGTAAGTGTTTGCGGCACATAAAGTTGAGATTCTTCGCCCCGGTAAAAAACACAGGGGCTCAGAATGACAAATTCCTTTCTTTCGCGGCCTGCTAAAGCGTTTTCGAAAACAGCGGGCGTTCGGCCAGGCGCTGCTTTTCGAGATACGGGTCGAAGATCATGGCCAGATTGCGGATGAAGATGCGGCCGAGCCAGGTGGTCTGAATTTCGTCCTTGCCGAGAACGACGAGGCCGTCCTGCTGCATGGGGGCGAGGCGCAGGAGTTCGGGCGCGAAGAATTGATCGAAGTCGATGCCAAACTCCTTGCCGACTTCGGCCTTGGGAATGACGGTGTGGCAGAGGAGGCGGCTGATGACGGAGCCGCGCAGGCGGTCTTCCTGTGTGAGGGTATAGCCGCGCATGGTGGCGATGCCGCGTTCGTCGACGGCTTTGGAATATTCGGGGACTTCGCGGGGATTTTGCGCGTAGCGGTCCTGCACGGAGCTGATGGCGCTGACGCCCATGCCGTAGAGGTCGGCGCCGGCCTTGGTGGTGTAGCCCTGAAAATTGCGGTGCAGGGTGCGGTTCTTCTGGGCCACGGCGAGTTCGTCGGTGGGGCGGGCGAAATGGTCCATGCCGATATAGAAGTAGCCGGCTTCGATGAACTTGGTGAGGCCGGTGCTGAAGATCTTGAATTTTTCGGAGCCTTCGGGGAGATGCACGGCGAAGGAGCCCTGCTGTTTTTTGAGCCAGGGAACGTGAGCGTAGCTGAAGAGAGCGATGCGGTCGGGATTGAGGGTGAGGATCTGGCCGACGGTGGCGGCGAAGCGCTCGGGCGTCTGGAAGGGCAAGCCGTAGATGAGGTCGACGTTGATGCTTTCGAAACCGAGGCGGCGGGCTTCGACGATGATGTCGCGGGTTATCTCGTAGGGCTGGACGCGATGAATGGTTTTCTGGACTTCGGGATGGAAATCCTGAATGCCCATGCTGAGGCGGTTGAAATTGAGCTTGCGGAGAACTTCGAGGTGCTGGAAGGAGGTGACGCGGGGATCGATTTCGATGCCGATTTCGCAGTTGGGGGCGAAGGTGAAACGGGAGTGAGTGAATTCGAAAAGATTTTCCAGCTGTTCGGGAGAAAGATAGGTGGGTGTGCCGCCGCCCCAATGGAACTGGACGACTTCGCGCTTGCGGGAGACGCCGCTGCTGACGCGTTCGATCTCTTTTTTGAGGGTGTCGAGATAGGGGAGCGCGACGCTTTTGTCTTTCTGGATGACCACGTTGCAGGCGCAGAACAGGCACAGGCTGGTGCAGAAGGGAATGTGGAAATAGAGGGAGACGGGGGAGGAGGCGCGGTCGGCGTCGGCGTGGGCGGCGATGAGGTCGGCGGGGCCGAAGTTATCGTTCCAGACGGGAGCGGTGGGATAGCTGGTGTAGCGCGGGCCGGGCTGGTCATAGCGGGCCAGGAGTTCGGGGGTGATGTGAAATTCGCGGCGCATCTGTTCGATGGAGGAAGAAGACACGGAGTTCACCTCTTGACGGCGTGCTGTTCACCGCGGAGCGGGGCGGTTTGCCCGGTGCGGATGAAAAGCTGCGCGTTCTCGACCGGAGTCGAGGGAAGAATCCCGTGGCCGAGATTGAGGATGTGGCCGGCGCCCTGCAGGTCGGCGACGGCGGAGAGCACCGCGGACTGGATTTTTTCGGCGGGGGCGAAAAGGACGGCGGGGTCAATGTTGCCCTGAATGGCGATGCGCGGGCCGGCGAGTTCGCGGAGTTCGCGAAGATTGACGCGCCAGTCGACGCTCAAAACGTCGGCGCCGGATTGGACCACGGCGGGAAGGAGGTGATGGGAGGCTTTGGTGTAGAGAATGACCGGAGTTTTTTCGGATTTGACGGCGCGGATGATTTCCTGAGTGGCGGGGAGGGCGAATTCGCGGTAGTCACTGGGAGTGAGTTCACCGCACCAGGTGTCGAAGAGCTGCACGGCGGTGGCGCCGGCGGCGATCTGTGCTTTGAGGTAGGCGATGGTGGCCTGGGCGATTTTGGCGAGGAGGGCGCGGAAGGAGGAGGGATCCTCGTAGAGGAAATTTTTGACGGTGGCGAAGCCTTCGCGGGTGCGGCCTTCGACCATGTAGCAGGCGAGAGTCCAGGGAGCGGCGGCGAAGCCTAGCAGGGGGACATCGGGGCCGAGTTCGCGGCGGAGGCGGCGAAGGGCTTCCATGAGGAAGCCGGTTTCGGTTTCGGGGTCGAAGATATGCAGTTTCGAAACGTGAGCGGCGCTGCGCACAGGCTCGGGAAGATTGGGTCCGGCGTCGCCCAGTTCGAGAGGAAGGCCCATGGCCTCGGCGGGAATGAGAATATCGGAAAAGACGATGACGGCGTCGACGCCGACGCGGCGGAAGGGCTGCAGGGAAACTTCGACGGCGAGGTCGGGGGTTTTGCAGACTTCGAGAAAGGGATGCTTGGCGCGGAGGGCGCGGTATTCGGGGAGGTAGCGGCCGGCCTGGCGCATCATCCAGACGGGCACGCGGGGCACTTCGGCGCAGCGGCAGGCGCGGAGAAAGAGATCCGTGCGGGTGAGGCCGGCGGGGAGATAGGGAGCGTCAGAGATTGCGGTCATGGGCGTTCACGGATAAAGAATAACACTAGTGTGCATGGAATGCCGAGTACAGGCGGGGCGTGTTCTGGCGTGCGCAGTGGGCTATAATAAGCGGCGATCAGCGAACCGGGCGGATTGGGATGCGTTCGGGCAAGCGGATGGGGCGGAACCATGCAAATGACAGGCGGATTGTGATGCAACCCCTGGCGATTTTCACTGTACTGGCCTACGGCGTGAGCCTGGGGCTTTATTTTCGGCTGCTCTATAGCGATCAGAAAATTGTGGGGCGGGCGGCGACGGCGATGCTGGCGGTGGGCCTGACGCTGCACTATTTTTTTTTGCTGGAGCGGGCGCACCAGTTGCAGGCGGTTCCGTATCAGGATCTCTACGGAGCCATTTCGCTGTTTGCGTGGCTGCTGGCGCTGACGTATTTCGGGCTGGAGTTGTTCCACCGGCAGCGCACGCTGGGGGCTTTTCTTCTGCCGTTTGTGCTTTTGATTCTCGTCGCGGGAATGCTCGGGCACCCGGTTGCGCCGGCGGGACCGCCACCGGGACACGGGATGGTCTTTGCGCTGCACGTGACGCTGAGCGTGCTGGCGTACGCGGCGTTTGGACTTTCTTTTGTGATGAGCCTGATGTATCTGGCGGAAGAGACGCTGCTGCGCAAGCACCGGCTGGGGAGCATTGTGTGGAGGTTTCCGCCTCTGGATCTGCTGGAGGGCATGACGCGGAGCAGCGTACTGGTGGGAATGGGAGCGATTGTGGCGGGGACGCTGCTGGGATTCGTGGCGGTGCGGCGGCTGGAAACGCCGGTTTCGCATTTCGATCCGAAATATCTGGTGACGCTGGCGGTTGTGGGGCTTTACGCGGCCTATTTGTATCTGGAGAGGCAGACGAGCTGGCGCGGGGGGCGGGCGTCGCGGCTGTGCGTATTTAATTTCGCGGTGATTTTGCTGAGCGTGACCGTGGTGAACCTGTTCTTGTCGCGGGCGCATCGTTACTTCTAGGGGCGTACAGGGCAGCGCATGGAAATCGTTCTTGTGGGACTGAATCATCGGACGGCGCCGGTGGAGGTGCGCGAGCGGCTGTCGTTTACCGCGGAGCAGGCGCGGCGCGCGGCGGGGGATTTGCGCGCGCAGGGGATCTTCGAGGAGACGATGATTCTCTCGACCTGCAACCGCAGCGAAGTGTATGGGGTTCCTCCGGAGAGCAGGCAGGAGACGGCGGCGGCGCTTGCGCAATATCTGAGCGCGTTTCATGGAGTGCGCGCGGACCTTTTGAACGGATCGCTTTACCAGCAGCAGGACCGCGCGGCCGTCGAGCATCTTTTTCAGGTGTCCGCCGGCCTCGATTCCATGATGCTCGGAGAGGCGGAAATACTGGGGCAGGTGCGCGAGGCGTATCGCGCGGCGCAGGAATGCGGGGCCACCGGGCCGGTGCTGAACCGGCTGTTTCAGGCGGCGCTGGAAGTGGGCAAGCGGGTGCGCAGCGAAACGGAATTGGGAACGCGGCCGATGTCGGTGGCGTCGGCGGGGATGAAGCTGGCGGAGCGGATTTTCGGGAAGCTGGAAAAGCACACGGCGCTGGTGCTGGGCGCGGGGGCCATCAGCGAACAGGTGATCAGCCAGTTGCGCGACCGCGGCATTGGGCGCTTGCTGGTGATGAACCGTTCGATCGAGCGGGCGGAAGAAATGGCCAAGCGCTACGGCGGCGAGGTGGTGCCGTGGGCGGAATGGGAAAGCGCGCTTCAGGGGCCGGACATTGTGGTGTCGTCGGTCTCGGCGGAATCGGTGCTGGGCGGAGAAGTGGTGGGGCGGGCGATGGCGGCGCGGAAGAACCGGGCGCTGCTGCTGATGGACTTGGGAGTGCCGCGCAACGTGGACCCGGCGGCGGCCAAGCTCTACAACGTGTTCCTTTACAACATTGATGATTTGACGGACATCGTGCAGCAGAACCGGCGGGCGCGGGAGAGCGAAGTGCCCAAGGCGCAGGTGATCGTCGAGGAGCACGTGGACAAGTTTTTGTCCTGGCAGGCCAGCGTGGAGATGATCGGGGTGCTGGAGGCGCTGGAGGGCAAGCTGCGGGCGGAACGCGGGGCTTTTCTTGCGGCGCACATGCAGCAGCTGGGGCATCTGAGCGCGGCGGACTGCGAACGCATCGAGGGCCTGATGGATGAGCTGCTGAAGAAGATCGTGATGCATCCGGCGGGGAAATTGCGCGGCGAGCGCAACCTGCGGCGGAAAATTCAGAACATCGAGGCGCTGCGCGACCTGTTTCTTCCCGATCGGGACAAATCATGAGGCCGCTGCGCATCGGCACGCGCGGCAGCCTGCTGGCCAAATGGCAGGCGGAGCATGTGCGCAAACTGCTCTTTCAGCAGAGCGGCGTGGATGCCGAGCTGATCATCATCAAGACCGCCGGGGACAAGATCCAGAACATTCCGTTGGCCAGCTTTGCGGGCAAGGGCGTCTTCATTAAGGAACTGGAAGAGGCTTTGCGGGACGGCAAGATTGATTTGGCAGTGCACAGCGTCAAGGATGTGCCCACGGAAACGCCCAGCGGACTTTTTTTTCCGGCGATCCTGCGGCGGGAGGATGTGCGCGACTGCCTGGTGACGGCCAAAGGGGGAACGCTGGCGACGCTGCGCGCAGGCGCGCGCGTGGGCACGGGCAGTCTGCGGCGGCAGGCGCAATTGCGGCACGTGCGGCCGGACCTGGACATGCGCGAACTGCGGGGGAATGTGGATACGCGGCTGCGCAAGGCGCAGAGCGGCGAGTATGAGGCCGTGGTGCTGGCCAAGGCGGGGCTGGACCGGCTGGGATGGAGCGACCGCATCAGCGAGGCTCTCTCGCCGGAGATTTGCCTGCCAGCGGTGGGGCAGGGGGCCATCTCGATCGAATCGCGCATCCCCGACCACGAAATCGCGGAGATTCTGGGGCAGCTCAATCACGAAGAGACGCGCGTGGCGGTGATCGCCGAGCGTACGTTGCTGGCGAAACTCGAGGGAGGCTGCCAGGTGCCGCTGGGGGCGTGGGCGCGCATGGAGCGGCAGGAGTTGGTGATGGAAGCGTGCGTGGTTTCGCCGGACGGCAAGGAATACATCCGCGAACGCGTCAGCATGGCCCCGGAGCGCGCCGAGGAACTGGGAAACGAAATGGCGCAGCGGCTGTTGGATGCCGGAGCGGGGCGGATTCTGGAGCAGGTGAGGCGGCATGGGTAAGGCGGGCGGCGGGCTGAAGGGCAAGCGCGTGGTGGTGACGCGCGCGGCCGAACAGTGCGCGGAGTTGTGCCGGGAGTTGGAAACGCGCGGGTGTAAGGTGATCGTTCTTCCGCTGGTGCGGTTTGGGCCGCCGGAGGATTTTACGCCACTGGATGCCGCGCTGGGGGAGCTGGGGAAATTCGGCTGGATTTTTCTGACCAGCGCGAACGCCGTGCGGGCGCTGGCTGAGCGCTGCGAGACGCTGGGGCGTTCGCTGGCGCAGGACGCCGGCGAGGCGCGCATTGCCGTGGTGGGTCCGGCGACGGAGCAGGCGGCGCTTAAGGCGGGGCTGAAGGTCAGCCACGTGGCGGCGTCGCAGCATGGCGTGGGAATGGCGGAGGAGTTGAGCGCCGAGTTGTATGGCGTGAAAGTGCTGCTGCCGCGGAGCGACCGGGCCAATCCGGCGCTGCCGGAGGCGTTGCGGAGGATGGGCGCGGAGCCGAGTGAAGTAATCGCCTATCGGACGCTGGCGGCGACGGGGGACGAGCGAAAAAAGATTCGGGTGATCGAGAACGGCGCGGTGGATGCGATATTGCTGTTCAGCCCTTCGGCGGTGCATCATTTGCAGGACCTGCTGGGAGCGGAGCGCATGGGCCGGCAGGCGGGGCGCGTGGTGTTTGCGGCGATTGGACCGGTGACGGCGGCGGCTTTGCGCGAGAGCGGAATCGCCGAGCCTGTCGTGGCGGGAGATGCGAGCGTGGCGGGGATTGCGGAAGCGCTGGCCGGTTTTTGGGAGGCCAAATCAGGCGCGGGAGCGAGGCAGGCATGAGTTTTCCGAGACATCGTGGAAGGCGGCTGCGGCGCAGCGAGGGGTTGCGGGGGCTGGTGCGCGAGACGCGGCTGAGCGCGGCGGGGCTGGTCTATCCGCTGTTTGTCTGTCCGGGCACGAAGGTGAAGAAGGAAGTGGGCTCGATGCCGGGCGTCTACCAGATGTCGGTGGACCAGATTGTGGAAGAGTGCCGCGAAGTGGAGGGACTGGGCCTTCCCGGAGTGATTCTGTTTGGATTGCCGGAGAGCAAAGACCCGCGCGGGCGGTCGTCGCTCGAGGATGCGGGAGTGGTGCAGCGGGCCATTGAAGGAATTCGCCAGGCCAAGCTGAAGCTGCTGGTGATCACCGACGTGTGCCTGTGCGAGTACACGGATCACGGGCATTGCGGGGTGATTGAGGATGGAGAAGTGTGCAACGACGCGACGCTGCCGATTCTGGCGGAGCAGGCCGTATCGCACGCGCGCGCCGGGGCGGACATTGTGGCGCCATCGGACATGATGGACGGGCGCGTGGGGGCCATCCGGCAGTCGCTCGACGGCAACGGATTTCTGGATGTGGCGATTCTGTCTTATGCGGCGAAGTATTGTTCCGGGTTTTACGGGCCGTTCCGCGAGGCGGCGGATTCCGCGCCGCAGTTCGGCGACCGGCGCAGTTATCAGATGGACCCGGCGAATGCGCGGGAAGCGGAAAAGGAAGTGGCGCAGGATATCGAGGAAGGCGCGGACATGGTGATGGTGAAGCCGGCGCTGCCGTACCTGGATATCATTCACCGGGTGCGGGAGAAGTTCGATGTGCCGGTGGCGGCGTACAACGTGAGCGGGGAATATGCGATGGTGAAGGCGGCGGCGGCGAAGGGCTGGCTGGACGAAAAGCGGGTGGTGCTGGAAGTGCTGACGGGAATTCAGCGCGCGGGGGCGAGCATCATCATGACGTATCACGCCAAGGATGCGGCGCGCTGGCTGAAGCAGGGCTGAGGAGCGGGAACATGGGAACGGTAAAAGCGGCGGTGAACCGGGAACGGCGGAAATCGCGGGAGATTTTCGAACGCGGAGAGAAAGTACTGGTGGGCGGAGTGAACAGTCCGGTGCGGGCGTTCCGCTCGGTGGGCGGCGACCCGCTGGTGATGGAGCGGGGGCTGGGCGCGCGGATTTATGACGCGGACGGCAACGAGTATCTGGACTACATCGGGTCGTGGGGAGCGATGCTGCTGGGGCATGCGCATGCGGCGGTGACGGCGGCGATCGTGGAGCAGGCGCAGCGCGGGACGAGCTACGGGGCGACGACGGAACTGGAAGTGGAACTGGCCACGCGCATCATCCGCGCCGTGCCGTTCATCGAGAAGATTCGATTTGTATCGAGCGGGACGGAAGCGACCATGAGCGCGCTGCGGCTGGCGCGGGCTTTCACCAAGCGGGATCTGGTGGTGAAGTTCGAGGGCTGCTACCACGGGCACGCCGACAGTTTTCTTTCGCAGGCGGGTTCGGGGCTGGCTACTTTGGGGATTGCGGCGTGTCCGGGAGTGCCGCAGGCGCTGGCGGAATTGACGCTGAACGCTCCGTACAACGATTTGAACGCGGTGGAGCGGCTGTTTGCGCTGCACAGCGGAAAGATCGCCGCGGTGATCGTCGAGCCGATTGCCGCCAACATGGGCGTGGTGGCGCCCGAGGCTGGATTTCTCGCGGGACTGCGCGACATCACGCGCAAGAACGGGGCGCTGCTGATCGTGGATGAAGTCATCACCGGCTTCCGGCTGCACTTTGGCGCGGCGCAGACGCTGCTGGGCGTCGAGGGCGACCTGACCACCATGGGAAAAATTATCGGCGGGGGATTGCCCGCGGCGGCCTACGGCGGTCGCGCGGAGATCATGAACCTGGTGGCGCCGCTGGGGGCGGTGTATCAAGCGGGAACGCTGGCGGGCAATCCGCTGGCGATGCGCGCGGGATGCGCCACGCTGGAGGCGCTCAGCGCGCCGGGGAAGTACGAGGCGCTGAATGCGCTGGCGGAGAAGTTTGTTGGGGAATTGCGGAGGGTGCTGGCGGAGAGCGGCGTGGCGGGGCATATCAACGCGCATGGATCGCTGGCCACGCTGTTTTTCTGCGCTGGGCCGGTGCGCAACTACGACGACGCGAAGAGAGCGGATACGGCGCGCTATGCCAATTTTTTCCGGGAAATGCTCAACCGCGGAATTTTTCTTTCGCCCGCGCAGTTCGAGGCCATGTTCGTTTCCATGGCCCATACGCCCGAGAATATCGCCGCGACCGTGGCGGCGGTGCGCGAAAGTTTGCAGGCGCTCAGCTCGTAGCCGGTTCTCCGCCGCGGTGGCGGGCCACTTCGGCGGCCAGTTGGTCCAGCCGGGCCAGCAGTTCCTGATGGCGCTTTTCGTCCGGCAACGGTTTTTTCCCGATAAACACCAGCGTTCCGCCTGGCTCCAGAATGCATTGCTGAACTTCGGCGAGCGATTCGAACCCCTGCCTGCGCGCGGCCACTTCCATCTGGCTCAGGGTGATGAGTTCGCGGCGCAGATTGCGCGTGCGCACCTTGCCGTCTTCGATCAGCACATCGGGAGAGCCTTCGATGAGTTCATCGATTCTGCGGTGATTGTAGAGGAAGCGGACGACCAGGGCGTTGACCAGCAGCAGCGCGCTGGCGCCGATGATGCCCCCGGTCACGCTGTTATCGTCGCCGATGATGGCGTTCTGCACGGTATTGGAGAGGGTCAGCAGAACGACCAGGTCGAAGGGATTCAGCTGGGCCATTTCGCGCTTTCCGGCCAGGCGCAGGCTGATCACCAGAAAGACGTAAACAATCACCGGGCGCACGATTTTCTCGATGAGCGGAAGACCCAGGACGAACATGTGACTCAGGGCGGTGTGCATGATTTCCTTGCCTCCAGGGCGATGGTGGAAATAGATCATGCGTCCGGCAGCCGGGGATGCCGGCCTAGGGCGCGGGGAAAGCCTAGCACGAGCGGGAAAAGGAGTGAAGCCAGGGACGGGAATAGGCGTTCTGCACCCTCCCGTGGATGGGGGGTGTGACGGATTGAGAACAATGGGGCAGATTAGTGCTGGCTAATAAAGGAAATGGACTACCATGAAGCTATCATACCAGTGGCAGGGAATCATTTCGGGGCGCAAGTTGCCAGTTTATAAGAGGATAGAGTCGTAAGCAGGATTTTTGGCAGGCGGATGGAGAGACTCCCAGAATGGAACCGGGCACGCGGCCGGGGGTGGGGGACTGGAGAATTTCGCCACTCTATGGCACAGCAGATTCCCGTATCGGCCAGTTTGCAACTTACAGCAGAACAACTGAAGGCGCTGGTGGAATGTGCGCAGGACCTGAGCGCGCTGCTCGCGGCCGACGGTACGATCTTGCACGTCAATGCGGCTTTCGTCGCCACGCTGGGAATCCCCACGGAAGAATTGCTGGGAACAAATATCATGAGCCTGGTGCATCCGTCCGGGACGGCGGATGCGCGGCAGTTCCTGAAGGTGCTGGCCGAGCAGCCGGGGGGAGTGCAGACGGCGCGGAGCAAGCTGCACTGCAAGGACGGATCGTGGCGGATCTTCGAAGCGGTGGTGAAAAGCCATCTGCAGGATCCCGCCGTGGGGGCCATCGCGGCCAGTTTCCGGGACATTACCGAACTTTTCCGGATGGAGAAGGAAAGCCGGGTCATCTCCGATGTGATTCACGCGCTGAACGAAAGCAGTAATCTGGATGAACTGCTTTCGAAAGTGCACGAGGCGCTGAGCGAGGTGCTCTACGCGGAGAACTGTTTTATCGCGCTGCATGATCCCAGCACAGGAATGTTTCATTTTCCGTTCATGCGCGACAAATTCGATACGGCGCCGCCGCCGCAGAAAATCGGGCGCAGTTGCACGGCCTACGTGTTTCGAACCGGGCGGGCCAGGATTATTTCGCAGACGGATTTCGACCGGCTGGCGGAGCAGGGCGAGGTGGAACTGGTGGGGTCGCCCTCGCCGGACTGGCTGGGCGTGCCGCTGAAGACGCCGAAAGAGACCATTGGGGTGCTGGTGGTGCAGCATTACGAGCAGGAAAACGTGTACAGCCAGCGGGACCTGGAGTTTCTGGAATCGGTGGGAGGAACCATCGCGCTGGCGATTGAACGGCGCCGCGCGGAGGATGCGCTGCGCAAGAGCGAATCGACGTTCCGCCTGCTGTTCGATCTCAACCCCTTGCCTACGTGGGTCTATGAGAAGGAGACGATGCGGTTCGTGGAGGTGAACGAAGCCGCCATCCGGCTCTACGGCTATGCCCGCGAGGAGTTCCTGGGCATGACCTTGAAGGATCTCCGGTCCGCCGAGGAGTGGGAGAAGGTGAAGGACGTCATTCTGCAGGCTTGGAAAGAGAACCGCTTCACCGGGCAATGGAAGCAGCTGAAGAAAAACGGCCAGGTCATGGAAGTGGAAAGCACGGCGCACGAATTCGAATCGAGCGGAAAGATCATGCGACTGGTGGTGGCGCGGGACATCACGGAACAGTCCTCGCTGGAGCAGCAGTTGCGGCAGGCGCAGAAAATGGAAGCGGTGGGGCGGCTGGCGGGAGGGGTGGCGCACGATTTCAATAACCTGCTGATGGTGGTGAAGGGGCACACGGAGCTTTTGCTGGGGTCGCTGGCGGGCACGCCGCAGTTGCGCAAGATCGAGCAGATTGACCGCGCGGCGGATCGCGCGGTATCGCTGACGCGGCAGCTGCTGGCCTTCAGCCGCATGCAGGTGCTGCAGCCGCGCATGCTGGTGCTCAATGAGATCGTGGAGGAGATGGCCAAGCTGCTGCCGCGCATGATCGGCGAGGACATTGAACTGGTGATCCGCACGGCCGCCGGGCTGGGCACGATTCGCGCGGACGCCAGCCAGATCGAGCAGGTGCTGATGAACCTGGCGGTGAATGCGCGCGACGCCATGCCCTCGGGCGGACGGCTGACCATCGAAACGTGCAACGCGGAACTGGACGACGGCTACCATTCGAAACATCCCAGCGTGCATCCGGGGCGGTACGTGCAGCTTTCGGTGACGGACACGGGGATGGGGATGGACACGGAAACGCAGGCGCACATTTTCGAGCCATTTTTCACAACCAAGGAACTGGGCAAGGGCACCGGACTGGGACTGGCCACGGTATATGGAGTGGTGAAGCAGAGCGGCGGATTTATCTGGGTGTACAGCGAACTGGGCAAGGGGACCTCGTTCAAGATTTATCTGCCGCGGCTGGATGCGCCGGCGGACAAGAGCGGGGAGAAACAGCCATCCACGGAGATACAGAGAGGGACGGAGACGATACTGCTGGCGGAGGACGAGCAGGATGTGCGCGAGGTGGCTCGAGAATTTTTGGAATCGGCGGGCTACACGGTACTGGAAGCGAAGAACGGCAAAGAGGCGCTGCAGCTGGCCGCGGAGCATCAGGGCACAATCGATTTACTGGTGACGGACATGGTGATGCCGGGGATGACCGGACAGGAACTGGCGGCGCAGTTGCGTCAGAAGGGCGGAACCGCGCGGGTGGTGTATATGTCCGGCTACGCGGAGCAGGCGGCCTTGCAGGCGCAGGAGCAGGAAGAACATTCGAAATTGCTGACGAAGCCCTTCAGCCGGACGACGCTGCTGCGAACGATCCGCGAAGTGATTACCCGGCCGCTATAGAATCCCGCGGGCAGAAAAAACTTTCCCTCTAAAAAAACAATTTGTTTTCGGACGGCTTCAAGCCAGCTGAGGCCGTTTTTTGTGCCAGCCGGTGTATTTCTGGTAGGCGCGCGCCGCCTGAATCACGCCCAGGTCGTTGCCGGCGCGGCCGACGAACTGCAATCCCACGGGCAGGCCGTCCGGAGCGAAGCCGCAGGGAACGGAGAGGGCCGGGAGGCCGCAAAGATTGCCGATGGCGCCGAGGGGGTCGGGGAAGGTCAAACCGGTTTCGAGATTGAGGTCCAGCTTGCTGGCGGTGACGGGCTGGGAAAGGGTGACGAGAATGTCGAAGGCGTCGAAGAGTTCTTCCATTTTGTACTGGAGCTGCTCGCGGATGCGCTGGGCGGAGAGGTAGTCGCCGGCGGGAATGGTTTCGCTGACGTAGACGGAGAGTTGTTCGAGGGGGTCGGCAAGCTGCGCGGCGTCGCCGGAGCGGAGAAGACCGGCGAAGGCGGAAGCGCATTCGGCGTTCATGATGAGGGTGGCGGCGTCCTCGAAGGGGCCGGTGGGAAGAGCGGCGTTGCCGATAAAGGGAAACGAGCGGCGCAGAATTTTTCTGGCATCGGCGAGAAGCGCGGACATTTCGGGAGAAATAGTTTTCCAGGCGTTGCTGAGCAGGCCGATGCGCTGCGGGGGACGGCGCTCGGTGGCCGGGGAGTAGGTGAAGGCGGCTTTATCGAGGGGCAAGGTGGCGCGGTCGCGGAGATCGTGGCCGGCAATGACCGCAAAGACTCGCGCGCAGTCCTCGGCGGTGCGGCAGAGCGGGCCGATCTTATCCATGGAATAGGCCAGAGCCATGGCGCCGAAGCGGCTGACGCGTCCGAAGGTGGGGCGCAGGCCGCTGACGCCGCAGAAGGCGGCGGGGCAGAGAATGGAGCCCCAGGTTTCGGAGCCGAGAGTGAAGGCGGCCAGGCCGGCGGCCATGATGGCGCCGGAGCCGGACGAGGAGCCGCAGGTCCAGCAGGAAGTGTTCCAGGGATTTTTGGCTGCGCCGGTGAGGGAAGCGGAGGCGAAGCGATAGCTGGAGCCGCCGGCGAGTTCGATCATGGCGGATTTGCCAAGCAGGACGGCGCCGGCGCGCTTGAGATTGGTGATGACGGCGGAATCGTAGTCGAAGACCTGGGAAGCATAGGGCTTGGCGCCCCAGGTGGTGGGAAGTCCCTGGACGGCGAGAAGGTCTTTCGCGGCAAAGGGCATGCCGTGGAGAGAGCCGCGATAATGGCCGCCGCGAATTTCTTTTTCGGCTTTGTGGGCCTGTTCGAGAGCGATTTCCGGGGTCAGCAGGGCGTAGGCGTTGAGGGCCGGGCCGAATTTCTGGCTGCGCGCGAGATAGCTCTCGGTCAATTCGACCGGAGAAAGTTTCTTGGACTCGATGCGCCGAGCCAGTTCGGAAAGCGGGAGAAAAAGAATTTCTTCGCCGAGCATGAGAGCGCCTGTCCTTTCAAGACTTGTGTTTGGCGGCCGGCTGGGGCGGCGCGGGTGGCTTTTCGCGCTCGACCAGAGGCTTGAGATAGAGAGCCGGGGAAGCGGCGTTGTTCAGGGGATGGGCGCGAACGGATTCGAGAGGCGCCTGCAGGGCGGCGGACAGGCGGCGGATTTCCGATTTCTGCTCGTCGGAGAAACGGCTGCCGTAACGTCCCAGGATGGATTGAACGCGGGCTTCGATTTCAGCCTGGCTCGCCGGGGAAAGCGTGGGAGAACCGGCGGGCTGCTGCGGGACGGGCGCGGGAGACGCCGCGGCGGTGAGAAGAGCGCCGGGGGCCAGCGAGGTGGCGGCGGAAGCCAGCGCGGCGCGCAAGGCGAACTGACGCCGGGAGATGGAGCGGGCTTTCACGGGGCCGGCTGGTTCGCGATCATCGGGCATGTCAGGAACCTCCAAAGTGCGCAAGTTTAGTCCCGTAGCGAAAGGCTACTGAATCGCGGGGTGCGGGTCAACCGGACAAAGGGACAGGGGACGTGTTCGTGACTTGTGACTCGTGATTCGTGCAAACTCCGCCCAGCACAGAAATTGCGCCGGAAAGAGGCTGTTGGCGAGGCGCTGCAAATTTGCTTGCGGAGTTACTCCGCGCCTTGCAGGGTGCGGCAGTGAACTTCAAGAGTTTGGGTGTATTCGCGTTCGATCTGCAATTCTGTCTGAAGCTTTTTGACGAGCAGTTCGAGGCGGAGAATTTCAGCGCGATATTTCTGGATGTCCGCCGAGGGAGCTGCCGCGGGGCGCGCGGGCATGCCGGGATGCACGGGCCGCTGGGGCATTTGCGGAGGCGGAGGAGCCTGCTGCTGGGGAACTTGCTGCTGCGGGGGCGTAAAAGCTTCCGCAAGGGCGCGGGGCCAGGCCGAATCGCCTGCAGCCGAAGGAGGGGGAGCGGAAGGACGAGCCGCAGCCGCGGGAGGAGCAAAAACGTTTCCCAGGGAACTGGCGGGAGCGGGAACGCGGGCGGAAGCTGGCGGGTGCGCCTGGGGAGCGGGAGCCTTGGGATGCAAGAAGGCGCGCACGCGAGCAATCAGCTCATTGGGTTGAAAGGGTTTGCGAATCAGTTCATCGGCATGCACGGCCACGGCGCGGTCGGCGACGCTTTTATTGACCACGCCGGACATCAGCAGAACGGGAACGGAACTGAAACGTGGATTCTGCTTGATCTGGCTGCAGACGGAGTAGCCGTCCTGATCGGGCATGATGACGTCGGTGATGACGACGTCGGGGGGATTGGAATCGAATTGGGAAAGAGCGGAGGCCGCATCGGAGCAGGCCACGAGGCTGAGCTTCTCTTTGCGGAAGGCGATTTTCATGACTTCGCGCATGGTGGCGCTGTCGTCGATGAAGTAGATGGTCGGGCCCAGCTTGGGCTCGGCAGCCTGTTGGGGCGCGGGAACCACGGCAGGCGGAGGCACGATAACAGGAGGAGGCGGCGGAGGGGGAAGCGCAGCCGCGGGAAGCTCGGGTTCGGAAGGAGCAAAGGAATTGAAGTCCGCGGGCTCTTCGTGCGCAGCGGCAAATTCGGCAGCCGGTTCGGGCTCATGAGCCGGGGCCACTTCCGGTTCAGAGACCGGGAGGGGGTCGGGCTCAAAGCCGAAGCTCTCGGCGGAGAACGGGTCGGTCACGGAGCCGGCGGATTCGCTGGAGCCGCTGGAGGAAAGATCGATCTGCGGATCGTCCTCGAAGGGAGGCATGCGGAATGTGTCGGTCATAGCGCTTCCTTATCTGCCATGTCGCGCTGGGATTCATCGATTTCGCGCATGGCGTCGAGCAAAAGGTCGGTGGAGGAACGCAGCACGGTGCGCTGGGGGGCGGCGGAGCCGTAATTGAATTTATAGACGCCGGTGCCCAGGAGGGTGCAGGTCTTCAGAATATAGATGACGGCTTCATCGCCGAAAAGATTTCCGGTCTCGGCATGGGCGATTTCGCCGCCGTCAAAGAACATGACGGCATCGAGATCCATGGCGTTGATGTGCAGAGCGCCGGTCTGCCGGGCCTGCTGGAGAAGCTGGACGACGCCGGGCAAATCCTGATGGGAGAGGCTGCCGGTGAGAGTGGTCTCGGATTGCTGGAGCATTTGCGTGGGGCGGAAGCCGTCGCGCTTGGTGATGACCAGGCTGCGGATATGGGCGGCAATGACGGAGGGGTCGGTGCGGCGGTCCACATAGTCCTCGCAACCGGCTTGAAAGGCTTCCATGAGAGCGCGCTGGTTGCCGTCACCAATGGCGATGACGGGCAAGGAGGCGTTCTTGGGGTCGGCATGGACGATCTGAGCGAGTTCGAGCGCGCCCAGATCGCGCATGTTCATGCCGCAGAGTATGGCGGCGGGGGTGTCGTATTCGAGAGTGGTGAGGCCGAAGGCGGCCTGAGCGCTGATGATCACTTCGAAGCCTTCGCGTTTGAGTGCTTCGCCGAGGCGCTTGGCAAAGAGCACGTTGCTGTCAATGAGGAGAATTTTGGAGGCGCGGCCGGGCTGGGTCATGAATGCACCTCGCGAGAAGTGGCATCCAGGAGGGGAGAGATGGAAGGCTCGGGCCCGGGGATAAGGTGATCGAGATCCAGGACTTCGATGACGTTACCGGCGTTGGAGATCCAGCCCTGCACGTGGGGAGGATGGTCGGCGCCGGCGGGCATCATTTCCGCATTGATGAGTTCGCATTCGCCGGTAACGGGAATGGCCACCGGCTCCATGCCCGCGAGGAAATGGCGGAGGGTGAAGAGATAGAAGCGGCGGGCCAGCAGTCGCTGGCCGATCAATTCCTCGGAAACATCGCAAACGGGAACCAGGCGGCCGCGGCGGAGAAGCACGCCTTCGACGCGCTCGGTCTGATGCGGGAAATGATGAACGTGAGCGAGGGGCACAAGTTCGGCGATGCGCTGGGAGGGCACGGCGAATTTGCGCTCGCCGATCTGCAGGAGCACAAAGGTCTGCAATTCGAGTTCAAGCAGATCGCTCATTGGGGGCCGAGAGTCTCCTCCAAAAGATGTTCGGGGACGGGAGGCGCAACGGCAGTCAGCGCATCCAGCAATTCGAGTTCGTCCTGGCGAAGCAGGCCCTCGGGGTTGACGACGGGAACGATGCCGTCATCGAGGACCACGAAGCCGCGATACCAATTGCGTTCCTCGCCGCAGAAGGCGCTGGGGAGGGCCATGAGGCGGGAAAAGGCGGCCATGCGTTCGATGGAATCGACGCGCAAGGCGGAACGGCGGTTGCGCAGAAGAAAAATGAGCGCGCCCTGGGGGAGCGAGAGGCCGAAATGCATGCCGCCATGGACGATATAGAGCGGGGGACGGCCGCGACGGGGCACGAAGGAGACCTTGCGCAGGCTGGGATCGTCCACGGGAGAAGAGAGACCGGAGAAAGCATCGGTGCTGCGAATCTCTTGCACGGAACTGGCGGAAAGGGCAAAGACCTGCTGGCCGATGCGGAAGAGAATCATCTGCTCGGAACGGCCGGCGGCAGTGGCGGGCTGTGCGGCGAATCTCATCCACGGACTCCGATGGGCATGGTGCGGGAAAGAGCGAGAACCCGTTTTTCGATGGCGCCGTAAATATCGTCAAGGGCCAGGATGTGGTCCACGGCGCCGGTCTTGATGGCTTCCGACGGCATGCCGAAGATGACGGAGGTGGCTTCGTCCTGGGCGATGACCAGGCCGCCGGCGTTCTTGATGGCGCGAGCGCCCTTGGCGCCGTCGTTGCCCATGCCCGTGAGAATGGCGCAAATGGAATTGGGACCGGCGAAAGCGGCGACGGATTCAAGAGTGACATCAATATTGGGGAGATAGCCGGCGATGCGCCCGCTGTCGTCCAGTTCGATGCGCCCGGGAGGAAGAATGCGCATGTGCTGCGCACCGGGGCAGATGTACAAGGTGCCGGGAAGGAGGCGTTCGTGATGCACGGCTTCCTTGACGGTAAGGCCGGTGAATTCGCTAAGCTGCGTGGCGTACTGACCGGTGAAAGAACCCGGCATGTGCTGGACCAGGAGCACGGCAGCGGGAAAATCGCGGGTGAAGCCGGGGGCCAGGCGCATGACCGTGGCGGGGCCTCCGGTGGAGGCGCCAATGACGACGATGGGGAAGCGCTGATCGGATTCGGCGGGAGCGGCGGCGCGGAGGGCGCCGGAAGCAGCGGGAAGCGATTTGGGAAGAGGAGTGCTCGGCCGGCCGGCGGTACGGACGACGCGGACCTTGGAGGCCATGCGCACCTTGCGAACGAGATCCTCCTGAATATTTTTCATGTCCAGGTCGATGGCATTGGCGGGCTTGGAAACAAATTCGATGGCCCCCAATTCGAGAGCGCGGAGAGCGCCGTCGGCGCCTTCGCGGGATTCGGAACTGACGATGACGATGGGGAGGGGATTGCGGGTCATGATCTGTTCGGTGGCCTGAATGCCGTTGAGGTGGGGCATGTTGATGTCCATGGTGATGACATCGGGCTTCAGGGATTCGGCCAGGGAAATGGCTTCATTGCCGTCCTTGGCCATGCCCACAACCTGGAACTGGGGGGCGGAATGGAAAATGCCTTCCAGGACCTTGCGCATGAAGGCGGAATCGTCCACCACGAGGACGCGGATCTTTTTGTTGTCGTTTGCGCTCATCGTCATCACACCAGCGGCGCGGCGAGAGTTCCCGCTTCCGCGCCGATCAATTGTTCCACTGCGGCAATCAACTGGTCCTCTTGCACAGGCTTGGTCAAGAAAGCCACCGCTCCTTCCTTCATGGCGCGGTCGCGGTGTTTTGCGCCGGCGCGGGAGGTGACCACCATCACGGGAATGCGCCGTGTGGCGGGACTCTGGCGCAACTGAGCCATCAATTCGTATCCGGTCATGCGGGGCATCTCCAGGTCGGTAATCACCAGGTGGCAGCCCTGCTGGGCGATGAGTTCGGCGGCTTCCAGGCCGTCGGAAGCCATCTTGACGCGATAGCCGGCTTTTTCGATCATGCGGCCGACGAATTTGCGGACGCTGATGGAATCGTCGACGACGACCACGACGCGGTCCTGCTGAACGCGGTCAATGGCCTCGGTGGGAATGCTGCCGCGGGCCACGGCGGCGGAGCCGGGGGCGAAGATGCGCGCGGCGCTGGCGTTGGCCTGAATGGCGCGGCGCTCGCCGGGTTCGGCGGAGACCATGCGGTTGAGATCGATCAGGAGAATCAGGCTGCCATCGGGAGCGATGGTGGTGCCGGGAAAGAGTTTGACGCGGCGAAGGTATTCGCCGAGGTTCTTGATGACGATTTCGTCCTTGCCGAGGACTTCCTCGACGACCAGGCCGATCTGGCGTTCGCCGATATTGGCGACGATCATGCGGTAATAGCCGTTGACGGCTTCCAGGGGAGGCAAACCGAGATAGGAATCCAGGCGCACGACTTCGGTGACGATGTCGCGGACCTTGGTGAGGAGTTTTCCGCCGACGTCCTCGATTTCATCGGCGCGCAGGCGGCGGATTTCCTCGACGATGCCGAGGGGAAGAGCGAAGGTGGAATCGCCGCAGCGGACGAACAAAGCGGGAGAAATGATCAGGGTGAGAGGAACCTTGAGGGTGAAGCGGGTGCCTTCGCCGGCGCGGCTATTGATTTCAATTTCCCCGTTGAGGGCCTGCAAATTGGCGCGGACGACGTCCAGACCGACGCCGCGGCCGGCCAGTTCCGTCTTGGACGAAGCCGTGGAGAAACCGGGATGAAAAAGCATTTCGCGGAGGTCGCGCTCGGTCAGGCGATCCGCGGAATCCACGGAGACGAGGCCGCGATCGAGCGCGGTCTGCTTGACGCGGGCGTAGTTGATGCCGCCGCCGTCATCCTCGACTTCAATGTAGATGTGGTTGCCGCGGTGATAGGCGCGCATGGTGACTTTACCCAGGGCCGGCTTGCCCGCGGCGGCGCGGCCTTCCGGGGATTCCAGGCCGTGGGCCACGGCGTTGCGCACGAGATGGACGAGAGGATCGCCGATCTGCTGAATGATGTTGTTGTCGAGTTCCGTGTCGCCGCCCTGGAGATCCACGTCGACCTGCTTGCCCGAGGATTTTCCGGCATCGCGCACGGCGCGAGTGAGGCGCGAGTACAGGGTTCCGATGGGAACCATGCGCGCAGCGGTGATCTGATCCTGCAGGCGGTGGGCCAGCTTGGTGAATTCGTCGATATCGCCCTGCACACGGCCGGTGAAGGCGCCGAGCTGCGTGAGAACTTCGGTGACGTCGGCGGAAATTTCGGTCATGGAACGGGAAAGAATGCTGAAGTCATCGTAGCGGTCCATTTCCAGTTCGCTGAAATCGGACCACAGGGAGGCGTCGCCGGTGGCGGCGCTGGAGGTGAGAGCCGGAGCCGAAGCGGACTCTTTCCATTTATTTTCGGACTGCGGCGCAGTGATGCGCGTGCCGCTGACGCGGCTGTATTCGTATTTGTCCTGGAATTCGGAGACCTTGCCGGCCAGGCGCTCTTTCGAAAAAGTCAGGGTATCGATGAGCTTGCGCAGTTCGGCGACGCGGCCGACCATGCGCGTGCGATTGATGACCAGCTCGCCCACGTTGTTCATCATGCGGTCGAGGCGGTTCAGGGAGATGCGCACGGACTTGGACTGGGGCTGGACGGAGGGTGCGGAATTCGTGCGCGCCGGCTGCGCGGCTTCGGCGTGCTGCGGTTCCTCGTCGGAGGCTTCCGGCTGAGCCTGGGGAGCCGGGGCGGGAGACTCCTCGCCGTCTTCCGGGTCCGCGGGAGCATGTTCGGCGATGCGCGCGAGCAGGGAATCGACGGAGACGCGCATTTCGGCGTCGTCCTTCCACTGGCGGTGGACGCACTTTTTCAGAACGTCCATGGATTCCAGGCAGACATCCACGACGTCCGGGGAAGGCTGCAAGAGACCCTCGCGCATGCGGCCGATCATGTCCTCGATGCGGTGGGCGATGGCCCCGAGGCGCTTCAAGCCGACTTGCGCCGCGGAGCCCTTGACCGTGTGAATGGAACGGAAAAGTTTGTTGATGACTTCGGGATCGTTGGTGCCCTCGAGAGCCAGGAGGCAGTCGCTGACAACCTGCAGATGTTCTTCGGCTTCGGGGAGGAAGAATTCCAGAATTTCGTCGGGAACATCGTCGTCGGCGGGCATGGCGTCGAAGTACGAACCCGTGGCGGCGCCGGTCTCCGGAGCGAACTCGAGCTCTTCCTGGGCGGCAGCCTGCGGGAGAGAAATCTGAGGTTGGGGAGCCTCGACAGGGAAGGCGAAGGCGTAGCGTTCCTTGAAGGCGTCGATATCGTCGTTCAGTTCCTTGCCGGTGTCGCTGATTTCGAGGAGGTTGCCTTCGAGCACGGAAATGCCGTCGGAAATGAATTCCGTGAGGGGGCCGTGAAGGTCGGCGTTGAACGGGGCATTGAGAACGTATTGAAAAATGTGCGCGAGCTTGCCGGCAATTTCGGAGAAGCGCGGAAAGCCGTAACTGGCCGAAGAGCCGGAGAGGGTGTGCGCGGCGATGAAGAGCCGGTCCAGATCCTCGCGAGGCGCGCCGGACTCCCCGAGAATGCCCGAGTACTCCCGCAGATACTGCAGGTGCTCGGAGGCTTCCTGGAGGAAGACGCTGACGGCTTCTTGGCTCGGATGGCTCAAGCACGCCCCTCCGTCACAAGTTCCTGCTGCTGCAGGTCACCGGGAAGCGGCTTGCGGTACAGAATGCATTCGTTGAGAACGATGGCCTGGAATTTTACGGGCACCTTGGACAGGGATTCGGAATGTCCGAGGAGTAGGTAGCCGCCGGGTTCGAGGGTGTCATAGAAGCGCTGAATGAGGGCGTTGCGCTTTTCCTCGGAGAAATAGATGAGCACGTTCATGCAGAAGATCAGGTCCATGCGGCCCATATAGACGGCCTGCGCGAGATTCATCTGCGCAAAGGTGATCATTTTGCGGACGCGCGGCTTGATCTGCTGGTTCTCGTTGAGCTTGGTGAAATAGTTGGCGAACTGGGCTTCGCTGACGCTCTGCGTGCGCTGCGGGGAGTAGATGCCCGTTTCGGCGATTTTGAGGGCCTGACGGCCGACATCGGTGGCCAGAATTTCGATGTTCCAGGCGTCGGCCAGAGAAAGAGTGTCCAGCAGCGTGATGGCGATGGAATAGGGCTCTTCGCCGGTGGAACAGCCGGCGCTCCAGATGCGCAGGGTGCGCGGATTGTTCCAGAACTTTTTGATCTGCAATTCGGGCAGAATGCGCTTTTCGAGGGCCTGATAGACGGCCGGATAACGAAAGAAGGAAGTCTCCTGAGTGAGGAGCTTTTCCAGCATGGCTTCGTATTCGGTGTTGGCGCGGAGCATGGCCTTGAGCAGTTCGGCGCCGCCGGCAAAGCCCTTTTCCTTGACGTGGTCGCGCACACGAGTGGAGAAGAATCGCTCGCGCGATTGGTCAAAGAGAATGCCGGTGCGCTCTTCAATCAATTTGCGAACCTCCGAAAGATCCCGCTCCGTGACTTCCGCTGTCGTTTGTCCGTTTTCGTTCATCGTGCCCATTTTTCCGCGCCGGTCATTTCACCGGGGCCTGTATGGCTGCTTTTCTAGCGGACTCCGGCCGGGACCTGCTGCTGCTGGGCGGCCGAGGAATGGTCACCGGAATCCTGGGGACCGGGCTTGGACAAGGCGCGGAATTGCGCCAGGGCTTCGTTCAACTGATCGGAAAGTTTGACCAGCTGGCTCACCGTGCCCACGGTCTGGCGAACGCCCTGCGAGGTCTGCCGGGTGATGCCGGAGATGATCTGCATGGCGTGAGCGACGCCTTCCGTGCCGCGCACCTGCTGTTTGGAAGCGAGCGAAATTTCCTGAACGAGTTCGGCCGACTGGCGGACGACGCTGGAAATCGCGTCCAGTGCGCGTCCGGCCTGATCGGCCAGCTGCGCGCCGCCTTCCACTTCCTTGGTGCCTTCTTCCATGACCACCACGGCCTCGTTCGTCTCGGCCTGAATGGCCTTGATGAGCGCGGCGATGTCCTTGGTGGCGCTGCGGGAATGTTCGGCCAGCTTGCGGACTTCGTCGGCGACGACCGCGAAACCGCGTCCGGCTTCTCCGGCGCGGGCCGCTTCGATGGCCGCGTTGAGAGCCAGCAGGTTGGTCTGTTCGGTGATGTCGTTAATCACGTTGATGATTTCGGAAATTTCCAGGGAGCGGTCGCCGAGAGACTTGATCTTCTTGGCGGTGGCCTGCACCGAGGCGCGGATGCGCTGCATGCCTTCCAGCGTGTCGCGCACGGCGCGGTTGCCCTGTTCGGCGGCGTCCAGCGCGCGGCGCGCGGCTTCGGCGCTGGCTTCGGCGTTGTTGGATACCTGTTTCATGGAAACCGTCAGCTCTTCCACGGCCGACGAGGTGTTGGTGATTTCCTGGTCCTGTTGCGTGGCGCCGGCCTGCATTTCGTCGGCGGCGAGCAGAATGTTGTTGGCGCTGCCGTTCACTTCCATGGCGGCCTTGCGCACGCGTTCGAGAACCTTGGAAAAGTTGTCGAGCATGAAGTTGATCGAGTCCACCACGTTGCCCAGGGCGTCGTTGGTGACCTTGCCGCGCTGGCTGAGGTCGCCGCGAGCCACCTGGTTGATGACCGCCAGCAGTTCGGTGATGCTGCGCTGGAGAATTTCGCTGGCTTCCTGGTTGGAAGCAGACTTGGCCACCTTGACCACGGCGCGGTTGAGATTGTCCGCGATGTAGCCGAGGTCGTCGCCGGTGCTGACATCGGCGCGGGCGCGCGGGTCGCCGGCAGCCAGGCGTTCGGAGAAGCTGGATAGCTCCTCGATGGGCTGCAGGATGCGCTTGCTGAGGGTGTTGAAGGCGCTGAATACGGAAATCAGCGCGAGCACGGCGGCCGCAGCGAGAGCTCCTTTCGCGGATCCGGAAGCGGACCCGAAGTCGGCGGCTCCGCCGACGGCGTGGCCGGAGTAATAGGCCAGCCCCAGAATCGCGGTAAATGCAATCGCGTTCCACATGACCAACGCCCAGATTGTGGAACTCAGTCTCGCCTTCATGACTTCCTCCCGTTTCGAATGCTCATCATCTCTTCCTCATTTCATCCCCGGCCCCCCGGCCGGAAATGGGTGTTACGGTACACGGTTAAATCGCAGGGCCCGGAAAAACCTCCAGCAAGCGCCGAAGATCGATCATCAGCGCCAGTCGGTCATCGTGACGAAGCATGCCCACGCAGTGGGGGACGTTGTCCGGCCCCTGTTCCAGCATGGCATCCGAGGTCACAGAAAAAGTGCCGATCACTTCGTCGGCGGCGATGCCCACGCGCATGTCATCGTGATGCTCGCCTTCGTGATAGGAAGCGACCACAACGTGCTTGGGCAGAAGTCCCGGGCGGCGTCCTTCGGTCATGGCGATGTCCACCAGAGGGACAATGGTGCCGCGCAGGTTAAAAATGCCCATGAGATACGCCGAAGCCAGGGGAATCCTGGTGAGCAGCGGCCACTCGACAACTTCTTCGACGTCGAGGACGGGAAGGCAGAAGCGTTCGCGGCCGCAGCGAAAAACGCAAAACTGTTTATCGGGCGAGGCATGGCGGGCCGGGCCGGCGTTTTCCTTGGTCAGGTGGTCATCGGTTTCGTTGTTGACGGCGGACAGCTGGAAATCGTCGATGGCCTGATTGAACTTGCCGGGAAGAGGACTCATACGAACCTCCGCACGGCGCGCAGCAGTTCATCGCGGGTAAACGGTTTGGTGATGTAGCCGTCGGCGCCCTGTTGCTGGCCCCAGAATTTATCGCTTTCGGTATTTTTGGAAGTCACCAGGATGACCGGGATGGCTTTGAAATCGGAATTGCCCTTCAATTCCCGGCACAGCTGGAATCCGTTTTTCACGGGCATGACCACATCGAGGAGAATCATGCTGGGGCGCTCGGAGGCGATGGTTTCCTCGACGCGCAGGGGATCGTTCAGGCCCACGGGACGATAGCCTTCGTGCGACAACAGATCCTGCATCAGCCGGACCTGCGATGGTGAATCGTCAACAATCAGTATGATCTTGTCCACGCTTCCAAGCTCCACAGACTCTTCCATGGGATAGAGAAGCACGTACGTGTCCAGCTTCCCGGTTCCCTTGGCAAAACGTTCGCCAAAATCGTAAAGCACAGAAAACAAACAACTAAAAACAAACTTTAAATTTTTCAGCCCCCGTCGAAAGATGCCGCCGGGGCATTAATCGTCTCACTGTGAGACTCCGTCTCAGCGCTCCGCATCTCGTTGACCAGTGATGAGAATCGCTGCATGACCTCGTTGATGCGCAAGGCCATGCTGTGAATGGTTTTCAGCTGGTCGCGGGACTGCGCGGAGAGCTGGCCGGGTTCGAGCAAAAGCAGTTCGGCGTTGCCCAAAACGCTGGTGAGGGCGTTGTTGATGCCGTTCTGCATGTTGGCCATGTATTTGCCGAGGACGGCGTCATGGGCATTTTGCGCGGCCTCTTCCTGAGCGGCGCGCGCCTGCTGCATGGCTTTCACGCGGCGCAGGGCTTCGCCGGCGACGAGGAGCAGGGTTTGCGCCCAGTCTTCGCGCAAGGGGATGTGCGTAAAGCGCGGATAGCGCGAGCGCAGGTCGGAGTATTCGCGATGATCGGCCTGCGCGCAGAGAATGACCGTGATGGAAGGGTCGAGGGCCAGAAGAATGGAGGGGAGCAGGCCGTCTTGAATGGGGCCGATGACCAGCAGGTCGCAAGGCAGATGCTGCTGGCGAAGCCAGAGGTCGCTGTTGAGGACGGCAATGGCCGGGACGTGGCGTTCGGCCTGCCAGCAAGCGGTCAGCAGGCGAGCGAACTCGGTTTCGTCCGTAAGAACAATGACATTCGTGTGTCGCAAAAGAAGCAGCTCCCCAGGGTACGCCGGACAATAGCCGGCGGTGAAGTGTTTACGGCCTTACGGCTTTTCGGCCTCGTCAATCGAGGAGGCCAAACGCTTGATGCTAATTCCCAGATTAACGGCGGCTTCGGTGTCCTTGGCTTGCTTGGCGACCTCCACGCGGCCCTGCAAACGGGTCACTTCGGCGCGGGCGCCGGCCAGGACGGGCGGCAGGCCGGTCTTCTTGCCCGCTTTCTTGGCGGCGTCCACGGCGGCGGCGACAATGGCGCGCGCGGCAACGGCGCGGCGCAGGTCTTCACCCGTGGGGCTGTCGGCGCTGATGAATGCGACCACTTCCCAGGAGGAGAGGAGAATGCGAGCGGAACCGAGTTCCACGGAGGTCATCGAGCGGCCGCGTTCAGGCGGCGCGGCGATCAGCTGCTCCCAGAGTTTTTCCATGCTGCCTTCGATATCAATCTGGGCCGAGGGCGCCGCGGCTTTGGGTTTGGCGGCGGGCGCCGGAGCGGCGGGCGCCGCCGGCGGTTTCGGAGCGGCCGCGGGTTGTGCGGCGGCAGCGGTCTTGGGCGGAGTGGAGCGCAGGGTTTGGACCGCCTGTTCGGAAACGGCCCGCAGAGCCAGCAATTTGTCAAAAGCGGAGCTGACCGTGCGCTCGTTGTATTCGCCCTGGAAAGGCTGTTTCCATTCCTTGGCGATTTGCAGAATTTTCTGAATGGGCTCGGCGGAAGAAAGTCCGGCCGGTTTGCAGTCCAGGGATTTTACGTGAGCGTCGGAGAGCGTGCCCAGGGCCGCGCGAATGGCCTGCAAATCGGCATGCATCAGCTCGATGAGCGTGCGGCGGACCAGGAAATTGAAGCGGATGAAGGAGAGCAGGGCCGTGGGTTCATAGAACATCGCTCCGGCCTTTTCCTTCACGCGGCGGCCTTCCAGAATGAAGCTGGCCTTGAGCATCTCGCGCAGGCTGCGATAGGACTGCATCGTGGTGATCATGGATTCCAGCGGGGCGCACCATTCCAGGGGCTTGGGTGCAACGGGACCGAGTATCGGGCGCATGACCTGCGCCACGGTGTCCAGCTCGAGAGGGCCATGGTAAACCTGCGTCGGAGCGCTGAGGACGAAGTACTGAACCAGCAGGAAATCGATCTTGTCGCGATCCAGGGTCTCCTTGGCCGTCTTGCGCAGGTAGCGCAGGATCATGGCGCGCAGCCCGCCCTCGCTGGCGTTCAGCATGGTGGTCTGGAGTAGCTGGCGCAGCTGGTGCGGCTGGACAATCTGATCGATCTTGTCCAGCCAGGTGCGCACCTGGCCGAAGAGTTCCGCGCTGGGAATTTCCGGCAGCGGTTTCTTGTCCGCGCCGGCGGGGATGGGAGCGCCAACCTGCTTGGCGATAGCCAGATAAATGGGAAACACGGATCGCGCTTCCACCCACTGTGGGTTGGGGCGCTGCGTGGGTTTCACATTCGGAGGAAGAGCGGTTTTTGATAAGGTGGTCACGGTTGCATTATCCATTCACGAGATCCATCGAGGAAACGAACGGCAACAGCTTTCTTTCCCTCGTGGTATTGCACGGCAATCACGGCGGCCTTGTTGCGGCCCGGGCCGGGATTGCGTTCAATCAAAACGCGGTCATCGAATTCGAGAGGTAAATTACTGATAAAAATGGCGTTGTCGGTGGAGCCATATTCAACAATGGTGCGCTCGGAAAGCCTGGTTTTGCCCGGACGCAGCGCGGTTACCTGCACCTCAACGCGCAGCGCGACGGCTTGCGGAAAGAAGCGCACCAGTTGTTCGGTGCATGCTAGCTCCCGGCCTGCTACGACCGCTTCACCCGTTGGTTTCACTCGGTTTCCCATCCCTTATGAGTGGATCTCCCTGGTCTCCCGCCCGCAGGAAGCAGAGCGGGATGAACGGATAGATCCCAGAGAGAAACATGCACGCTGGGAGCCAAAGGCAAAGCGGAAGACGGGAGATGTTAGGGTGTTGAAAAATAAAGAGTTATGGATTGCCGCAGGAGCTGGAAAGGGGTGTTCGTCTCACGGTGACACAGGATCGTCTCACGAAACCGTCTCGCGACAGGGTGGCGCGAGAACCGCGGCCGTCTCAATTTTAGAAACTTACAGCCGTCGTAATAGAGACCTGCGGGGCCGATTCAGGAGAGAAATCAGGAAGTGGCAGTGCGGGAGGAGCGATCACTCTCGTTTTGGTCTTCTCCCGCGTCGGAATCCGGTTTCACGGAAATGTTATAGCGCTTGAGTTTGCGGTACAGCGTGGCGCGGCTGATGCCCAGCATTTTACCGGCCTGCACTTTGTCGCCGTTGGCCTGCTCAAACACACGAAGAATGGTCATGCGTTCCATTTCCGCCAGAGCGGTGGTCGAGAGCGAGGAGGATTCATTCTGGTGCGAGGACAGGGAACCGCTCTCGGGGTGTTCGGTGCGTATGGCCGGAGGCAGGTCGCCAATGTCGATGGTCAGGCGATCGCCGAGGGTCAGAGCCCGGGCCACGCAGTTTTCCAGTTCGCGGACGTTGCCGGGCCAGTCGTATTGCAGAAGGCTCTTCATGGCGTGGGAAGTGACCTGCACGCTTTCGGCGGCGGCGTAGCGGTTCAGAAAATGGTGCACGAGCATGGGGATATCGGAACGGCGCTCGCGCAGCGAAGGGATATGCACGGTGACGACGTTGAGGCGGAAAAAAAGGTCCTTGCGGAAATTGCCGGAGCGATAGGCGGCATCGAGGTCGCGATTGGTGGCGGCGATGACGCGAACGTCCACGCCCACGCTGCTGTTGCAGCCCACGGGGCGGACTTCCTTTTCCTGCAGGACGCGCAGGAGCTTGGCCTGCATTTCGAGAGGCAATTCGCCGATTTCATCCAGGAAAATGGTGCCGCCGTTGGCGGACTGGAACAGGCCAATCTTCGATTTGATGGCCCCGGTGAAGGCCCCGCGCTCGTAGCCGAACAGTTCGCTTTCCATGAGCGTGGGGACGAGAGAACCGCAATCCACGGCGACGAAAGGAGTCTTGGCCATGGAGCCGCGGAAATGAATGGCGCGGGCCACCAGTTCCTTGCCGGTGCCGCTCTCGCCGGTAACCAGCACGGGCGTGCGGGTGTCCTGCAGGCGGGAAATCATGCGCAGGACGTCCTGGATCTTGGTGGAGGCGCCCACGATGCCTTCGAGGTTTTCCTCGGTATCCACGCGCTCGCGAAGGAACTGGTTTTCGGCGACCAGGCGTACTTTTTCCGCCATGCGCTGCAGGAGCAGGCGCATCTTTTCGACGCGGAAGGGCTTCTCGATGTAATCGTAGGCGCCCAGTTTCATGGCATCCACGGCGGTTTCGATCGAGCCGTGGCCGGTCATGATGGAGATTTCGGTGCGCGGGAAAATGGCCTTGATTTGCCGCAGCAGCTCGACGCCGGAGAGATTGGGGAGCTTCATGTCGGTGATGACCAGGTCGGGAGTCTCGCTGTCCAGTTTGGCGAGGGCCGATTCGGCGGAGTCCGCTTCCAGGCACTGGTAACCGAGAGAGTTGCCGATGGTCATGCACAGGCGGCGGATGCTCTGTTCGTCATCGACGATAAGAAGGCGAATTTTCATGTCGTTGTTCATGGTTTTCCGAAGGTTTTCTCCACAATGGAAAGTAAATGCTGGACGCGAAAAGGTTTCTCGATGAAGGGGGCTCCGCAGCGGGCCAGCAGTTCCTGCGTCTCGAGGTTGGCGGTATCGCCGCTGATGAGAATCAAGCGCGAGCACATGTCCGGGCGGTGGAGTTGAATCCATCGCTGCACGTCGGCGCCGTTGACACTGCCGGGCATGCGGATATCGGTGATCACTCCGCCGAAGCTGCCGGAGGAGAGGCGCTCAATGCCTTCCGCGCCGGAGTGCACCGGCTCGACGCGGTAGCCGGAGCGTTCCAGAGCGGCGCAGAGGAAGGCGGTGACGGAGGGCTCGTCCTCGATCAGCAGGATGCGCGTCGGTTCCGGCATTGCTTTGGCGGGGCTGGGTTTCAACGGCCGGCCTCCATGGCAGCGGAGGCGGCAGCAGGCTCGGCGGAGACGGGAACGCGAACGATGAAGGTGCAGCCGGCGCCCTCGGCGTTGTTCCAGCAGAGAATTTCGCCGTTATGCGCCTTCATAATCCCGTAGCAGATGCTCAGGCCCAGGCCGGTGCCCTTGCCGGGAGGCTTGGTGGTGTAAAAGGGGTCGAAAATACGCACCGGGTCGGCGACGCCGTTGCCATTGTCGGTAACGGCAATCTCGATTTCCTGGCCGATGCGCGAGGAGCGGACTTCGATGCGCCCAGGGCGCCCGGCTTCCTGCACGGCGTCGTACGCATTGTTGAGGATGTTGAGGAAGACCTGCTGCAGTTGCTGGGGGTCGCCCAGGACGGAACCCAGGTTGTCCTGGAGGGATTCGATGAGTTCCACGCCGTGGCTCTCGAAGTCGTAGTTGCGCAGCTTGATGGTTTGCCGGAGGACGGTATTGAGTTGCACCGGCTCGCGGCGCGCGGGGCGCTGGCGGGCGAAGCTGAGCAAGTCCTGCACGATGACCTTGGTGCGCTGCGTTTCCTGGAGAATGATGCGCAATTCTCCGCGGGCATCCTCGGGAATATTCGGATTTTCCAGAAGCAGGTCGGTAAAGCCGAGAATGGCGGCGAGGGGATTATTGACCTCGTGGGCCACGCCGGAAACCAACTGTCCGAGAGTGGCCATTTTTTCGGAATGAGCGAGTTTGGCGTGCAGAATGGTGGCGTCGGTGATGTCGGTCATGACCACCACGAGGTTGTTGACGACGGCCTGCTCATCGCGCATGGGGCTGAAGCTGACGGAGAAGTGGCCCATGGAGGCGTCGCTGCGCCGCAGCCGGATTTCGATATTTTCCATCTGGTGGCCCTGCGCGGTGAGCCGCAGGGCTTCATCGAATTCCCGCCGCTGATTGGGCTCCACCCACTCGACGAGGCGATGGCCGATCAGATCGCTTTCGCGGTAACCGACGTCATAGCAGCGGCGGTTGGCATAGGAGATCAGACCGGCGGTATCCAGAACGAGAATCATGCTTTGGGTGGTGTTCAGGATTTTCTGGTTGAAGTCGCGTTCGCGCTGCAACTGGGCCTGGAAGAGCCGCTGTTCGGTGACATCGAGCATCAGCCCGCGAATCTGGGAGATCTCCCCGCGCGGCGTGAGCACCGCAGTGAGATTCTGCAGCGTATGCAGGAGGGAACCGTCCTTGCGGCGCAGGGTTTCCTCATGATTGCGGAGAACCCCGCCATGGGCCAGGGCCTGCAATACGCGCTTGCGCGAGCCGGGATCGGGATACAGATGACTGCTGACGTCGGCGAGAAGGAGCTCGCGGCGCGAGCTGTAGCCGAGCATGGTCACCATGGCGTCATTGACGTCCACGAAGCGGCCTTCGGGGGTGGCGAAGAACAGCCCTTCCTGAATGCTGTTAAAGAGGTCGCGATAGCGGCGCTCGGCTTCCAGACGGTCGGTGATGTCCTTGAGGACGTGAATGGTGCGTTCATCCTTTTCCGCCGAATGCGAAGTGCGCGAAGTGGAGACCAGAAAAGTGCTCTGATCCGCGGTGAACATGAACTCTTCGCGGTCCCGGTGGGGGTCGCGGCAAAGCGGGCAGGGCAGCGAACTGCCGCTGCCGGAGATGGCCCGCAAGCGGTTCATGGGCTGCCCGACCAGAGCCGCGGGTTCGGCGCCCAGGACCAGAGAAAGAGAACGGTTGGTGCGGAGAATGCGCCAGGAACGGTCGTGGACCACAATGTAGTCGGTGATGGCGTCGATGTCCTCGACCCATTGCCGTTTGGAATTTTCCAGCTGCGAAAAACGGCGGAAATTGACGAGCGAAAGCGCGGCATGGCTGGCCAGCGCCTGCAGGAGCCGGCGATCGGCCTGCTCCACCGGCTGCGGCTTGCGCAGAAGGCAGATGCAGCCCAGACGCTCCCCTTCGCTGGAATCGATGCGCACGACGATGGCTTCCAGATTCAGCCCGGATGATCTCTGGGCCGGAAATTCGGGCGCGTCAAAGGGGAGGATGAAAATATCCTCCTGGGATTTAGCGGCCACGTCGAGAATGGCCTTGGCGAAGAAGTCTCCGGCCGGAATGGCGCCGATTTGCCCGGGAGCATTGGAATAAAGTTGCGTTTCCTCCTGACCGAAACCGTAAACCGCCACAGCGGACCATTGCGACTCCAGCATGCGGCCCGCGCGTTCCGCAAAATTGCGGAGAAAATCGGGGAGGTTCCTGGCCTGGGCGGCGTCCAGAGCCAAGTCCATCAACTCTTCGGCGCGGGAAGACGGTTGACGCACACCCCGAGAGGCTCCTGAGAGGGCAGAAGGACGTGGCGAAGACAATTTTTTAGCAGCACGCATAGGGTCAGGGGTAGCGTGTGTCTCAAATTGAACCGTTACACTCTAACCGTACAGAATAATCTCAGTTTGAGTCAAGACGGATGAGATAGCCGTTGTCCTATAAGCAACCCTCCAAGAAAGCCGCAGACATCTCAGAGTGAGATTTCGTCGTGGGAATATTGAGGCGAATGAGACGAACCGGGGCGCTCGGTGAATGGGTCGCAGGCCATCCAGAAAAACGTAACACCAATAGAATGAGTACAATGCGAGGATTAAAAGGTGAAATCGAAGGCAATGGCTTTCTTTTTCGGGCCTGGCATCGAACGTGCCTTCTCCTTGTTGGGTTCCGTTTGCCACCGCGGTCCATTTGTCATGGACGGTAGGGAAAGAGGCAGGTTGGAAATGCGAAGGGGACTGGGCAATCGAGCGCGTGTCGTGGCCATGGGATGCCTGCTGGCAGCGATGGCAAGCGCGAACGTATTGGCGCAAGAAGGATCGGTCGAAGAGGGGAAGCGGAAAGTTCGCAGCAAGATCGCCGCGGTTTATCCCGATTTGGCAAAGAGGATGTACGTCAGCGGGAAAGTGAAGTTGGAAGTGGTGGTGAGCGCGGAGGGCAAAGTGAGGCTTAGCCGGATTCTCGGCGGGCATCCGCTGCTGGCCAAGTCGGCGCAGGAAGCCGTGAAGGAATGGAAGTTCGAGCCGGCTGGCGCGGAGAGTACGGTGCTGGTGGAATTTACATTTCGTTTGACCGAAGGGTAGGAACGAAGGGTAGGGCGGTAGCGGGGAAGCGATTTCAAAAGGCTCGGCGCAAAAAGAGTTTGCAGCAACGGGCGGAGGGTTCGGGAAATGGATATGACAATCGGAAAGAAAATCTATCTGGGGTTCGGAGCCATACTGGCGGTCCTGTTCATCCTGTTCCTGGTGAACGTGGGAACGGCGGTCAAGGCCCGCTCGACACGCACGGACGCTTCGAATGCGCTGAGCAGCTACAAAATCATCGAAAAAGTGCGCTTCGACATCATGTCCAGCCGCGTGAATCTGAATAATTTTCTGCTGAGCGGCGATCCCAGCGACGAAGAAAAGGTCACGCGCGGTTTTTCGGAAATGTCCGAATTGATCAAGCGCAGCGAGCTGGAGGCGGCCAGCGAGGATGTGCGCAAGGCGCTGATTCAGGTGGAATCGACGGAGCAGGGCTGGGCGGAAAGCTTTGCCAAGCCCTTGCTGGCCAAGCGCCATCAGGTGGACTCCGGGGACGCCACGGTATCGGATTTGCAGATTTTCTATCTCCAGAAGGATCCCAGCTCGTGGCTGAAGAAATCGTCGGTGGTTCTCGACGAGGTAGCCCAGCAGATCACCAAGCACCTGCAGGAAGCCTCGGCGGCTTCGGACTCGGCCAGCACCGTGGCGACCTGGATTACGACGATGGGAACGATTCTGACGCTCTGCATGGGCGCATGGGTTGCCGTGGGAACGGTGCGCTCCATCTCCGAACCGCTGCAGCACCTGATTCTGGTGGCCCGGGAGATCGGCGACTCCGGGGATCTGGACCAGAACATCAATTTGCACCGCAACGATGAAATCGGAGCGCTGGCAACCACTTTCAATAATCTGGTGGCCTACCTGAAGGAGATGGCGGAAGTGTCCATGGCCGTCGCCGAAGGCGATTTGAGCGTGGAAGTGGTCCCGCGGTCCAAGCGCGACACGCTGGCCAATGCCTTCCTGCAGATGTCCCAGGGCCTGACGCAGCTCGTCCGCCAAGTGCGCGATGGCGCCTCGCAGGTCTCGGCGGGCTCCAGCCAGGTGGCGCAGGCGGCCGATGAATCGGCCAAGATGAGCGTGCAGGCCTCCTCGGCCATCGAGGAAGTGACCAGCACGATGCATGAGATGAGCATCAACGTGCAGAACGTGGTGAAAAACACCCAGGTGCAGGCCTCCAGCGTGGCGGAAACGTCGTCCTCCATCGATGAGATGGTGGCCTCCATCCAGCGCGTCGCGGATACCGCCAAACTCCTGCTGGACATCGCCAACCGTTCCCGCGAAGAGGTGATGAACGGAATCTCCACCATGGAGAAGGCCACCAGCGGTTTGAGCCGCACCAACCAGTCCATTCAATCTTCGGCGGAGATCATCAACGTGCTGGGGAATCGCGCCGATGACATCGGCAAGATCGTGGAAGTCATTGACGACCTGGCGGAGCAGACCAACCTCCTGGCGCTCAACGCGGCCATCGAAGCCGCCCGCGCCGGCGAACACGGTCTCGGATTTGCCGTCGTGGCGGACGAAGTCCGCAAGCTGGCGGAAAAATCCACGCAGTCCACCAAGGAAATCGCCGACCTCATCCAGAGCATTCAGCGCGAAGCGCGGCAAGCCGTCTCCAACATGGAGCTGAGCACCAAGTCCGTCGAGGAAGGTCTGGCGCTCGGCAACGAAATGGGAGTGGCCCTGCACAAGATTTCTAACGTGGTCATCGAGGTTTACAAACTGTCCCAGGAAATCGGCGCGGCCACCAACGAGCAATCGGCGGGCTCCTCGCAGATCGCTCGGGCCACCAGCCGGCTCATGGAAATTACCCAGGAGATCAATTCCGCGGTCGAAGAGCAGGCCTCCGGCGCACAGGCCGTTGTTCGGGCCATGGACAAGATGCGGGAGATGGTGCAGCAATCCTCTTCCGGTTCCACCGAGCTGTCGGCGGCGGCGGACCAGATGCTGAAGCTTTCTCGGCAGCTGATCGATTCGATGGACCGCTTCGTGCTCGACCGCGAGGTGCAGCCGCGGCGCAGCCAGATTTCGCATCCTTCCACATCGCCACGCCGGGATGCCAACGGACGCGATGGCAATGGGCGCGGGTCCAACAAAGAAGAATTCGCCGAAATGGCGCGTTTCTAAGACGGGGAGCCCGCGCATGGCAACTGACTTCCATGTAATTGGTTTTCGAATCGGAGACGAGTCCTACGGGATTCCGATCTCCATGGTGCGGGAGATTGTCCGGGTTCCCAACATCACCGTCGTGCCGAACGCCCCGGAGACGATTCTGGGGGTCATCAATCTGCGCGGCAAGATCGTGCCGGTGATGGACCTGCGGAAGCGATTCGGGCTGGGAGAACTGCAGGCGGATAAAAAGAGCCGCATTCTGGTGGTGGATCTGGAAAACCGGCTCCTGGGACTTTTTGTGAATTCCGCTTCCGAAGTGTTGAAGATTCCTTCGACGGATGTGGAACCGCCCGCCAGCATGTTTTCCGAGGGGGAGTCCGGGTATGTGACCGGAGTGGGGAAGCTCAAAGGCCGGCTGATCATTCTCCTGGATATCGCCAAGCTATTGCTGCGCCAGGATTACAAACGCATCGAGGAGGTCGCGGAATTCGCCGGAACCACGCGCTAGGGAGGAAGTTTCGCAGGATCCCAGCGAGTACCAGCGTTGCCGCGCAACTATCTTTCTATGGAAGCTCTGACAGCACAGATTAACCTGACCGAAGCGGAACTGAAGCTCCTGCAGACCCTGGTCTACCAGGAATGCGGGATGTATTTCGATGAGCGGCGCGCCCATTTCCTGAAGGACCGCCTGCAGCGGAGGCTCAAGGCCTGCCAGCTCGATTCTTTCTATAACTACTACCGCCTGCTGACCAGCCGCGAAGGCAAGGCCGAGATGGCCGTGCTCCTGGAAAATCTGACGGTCAACGAAACCAGTTTTTTTCGCAACAAGCCGCAACTGGATTTGCTGCAGAAATCGGTTCTGGATGAACTTCTGCGGCGAAAGCAGGAGCGCCGCGATTGGACCATCCGGGTCTGGAGCGCGGGTTGCTCCTCGGGCCAGGAAGCCTATTCGGTGGCCATCCTGATCTGCGATGCGCTGGCCTATTACTACCTGCGGAACCCACTTCCATTCGATATGCCCTCTCCCAAGCCGCTGATTCCCCCTCCATGGAAGCTGGAGATTCTGGCCTCGGATATCAGCTATTCGATTCTGCGCGCGGGCGCGGAAGGGCAGTATACGGACACGCAAATGGAGCCGGTGGATTACACCAGCCGCCTGCGGTATTTCGAAAAGGTGGGAGAAAAGTACGCGGTGAAGCAGCCGCTGAAGGATATGGTGCAGTTCGACTTCCATAACCTGAAGACGGAATTTTTGCCGCGGCGCAACGACATCATTCTCTGCCGCAACGTCATGATCTATTTCGACGAAGCCGAGCAGAAGCGGCTGATCGAAAAGTTTTACCACTGTCTGAATCCGGGCGGATATCTCTTCGTCGGACATGCGGAAAGCCTGTTTGGCCTGAGCACGAAGTACAAGATGATCCATGAGAACAACGGCACGGCTTATCAGCGCATCGAGGTGGGGATTTGAGTCGGAAGAAAGACGAACGCGGCGACGAACTGCGCAATCTCTTCTTCGAGAGTGCGTATGAGCTGTTGCAGTCGCTGAACGAATCCGGGCTGGCGCTCGAAGCGAACCCCGCCGACGAGGAAATTCTGCGGAGCGTGCGCCGGGCTGTGCACACCCTGAAGGGGGATTCGGCCGCCTGTGGATACCAGACGCTGAGTGAGCTGGCGCACGAACTCGAGGATGTGCTTTCTCCCAGCATCGGGCCGCGCACAGGGGGCCGGCTGGCGGAGGTGGTGCTTTCCGTCGCCGATACCTTCGAATCGCTCCTGGGCGCCTACAAGAAGGGCGCGGACATCCCCTCGACGGATACCGTAAGGCAACAGATCCGCGAATTGATGGAGAGCGGAGAAGGCGCGGAGCCCAAAAACGCGGCCAAGGCCGGGACGCCCGCGGGCAGCGGCGGCGAAGCGCAATTTGCCTGGACCGAATATGAGCAGCTGATGGTGGCGGAGGCGCTGCACCGCGGTGAACTGGTGTACAACATCGCGCTGCGGCTCGATCCGGAAAGCGCCATGCGCGCCGCGGCCTTCCAGCTGGTGAGAAACGTGCTGCATGGGGCGGGGACGCTGATCGCCCTGCGGCCCGAGGATAATGCGGGCGCGGCGAATGTGGATTTGATCGAAGCGTCTCTCTCCTGCACGGAAACGGCGGAAGGAATCGCGCGGCGCTGCAGGATTCCCGCGATCGTTAAAGATGTCCAAGTTATCTCCGTGAAAGCGATCGAATCTCCCGAGCATGAAATGATCGGGGACATTCTGGAAGCGCAGGCCGCGGCGGCGGCGCGGGCCGCGGAAAGTCCGGCCGCGGCGGCAGCGGCGCCGGTGGTGCCCGAGAAAAACGCGGTGGCCAACGCCGTGGCCGAGAGCATGCTGCGCGTGGAAGCCTCGCGGATTGATTCGGTGATGAATCTGGTGGGCGAATTGATCATCGGGAAGTCCATGCTGCACCGGGCCATTACGGAATTTGGCCAGAAACATTCGCGCGACCCGCTGCACGGACGGTTGAGCGATGCGCTTTCCTTTCAATCGCGAATTCTCGAGGAACTGCAGAAATCCGTGGTCAAGATTCGCATGGTTCCCGTGGAGCAGCTCTTCCGCCGCTTCCCCCGCGTCGTGCGGGACGTGGCCAAGCTGTGCAAGAAGGACGTGGCCTTGGAGCTGAGCGGCGAAAGCACGGACCTGGACAAGGGCGTGCTGGATACGCTGGGCGAGCCGCTGGCGCATCTGGTGAGAAACGCGGTGGATCACGGCATCGAGCCGGCCGAGGCGCGCATTGCCGCGGGCAAACCGGCGCGCGGAACGCTGTACCTGAACGCCTACCATCAGGGAACGCAGGTGGTCGTGGAAGTGCGCGATGACGGCGGCGGCATCCAGGCGGAGAAGGTGCGCGCCAAAGTGGTGGCGCGCGGGATTCTCTCGCAGCAGGAAGCGGAAAAACTGAGCGACCGCGAAGTGTTGAACATGATTTTTGCGCCGGGCTTCAGCACGGCGGCGGAAGTGACGGAGGTCTCCGGACGCGGAGTGGGCCTGGATATCGTGCGCACGGTGCTGGAACGGCTGAAGGGTACGGTGGAAGTCAGTTCGCAGCCCGGCAAGGGAACCACGTTCCTGTTGCGCATGCCGCTGACGCTGGCCAGCATTCAGACCCTGCTGTTCCATGTGGGCGGACGGATGTACGCGGTGCCGCTGTCGGCGGTGCTGGAAATCACGCGCGTCACCGAGCCGGAGATTCGCCGCGTGGACCAGAAGGAAGTGCTGCAATTGCGCGACCGGGTTCTGCCGCTGGTGCGCTTGAGCCGCCTGAATCGTATTCACGCGGTCGCCAAAAGCAATCGCTCGTTTGTCATCGTCATCGGAGTGGCGGATAGAAAATTTGGTCTGCTGGTGGATAGCCTGGCGGGCGAAGAAGAACTGGTGATCAAGGCGCTGCCCGCCGACCTGGCGTGCGGCGATCTGGTGACCGGGGCCTCGGTGCTGGGCGATGGGTCCGTGGTTCTGATTTTGAACGTGAACGCGGTGGTCAGCCGGCTGAGCCGGACGCCAGCGATGGAGGCCAGCGCATGAGCGAACGCCTCCGGGTACTGGTGGTGGATGATTCGGCGCTGATGCGCAAGCTGATCCCACGCATGCTGGAGAAGCATCCCTCGATCGAGGTTGTGGGAACGGCCATGGACGGCGCGTTTGCGCTGAAGAAGATCGAAGAGTTGAAGCCCGACGTGGTCACGCTGGACCTGGAGATGCCGCGCATGGACGGTATCGAGGCGCTGCGGCTGATCATGCAGCAATTCGATGTTCCGGTCATCGTGGTGAGCACGCATTCGCGCGAGGGCGCGTATACGACATTCAAGGCCCTGGCCCTGGGAGCCATCGATTTCGTGGCCAAGCCGGGAGATGCCGCCTCCGGAAGTCTGGACCCCATCGCCGGAGAATTGGTCCAGAAGATTCTGGTGGCCGGGCGCGTGGGACGGCAGCGGAACACGACGCAGGTCAGCGCGGAGCCCAAGACAGTTTCGAAAGGCGAGCCGCGAGCGGCGCGCCAGCCCAATCGCGTGGTGGCCCTGGGCGTCTCGACCGGCGGCCCCAACGCCCTGCAATACGTTCTTTCGCAGATTCCCGCGGATTTTCCGGCGGCGTTGCTGGTCGTTCAGCACATGCCGGAGGGATTCACGGAGATGCTGGCCAAACGGCTGAATGATTGTTGCGAGATTGACGTGGCCGAAGCGCGCTCCGGCGATATTCTGCTGGCGGGGCGGGCTCTGATTTGCCCGGGGAACCGCCACATGATGGCCCGGCGGATGCCGCGGGGAGACGTAACGGTTCTGACGGACAGCGCGCCGGTCAACGGGCACCGTCCGTCGGTGGACGTGTTGTTTCATTCGGTGGCCCAGGAATTCGGCCCCAGTTCCATCGCGGTGCTGATGACCGGGATGGGCGAAGACGGAGCGGACGGACTGGGAGCAATCAAGAATTCGGGAGGGACGACGGTGGCGCAGAGCGAGGAGAGTTGCGTGGTCAGCGGAATGCCGCGCGCAGCGATACTGAAGGGATATGCCACGCACGTTGTGCATCTCGAAAAGATCGGCGCGTTTCTGGTGAACGAGTGCAGCGGCGATCGGGGCGTGATCGAACCGCTGGAACGAAAGAGTTCGACGGAAAGACAAGATGGTAAGGAAAGGACACCCGTTTCCTCGCCGCGCAATTGAAATGATGGCGGAAGAGGAAGGAGAAGGCTATGGCCCAATTTGCCGCATTGCTCAGGAAAGACAATCAGCCGGTTCGCTACCTGGTGGTGGACGATTCCGTCTTCGCGCGGAAGAACATCATCAAGATGATCGAGACGTTCGGCGGAGAGGTGGCCGGAGAAGCCGGAGACGGCTTGACGGCCATCGCGGAATTCAACCGCTCCCTGCCGGATATCGTCCTGATGGACATCACCATGCCACAGATGGAGGGGATCGAAGCGGTCGAGCGCATCATTCGGCAGCACCCCAACGCGCGCATCGTGATGGTGTCCTCGGTGGGATACCAGGAGAATATTCTGGCGGCCTTGCAGAAGGGCGCCAAGCACTTCGTGCAGAAGCCGGTGAAGCCCGAAGGGCTGTACGAAATTCTGCGCTACGTGCTGAGCGATGAGGCTGGTTCGGCACAGCCCTTGCCGGTGAGCGCGGGGAAGGAGGATGTGCAATGAAGATCGAGCTGATTCAGCCGTTTATCAATGCGGCGGACGCGGTGTTTTCCGAAGCCTTTCAGTCGCCGACGAAAATCGGGGACCTGGTCATGGACGAGGAAAGTTACCGCTTGAAGGGCGTGGCGGCATTGATCCGCATTGAAGGGGAAATCGAAGGGCGCGTGATACTGGACGTGGGCCGGGAAGCGGCGAGGAAAATGGCCAGTCATCTCTCCGGCGGCGAGGCGGTGGAGGGAGAACAGATTGAGACCGAGGCGGTGTGCGAGCTGGCCAATATGGTGATCGGCAATTCGGTGACGCTGCTGAATGACAAGGGATTCAAATTCAAAATTCATCCACCGGAGATTCATACCAGCCAGGAAGGGATTGGGAGCAACCGGGACACGGAAGCGATGGTCTTGAGCATGGAGACGCCGTACGGAGATATTTTCCTGAATATATCGATGCATTATCTGCAGAGGCGCCGGCAGGAACGCGAAACGTCCCCCGCCGCGGATTGATCATACCGGAATCATTCTCCAGGTTTAATGTAGGCGGCGCCATGACGATACAGACCAGCGGAAGGAATCGGGCGGGAAGAAACGATGCGAATGGGAACGAAGATCGCGCTGCTGCCCGGGGTGTAGGGAACGGCGACTTCGAGGCGGGCGCCCTCGGCATACTGGTTGCGGCTGCGGAAAGCGATGCCGCCGCGGGAGAGGTCCTCGCAGACGGCCACTTCCTCCTGGAAGCCGCGCTGGCGGATGCAGGCCAGCACGCGGGCTTTGACGCGGGCGCGGTTGCGGGAAGGCTGAATGCGATTCTGGAGGTCTTCGACGCTGGAGGCGTCCGTGCGGGCATCGGCGCCGGGAGTTGCCGTGCGGGCCTCGATCCAGATGGAAGGAGCGCTGCAAAAGTTGCAGAGACGAGCGACACAGCGGCGGGCCTCGAAGGATTTGAGTTCGAGTTCGTTGAGGTAGACGACTTCGCGCTTCTGGCAGAAGCTGCATTCCATGAGCATGCGAGCCAGGGCGTCCTGGGATTGCATCGGGGAGGGAAAATCGATGTCCCAGAAGTCGGGGCGAGTTTCGCGCAGAGCGATGGCATAGAGGAATCCGCTGGGGTCGCGGTCGATCTCGGCGACAATTTGCGCGTGAACCGTTTTCCATTGGCCGCTGGAAACGCTGCGGCGGAGGACCAGTTCCTGGCCCATGGAAAGAGCTTCGGCGAGTTTCAGGACAGCGCCGTTGCGGCTGACGAGAAAGGTTTCGACGGTTTGAGAAATGGTCTGGCCCTGGGCATCGGTCCAGGAAGCTTCGACGGGAACTTGCAGGCTGATGCGGTCGCTCTGCCTGTCTTTGGCGGATGGGCTCATACGTTTTTTGTCCGAGAGAGAAGTACCTCGGAAAGCCTAGCATGAAATTGCGAGCCGGGCAGGGAAAGCGGCGGTGAATTTGTCTATTGTGCAATGACCGGCAGGGGGCGAAGCGGAACTCCACTGCGGGCACCTTTTCACGGAGGAACGAAAGAAATATGAGCTTGACGGACGACAAGCGCGCGACGAAGCATTTGACGATGTATGACCGTCGCTATGCCATCCGCATTCCGATTTCGGCGGAAGCCGAAATTCTGGATCTAGAGACCGGAAAGAAGCTTAAAGGAGCCACCACGGATATTTCCCTGGGCGGATGTTTTATCACTACCGAGCGCCCATTGTCCCGAAGTTGCCGGGTGCGGGCCTTCCTGAGCCATAAGAACGAGAGGATTGAAGTGCTGGCGGTGGTGCGCACGGTGAAGGACCGCGTGGGAATGGGAATTGAATTTCTGGATCTGGACGAGACTTCACACACTATTTTGCGAAGATGGGTAGCGTCGGGCAAAGCGCAGCGCTGAAGCGGCGCAGGGAAGCGCGGCCGAAATCCGGAAAGCCGATTGTTTGCGGCGGGAACGAGTGAAAACCATTTTCCGCCTGGAACCTCCACGCGATTACAAGAATCAGGTTAAACTTACGGCCCAAGCTGGCTGGCGTGCGTTTCGGCCCGGCTTGCAGGCCCGCGCGATATGCCGGCGGGCGGGGAAACGAATGATGAGCGAAAAACCTGCGTGGTGGCACCGCCAGCACATCGAGCCGTACCGGCTGAGCGATGCGGAGGCGTGGAAGCTGATTGAAAGTCCGCCGTTTTACTGCGTTTTTTCCTGGGTGACGCGGGAGCCGGCGCCGGTGTGCTGCGCGATGGCTTACGTGGTGCTGGACGGCCGCGTGCTACTGACTTCGACGGAGAACCGCGACAAGGTGAAAGCGGTTCGGCGCAATCCCGCTGTTTCGCTCTGTTTTCACCGCGGATTGCGGCAGGTAACGCTGCGCGGACAGGCCGAGGTTTCTTCCGACGCGCAACTGGTGCAGCGCTGGGTGGCCGCGCATCTGGATGCGTGGGACCGTCCGCTGACGCCGGAGCAGCGGGAGAGCGAAACGCGGCGATTCCTCAGTCCCGACCGGGTGATTCTGGCGGTGCGCGCCGAGAAGCTGCGCAGCTTCGACGGGGCGGAGATGTTCCGCGCGGAATCGAACGGCTGAGCGGCGGCGGAGAGATTCCGTGGCTAGCGCTTCACGGCGATGCCTTTGACTTCAAAGCGGGCGCCGAAGAGCAGCGGCCCGGAGCCGAGAAAAGCGCGCGCGGGAAAATTGCCCTTGAAATAGGTGCGGTAGACGCCGTTGAATTTGTCGTAGTGGGCCACGTCCGGGCAATGGATTTCCACGGCCACCAGATCGTCCATGGTCATATCGGCTTTGGCCAGCGTGGCGCGAATGGTATCGAGAGCCAGGCGGGCCTCGTCTTCGACGTCGGCCGGAGGGCGGCCGGTTTTGGGGTCCAGTCCGAGGCTGCCGGCGACGTAGAGAGTATTTCCAACGAGCACGCCATTGCTGAAGGGCCGCTTGGAATCAGGATCCAGCAAGATATAGCGCCGTTCAGACTTCTGTTCCGGAGCAGCCAGGGTAATGGCGGTCAGGACTGCCAGCACCGTGAAAAGTCCAATTACTCGCTTCATTTTCATCCTCCCGTCAAATGGAACCAAGAGCAGGGATTATAGACCCAAGCGGGGTGGCTAACCGAGACTGAATTCGGTGGTCTGTACCGTCTGCCCCCCCTCTCCCCCCCCCCGTATTTTTGTAAGAATATGATTCGATGGTGGTTATGATGAAATGGTGGACTAAGATATTGAGCTATATAGAGTTATCGTGATTCTTGAAAACTGTTTCGTCGGTTCCCCTGTACACCCCCGTGTTTATTGCAAAGAGTGCGGAAGATGAAGAATTCAGGAGGGTTGCGGCGCGCTCCTGTTTTTGGAAGAGCAAAAGAGTGTGTAAGTGATTGTGGATAAAGGGCGCAAAAAAACGTGAAAGGATGAAGAGTACAAGAAAGAATGGGATTGGGGAGATGAAGCTACCCAGAAAGTATTGTAATTGATCGGGAATCAGGATTCAAGGAAAAACGGACTCCCTGGGGAAAAATGGCGGAGGCTGGGGTCATCGGTTCAAAACGAATAGAGGACTTTGCCGCTGGTGTCTGCGGTGGGGCCGTAGACGGAGGGGACGGGGACGCCTAGAAGGCGGAGATAGACGATGAGCTGGCCGCGATGGTGGGCGGAATGGGAGATGCGGCGGGTGAGGATCCAGGCGCGAGAGCGGGGGACATCGAAGAAGCTGGCTTCTTCGCGCCACCACGCGTCCGGCTTGGCGCGCAACTGGGCCAGGCGCAGGCGGGCGTCGCGGGAGTATTTTTCGATATAGGCGGACTTGGTCTTTTCGGAAGGGTTGGGGTCGCCGGTATCAATGCCGAGCATGGCGGCCATCCAGCGGCCTTCGGACTGAACTTGATGCTCGAACTGTTCGAGGACGGTGCGTGATTTGGGAGCGGGGCGGAAATCGAGGGAGCTATCGGAGAAGGCGTTCCAGATGCCGGTGATTTTCAGGAGTTCGGTCTCGTAGGTTTGCAGCAGGAAATCGTAAGTTGCGTCGGGGGTGGGTGGCACGGTCATTGTTCCTCCGGTTGGTCGCGGTCTGAAAATTCAAGCGGCAAAAAGATGGTCCGTGATCTGAGGCGCCCGTTTTTGCGCGTCCGCAGGCAAACGAAGAGACTGGCGCGATGCGGTCATTTGTCAGGCACGGCGGGAACGGCGGGGGCGTCCTGGATGGTGGTCTGCTGGCTCCAGGCGATGGGCCAATGGCCGTCGCGATGGATGAAAACGCGGACGTTGTAATAGGGTTTGCCGCCGTTGTAGGGGGCGTGGCGGGAAATCATGAGCACGGCGTCGCCGAAATCGGACAGGGACATGGAGAGGACCGGATCGCCGGGGACGCGGAGACCGGCTTCCTGCCATTTGCGGGCGAGCGCGGTGCGCTGTTCTTTGTTGCGCTCGGCGCGGTCGTTGATGATGAGGAATTCTTCGGCGACGTGAGTGGACCAATCGGCGGCGTCGGGATGCCATTCGTCCATTTTCGTTTTTTGCCATTCGGCGATGACGGCCCGGTCGGCGGGAGTCGCGGGAGTGAAGGGAAGGCTGACGCAGGGATTGACGCAGTCTCCGGCGGCGGGAGGGGTTGCGGCGGGAGGCTGAGTGGGTTTGGGCGTGTCCAGAGCGAGGAGCGCTTTCCATCCCGCGGGACGATTGACCCAGATACGGGAGAAGCGTTCATTGCGATGAAAACCGAAGAGAATGCCCAACTCAGCGTAGGAATGGATTTTCATGTCGGTCTCGGAAGCGGTCTCCTGAGCCAGTGCGGCGATGTCGCGGAGGGTATCTGTGCGGGAGGATGTCTTTCCGTTGGCATCGGTCCATTGGAACTGATCGTCGAGGAGTTTTGCGGCGGCGGCGGGGTCGGATTTTAGGAGGGCATCGGACAAGGCGTGGTCGGCTTGCAGGATTGCCTGGTCGTTCTTGCCCGAGGAAGACGGGCTGTTCTCCGGGGACTGTGCGGCGAGAGCGGAGGAAAAGAGAAGCGCGCAGGACAGGACAGTTAGCAGAGGGCGATTCATAGACGCTCCATGGATGATTCTAGTTGCGTGATTTCATTGCGCTAGGCCCAGTGAAAGCCATGTTTGGCGAGGGGCAGGGAGCGGATGCGTTTGCCGGTGGCGGCGAAGATCGCGTTGCAAACGGCGGCGAGAATGGGAGGGAGGGCGGGTTCGCCGAGTCCTGTTGGGGGATTGTTGGTGCGCAGGAAGTGAACTTCGATATCGCCGGGGGTCTGGTGCATGCGCACGGGAGTGTATTCGTGGAAATTGCTTTGCAGTGCGCGGCCGCGGTCGATGGTGATTTCGTAGCTCATGACGGAGCTGAGACCTTCCATGACCGAGCCCTGAACCATACTCACGGCGTTAGTGGGATTGATGATTTGGCTGCCGATGTCGCCGGCGACCCAGACCTTGTTCACTTTGACTCCGCTGGAGGCGTCCACGCGGACTTCGGCGACTTCGGCGAAGTAACCGCGGTGGGAGAATTGAAAGGCCACGCCCATGCCGGTGTCCTGGGGGAGTTTGCGGGAGCCCCAGGCGGATTTTTCGGCGACGAGTTGGAGAACGCCGCGCATGCGGGCGGCGTCGAGATCGAAGGAGAAAGGATCAGGCTTCACATGGGGATTGAGCACGCGGGGCTGGCTGAGGAGTTCCAGGCGGAATTGCACGGGATCTTTGCCGGAGGCGTGCGCCAGTTCGTCGAGGAAGGATTGAAACACCCAGGAATAGGCATTGCTGCGGGGAGCGCGCAGGGCGTAGGTGGGCACGCGCAGGGGCATCAGGGTGGCGGCGAAGAGGAAGTTGGGGAGGAAGGTTCCTGGGAATTCGTTGGCGGGAATATTTGCCTGGGGAGCAAACTGTTCGCCTTCGCCGAAGCTTACGAAATGATTGCGCCAGGCGACGAGTTTGCCGGAGGCGTCCAGGCCGCCTTTGAGGAAATGAAAACCGGCGGGGCGGTAGTGGTCGTGATGGAAATCGTCCTGGCGGGTCCAGAGGAGTTTGACGGGAACGCCGACGACTTTGGCGATGGCCGCGGCTTCGAGCATGTAGTCGTTGGTGAGGCGGCGGCCGAAACCGCCGCCGGCGCGCATGATGTGAATGGTGATGTTGCCGGGAGGAATGCCGAGAAGCTTGGCGACCTGCTGGCGGCCGGATTCGGGAGTCTGGCTGGGGGACCAGAATTCGATTTTGCCGTCCTGGTAATGAGCGAGACAGTTTTCCGGTTCGAGAGGGGCGTGGGCGATGAATGGGTAGGCGTAGGATGCTTCGACGACTTTGGCGGCGGAGCGCAAGGCGGCGTCGCTGTCGCCGTCGCTGCGGAGAGCAAAGGCGGGAGTTTGCGTGGAGAGTTCTTCGGCGCGGCGGGCGAAGCCGGCGGAGCTCTGTTCGGCGGCCGGGCCTTCGTCCCACTTCACCTGCAATTTTTTGCGGGCCATCTGGGCCTGCCACCAGGTGTCGGCGACGATGGCCACGCCGGGATGCAGGCCGAGGAGTTCCTGGGTGCCCTCGATGACGAAGGCATGGCGCACACCGGGCAGGGATTTGATCTCGTCCACATTGGCGCTGACAACTTTGCCGGCGAAGACGGGACATTTTTCATAGGCGGCCCACAACATGCCGGGCACGCGGAAGTCGATGCTGTGCACGGGCTTGCCGGCGACGATGCGGGCGGTGTCCACGCCGGGCGTGGGTTGGCCGATGATTTTGTAGTCCTTGGGGTCCTTGAGCGGGACGGTTTTGAGATCGGGCGGGGGCAGGGTGGCGGCGGTGGCCGCGAGTTGTCCGTAGGAGGCGCTGCGTTTGCTGAGCAGATGCATCACGCGGCCCGAGGCCGTTTGGCATTCGGATTCGGGGACGCCCCAGGTCTGTGCTGCGGCCATGAGGAATAGTTTTCTGCCCGCGGCGCCGACTTGGCGCAGAGGATCCCAGTTGATGGGGGTGGCGGTGCTGCCGCCGGCGCGTTGCGGGCCATATTTGGATTCGTCGAGGTCGGCCTGCTCGATGCGCACGTCCTTCCAGTCCACGTCGAGTTCTTCGGCGATGAGCATGGGGAGGTGGGTCTTCACGCCCTGGCCGATTTCTGGGTTTTTGGCCAGGATGGTCACGGAGCCATCGGGAAGGATGCGAATGAAGGCGCTGGCTGCGAAGGCTGGAGGCGGAGCGGATTGCGGGGCCTGCGGGAAGGCTTGCGCGAGGGGTTCGGCGTAGTAGGACAATAGAACTCCGCCGCCTGCCAGGGCGGAGACGCGAAGAAAAGTGCGGCGATCGAGAAGATTGGCTTCCACGGGGGTTCCTCCGGGGAGGTCGAGTTTGTTGGTAAGCATGGGGATAGAGTACATGGTTTGCAGGGCAGGGGGGAGAGTGTCTTGGGGAGGGCGCCGGAGGGAGGCCGGGGAGATTCTAAAGGAGAGCTAATGCGGGGCAAAGAATCCTGTGTCAACGCAAAGAATCCTGTTGACAGGGGCGGGGAGCGGGCGTAACATCCCGGCCCACGAACCAAACGGTGGTTTGGTAGGCCGCCGTGGGTTGGTTGGAGAGTTTTTTCGGGGTGGTTGCAGGGGGCTGGCGACAGCCGCTGAAATTCAACGTGAGAGGGGTATTGCGCATGAACAGGAACGTGGGTAACCGCCGGAACTATGGATTTATGATTTTGGGGATCGTTTGCGCGATTATTTTATCGCTATCTTGTGCGCCGGCCTACGGGCAGGGCGCGGCGACGTTTTCGTCGCTGACGGGGGACGTGAGCGACCAGAACGGAGGATCGCTGCCGAAGGCCACGGTCACCGTGGTGAGCGAAGACACTGCGCAGTCGCAGTCCACGCAGACGGATGACCAGGGACATTTTATATTTGCGCGTTTGCAGCCGGGCCACTATCGCATCACCGTGACCATGGCGTCCTTCAAGAAGTGGGAAGCGAAGGGCGTGGTGCTGAGCGCGGGGCACGAGGAGGGCATCAAGGTCTCCATGTCCGTCGGCGACGTGCAGCAGACGGTGGAAGTGAAGGGCGAAGAACTGGTGATCAGCACGACGGAATCGGTTGTGGGCGCCTCGATTTCGCCGCTGCAGGTTTCCGACCTGCCGCTGAACCAGCGCAGCTTTACGGCGCTGGTGACGCAGCAGCCTGGGTTGGTGCAGATCCGCAACACGGCCGGCTCGACAGTACTGGGCGCGGCCACGAATACCGGGTCGTATATCAGCGGCAACGGGCTGATGGGGACGTCGGTGGGCTATCTGGTGGACGGCGTAAACATTACCAACGGGACGTTCACGGCGCCGGGGACGGCTTCGGCGGGCGACATGCCGGGCGTGGAAGCCATCAGCGAATTCCAGGTGCTGACGCATGGGTATAGCGCGGCGTTTGGCGGAGCTTCGGGTTCGGTGGTGAGCTTCGCGACCAAGACCGGGACGAACCGCTTTCATGGCAGCGCGTACGAATATGCGCGGCGGGATGCACTGGATGCGCGGGGGTTCTTTAACGATGCAGGCAGCCAGGCAAAGCCCCCCTTTAGCCGCAACCAGTTTGGCGGAGCATTGGGCGGGCCTATCAAGAGGGACAAGACGTTTTTCTTTCTGAATTATGAAGGGTTGCGGCAGGCTCTGACGGGGACGGAAGTGGCCTACGTTCCGACGGAGTGCGCCTTCAACAGCGGACTCACTGGAAGCGGAGTGGGCTGCCCCGGCGGAGTGCCTCTCCCGGTTCTTGGCCCCGTACCCACTGGAAATCCTTTCCCCAATAACTATGCGTGGCAGAATGTTTCGGTTAAGCCGGAAGTGCTGGCCATTCTGAGTCTGTTTCCGGCATCGCAATCCGCGATTCCCGGGACGGATTGGATTGGACAGAGCACGTTCTTCAACGATAAGCCGACCCGGCAGGATTTCGGGATCATCAATATCACGCATGCGATTTCGGATAAGGATTCGATTTCCGCGCGCTACAGCATTACGGATGCAGACGCCAGTGAGTATTTCCACGTTCCGTCGATTGATTTCATACGCAAGGACCGCAACCAGAACCTGATGATGAAGTGGTCGCATTCGAGCGGGGGCCACTGGGTGAATACGCTGAGCGGCAGCTTCCTGCGCAACTTTATTTTTGCGGACACGACCGTGCCAGGACTGCAGCCTTCGCAGTACACGGGCAATGCGAGCCGCGCGACGATTGGTTCGATGACGGTGGGAGCCGGAAGCGCGGGTACGGCTTCCGGGGCCTTGACCTTCCTGGGCAATGACGACGCTTCGCCGTTCCGTCTGGCCAAGAACAACATCGTCTTTAACGAGGACTTTATCTACACGAAAGGGAAGCACACGCTAAAGATCGGAGGGTTGGTGAACCGGTTCCAGTGGAACTGGAAATCGGCGACTCTGACCGGGGGAAGCTACACATTCTTCAACGTGAACGACTTCCTTGCGGCCAACCCGGCGGTCACGCTGATTCACCGCGATGGTCCGGACTCGATCTACGGGCTGCGCACGACACTCATCGGCTGGTATGCGGAAGATGCCTTCCGCGTGCTGCCGAACCTGACGATTACCTACGGAATTCGGCATGATTTCCAGGTGCCGGTCATCTCGGAAGTGAACAACCGGCTGGGGAACTGGCAGAATCCGACGGACACGGGTGTCACGGTGGGCCAACCCTACCGCAACTACACTCTCAAACAGTTCCAGCCGCGACTCGGCCTTTCCTACGACGTGCGCAACAACGGCAAGACCGTGGTTCGCGCGGGGTTCGGTATATTCAACGATTTCGTGGACTATGCCGGAAACGGGCAGGGGCAGTTGCAATGGAATGCTCCTCAGCCGGTACTGAATACGTACTTCGGAAATCCCTTCTTCCCGACAGGACTGCCGCCGACAGAATTCCCGACGTGTTCCACCTGCACGGCGCCGGGACCGTACTACGGGCTGGTCACGGGGATTCTCGAGAAGATGAGTTCGCCGACGTCGATTCAATGGCACGCGGAAATCCAGCAGCAGCTGCCATCGAGCTTCACCTTCAGCCTGACCTATTCGGGATCCAACTCGACGCACATCCCGCGGAAGTTCGAGGCCAACTACAACCTGCCTTGCGGCAGCGACCCTGCAGGCTTGCCGCTCTTCCCGGGCGCCTGTTCGTCCGTGGGCACGGCGGCGCCGGCGGTAAGCGCGGTGGCCTTCTCGCTGTATGCCAAGCGATTTGACGCCACCGCCAACTACAATGCGGTCACCTTTGCTCTGGATCGCAAGATGGCGTCCATGTTCACGTTCTCCTCCAACTACACGTTTGCGAAGGCGCTGTCCGAGTCCGATTCGGTGAACTCGGGGAACGTCATCGTGGGCGTGGCCCAGGCCACGCAGTACCCTGCGCGCAAGGATTGGGATCGAGCCGAGTCACTCTTCAGCGTCCGGCACCGCTTCACGGAAAACATCATCTTCGATGTGCCTGTGGGCAAGGGCCGCAAGTACATGGGCAGCGCCCAGGGCGCGATGCAGGCGATCGCTGGTGGCTGGCAGATTACTTCTATCGGATCCTTCCAGAGCGGCACGCCCTTCTCGGTGCTGAACGGGGTTGGGATTACCGGTGTAGGCGACGCCATTGACTTTCCGGATCGCCCCGACTTGGTTTCCAGCAACACGACGACGGGCGACATCAACGGGTGGATTAACACTTCAGCCTATGCCATCGGGCTTCCGGGCCACTTGGGAAGCGCGCCGCGCAACTCCGCTCGCGGACC